>WNGJ01018695.1_pt1 | contig 12505 bp, 6 predicted proteins | sample 5400611 | NCBI WGS metagenome assembly WNGJ01 (sample SAMN13153375, study PRJNA577476) | soil metagenome | isolation source: 40 cm soil or saprolite under Garry oak tree replicate 1 | place: USA:California | collected 2016-06-15
GCTGTACATCACCACGCATTATCTTTCGGAGCTGGCCATGCGGGCGTCGCAGGAACTCGCGCGGAGCGCACCGAATTCTTACCAGGCGCAGGAGCTCGAGGCCGAGTCGTTCGAGTCGCAGGGCCTGGTAAGAATTCGGTGCGCTCCGCGCGAGTTCCTGCGATGCCCGCATGGCCAGCTCCGAAAGATAATGCGTCGTGATGTACAGCACTTCCGGATCATGCGGGAAGTCGCGCTTCAAGAGGAAGACCGCATTGACCGCCGTCTGCGCTTCATCGAGGCTCATGGCGCACTTTGCCGCAGCCATCGCCGCGCGGTACTCGAGTTGTTTATCGGCTGTCTGCTTGCCCGGCGCGCGCGAGATCGCTAGTTTGAGCGTGGGTAACGCTTCCTGGCAGCGCCCCTTGGCCGCCAAATCAATCGAGTGCTCGACGCCAGGGCTGGTTCGCTCCGCAGGCTGTTGCGCTGTTTCCGCTCCTTTTGGCACTTCCTGCGTGTAAGAAACGGTTGAAGCGACTCCCAGAGCCAGAATTCCGAGAGCAGCGACGCGTGCGTGGTGAGACCTGCGAGTCCCGAACCCAACCGGGAGGGCGCTTTTAAGAAAAGTTGTGGATTCGAGTCGTTTTCGCGTCACCGAGTTCATCCCATCTATCGCAGTATAGCGCACGGGCTCGAGTGCAAAGGTCGTTCGGTCACATGCGAATCAAACAATGAACAATGCGCTAACCACACAGTCGGATGAGGGAAACCTCGCGCTTCGCAGCCCAGGTTGGCTCTCAAAAACAGAAGTATTCACCTTGCTGCCCCATGGTGTAGGGGGCGTAGCTCGCTCGAGTGAAGGCCTCCCGCCGGCAATTTGGCCTGCCCTGCTGCGTTAGAAAGAGATGTTAGCCCGTAGCTCAATCACGCGCTGGCTGTTGTAGGTCGGAGAATTGGTAAAGTTCAGTAAGCTCGCCTGCGCGAATCCACCCTGCGTGACGTTGGGGCTGCCATAATAAAACGGCTGCTGGCCTGGAGTCGTGAAATTCGGGTGGTTGAAGAGGTTCAGGAACTCCGCCTGGAGCATAAAGCGTACCCTTTCGGTGATTGGAACAGCCTTGCTTAGGGCTGTGTCGTCGTTCCACACGTGAACGCCATAGAGCCAAGGGTTGATGCCCAATGTTCCGGGATTCATGTTTTGACATACCCCCGTCAGGATGCTGTTGCAATTAGGCAAGGAATTGCCCTGAAGGAGCTTTGGGTTAATGACGTCAATGTACGGACCGGAAGTATGATAGATGCCGACAGCGTTTTGCAGTTGTGACTTGGTGATGCCGTTCAGCACAAATCCGCCGTCACCGTAGTCGTTAAACGTGTTGTACCCGCCTAAGAGTTGGAAGGGCAGGCCGGTCTGCCAAGTCACAATCGTGCCTAAGCTCCACCCGCCCACGATCTTATCAACTACGCCGGGGCGGTTAGCCAGGGCCTTGCCTTTTCCAAAAGGAAGATCGAAAGTCCCGCTGGCGTGGATAACGTGCCGTAAATCGAACGCCGTCGGCCCGTAACTTTGCCTCAAGTCACGCAGTGTGAACTCGTTGATAGTTCCGAGCCACTGTGCGCTTGTGGGGGTGTTGGTCTCCGGCTGCAGCCCCAGCGTGTGGCTCCAGGTATAGTTCACGTCAAACTGCATGCCGTGCCACTGCTTCTGCCGGAAATCTAGCTGCAACGCGTTGTAGGTCCCATATCCTGCAGCCACTTGGTAGCTCTGGGTGACCTGTGGGTAGGATGCTCCGAGCGGGTTGACTTGGAAGAAGTTGAGCGGATACTGCCCGGGCGAACTGTAGCCATATCCGACGCAGGGGGAGAGCGACGATCCCGCTAGATTGCAGATGTAGGGCACAGTTCCAAACGGATAGGCCAGCTGCGATGCCAGCATTCCGGCGGCACCTTGATTCAAATCAATGATGAAACCGCCGTTGGTATAGTCGGCTCCCGCGGTGCACCCCGGGGCTCCGGGCGGACACGCAAAGGCCGCATCAAAGATGGGAAGGGGTGTCTGGCCGGGCAAACCTTGATTCGCAAAGCTCGGGTTCTGGGCGCAGGTTGCGTTCGCCATACAGGCCGCAAGGTTCTTCTGCGCAGCTTGGAATTGTTTCAGGAACCCGTTCTCAAAGATGTTCACCTCGTTGGGATCGATTTGAATCCACTGATGGACGCTGTGATGTCCAAGGTAGCGAAGTTCCAGGACATTGTTCTGGCCTAATTGTCTCTGAATCCCAAGATTCCATTCCTCAACATAGGGTTGCTGGATGTGCGGATCGAATCCCGAAGCTCCCCAGTAGTAGTTCCAGGTGTAGGTGGACTCCGGGATGCTCGCAGCATAAGCCGTGGGGGAGTAGAGGAACTTGGTGGGATCGATCGTATTTCCGAGCTCGAGGCTCCCCGGCGTGAAAGTTCCTGGGGCACCGCCATTTGCGCGATTGTAGGAGAAGTTTTGAAAGAATGCCAAGCCGTGATTCGAGGCGTTGTTCCAGAAGAACTGGTAGGGTTCGGTGAAACGCTTGATGGCGAACCCTGCACGAATGACCGTTGCCGAACCGCCAAACAGCTTCGCCAAAATTCCCTGCGAATAGCTGGGGTTCCAGGCCAAGCCAATCGTCGGTTGAGGACTGACATTCCACGGAGCGTATTGATGACTGCTCGCAACATAAGCCGGATTCGGATCGCCTGTGAGCGTCCCGGGCTTGAAAAGATTTCCGACCCCGGATGGCCCATACATGGCCGATATCGAGGCTCCGTGGTAGGCGCTCGTCAGGTCGTGGACATCTCCCGTGAAATCCCACCGCAAGCCATAGTTGAAGGTGAAGTGCGGAGTCATGCGGAAGGAGTCTTGGGCGTACAGGCCCCAACCTTCTTGCAGCTCGTCGAGGTTGTAGGAAGATCCGGGCTTGGTGGCGTATTTGCCGGTTTTGGGATCGTAGGGGAAGCCGCTGCCAGTCGGGCTGATACCGGAAATACGGCCCACTAGGATGGAGTAAAGGTTTGCAGCTTCGGTTCGATCAAACGCAGAAGCGTTTGCAAAGTAGCTGTTGAAGTCGTTGAAGGCCGGGTCGCCACTGGCTAGGCTCAGGGCAATGCTCTGCATGCCATCGGGAGCATTCCAGTAGTGGTCCTGCTCGCGATAGAAATCAAAACCAAAAGTAATGGTGTGAACGCTGCGGACCCAAGCGGCGTTATCTACCGCGTTGATGAGCGGATAAAAGGTCGACACCGGTAAGTTGAAAGCATTACCCGAACAGTTGCCGTAGTGCGGGTTGCCCTGACACACGGGCCAAGTGACGGCAGGCTCGGAAACCCAAATGGGTTTTGCTCCGAAGGTGTACCAAAAGGCGTTGTAGTAGTAGCCGCCCCGGAATTGATTGATGAGATTTGGTTTAATCGTCCAGTTCATGCCGAGCGAAGTGATGTAATTGTTCGACTTGAAGGATGCTGTCTGATTGGCGAAATCGGGTCCCGGGAAGATCGGGGCGGACTGATTCGGCTGGTTGACCTTGGTCTCTTCAAGGGAAAAATCCAGGCGGATCTTCTGTGTGGCGTTGTAATCGATTCGCAGGGCAGGGTAATAGCGCGTGGTGGGAGTGGGATTGAGCCAATTCAGGGTCTGTAGGTTGACATCGCTAGCCCCATTCGGTCCGGCTGTCAACGAACCAAGCGACAGCGTCTTGTTTAAAAGTGCGAGTTCCGCCGAGGTTTGCGAATTCACCGATGTTGGCAGATTATCAGCAGGAAAGGATTGGGCCACCTGAAAGAGATTGACGGTTTGTCCTGCTTGTGGTCCGCCGGTTACGCTTTGGGTATAAGTAAAAATCCCCTGCTGCGCGGTGGGTGATAGTACAACGTTGTTGGCGATAAAGCCGCTGGGCTGTTTGGCCATTGCGAACGAGCCAAAGTAAAAGAGCTTGTCCCTTATGATGTAGCCCCCAACGCTACCACCGAAATCATTGAGGATGATGGGGGTTCTTGGCTGACTGGTAGCGTTGTTAAACCAACTGTTGGCGTTCAGTGCGGTATTGCGGAAATCGTCGAAGACTCTACCGTGAAGATCATTGCTCCCGCGGCGCGTTACGAAGTTGACTTGCATCGAGGCAGTGCCTAGACCCTGGCTCAGATCCGTCTGGCCAGTCTGCACGGTCATCTCTTGCAGATCCTCCAGTCGCGCTTCGAGGCCAGGCTGGGTGTTGCCGGCAAATTTCATTCGGCTTGTAGAAGCCAGCACCCCGTCGATGTTGTTCCCTTGGGCAATCAAGGGCAGGCCGTTCCACGTGCCGTTGCCCGGTGTTCCGGTGAATCCCGGGGTCAAGAAGGCAAGGGAGCTAATATCCCGGCCTTGAAGCGGCAGGTCTTCAATCTGTTTCATATCAATGGTCGCGGCAATGGCGCTGGAGGTGGTCTCGAGCAAAGGCGTTGACGTTCCCGCAACGACGACCTTCTCGACCGTGGCCCCAACTTTCAGTGTGACCTTCACGTCGGTTACGCGGTTGGCCTGGACCGTGACCGAGCCCAAGACCTCGCTTTGGAACCCAGTTTTGGAGACCGTCAGCTTGTACATCCCTGCGGGCAAAGCGACAAAACTGTAGCTGCCAACCTGTTGCGTTTCTGCCTCGCGCACTTCATTGGTGGCGGCATCCTGAAGGCTCAACTTTGCGCCTTCGACAGCCGCACCGCTCGGATCCACCACCGTGACGGTCACAGTACCTTGTGAAGTCATCTGCGCCCAACAAGGTAAACAGCAGAGACCGAGGAGAAGAGCGAGAACCGCTGGAATGCACTTCCGTCGATTCAAGGAAGATCTGTCGAGGATGGTCATAGATTCCCCCTTGCACTAAGGCAGTGTCAGATCTAAGCCCGGGCCCCCGCGATTCACGAACTGAGATTCAACGATCCCAGCGCCAACCCAAACTGAAGAATCCCACCCGAGGCGGCGGGGAGTGCCCAATGGCGAACGAGGAAAGGCCTGCCCTCGCCGAGAGATGGAACGATGGGCGATTTTGTATAAGATATCCAATCCGCTTGTCAAGTCTTTTCTGCAAACGCTTTCATCCCCTTCATCCCCTTATCTCTTTGCAATTTGCGGCAAATGCATATACTTTCAAGGGCCCCGGTGAAATCGCTCGCAGAAGCGATGAGCGCGGCCGGCTAATGTGAGCTGCAGTGTTCGATTCTTGCAGGCGGGCGAGCGTGATGTATATTGTATGCAAAGGATCGGCGGCCGTTGTTGAACGGCTCCGCGAAAAGATTCTTACCGGAGAATTGCGCGAGGGGGAACAGCTTCGGCAAGACGCGATTGCCAAGGAGTTTCAGATCAGCCGGATCCCGGTGCGCGAGGCGCTTAGTCATCTGGCCGCGGAAGGATTGATCACCATCTATGCGAACCGGGGCGCGGTGGTGTCGGCACTTTCGCCGGATGAAATCATGCAGCTCTTTGAAACCCGCGCGGTCCTGGAATGCTACATGTTGCGCTGCGCGATCCCGAACATGAAAGAAGAAGACTTCGAGCGCGCCGAGGACATTCTTAAGCTTTATGAGGGGTCTCTCGAGAAGGACTCCGAGGTGAAATCGTGGGGACGCTGGAATTGGAGTTTCCACTCCGCGCTTTACGCGCCGGCGAACCGCCCGGTCATGTTGTCTTTTTTAAAGACGGTGAACATCAATTGCGACCGTTATACTCGTTTGCATCTGGTCTTTACCCGTGATCTGCACCGCGCAGGGCAAGCGCATCGCGAACTTCTCGAGGTCTGCAGGACGAGAGACACTGAGCGGGCATCCGCGGCCTTGTGGAAACACATCACCGAGGCCGGCGAGTACCTGAGAGAATTCATCAAGAGCCGACGCGAGCGACACTCCTCGGCGATCGAACCTGCCGGAAGAAACCCCGAGAAGTAACGACACGAGGTCTCGCGGCAACGGCAAATGAGCGGCCAAGTCAGGGTCCTTTGGTGATTTCCCGCCGGGGCAGGTGAGCGCAGCAATGCGCCGTTTTCTTGAGCAAGACGGCGTTATGGGTGCAAGCGCTTGCCATTATTTCTTGACATGTCGCTCCATCCTGCGTTTCACTCTCCCTCGCTTCTTTTTGGAAGGAAGCGGACATGGAAGACAGGCTTTCTCGTCGCGAACTGCTCAAGAAAACCGTTGCCGGGGTTTCCACGGCCGCTCTCTTCCATGCCGCTCCATGGCCAGCATCGCCTTCTGCTGCGTCCGGATCCGAAGTTGCCCCGGCGAGCGCCGGTCCGGCAAACGGCTCTCGGATCCTGCCTCTCACCAGTACGAGCGACGTTTTCATTCCGCCGCAAGGCCGGAGTTTCTTCAAGTTCAGCTTCGACTTTCCGGAGCCCTCGGTCGCTTTCGAAAATCTGCAGTTTTCCTTCCGGGTCTACACTTTCGAGAATACCTACGCGCCTGACGCGAGCTCGATGACCGCGGAATCCGCCGGGGATGGAGTTCGCGTCCGGTCGAAGGGTTTTGTCTGGGCCGGGGATCAACAAAAAGCTCCAGGCCTGCTGGAGGCCCATATCACACGAAACGGCTCGTTCGTGGAATTCGAGGCTAGGGCAGAAATGGGCCAGCCGATTAAATCGATCGCGGCGATCCTTCGGGGCGTGCCTCGCGGGAAGGTTTCCGTGGCCGGAGGAAACTTTTTCGATCCCAAAGACGACGAACTGCTGTTCGGCTATCCGTTCGGCGGGGGTTCCTTGTTTGTCGCTGGAGGAATGGATTCTCCGGTTCTCGTCATCGAGTCTCGCGAAAAGGAATATTTCTTCCTTTCCACGCTGCTCAAAGAAGTGCGCGCCAGCCGTTTTTACCTGCAGCCCGGGGAGAAAGGCTACCGCGTCGAGCTGATTCACGAACGCGAAGGCTGGGCAAGGAGCAATCGCATCGAGAGTCCGGTGTGGCGCGTCGGCCGGGCCGAGAGCGTCGAGGCGGCCTACCGCCCGCATTTCGAGCATGTCGAAAAAGCGTTTGGAATTCCGGACTGGGATAGCCGCGCTGACGTGCCGGCGTGGTTCCGCGAGGTCGCGCTGGTCATTTCGCTTCACGGGATGCATTGGACCGGTTATATCTTCAACGACTTCGCGAAATCGCTCAAAACGCTCGAATGGGTGGCCACGCAAATTCCGGCCAGGCAAGTTCTTGTGTTTCTCCCCGCGTGGGACGGCCGCTACTATTGGAACTATCCGATTTACAAGCCGGATCCGCGGTTGGGCGGCGAGCAGGGCTTTCGAACGCTCATCGACAGGGGCCACGGCATGGGCTTTCATTTTATGCCCATGTTTGGGATGAACGCCGCGAACAAACAGCTCCCTGAATTCAAGAACCTCGCCGACGCGACGACGGATCAGATCGACGGCGACGCCTTCAATTTGAATTGGGTGGACTGGGATAACGACCGCCACAATGAGGGGAACGGCGGCTACATGAATCTCGGCGTGCCTTCCTGGCGCAACTGGCTCTCCGCACGAATTGCGGACACGATTTCGAATTACCACGCGGATGCGTATTTCCTCGACATCGCCGGCGGCTGGGAGAACAATACGAAAGCTGATATGCACGAGGGTACGCGGCTGCTGGTGGAAGGCTTGCGCAAGAGATTCCCCGGCGTGCTGGTTTGCGGCGAGATGCCTTACGATGCGTTGATGAGCTTCATGCCGCTGTTCCACGTTTTTTCCGGTGGTGGATATCCTCCGGCCATGAAAAAATATGTGCGCGCGTTTCAGCACCTCAGCCTGCCCGCGCCAGGGCGTGGGAGCAGCGGCGTGCACGAATCCGGGTTCGGGCACTTCAACCCGAAGACGCTCAACCTGGGCAAGGAACAGATTGCTACGATCACCGTGGTGGACGATACGTTTGAAAAGTATCGCGACGTAATGGCGGAAATCATCGAGCAGGCGAAACAGCGTGTGGGGCAATGAATCGGTACCGGGGCTGCATTGCGTACGATGAACCAGCGGGGGATTCGAATGAAGGAAATTTTGTGGATTACAATCACGGGGGCCATGCTTATGAGCACGCTGACAGCAAGCGGTGCGGCGGGAAAATCCGGCACGACCACGAAAACGCCCTGGGGGAAGACACCCGACGGCGAACAGGTGGATCTGTACACGCTGACTAACAAGAACGGCGTCGAAGCGGCCATCACGACGTACGGCGGGGCGGTTGTTTCATGGAAAGTGCCCGACCGCGACGGGAAGCTCGGCGACGTGGTGCTCGGCTACGATTCGCTGGAAGGCTACGCGAACGACAAGAGTTATTTCGGCGCGCTCATCGGCCGCTATGGAAACCGCATCGGGCACGCGCAGTTCACGCTGGACGGCAAGACGTACACGCTCGCGAAAAATAATGGCGAAAACACGCTTCACGGCGGAACCAAGGGCTTCAACAAAGCCGTTTGGACGGCCAAAGAAATTCCCGCCCAAAACGGCCAGGCGCTTGAGTTGACTTATGTGAGCAAAGACGGGGAAGAGGGGTTCCCCGGGAATTTGCACGTGCGGGTGATTTATACGCTGACGAATTCGAATGAACTGAAAACCGATTACTCCGCGACCACCGACAAGACCACCGTCGTCAACCTGACCAACCATTCTTACTTCAATCTCGCAGGCCCGGGTGCGGGAGACGTTCTCGACCACATTCTGACGATCGTGGCCGACAAATTCACCCCCGTGGATTCGGGTCTGATTCCGACGGGGGAGCTTCGCGATGTGGCGGCCACGCCGTTTGATTTTCGGAAGCCGACGGCAATCGGCGCCCGCATTAATGAAGACAACGAGCAGTTGAAGCTGGCCGGCGGCTACGACCACAACTTTGTGCTGCGGCGAAAGCCGGGCGAACCGATTTCGCTGGCGGCGCGCGTGGTGGATCCCAAAACCGGCCGCGTTCTGGAAGTGTGGACCGACCAGCCCGGCGTCCAGCTTTATACCGGGAATTTCCTGGACGGTTCGGTGCGCGGCAAGGACGGCATCGCCTATACCAAGCGCTCGGCGTTCTGCCTGGAGACACAGCATTTTCCGGATTCGCCGAATCATCCGAAGTTTCCTTCCACCGTGCTGCAGCCGAGCGAGCGCTATCACACGATGACCATCTACAAGTTTTCTTCAGAAAAATAGGAGTTGCTTCCAATAACCATTTCAAGCCGCAGGAGATTTCCTCAAGTCCAAGGAGCATCACCGATGCGCATGCGAATTCTTGCCAGTGTCTTCGTGTCGTGTTTGTTCGCGGCCTGCTCCTCACGGGCGCAAAGCGCTCTTGCGCCAACTCCTCCGATGGGTTGGAACAGCTGGAATCACTTTGCGTGCAAAGTCACGGCCGCCGACGTGCGCGGAGCGGCCGACAGAATCGCCAGCAACGGGATGAAGGAGGCTGGCTACGTGTACGTGAACGTGGACGATTGCTGGCAAAGCGGCCGCGACGAGCAAGGGCGCATTCAGCCAAACAAAAACTTTGGCGACATGAAGGCGCTCGCCGATTACGTGCACAGCAAAGGCCTAAAATTCGGAATTTATTCTTCGCCGGGCCCGGAAACGTGCGCCGGCTTTATCGGCAGCTACCAACACGAACAGCAGGATGCGCAAACTTACGCGGAGTGGGGAGTGGATTATCTGAAATACGATTGGTGCAGCGCCTCCCAGGTCTATCCGGTCAGCCAGATTCGGGAGGTTTACAAGAAAATGCACGACGCACTCGAGAAGACCGGCCGGCCGATCGTGTTCAGCTTGTGCGAATACGGCTGGGACCTGGTTTGGAGATGGGGCAAGGACCTCGGCGGGAATTTGTGGCGGACGACGGGCGACATCCAGGACCGGTATGAGTCGATGGCCAACATTGGTTTCGGGCAGGCTGGGCTGGAAGCATTCGCGGGGCCGGGACATTGGAACGATCCGGACATGCTGGAAATCGGCAACGGTGGCATGCGGCACGACGAGTACATTACGCACATGACGCTGTGGTGTTTGTTGGCGGCTCCGCTGCTGGCGGGGAATGATTTGACGAGAGTCACGCCGGAAGATCAGGCCATTCTGGTGAACAAAGAAGCGATTGCGGTGGACCAAGACCCCAAGGGCCTCCAAGGACACCGGGTTTCGGCGGAAGGGCCGCTGGAAGTTTGGGCAAAGCCGCTGACCGATGGCAGCGCGGCGATCGGTCTATTCAGCCGCGCCGGGACGTTTCCCGTGAAAGTGAATTTCAAGGATATCGGCTTTGCCGGGAGCGTGCATGTACGGGATCTCTGGGCCCACAAGGACCTGGGAACGTTTGAGAGCGAGTTCACCGCGCAAGTGCCGCGTCACGGCGCGGTGATGATCCGCGTCTCAAAGTAGGTTGGCGAGGGTGGGACTCTGCCAACTGCAGAGGCGTGCCGCAAGGCGAAATACCGTCAGCTCTTGGCCGCGACGCCCGTGGAATCGCGGACGACGAGTTCAGGGTCGATGACGATTTCACGGCCGGGATCGTGCTGTTCGCGGCCATTGCCGAGAACGTTGTCGAAGATGATGTGGCCGATTTGCTCGCGGGGAATGTGATTGGTGGTAAGCGACGGAGAGCAAAACTCGGCGAGTTTGATATTGTCGAACCCGGTCACGGAAACATCGTGCGGAATCTGGAGACCCTCTTCGCGCAGCTCGCGCATCACGCCGACGGCCATGAAATCGTTGACGCACAGAACCGCCGTGGGCCGAAAGCCCGATTCAAGCAGTTCTCGCGCAGCCTGCCTGCCGCCCTCCAGGCCATCCGGCCCCGCGAAAATCCTGGCTTCGGCGCTGGGGGAGCAACGCTGTACGGACTCGAGAAACGTCTTGCGGCGTTCGCTGATGGGGCCGAGAGTGGAGTGATGCCCGACAAAAGCCATGCGGCGATGGCCCAAGGAGCTGAGATAACTGACGGTCTTCTTGATTCCCTTGCGATAGTCCACTCGAATGTTGGTGATATTTTTCTGCGGTGTGCCTACATCATAGAAGGCTGCAGGAATGCGGCTGCCCGCTACGGTCTGGATCAAATGCTCTTCCATTTCGGAAACAATGACGGCCAGGCCCGCTACGCGAAGGCCGATCATGAGCTGCACGCTGGCGAGGAGCTGTTCGGAGCGATAATCGGTATTGGCGACCACGACTTCGAGGCCCCGGGAGTGCGCATCGGATTCGAGCGTGCGATAAATGTCCAGGAAGAATGGATTCTCCATATTGGAAACGATGATTCCAAGGATGCGGCTCTTCCCGCGTGCAAGGGAACGGGCGTGGAGATTAGGATGGTAGTTGAGTTCCTCGGCAGCTTTCAGCACTCGGGAGCGTGTGGAGGTCTTGACGATCTCGAGATTGTTAAGGACGCGCGAGACCGTGGACGTCGATACGCCCGCCTTTTGGGCGACGGCATCGAGATTCATAGCCAGAGTGCGCCTTTTGCGCATGAACGAACACCTCGAGCTGCGGCAGGCCCATTTTATCGAAAATCGCCCTTCTGGCGAGCCTGGACGTGCTTCCGCCGAAGGGCGGTTGGGATCGGGGCCGCACCCTGATCAAAGGCACACCACAGCAAGATTTCATTCGATTTGAGCGCAGTCGAGATCGTCGAAGAAAGGAGGCAGGGGCAACGCAAGCTTGACAAGGTTAGAGAGAGCGCAGTAAGTTCTGCATTGCAAGCGTTTGCAAAAGTCGCCCCTGGCGAAGCCATGACAGAATCTTCCAACCCACCGATGGTGCTCGGTATCCTTGTTGGCAACCGCGGCTTTTTCCCGCACCATCTGGCGCGCTCGGGCCGGCAGGAGATGATCGCGGCACTCGACGCCCAGGGCATCAAACCCATCGTTCTCGGGGAAAGCGATTCCAAGCATGGCGCCGTGGAGACCCGCCAGGAGGCCGCGCGTTGCGCGGACCTGTTCAAGAAGCATCGAGAGGAAATCGACGGCGTCGTCGTGACGCTGCCGAACTTCGGCGATGAGCGGGCCATTGCCGAAACGCTGCGGATGGCGAACCTTGGCGTGCCGGTGCTGATGCAGGCCACGCCGGACACGCCTTCCAAAATGACCATTCGAGACCGGCGCGACAGTTTCTGCGGAAAAATGTCCGCCTGCAACAACCTTGCACAATACGGCATTCCTTATTCGCTGACGACGCTGCATACCGAAGCGCCGAATTCGCAACAATTTCGCGACGACCTGGACTGGTTTTTGGCGGTATGCCGGGTGGTAAAGGGACTGAAGAAGTTGCGGATTGGAGCGATTGGGGCACGGCCTGCGGCGTTCAACACCGTCCGCTACAGCGAAAAAATCCTGGAGTCGACAGGGATTTCCGTCGAGACCCTGGATCTCTCGGAGGTGATGGGGAGGATCGGCCGGCTCCAAGACAAAGACGCGGCGGTCGTCGAGAGGCTCAAGGCCATTCGCGCTTATGTCTCGACCAACAGCATTCCGGAAGCAGCGTTGGTAAAAATGGCCAAGCTGGGCGCGGTGATCCATAACTGGATGAAGGAAACCGAGGTAACC
>WNGJ01011154.1_pt1 | contig 12502 bp, 8 predicted proteins | sample 5400611 | NCBI WGS metagenome assembly WNGJ01 (sample SAMN13153375, study PRJNA577476) | soil metagenome | isolation source: 40 cm soil or saprolite under Garry oak tree replicate 1 | place: USA:California | collected 2016-06-15
ATCCCCTGGAGCCAGATCTCGCAGTCATCAAAGGAGTAGATCCTCAAAGTGTGAGAAGTTGGCGCGTTGGGGAGAACGGTCCTGCTCCGCAGGTTGTCTTCGAGATCGGCTCATCCGAAACCTGGCAATGGGATTTGGAGGAGATGCCTGCTCTCTATGCCAGGATGGGTGTCCAGGAATACTTTGCCTACGATCCTCATAAGCGTCTCCTGCCCAAACCGAAGATTTATCGACGACAAAAAGGACGTCGGCTTTTTGGTTGGCGGCTCGATCCCACCAGTGGGGAGATGCGTGAGTTGCCCCCAGGTCCCGACGGCAGTTTGTGGAGTATCCATCTGGAAAGCTTGTTGGTACCGGATGGATACTACCTGCGCCTTTATAATAATCGTGGGCAGAGACGCCTCACTAGAGAAGAGGCGGAAGCTGAGCAGGCCGATGCAGAGAAAAGACGAGCTGACGCTCTTGCCGAGAAACTGCGCTCACTTGGCATAGACCCCGATCAGCTATGAGGAGAAACCGGAGATACTCCAGACCCTGTACAGGAGCGGCTGTCCCTGTGTACCCCACTTTTATGTTATGATATGTATAATAACAGGAGTTTGTTTTTTAAGGAGAATGTTTTCTTCTTTTTCACAGAGCTAGAAGAGGTATTATCATGTCCCAATTTTTTCGTTTGCATGTTGATGAAGAGGCATTAACGGATGCGCTGTTTGAGTTTGTCATCGATCCGCATGCTTCACGCAATGAGCGTCCGGTAATCAGTGTACTGCACGAGGTGGCTGCCGACATGGTGCCGGTGATGGAGTGTATGGTGTTGGATGGCGTCGATGAACGGCACTACGTGGCTGATTATGTGCATGCGGTGGTGAGCGGCTACGCCTTAGAGTAGCCACTTACCGTATTGCTTAGAGCGTTACACGATTGCCGCCCGCAGGCATGGTAAACCTGAGAAAGCCGCCCATTGCCAAGCGTGTACACACCACATCGAGGGTGAAGAAGGCGGAAAGAGCTAAGGCACTCTTCAACTCATAGAGGCACAAATCGAGCAGAGTAAGATGGTGGGGACCACTGACGAAGAGACGCCAGAGAGCTGGGCCTTCCTGCACGCCGCCAAGCACGTTGACCGAGAGGCCAGAGGTCATGGTGATCAGGATGTCGATGCCCAGGCAGATGGCGGCCAGATATGGGCCAAGCAGCCAGAAGCGTCTGCTGAGTCGTTCGCGTCGAGTTGAGGCAATGCGACGCGTGGCCCAGACCGGCCCAATCAAGTATTGTAGGACGAGAAACAAGAGCGGCGCGGCCACATAGACCCAATCGGGAAAGATGGCTGGTGTGATTAAGGAACCCAGGCGGCCGAGCGTGTAGAGGATGACGCCCTCTAGCACGCCGCGCTGGTAACTAACTTTATTAAACACGATAATCAACCGCTTAGTTGCAACCGCAGTTGCCACCTCCACAACCGCAGCTTCCCATAGAGGGAGCCGCCATTTCTTCATAGCTCCCATACTCATCGCCCGAACGCGGCGAGGCAAAGATGGAGAGCAGGCGACGGACTTTTTCGCTGTGGCACTTCATACAGACAACATCGTCAGCGTGCTGGTGGCTGACCAGCAGTTCAAATTTTGAGCGACAATCTGAGCAGTAGTACTCGTATAAGGGCATAGAATGTTCCTCCATGATATGGGAAATGTTGTGTAGTTGACCATATTGTATGGTCTAGTGAGAATAACGTCAAGGGACTGTGATATTTTCTCCATAATCCTCATATGCGTGAGCATCTCTCATCTGGTACGTTGTATCTGATGGGAACAATAATCTACTCTCTTTAATCCCTTGACGATGAACTCGTGTTCTAGTATGCTTGAGAGAGAATGCCACGCCGGAGGATGACAGACTATGGGTACTGACTTTGCACACCTGCATGTTCACACGGAATACTCGTTACTGGATGGGTTTAGCCGCATTAAGAAACTGGTACAGCAGGCAAAGGCTCTGGGGATGAGTCATCTGGCGATCACCGATCATGGTGCAATGTATGGAGCTATAGAATTTTACAAGGCGTGTAAGGCGGGAGGAATTAACCCGATTATCGGTATTGAGGCATATCTGACTGAGGATATGTATGACCACTCCAAACGCTTCAGTGATGACTACCATCACTTGCTGCTGCTGGCAAAGAATAACACCGGGTACAACAACCTCATGAAGCTGACCACCATTGCCAATACTGAGGGGTGGCACCTGCGACCACGTATGGATAAGGGTGTGCTGGAAAAGTACGGCGAAGGCTTGATTGTGACCTCGTCGTGTCTTTCTGGTGAGATACCGAAAATGCTGCTCAAAGAGGATGTAGAGAAAGCATACAAGATGGCACGCTGGTACCAGGATGTCTTTGGAGAGGAAAACTTCTATATCGAAATTCAGGAACATCATGGCATCTTCGATGATGGACAGCCCTCACCCCAGGGGCAACTGAACCAGATGCTCTACCAGATGCATAAAGACCTGCACATCCCGATGGTAGCGACCAATGACCTGCACTATATTCACGCCGACGATGCCCACTCACACGATGTCCTGCTCTGTGTGCAGACAGGCAAACAGCTTGAGACAGCCAAACGCATGAGGTTTGACAGCCACGAATACTACCTCAAGAGTCCAGAGGAGATGGCGCGTCTCTTCCCCGAACTACCGGACGCCCTGCTCAATAGCGTGCGTATCGCCGAGCAGTGCAGCGTCGATCCGCTGGCCTACAAAGCGCAACTGCCCAACTATACCATTCCCCCGGAATACAGCTCACAGAAAGATTATCTGCACGCCCTGTGTTTAGAAGGTGTCAAAGAACGCTTTGGCGAGATGAACGAGGCAATTCAGAAGCAGCTTGACTATGAGATCGATCTGATCGCACAAAAAGGTTTCGTACCCTATTTCCTGATTGAGTGGGACTTTGTAAACTATGCACGTTCGCGTGGTATTCGCTGTTCGGCGCGTGGTTCGGCAGCCGGTAGCCTGATGGCCTACACCCTGGGCATTACCAATGTTGATCCCCTGCGCTATCAACTACCCTTTGAACGCTTCTTTAATCCAGAACGTGCGGATATGCCTGATATTGATATGGACTTCCCCGATGATAGGCGTGAAGAAGTGATCAACTACGTGGCGCGGAAGTATGGGGAGGATAGCGTGGCACAGATGGTCACGTTTAACACCATGGCCGCTAAAGCTGCTGTGAAAGATGTGGCACGTGTAATGGGTCGGCAAGACCTGGGAGATCGCATTACACGTCTCATTCCCGTAGGCCCAAGGGTGACGCTGCAAGGATCACTGGACGGGGTAAAAGAACTTAATGATCTGTATCGGCAGAATGAAGAGGCCCAGGCAGTCATCGATCAGGCACTAAAGCTGGAAGGCTCGGTGCGCACAACCGGTGTACACGCGGCGGGTGTGATTGTTGCTAACGAAGCCCTGGAGCACTTTGTACCCTTGCAACTGCGCGATCCCAAAGACCCCAGTAAGGGGCGCATCACCCAGTACGAGCAGGCGCACCTGGAAGAACTGGGGCTGATCAAGTTTGACTTCCTGGGCCTCTCTAACCTGACCATCCTGGATAATGCGCTCAAGTATATTCAGCAGGCACGCGGTGAAGAGATCATTCTGGAAAAAATTCCGCTCGATCCGGTGCCGGGAGATGAGAAACAGAACGCCAAACGCCAAAAGGCCTTTGATCTGCTGGCAAGTGGTGAGACAACGGGCATCTTCCAGCTTGAAGGCGCGAAGATGACTGAGTACATCAAACAACTTAAGCCCACCTGCGTCGAGGACGTGATGGCCATGATCGCACTCTACCGTCCCGGCCCTATGGATAGCATTCCTGACTTTATTGATGCCAAGCATGGACGCAAGAAAATTCAGTATCTCGAGCCCCGCCTAGAAGAATGGCTAGCCGAGTCCTACGGTGTCATTGTGTACCAGGACCAGGTGTTGTTCATTGGCGTTAACCTGGCAGGTTTTTCGTGGGGTAAGGTGAATAAGTTCCGTAAAGCCCTGAGTAAGAAGATGATGGACGAGGTTGAGGGTTACAAAGGCGACTTTATTCAAGGATGTGTCAAAAACAGTGTGAAGCAGGAGGTCGCCGAGCAGCTTTTTACCTTGATTATGCCCTTCGGTGGCTATGGTTTCAACAAGGCGCACGCCGCCAGTTACGCCGTCGTGGCCTTCTACACGGCCTACCTCAAGGCTAACTACACGGCAGAGTTTATGGCTGCTACCATGACCACCGAAGCTTCGGATGCTAAAAAGATCGCCAATGCCATTGCAGAGTGCAAACGCATGGGCGTCGAGGTGTTAGGGCCGGATGTGAATAAGAGCGATAGAGGCTTTACAGTCGAGGATGGTGGCGTGCGCTTTGGTTTGCTGGCGATCAAGGGTATTGGTGAAGGCCCGATCGGGGAAATTGTACGGGCGCGTAACGAGCGTGGGCCTTTCAAATCACTGGCCGACTTCTGCACACGGGTTGATCCTAAATTTGTGGGTAAGGGTGCCATCGAAACGATCATTAAAGCAGGAGCGATGGACAGCTTGGGCAAGCGCCACCACCTGCTGGCCTCGGTCGATCTAGCCATGAAGTGGGGCAAGACCCAGCGCACCTCTCAAGAGCGCGGCCTGATCAGCCTCTTCGGTGAGATAGAGGAGAGCGAAGGTGCCTTTGAGTTCGCACTGAAAACGAATGTGGAGGAAATCTCCCGCAAGCAGCTATTGGTGTGGGAAAAAGAACTGATAGGCGTTTATACCTCAAAGCATCCCCTGGCGTATCTGAGCGATGCGATGAAGGATCGGGTCACACACAACACAGGCATGATCACGGAAGAATTTTCCAGACAGAAAGTAACCTTGTGTGGCATGATTGTCGAAGCACGGCGTATCACCACCAAAAAGGGCGACATGATGTGCGTGGTCAAGTTGGAAGACATGCACGGCTCGATCAGCGTGACGGTTTTCCCCAAGGTCTATGAGCAGACGACAGAGCTGTGGGTTGAGGATACGGTGGTGATTGTGCGCGGCGAGGTACAGATACGCAATGATGAGCCAACTATTCTGTGTGATACTGCCGAACTCTTCCACTCCGAGGCCGTGGAAGAGGAGATGAACCGCAAGCAGTATCATGTCTGGATTACTATTCGTGTGAGTGGTGAAGATGAGAGAGCTGTCTCCGATGATATCATGCGTGTGCAGGATGTGTGGAACTGTATTCGCGACCGGGCAGGGCGTGACCACTATGATATCCTGGTAGTCAACGGTGAGTGGCAAGTGCTTTTGACGCCAAGTCAGAATACGATGTACTACGAAAAGGTGCGTCCACAACTGGAAGAGATTCTGGGAAAAGATGCTATTCAAGCGCAATTGGTAGAGAGATAAAGAGATGAAAGAAGCATGAAGCAGCTTTGCTCTGGTTAAGAGCAAAGCTGCTTCATGCTTCTTTCATCTCTTTACCATGCCTCTTTCCAAATGATTTCTTTTGCTGTATGCTTTGATTCGTACTGTATTTAAACCTTATAGCATATCCATACGTACAGATACTAGAACCTCCTACCGAGAAAGAAAAGGCAAAATATCGTGAGTGCTGAATATAGAGGGCCACTTCCAGACCCCGATGCGAATAACCGCCGTTCTTCATCTGAGTTATGGGGACAATGGGAGCCGAATGATGAGGAGGATACCCAACCCTATCAAGCTATCTCTCCTTCATTACAGGAACAGAGTAAGGATGATACCTCACAGCCACCACAAGCGTTTGAGCAGTTTTCTCACCGGGAACATGTAACAGGTGTGCTACCCGCCTATCCGGCGGATGCCCCACTGTTCCAGCCTGCTCATATACCCTATCCGCCGCAACAAAGCCAGGAACAGCAAGGGTATACATCTGCACAACAACCGTTCCCTGGACAGGCATACTTACCACCACAACCAGCGCAACAACAGTGGTATCCACCCTATCATAGTCAGCCAGCCTACCCACCCTATACAGGCTATCCGGCTTATTCTGGCTACAACGGGTATCAGCAACCATATGCCTATCCGTGGCAACCGCCACGGCCAAAGAGAGATGGCTTCCATCTAGCTGTGTGTATTATTACTCTGGTTGGCTCTATTCTGGCTCTACTGGGCGGTCTGGCGTGTATTGTGCTTCTCTTCCTGGTCTTCCTGAATACTTCGCGCGTGGGGATAGTGATTCAAAAGAGTCAGCTTTTCAGTGGCATTATGACCTTCTTAGCCTTCATTATCGCTGGACTTGGTGGTGGCGGCTTTGGTATATACCATAGCATTCGCGGAATCATAAAAAAGCCTTCCACGCAATTTGCCTTGCCGTGGTTCTGGGTCTTCCTCATTCCCTACCTGTTTATCCTGGGCATCGGCTATGTTTTACGCGCCAATAGGCAGGAAGTTGCCCATCCATCTCTGACCGCTTTCCTGATTCTTCTGGCCGCCATCTTTCCCGCTCTGACGGTAGCGGCTATCGGTAACCGGCAGTTGCGTTTTCCGCGGTGGCCGACGACGTGGCGACGTTTTACCACGGCTCTGATCAGTGGGGCGACATTGAGTATTAGCCTGGCTTTGTTGTTTGAGCTAGGGTTTCTGGTCCTGCTGGTAAGAGGGCAGGCGACCAATTTCCAGCAGTGCATTGGTGATCCAACCCTTCCTGGATGTGGCAACTTCACGGCCTTCAACCTCATCTTTCTCGTCGTGGCAATCATCGGGCCTGTGGTTGAAGAGACGGTCAAGCCGCTGGCAGTAGCATTCTTTATTGGGCGTATACGTAGTGCCGCGGAAGCCTTTGTGTTGGGCATGGGGGCCGGTCTGGGATTTGCTATGGTTGAGACAGTAGGCTATATCAGCTCTGGCTATCACACCTGGTTGGAAGTTGCCATTGAACGCACTGGTGCGGGACTGCTGCACGGTTTTGGTGCGGCTATGGTTGCCCTTGGCTGGTACTACCTGACCCATGGCTCAACGCATCGTTTCCGCAAAGCTTTTGCCTGCTGGGCCTATGCCGTCTTCCAGCACTTTATCTGGAATGGCACTGCCGTACTGTCACTCATCCCCGGCCCTATCGGAGATACGCTGAATAACTGGAATCTCAATCTGGGCGTCATCAGCATTCCGTTCGTGGAGGTCCTCAACATTCTTGAATCGATCCTTATCCTCATCTTCTTCATCTACATGCTTAAAAGAGTAAGGAGACAGGAACCGCCGTCTCCATCAGCAGAGGAACGCCAGCTACAACAACCGGCGAACAGAACATGGCAAGCACAGGGTTTGGGAACGCGTTAGTGGGTATGAACGGGTGCGCGTGGGATTTTTGCAAAGTTCAAGAGGGCGACCACGAGGGTCGCCCCTACATTTTGAGCAGAACAGGCATGACAGGTAGGGGCGACCCTCGTGGTCGCCCTGCCTGCCTATGGCATCCCTCACTTGCAAAAATCCTCCGCACACCCGGTGTGAACTTCTTCATTGCACTCACTATGTTCAGGTGTTATACTGGCTTTGGTGGAGAATGAAATAAAATCAGTTTTCGTATGTAGCTTGCTGTGCCTCATCAAGAGAGCGTGAAAGTAGAGTTTTTTGATATATATCAAGAGAGAACGTCCTTATATCATATAGAGTATGGGCATATGACAGATGAACACCGAGCGATGAATAAGCAAGACAGTCCTGATAAAGAGCGTTCCAATCCTCGCGGCGATCAGCAGGATAAGTTCCGTTTTGGGAACTATGATCTGGTGCGCCGTATCGATAAGGGTGGTATGGGTGAGGTTTACCTTGCACGCCAACGTACTGCTTTTGGCCGCGAAGTAGCCATTAAAATTATTCGTTCCGATCTGGTTCACGATATAACGAGCCGCCAGCGTTTTCTACGCGAGGCTGAAGTAAACGCGCATATCAAGCATGAACATATCCTGCCCCTTTTTGAATTTGGTGAGGAACAGGGGCGGCTGTTCATGGTAACGCCCTATATTGCCGGTGGCACGCTGGCGCGGCGTTTACAGGCTGGTCCCCTGTCTCTGGATGAGGTACATCAACTCTTTACAGCTTTGCTGCAAGCGGTTATCTACATTCATCATCGTGGGGTTGTGCATCGTGACCTCAAGCCTAGCAACATTTTGCTCGATTCAGAGGGTAACAACGGACGGGTTTATGTGCGTTTGATCGACTTTGGGATTGCCAGCATTGCGGGCCAGGCCGCCTCTCCACCGTTGACTACGGCGGATACAGAGATGGGAACGTTAGCCTATATGGCACCTGAACGTTTTTCCGGCATTGCCGCTCCCAGCAATGATATCTACTCGCTGGGCGTTATTCTCTATCAACTGCTGACCGGCCAACTTCCTACGGCTGAACGCCGCATCGCTTTACCGCAACCACTGGAATACGTCGTCGATCATTGTCTTGCTTCAATTGATCAGGGCCGCTTTAAGAGTGCCGAAGATCTACTGGATGCTTTTGAATACGCCTATGACTACCTGACAGCAGACCAGCAAGAGCAGGATGGAGCAGCAGTTCCACCACCGGTGCCGGTGGCAAGTAGCAGAATTATACCTACGAGTACTCCACGTCCTAACGGCCATGTCCGACGGGAAATTCGAACGTTGCATCGTTCTGACAATCTGCCGGATATGCCTGACCTGCCCATGGTACGTCCACCACAGCCGGATGCATTTGGGCGCGAGGACTACGAATCTCCTACTATGAATATTGATGTCTCACAGCACGATAGCCGGTCGCGTATACCTGCTGCATCGTCTTCTCTGCCGGGTACATCGACTCATGCGCGTAAACGACGTCGCAATCCCCTCCTTGCACTCATGACGATCTTGACTGTGATCATTTTATTGGTGATGGCCGGTCTATCCTTGTTTACCTTTCAATCCATCACGATAGTCTCGGCCAACGTCAATTTCAGTCCGCAAGTGCATGCCATCAATAAAGTGTTCCCGATCAAGGGCAGTGTCTCGCAAAGTACCGTAGATGTGAATAGTGCAACCATACCGGTCAAAACAGGTAGCCTCAGTAAAAGTGATTCACAAACAGGCGAAACCAGTCAGCAGTGCTTTTTCACCCTTTGTCAGCATATCGTCACCTCTGATGATGTGAATCGAATTGAGGGACAACTGAAGCAAAGTCTGGACGCACAAATCTCAACGCAAATACAGCAAAAGCTCCAAGCCCAGGGAGCCGTTCAGGTTAGTTCTGCAGAGTTTATTACGACCTCGGTAACCTCAGACCCGCCGATCGGTACGAATAGCAAGACCGTTACTGTTACCATGACCGAGCAAGGGCAGTTTGCCTACTTCCTGAAACAGGATGCTCAATCGCTGGCCAGATCGTTGCTCAATCGCGAAGTGCAGAAGTTGGGAGCAAACTATATGCTCCTCAGTGCATTGACCCAGATCGGACAACCAGTTGTGACCAGTAGCGATAACAGCGGTAATGTCTCCATCAACATTGCCGCCGGTGGCGATGCCGAGTATCAGTTTTCCTCTGCGGAGCTTCACGCCATGCCAAATGCTCTTAAGAGCGTCAAAGTGAAGGATGCCATCTCTGGTCTCACCAGCACGACGCTAACCACCTCTGCTACACCGACAAGCGGTGTGACGCTTACACCTACGTCGACTGATGATAATCAATAGTGACAACTCCCCGCACTAAAGGGCTGTGGTGCGTTCCATGAGAATTTTTTGCACCACAGCCTGATCAAGAACGCTCGCTAGAAGATCTGGTTCCTCAAAACACAATGAGCGGTTTCACGATCCCATCTTGTTTCTTATCCATCATCTCAAAAGCTTTGTCCATCTGGTTAAACGGAAACGTGTGTGTCGTTAACCGAGTGGGATCGACACGACCCGTTTGCAGCAGAAGGAGCATACGTTCCATGCGTAGCCGTCCGCCAGGACACAGACCCGTTTTAATGGTTTTTTCCGCCATGCCCACACCCCACTCGAGACGCGGAATGTGAACGAACTCACCGTGACCATGATAGCCGGCATTCGAAATAGTTCCTCCTGCTTTGGTCACCTTGATGGCATTTTGAAAGGTTACATCCGACCCAAGAGCCTCAATAGCCGCATCCACGCCTCTGCCTTGTGTCAGATCCAAGATGCGCTGCACAGGATCTTCCTTGGTAAAATCCACCACCACATCAGCTCCATAATAGCGAGCCAGTTCCTGCCGTTTGGGAACAGATTCTACCGCCACAACGAGACCAGCACCGTGAAGCCTACTGCCTACCGTTGCCATAAGACCAACGGCCCCTTGAGCAAAGATGGCTACCGTCCCTCCCATAGGAATATTCGCATTTTCGGCGGCCATAAATCCGGTGGTCATCATATCGGCACAATACACGGCCGCATCATCAGAGACGTTCTCTGGGATGTGCGCCAGATTGGCGTCCGCTTCGTTGACATGAAAGTACTCCGCAAACACGCCGTCCTTGATATTGGCGAATTTCCAGCCGCCTAGGGGCTGGGTGGATTGTGACGAATGGCCAGCTTGTGACGCGACGTCTCCCCAGTCCGGAGTGATAGCTCCTACTAACACGCGATCGCCGGGTTTGAAGTCCCTAACTTCGCTGCCCACCTCCTGAACAATGCCTACAGCTTCGTGACCTAGGGTGAGATTCTCCCGTGGACCGATGGCACCATGGATCGTGTGTGCATCTGAGCCCTTGTGATAGAAGAACCATATCAAGTATACCTCCCTAGAGTGTGCAAATAGGTGAAAATCTGGTAAAAAAAGGAGCCTCTATGTTTGCACATTTGAAAAGAGAGCTAGCAGAAAGGGACACCATGTGGTATCACAAAAACCCCTGGTTTCCTGTAAAGTTTACTTGCCCCACTACCCGGTAAAGATGTACAATATTTCCGCACGTATTGATAATGGAGGTATTTTGTCTCCCTACAGATACAGCACAATACAATAAAAGAGAGGTCTCGTATTTATGGCGGATAACACCGGTATAGCAGAGGTTGCAAGTAGGCCAGAGCGGCATATGGCACGGGTGATTCATTATGATATAAGCTATGTAGTGCAAGGTGCTGAACGTGGCACGGACGGAGCAATTGTCCTGTTGCATGATCTTGTGGGAGGAGCCTTCACGTGGGCAGATGTTATGCCGCAACTGGCGGGTACAAAGCGGGCGGTATATACCATTGATATGCTAGGCTATGGTCATTCGGAGCACGCCTGGCCGGCAGATACCTCCATCTGGGGGCAGGCGGATTGCCTGTCGATGCTGTTCGAGCAATTGAATTTGACTAATATAGTGCTGGCGGGGCATGGGAGTGGAGGTGGGGTAGCGCAAGTGCTGGCAACGCGTCTGAGCCGTGAACGAGTGGCAGCGTTGATCCTGATCGATACAACCTGCTTCCTCTATAGCCATGCAGCGGATTGGCCGCTGTCAGAGATGGAGAAGCGTACCGATCCTGAAGCTCCTTTTCAGACCGATGTTGAGGAGATGATGAAGGACCTGGTGGAGACGCTGCCTCAAGGCTCACACGAGCCGCAGCGATTCCGTGCCTTTATGAGAGATTACACTGATGAATGGAATAGCGAGTTAGGCAAACAGTTGCTTTTCCAGCACATCCGGCTGGCGATTCCGAACTATTCTAACGCGGTAGCTTCGGATTTGAAGACTATGGGCAAGCCAACGCTGATTATCTGGGGTGAGGCAGACGCGCAATTTCCTCTGAAGCTGGCCTACCGCCTGCACCGCGATATTCCTGATTCGCAGCTGGTAACTGTACCCGATGCGGGCCACCTAATTTTGTTCGACGCCCCTGGTGCAGTGGCGAGAGCATTGAACAATTTTGTTGGTAGTCTGTAGCCAGTAGGTGCGTTTCATCTTTTTGCGAAGCATGATGAGCGCCCCCGCCCCATGATGAGCGCCCCCGCCCCATGATGACCGCAAGGGTCATCACTACTATACACGACTGCATCGGCCTGTGAAGACGGAGTAGAGTAGTGATGACCCTTGCGGTCATTATGCTCACCACACCACGCACTCTGCAAAATTATGAACCGCACCCGTAGCCAGAATTGTGCTTGACTGTGTCTGGTAATCTATGCTATACTAAACGTGAGCAGGAGATGTGCTTGGATGCGCCTGACAGCGATGTTGAGGTGAATTGAACACAGCAAATATGGCCCTGGTAGCCAGGGTCAGGAAAGTCACTTGCACGGATAGTTTAACCGGGGTGTAGCGCAGTCGGCTAGCGCGCAGCGTTCGGGACGCTGAGGTCGGAGGTTCAAGTCCTCTCACCCCGACCAGGATGGCACACAAAAATCCTTGATGTCAGTCTCCCTTTTCACAAGGGTACTGCAAGCGAAGAAGTGTCAGGAAACGTTTTCAGGTTGGTATCAGAGTAGAAATAAATAAGGAGTTGGGAAATGCGGACGTCTCAGCAACTACCTCTTCTGACAAGAACAGGAGTGTGTATGCTGGTGCCTG
>WNGJ01016420.1_pt1 | contig 12502 bp, 12 predicted proteins | sample 5400611 | NCBI WGS metagenome assembly WNGJ01 (sample SAMN13153375, study PRJNA577476) | soil metagenome | isolation source: 40 cm soil or saprolite under Garry oak tree replicate 1 | place: USA:California | collected 2016-06-15
CAGATCGCGACAGTCCATCTTCGGCTCCCGGCTGATGGGCGCGACCATCCGCGCCGAGGGCGCGCGGCAGGCGGCGCGACAGGCGATCCGCGCGGCCGACCGCGCCGAGGCCGAGGCGTGGTCGATCCGCATGGAGGGATATGGCGGACCGGCGCAACCCTCGCCGACCATCGCGCAATGCCTCAATGGCGGTTACGGCTGGCTGCAGGTGAAATGCCGCCGCTGCGAAACCGAGGCCAGCATTCCGCTGCAACACGTCCGCCGCCAGCGCGATACGCCGATCTGGAAACTCGAGGCGGCCCTGAAATGCCGGTCCTGCCGAACCCCGCGCTACTCGCCGCCGGTGCACATGATCAGGCTGACGGAAGAACGGCAGACCGCGTCTTATGTCTGGGTGCATCCGGACGACGACCGGTGAGGCCGCAGCAGCGGCGTAGGCCACCGCCTTATCGTCGTGTTGACCCCATCCTACGAACTGTTCCTGTGGTATGCTCGGTGCAAATCAGGGATTCGATATGCGACTTCAGTGTACCCTGACGTGTCCGAAATGCAGCCATCAGGCCGTCGAGACGATGCCGACTGATGCTTGCCAGTTTTTCTATGACTGCAAAGGATGCGGCGAGCGGCTCAAGCCCCTTGCGGGCGATTGCTGCGTGTTTTGCTCTTACGGATCGGTACCGTGCCCGCCGGTACAGAGCAACATGCATTGCTGCGTGCCGGTGGTTCGCTAGATAAGGCCGCGCCTCGCCGATAATCGTCGTCCGGGTGCGCCCGGCGCGCTTTGCGCGGACCCATTGGGCTAACCCATTTTACGAGCTCTTAGCTACTCTTGTCAGATGCCCTGGTCCGCCGCTTCCCGGGCGGCTTTTCTTTTGCCGGACTGGAAGGTCGGACGTTATTGGAAGGTGGATCGTTCGGGAGATCGATCGTGCTCGCCAACACCATTTGTGACCGCGACGGCCCGGCCTGTTGGGACGATGGTTCCGGCATCGCCGAAGCTCCGTGCATTTCCTCGTGTTCCGGCACCGCCGAAGGGGCATGCATTTGCTCGACGGGATGATCGGCTTCGTACCACTCAATGACTTCGAACGTGATGCCCCGCCTGGCCATCTCCGCCTCGAGATCCGCGGCATGAAGCTTCCACGCCGGTGTCTTGCGAACCCGAAACTTGCCTTCTCCGCCAAGCGCCTCGTCGGCCGCCAGCGCCTCGCGGACGCCTTCATACATCTTGATAAGGCTGTCGTTGGTGAACCCTTGATAATCCATCGGGTCTCTCCCTGCAAAACCCCCTTCGTAAAAATCAAGTTTGGTTCTGCGCCGGCGTTTGGGTTCCATCCAGCGAATCTGCGCGGTAACCTTGATCAGTTAGGTTAAGGCCGTCTGGAATCGGGCAAGCCTGCCAGCGGGTGGGACGGTTAGCGCAGCGGGTTCGCGCAAAGCGCGAGGCCCGATGACAGGCTGTTAGCGTAATCCACCTCTTTGTCATCGTGATGCCGATGGGTTTCGCCACGGGTTCAACCCATCCGTCGGGTGCATCCGGCTGGCGACGATCGGTGAGCCCGTGCGGCGATCGCCATTGCGAACAAAGCAGGAATCAGCGAGCGTCGGGCCTCCTCGAATCAGTTCGTCATGCCAGCTGCCGCAGCCTATCTCGATACCCTCAACGATCAGCAGCGGCTTGCCGTCGAGCATGGCGTGCCGGAACGCGATGGCGCGCCGCGATCGCCGCTGCTGATCATCGCCGGCGCGGGTTCCGGCAAAACCAACACGCTGGCGCACCGGGTGGCGCATCTGATCGTCAACGGCGCCGATCCGCGCCGCATCCTGATGATGACCTTCTCGCGGCGGGCGGCCGGCGAGATGGCCCGCCGCGTCGAGCGGATCGCGCGCAAAGTGATGGGCGACCACGCCGCCGTCATGACCGACGCGCTGACCTGCGGGTTAACTTGGGCCGGCACCTTTCACGGCATCGGCGCGCGGCTGCTGCGCGACTATGCCGGGCAGATCGGGCTTGATCCGGCGTTCACGATCCATGACCGCGAGGATTCGGCCGACTTGATCAATCTGGCGCGGCACGAACTCGGATTCTCCAGGACCGAAGCGCGCTTTCCCACCAAGGGCACCTGCCTTGCGATCTATTCACGATGCATCAATGCCGAGGCGGAGATCGAACAGGTGCTCGGCAAATCGTTTCCGTGGTGTGCGGGATGGGCGGCGGAGCTGAAGCAATTGTTCGCAGCCTATGTCGAAGCCAAGCAGCGCCAGAACATTCTCGATTACGACGACCTCTTGCTGTATTGGGCGCAGACCGTCAGCGATCCCCTATTGGCGCAGGATATCGGTGGCCGCTTCGATCACGTGCTGGTCGATGAGTACCAGGATACGAACCGCCTGCAGTCCTCGATCCTGCTGGCGCTGAAGCCGGCGGGCGAAGGTCTCACCGTGGTCGGCGATGATGCGCAGTCGATCTATTCGTTTCGCGCGGCAACCGTGCGCAACATTCTCGACTTCCCCGGCCAGTTCACGCCGCCGGCGAGAATCGTCACGCTGGACCGCAACTACCGCTCGACGCAGACTATCCTGGCCGCCGCCAATGGCGTGATCGAACTTGCCAGCGAACGTTTTACCAAGAACCTCTGGACCGAACGGACCTCGTCAGCAAAACCGCAGCTGGTCGCGGTGCGCGACGAGGCCGACCAGGCCCGCTACATCGTCGAACGCGTGCTGGAGCACCGCGAGGCCGGCACCGTGCTGAAGCAACAGGCCGTGCTGTTTCGGACCTCGCATCACAGCGGCCCGCTGGAAGTCGAATTGACCCTGCGCAACATTCCCTTCGTCAAGTTCGGCGGGCTGAAATTCCTCGATGCCGCGCATATCAAGGACATGCTGGCGCTGCTGCGCTTTGCCGAAAACCCGCGCGACCGCGTCGCGGGATTCCGGCTGATGCATCTGATCCCCGGCGTCGGGCCGGCCTCGGCGCAGCGCGTGCTCGACCACATGGCAAAGGCCGCTGACCCTTTGGTCGCGCTGGCCGACGCCCCCTCGCCTCCCCGCGGCGGCGACGACTGGCGAGGTTTTGTCGATGCCGTCACCGACCTCGGCTCGGGCCAAGCCGGCTGGCCGGCGGAGCTCGAGCGCGCGCGGCTCTGGTACGAACCGCATCTCGATCGCATTCACGAGGACGCAGGCATGCGCCGCGCCGATCTCGTTCAGCTCGAGCAGATCGCCGGCGGCTATCCCTCGCGCCAGCGCTTTCTGACCGAACTCACGCTCGATCCGCCCGACGCCACCAGCGACCAGGCCGGCGTGCCGCTACTTGACGAGGATTATTTGATCCTCTCGACGATCCATTCCGCCAAGGGACAGGAATGGAAATCGGTGTTTTTGCTGAACGTCGTCGACGGCTGCATGCCGTCGGACCTCGGCGCCGGCACCTCGGCCGAAATCGAGGAAGAGCGCCGGCTGCTCTATGTGGCGATGACGCGCGCCAAGGACGATCTTCACCTCGTGGTGCCGCAGCGTTTCTTCACCCATGGACAGAACGCGCAAGGCGACCGCCACGTCTATGCGTCACGGACGCGCTTCATTCCGGATCGGCTGCTCGGCCTGTTCGAAAAAACGAGCTGGCCGCTCGCGGCAACGGGGACGACAGCCCGCGCTGCCAGCCAAGGCGTTCGGCTCGACGTCGGCGCCCGGATGCGCGGGATGTGGCGGTGAAGCGAACTTTTTGTGTGCCGGGTGGCCGGAAATTTTGCCAACGACGACACGGTCGCCAGTATGGAATACGCGGTTTCCGCATTGAGCGTGCAAGGTCGACATGACAGCTTGAGCTCGACCTGGTTGATTGGCGAAGCCGGCGCGGCGAGCGCGCCGGCTGCTTTGAATCAGGCCGCTTTGCTGGCCCTCAGACGATCCAGAACAGGCAGCAATTCCGATGGGTCGGGACGCTGCGTGTAGTCGGGGTTCACTTCCGAATAGGCGATGACGCTGTCGGTGCCGATCACATAGCGCGCGGGCATCGGCAGCACCCAGGACGGATCGTCGTTGAACGCAGGCAGGTCGTTCCTGAAACTCTTGTAGAGCTCGACCAAGTAATCCGGCAGCGCGAAGCGGATGCCGAAGGCGTTGGCCACTTCGCTCTTGGTATCGCTTAGGATCGGAAAGCCAAGCTTGTTGTCGCGCTGCGATCTGCGGCTATTCGGCGCCGTCTGCGGCGAAATGGCGACAAGGCTGGCGCCGCGTGCTGCGATTTCGAGCAACGCGTCCTGCAACGCCTGTAATTCCAGATTGCAGTACGGGCACCAGACGCCGCGATAGAACGACACCACCAGCGATCCCCTGGCCAGCAGCTCGCGCGACGACACCGGCTTGTCATCGGGATCGCGCAGCGTGAATTCCGGCGCCGGATCGCCGGCTTTGCGGGCGCGCTGCGCCTGCGCGCTTTCGATCAATTCGGCGGTGGCGCGATGCATCGTGTCCAGCGCCTCTTTGGTGGGCTTGAGGGGAAACCGGCCGGATTCGAAATCGGCTTTGAAGGCGTCGAGGCGATCTTGCAGGGCCATGGGAAGTCTCCGTTTTTGAGTTGGCCCGCGAAATCTCGTTCATTTGCAGAAAAAGAGTAAATGGTAAGCATGGACATCATTTATTTGGATTTTAGATGAGTGACCGGCTGCAGGAATTGACGGTTTTTGCGCGCGCGGCGGAAAGCGGCAGCTTTTCACGGGCGGCACGCGAGCTCGGCCTTTCGCAGCCGTCGGTGTCGCGCATTATCGGCGAACTGGAGGCGCGGCTCGGTGTGAAGCTGCTGCTACGCACGACGCGCCGCGTCACGGTGACGGATGCGGGCGTCCTGTTTCTCGATCGCGCGCGCGAAATCCTGGCTGAAATCGAGGATGCGGAAGACGCCGCACGCGGCGTCGATTCGCTGCGCGGCACGATCCGCCTCGCATTGCCGTTGCTGTATGGAACGCGCGAAATCGTTCCGCTTCTGCCGCAATTTCTCGCCATGCATCCGTTGCTGCAGGTCGAAATGGCGTTTGCCGACGAACGGCAGGACCTCGTTGCGGAAGGCGCCGAGGTCGCCATCCGTCTCGGTACCTTAAGCGATTCCGTGTTCGGTGCGCGCAAGCTCAAGACACTTGAGAGGATGCTGGTGGCATCGCCGGCCTAACTGAAGGCGCGGCGCACGCCCAAGACGCCGGCCGATCTTGCCGCGCACGATTGCATCTTCGGGCCGGGCAATTTCGGCCGCGACAGCTGGTCGTTCACCCGGAACGGCACCGAGACATCGGTCGACGTGCGCGGCCGTATTCATACCAATTCGGGTCCCGGTATGTTCGCCAGCGTCATGGCAGGACTGGGCATCGCCATGGCATCGACGGTCATGGCCGGGCCGGAAGTAAAGGAAGGCTCGCTGGCGCCGCTGCTGCGCAGCTACAAGCTCTCACCGGTCGACGTGCATGCGGTACTTCCCGGCGGACCCCGCCCATCGACAAAGGTCCGCGCATTCGTCGATTTTCTGGCCCAGGAACTGAAATAGCAACTCAAATAGGCCGGCGCCATCACAGCTCCTTCATCCCGCCCTTGGACCATTGCTCGCGCAATTTGAATTTTTGAATTTTGCCGGATCCCGTCAGCGGCATGGCATCGACGATGAACCAGTGCCGCGGGGTCTTGTGCGGGGCGAGATGCTCGCGCACATAATCGTGCAGCTCGTCCTTGTCGATGACGGCGCCGGGCGGCGGCCGGATAAAGGCCGCGACGATCTCGCCCCATCGTTGATCCGGCAGCCCGACCACCGCAACGTCGCCGACCTTGGGATGTCGAAACAGCAACTCCTCGAGCTCGCGCGGATAGATGTTTTCGCCGCCGCGAATGATCATGTCCTTCAGCCGGCCCTCGACCGTGCAGTAGCCCCGCGCATCCATCGCGCCGAGATCGCCGGTGTGCAGCCAGCCCTCGGCATCGATCGCGGCGCTGGTCGCGGCTTCGTCCTCGAAATAGCCGTGCATGACGTGATAGCCGCGGGTGCAGATCTCGCCGACCTCGCCGATCGGAACGGTCGCTCCGGTCTCGGGGTTGACGATCTTGACTTCCACGTTCGGCATCGGTGTGCCGATGGTATTGGCCTTGTCGGCGATGCTGTCGGTGGTCCAGGTCATCAAGGCGACCGGCGAGCATTCGGTCTGGCCAAATACAATGGTGAACGGCGCGCCCAGCCGCTTTTCGAGATCGGCGACGATCGCCGCCGGCACCGTCGAGCCGCCGGAATAGATCGCTTTCAGCGAGGAAAGATCGGCCGACGCAAAGCTCGCATGCTCCATCATCGCCACCAGCATGGTCGGCACGCCCAGCATCGCGTTGCAGCGATAGGTGTCCATCAGCTCGATCACCAGCCCGGGATCGAAGGACTCGACCAGCACTTGCGTCGCGCGTTTGGCGACGGCGCCGATCACGCAGCAGACGCAGCCGCCGGTATGGAACAGCGGCATGGTGGTGACCTGCACGGCGCCGTCGGGAATGCCGGCGCGGTCGGCCGTATGCGCGCCGTTGTTGACGAGGCCGCGATGGTGCAGCAGCGCGCCCTTGGGAAAGCCTGTGGTGCCGGAGGTGTACTGGATCATCACCGGATCGGTCGACCGTACGATCGGCAGTTCGACGCCCGCGGTGTCGCCGGATTGCAGAAATTCATCCCACTGGTCGAAGCAGACGATCTCGCGCAATTCCGGACAGCGGGCTTTGAGCGCCTGAGCGGTCACCAGCATCGGATTGCCGCGGAATTCCCGCACCACCAGCACGCCGGCCGCGCGCGACTGCTTGAAGATGTATTCGACCTCGCCCGACCTGAGCCCGGGATTGACCGTCACCAGGATCACGCCCGCCATCGCGGCGCCGAACTCCATCATGATCCATTCGGGAATGTTGTAGGCCCAGATCGCAACCCGTTCGCCGGGCTCGAAGCGCGCCCGCAGCGCCCGCGCCGTGCGCAGCGCCTCTGCGTACAACTCCGCGTAAGTCCATTGCCGGCGATTTTCCTTTTCCGGAATGCCGGCGATCAGCGCGATCCGGTCGGGCGTGGTTTCCGCCGCCCAATGCAGCAACTCGCCCAGCGTGATGTCACGGACCGCCGGCTCGTTCGCACCCGCAGCATGGGACGTGGTCAGCATGATCGCTTCCTCCATGGAATAGGTTCGCGGCAGCGTAGCCTAATTTCAACACCACGCACGTCTCGAATGTTAGCGAATATGCGTTGATGGCGTCGCGACAACAGGCGGGACATCGATCGCTCCGCCATGCCTTGCGTGCGCGACGGGAATTCTTCGCGGCTGAGGTCGTCGGACGGTCGGGCAAAGGCGCCACCGATACCGATCATCCGATGATTATGGGACTTCTTGCTTACGGGCGCCCCAGTTGCGCGCAGAACGTCTCGGTATCCGTCAACAATGCGTCGCCGGTGAATGTCATCGCCCCGATACTGCGCGCTGCCGCTTCCTCATGCCCTGCGCCGCAGGCGTCCGTCACGACAACGGGGACAAACCCGAGATCGGCCGCATGCCTTACGGTCGGCTCGATGCCAACCTCCGTTGCGATGCCGCAAATCGCAATCGCCGTGATGCCGCAATCGCGCAATGCCATGGCGAGCGGCGTCCCTTCGAACGCGGACATGGCGAGTTTGTCAAAAATCGCTTCCCTCGGCAGCGGCGCCAGTTGCGGCACGATTGGAAAGCCCGGCGAGTCGCGCAAGAACCAGGGCTGCACGTCCCGGGGATCTTCGACCCGCTGCCAGGCCATCGCCATCCGGTACTGGAAGGCGCCCATCAACTCCTTGGGCAGCGACATGTGTCGGGTGAAAAAGACGCGGAGGCCTGCGGCGCGCGTGGCGGCAAGCACGCGCGCCACACGGCCGGTAATTTCATCGCCGTTCCTGATCTGCCCGACAATGCCAATCTGCATGTCGTAAATGACCAGCGCATACCGTGCGCGGCGTCGTGCGATCAAACGGCGGATTCACGTCGACCGAGGGGTCGAACAGATATTCCAGCGGCAGCGGCGCATCGAGCGGAATGAAAAACCATTCCAGAAAGCCCTGCCTGGAAAGCGGAAAGTCGTCCACATAGGCCTTTGCCTGGGCGACATTTTCGCACTCGAACACAATGACGACGCCGGCCTCGTCGGCGCGCGCATAATTCTCTCTGACAATCCCGGCTTTCCAGAGCCGGAAGACATTCGATACTTCTTCCCTGATGTACGGTTGTATGGTTTCGAGCGTCACGCCCGGCCTGAAACGATCGTACGCAATGATCTTCATCTGGTTACCTTCCGCTGCGACCGGCGTGTTCTTAAGGCCCGCAGCGTGGCTCACGCAACGCACCAGTTGGTAAGCTTCGTGACCGCTGTTAGATGTTTTCGTTGAGAGAAGCTGGCGACCGGGAGAAAGAGAATGGCCAAGAAGCTGCCCGCGACGGTCGGCTGTCCGACCGAACTCACGCTCGATGTGCTGTCCGGCAAATGGAAGACGATCATCCTGGCGCGGTTGAAGGGCGGCGCGTTGGGCTATGGCGAATTACGCAAGAGCATTCCCAGTCTCAGCGACAAGATGCTGACCGAGAGGCTGCGCGATCTCGAGCACGGCGGCCTGCTCGAGCGCAAGACGCGGCGAACCGATCGCGGCCGCCCGCGCACCCTGTACGCGTTGACGGCGCGCGGCCGATCGCTGCGGCCGGTTCTCGAAGCGCTCTTTGCCTGGGGTATTTTGTCGGCACCGCAGCTCGGGATCAAGGTTCGGATGCTCGACGAATGATTTGGCTCTGAGCATTCGCGCAGCACCTTCTCGAAAATCCAGGCATGCTCGCGATCGCTGCTTGGCGCCACGCGGCCGAGCAACTCGGACTGAAGCGCGGGTTCTTCGAATGGCCCTTCGATGCGAACCGAGAATGCCTTGAAATTTTGTGCGTCGTCGATTTTGACCGGTCGGCTCGATGCGATGATGCGGACGATCATGGTTCAGGCCACGCGCTCCCGCGACGCCGGAAGCACCTCGCGGGCGAACAGGCTTACGGAGTGCAGCACTTCGGCGGGCGACAGGTCGCCGAAGGAGAACTGCGAGATGAAATAGCTCGCTCCCGCCGCATCCGTCATGTTCCGTACCTGGTCGCGGAGGGTGCCCGGAGATCCCGCCAGCGCACCGCCATTGGTGACCATGCTATCGAAATTCTGGGGAATCCTGGCATAGCGCGGCTGCGTGCCATGCTTGTTCCAGAGCTTCATGAAGCTTGCATGAAACACCGGCCAGGCGCGTCGGCCGAGCGCCATCGCTTCACGGTCGGTATCGGCCGCGATGACGAAGCGGTTGATGCCGAGCAGCGGAATATCACCCGGCGCATTCCCTGCGGCAGCCCATTCAGCGCGGTAGCGATCGGTGATCTCGCGAACTTTCGTCACCGGCCCGGCGCAAACGATATTGATTCTATTCCGCGCCGGCCACACCGCGCCCTCCGGCACCGGGACCGCATACCAGAACGGCGGATGCGGCCGTTGCGCGGACGTCATCTCGATCGGCACATTTTCAAAACTGTAGTACTTGCCTTTGAAATTGACCTCCGGCTGCGTCAGCGCCTGCCTTATAACGGTGTAGGCCTCGACATACATGGTCGGCGCGGCATCCGGATCGATACCGAAATAGTGCAGCTCGTGCGGCGATGCGCCGCGGCCCACCCCGACCTCGAGCCGGCCGCCGCTGAGATGATCCAGCATGCAGATCTCTTCGGCGAGCCGTAGCGGGTGGTGGGCGGACAGGATATAAACCAATGCGCCGAGGCGAAGACGCCTGGTGCGCTGCGCCGCGGCGGCGAGAAATACGCTGGGCGATGGCGTGAGGTTAAGCGGCGTCGAATGATGCTCGCTCATGTGATAAGCGCGAAATCCGGCCTGGTCGTAGAACTCGATCAGCTTCAGGCGGTTTTCATACTGTTCGGCAAGCGGAGACGGCCCACGGTCGTTTTGATCGAATATGCCGAACTGCATCGCACCACCCGTTGACGTCAGCCTTGGATTGACCTCGATGAAACCGTAGCATCAGTAAACGTGTTTTGACGAGGTGAGAGGAATGCCGTTAAATCGCCAAAAACGCGGATCGATGCTTGGATCTGTGGACTGGACAGCCGTCGGCGGGACCGGGTCCGCGCTCGGTTCGCGCATGGTTTGCGATGACAAAATGCCTCGCAGTGTTTTTCTGGCTCGCGGCGCTGACGGCGGTTGCCGTTGGCGGCGCCGAGGCTGAACTGTCGTCGTCGTTCGCGGCGCCGATCGTCAAGGTTGGGCTGGTCGGCGAAGAAACCAGCCCTGCGCCCGCCGACGCGCCCCCTCCAGCTGTTGAGGCTAACCCTCCGTCCGTTGCCGCAACGGCGGATCAACCCGCCGCTTGCGAGCGCGTGACGTTTTCGCGCGGCCTGAAATACGGCGAAAACGACCTGAACGTGCTGGACGTCGCCAGCGTTGAAGCCAGGGAAACCTCGCGCCGTCCGGTGCTGTTATTTGTGGCCGGCGAAAGTTTTGTCGGCGAAAGCGGCGCGCCCGATGCCGCGGCATCCCTGCAGGACGAGGCGATGTGTTTTGCCGCGCGCAACGGGATGGTTGGCGTGAAGATGGCCTACCGGCTGGCCCCCGCAAACCCCTGGCCGGCCGGAAGCCTGGATGTGGCGGCGGCCGCCTCGTGGGTCCACCAGAACATCGATCTGTTCGGCGGCAATCCCGAGGAGATCGTGGCGATCGGCTACTCGGCCGGCGCCTTCCACGTGGCGAGTTTCCTGGCTCATCCGGAATTTCAGGCGCGCGACTCCAATGTCGCCGGCGCGGTGCTGGTGTCGGGGGTTTATCGTTTGAGCGCCGACGCCAGCGCCACCGAGAAATCCTATTTTGGCGCAGACGCCAGCAAATACGAGGATCGCTCGGCATTTCCCGGCATCCTGGCCATCGAGATGCCCCTGCTGCTTGCCTGGTCGGTTCTCGACCCGCCGCGCCTTGTTGCCCAAGGTGAAAAACTCAAAGAGCTGATGTGCAACTCGCCCGCCCATTGCCCGCACACGACCGTGCTAAAGGATCGCGCCGATCTGGCTTTCGTCTTTGGACGCAATGCCTCTAATGGAGGCCTCGCCGAGCCGACGCTGGAACTGGTGCGGGAAATCGAAGCAAGAGGCCTTCCCTGACAAGGCGCCGTCCGCGCCCAACGCGGATGGCTTCAACGCACGCGCGCCTCGATCAGGTCGAAGCGGCCAGCCGGATAAATAGCGGTTGGATGAAAACCGGCTTCCTTCAGTAACCTGCGGTATTCTCGTTCGGTGCGCTCCAGGCCGCCGGGCCCGCGCAGCATGTTCAGATCGCTCATCGCATTTTCCCGGTCCTCGTCGCCGGACGTGGGCAATTCCGGCATCAGTCGCTCCACCAGCAGCAGCGTTCCATCTTCCGGCAGAGCCCGGCGGCAATTGCCGAGGATCACAAAACTGCGTTCATCATTCCAATCGTGGATTACGCTTTTGAGGATGATGGCATCGGCGAGATTTGGAACGGCTGCGAAGAAATCGCCGGCAACGAAATTGGCGCGGTCGCTGACGCCTGCCCGTTCCAGGTGAGCACTCGCGGTTTCGGCGCATCGCGGCAATGGGGCAAGCGATCATCACGGAAGCGGCCGAGATTGCCAGCCAACAGAGCGTCCGGCGCCGGAAGCAAACCATCGTCCGCTCCTATTTCACCGGCTTGGAAGCGGATTTGCGGCGCGGCTTTCGTCGGCCGTTGCCGGGACGCGCATAGGCGTCGTTGGCCTCGATCACCCGCACCAGCAAACCCAGAAACACCGCGCGCTCGGCTTTCGCGAGCGGTTTCAGCAGGCGCTCTTGCGCGGCAAGCAGTGAAGGGCGCAGCCGACGGCGCAGGCCGACGGCGCGCGGTGTGACGAAAAGCTGCCGAGCCCTGCGGTCATCCGGATCGATCCGCCGCTTGATCAGGCCCTTGCGCTCCAGCGCATCGATCATCTGGCCGAAATTGACCGCGTCTACCCCCATGCTTCTGGCAAGCTGGCGCTGTCCGCTTCCGGGCTGCTCCAGCACGGCGGCCATGACCCCCCAGTCCAGCGGCGTCAGATCCTCATGCACCAGGATTTCCGCTGTGACGCCAAGACAGATCTGGTGAAAGCGGCGGGCCAGGTGCGCCGGCACCCGGTGCGAGGGCAGCACCGGGGATGTTTCGACGGATCGAGAGCGGGATTCGCGCATACCCTGTCCCCAGATAGTACGATTTCTAATAGTAACTTTTCTAATAGAGATATTTCTAATAATAATATTTCTAATAGTAAGAATACGTACTCTAGGGTTTTGTCAAGTGCACAGGAAAACCCGGCTCAAAAGCCAGGCAGGGATGCCGGGCTCAGGCCGGGAAGCGCTGACATGCCAGGAGCCGACATGCCAGGAATTGCCGATGCGGCATTGGAGAAACGGCCGCGGGGAGCTTA
>WNGJ01022305.1_pt1 | contig 12495 bp, 12 predicted proteins | sample 5400611 | NCBI WGS metagenome assembly WNGJ01 (sample SAMN13153375, study PRJNA577476) | soil metagenome | isolation source: 40 cm soil or saprolite under Garry oak tree replicate 1 | place: USA:California | collected 2016-06-15
GGACTTCTGTCAGTGGAGCCTCCTTGCGTTCTCATGCACATCGACATTTATTTGCTGCTCGCTTCGGTGCTCTCGAGCGAGCCGAAATGATCCACAGGCCAGTACGCAAAAACGGCGCGGCCATAAATGAACTGGCTCGGAACGGGACCGAAGACGCGCGAGTCGTTGGAGCTGATGCGGTGATCCCCCAAGACAAAAAAGTGGTCCTTGGGCACCGGCAGGGGCGCGAAGTCGCTGTTGTCTTCATATTGCGGCGGCACGTAAGGTTCGGGAATGACCTTGCCATTGACGTAGAGCACGCCCTGACGAATTTCCACGGTCTCGCCGGGCAGGCCCACCACCCGCTTGATGAATGATTTGCTGTGATCCAGCGGGTACCAAAAAACCACGACGTCGCCGCGCTGAATGGGCTCGAAGCGGTAAACGAATTTGTTAATGAAGATGCGTTCCTGGTCGGAGAGCAGCGGCGCCATGCTGGTGCCTTCGACTTTCACGGGCTGATAGAGAAAGACGATGATGACAAGCGCGAGGCCGATAGGGAGAGAATCCGGATTTTCCGGTGAGGTTACAGAGCCGCGCTGTTTCTGGTCCGAACGGTCCATCGTGGGTGCTTCTATTATTTATAGCATGGGCGTCGCGGCGCGCGCCAGTTGCGATTTTGGCATGTTGCGTAAAAAGCGCCGGGCGATGCGCCCCCTCCTGCTCGTGAGCTTTCTGCCAATCTCCGTAGCGGTTCGATGCCCGGTCGAGCTGTTTGGCTAAAATGCCAATGGCCCTTGATCCCAGCCAGATTCAGGATGGTCGGCCAGAAAGAGCATAGTTTAAAGAGGCCAGCGCGGCAATCACCGCCGTTTCCGTGCGAAGTATCAACCGACCGAGCGATGCCTCGCGGAAACCATGGGTCTGGGAGCGCTGGAACTCCGCGTCGGTCCAGCCACCCTCCGGGCCGATGGCCAGAACGACGGCGGCGGCAGCGTTTTGCCCTTCCAGGATGCCGCGGAGGGAGGGCGCTTCAGGACGTTCGGAAAGGAGGATTTTCAGGCGGCCGGAAGTCGATGAAAGGGCAGTTTCGAGCTTCATGAGCGGAGCGAGTTCCGGGATGCGCAGGCGTCGGGATTGCTGGGAAGCTTCCAGAAGAATCTTCTTCCACCGCTCCGCACGCTTGGGGGCCGCGGCAAGCAGGGATTTTTCGCTGCGAACGGCAACCAGCGGTACAATCCGACAGACGCCCAGCTCGGTAGCTTTTTCAAGCGCGAACTCGAAGGCGTCGAATTTTACGATGGAAAGAAGCAGCACCGTCTGTAAAAGGGGTTCGCGTGACGGCAACTCCTCCATCAGAGAGAACTCGACACGGTCGCGTTTTACCTCTGCAATGCGCGCTAGCCAGACCCGCTTGCCGTCGCTCAGTTCGTAGAGCTGGCCGGGTTCCGCGCGCAAGACGCGGCCCAGATGGTGCGCCGTCTCGCCTGCCATAACGGCGCGGCCACCCACAAATTCGTCGACGAAAAAGCGCCGGCGCACCTCGAAATTCTATCGCACTACCCTTGGATTCGCGGGCCAAAAGCCTGCCTGGCAGCGCTTTGCGCCGCTGCCCGCGGAGCTAGGGAGCGTGAAATCCCGCTACCGCAGTACCATTTTGGAGCTTCGATTCCCTAGCCGAAGATGTCCTTGACCTTGTCGAAGATCGAAGAGCCGCGCTCGGCGGGTTTGTTTTCCACCTTCAACGTCGTGCCGAGCTGTTCCATCAATTTGCGCTGCTCGCGCGTGAGCTTGGTGGGCGTGAGCACACGAACGTGATAGTAGAGGTCGCCGCGGCCGCCACCGTGCGGATCGGGTAAGGCTTTGCCTTTGACGCGGAACACCGAGTCGCTTTGCGTGCCTTCGGGGATCTTAAGCTTCTCCTCGCTGTTCAGCCCGGGCACCTGAAGGTCGGTTCCGAGCGTGGCTTGCGCGATGCTGATGGGAATGGTGCAGTACAAATCCGCGCCGCGCCGCTCGAAGAAGGGATGCTGCTTGACTTCAAGTACGACGTAGAGGTCGCCTTTAGGGCCGCCGTTGGGGCCGGGTTCGCCCTCGCCGGCAACACGCAGGCGCGTGCCGGTATCGACGCCTGGTGGAATGCGCAGTTCAATGGTTTTCTCGCGCTCGATGCGGCCTTGTCCGTGGCACTCGGGGCAGCGCTCCTTCACGATTTGGCCTGCGCCCTGGCAAGAAGGGCACGTCCGGGTGATGGTAAAGAATCCTTGTTGATAGGCCAATTGGCCGCGCCCGCCGCAGGCGGAACAGGCAACCACGCCGGTGCCCTTCTTCGCGCCGGTGCCGTTGCAGGCTTCGCAGAATTCCTGGCGGGGCAGTTTGATCTTCGTGGCCACGCCAGCCGCGGCTTCCTCAAAGGCGAGCGTCATGTCGTAACGCAAGTCTGCGCCGCGCTGGGCCCGTCCGCGGCTGCGACGAGACCCGCCGCCACCAAACAAATCCTCGAAGCCGAAGAAATCGCCGAAGATGTCGTGGAAGTCCTGAAAAATGGTCTGGTCAAACCCCTGCCCGGCGCCGGCACCTGAGAGTCCGGCGTGACCGTAGGTGTCGTAGATCTGCTTTTTCTGGGGGTCGCTGAGCACGCTGTAAGCCTCCGTCGATTCCCGGAATTTCGCTTCGGCCTCGGTTTTGTTTTCCGGGTTGCGGTCCGGATGCCATTTCAGCGCGGCCTTGCGGTAGGCAGACTTGACCTCGTCGAGCGTCGCGGTGCGCGATACACCGAGCACTTCGTAGTAATCGAGCGGATTCCCTTTGGACATGGAAACTTCTCTCCCCCTTAGTTCACTAGTTCACTGCTTGTTTCGATGCGGGACTCGGATGGACCGCTACACGAACCATCGCGGGACGCAACACGCGCCCATGAAAGACGTAGCCGGGCTGAAACGTTTGCAGGATGACGCCGTCGGCATGCTCCGTCGTTTCGGTGCGGTCCATGGCCTGGTGGAGGTGCGGGTCAAACGGCTTTCCCAGGGGGTCGATGCGCTCTACGCCGAGTTTCGTGATGTTGTCCAGCAATTGCTTGTAGATGAGCTCGAAACCCTTGCGATAATTTTCGTATTCCGCTTCGCGATGCGCGGCGAGAGCATGCTCGAAACCGTCGAGAATCGGGATGAGTCCTTCGATCACGCGAGCCGTGGCGCGCTTAGAATCCTCAAAACGCTCTTTTTCGATGCGTTTGCGGTAATTCGCAAAATCGGCCTGGCTGCGCAGCATGGATTGGCGCAACCCTTCAAGGTCCGCCGTAAGTTTCGCCCTATCCGCGTCGGCTTTGGCCGAGTCCGCGTCGATGACCTTCGCCTCGGCGGCTTGCTCGAGTTCGGAGCTATCCACTTCCTTGTTGACATCCTTCTTGATGCCGACGTTCACTTCCTTCCCTTGTTTGTTACTCACCGGGGCACTTCTCCTGTTCTTCTGAATACAGAATTTAAATTTTACTCAGCGCTTCGCTGAAAAGCTGGGCCACGTAAGCCACCGCGGTCATGGCGCGCTCGTAGTGCATGCGCGTGGGGCCGAGGACGCCGAGCGAACCCTGCACGAGGTCGTTGCCCATGTAAGCGGCGCTGATGAGCGCAAGGTTGTCACCCGCTTGCGAAATCTCCTTGACGCCGATCAGCACGTGAACGGGCTCGGGCGCGTCGATGCATGCGTTTAAAAGCGTCACCAAGCGGTGTTTCTCCTCAATGGCGGCCAGAAGATCGCGGAGCTGCGCCTGGTCGGCAAAATCCGCTGTCCCCACGATCTGCGCGGTCCCTTCTACGTGAACTTGCGAGGCCGACTTGTCGTCGAGAACGCCGGGGTCACACAGGGAAAGCGCGTTCTGCGCAATTCCCTCGTAACGCTCGCGCTCGGCCGCCAATTTTTGCAGCAAGTCCGCGCGAATCGCTTCGAGGCTCCAGCCCGAATAGTGGCGATTCAAAAACTCGGCGGTGGCGTCGAGTTCGGCCTGTGTGAAGCGGCGGCTTGGCTGCAAAATCTTGTCCCGCGTTTTTCCTCCAGGAGAAATCAGCACAACGACTACGCGCCCATCCGGAAGCAGCCACATGCGCGCGTGCTCCAGAACCGTCTTGCTGAGCGGAGGGGAAACGACAATCCCCAGCCCGTTCGATACCTCCGCAAGCACGTGGCCCGCCCGCTCGGTGATTTCCGCGGCGGTTTTTGCGCCGCTCATCTCGCGCTGAATCCATTCGCGATCCGTGACGGAGATCGTCGCCTCCGAAGCAATCTCCTGGGCAAAGAAACGGTAGGCCGCGGCCGTGGGCACCCGTCCTGCCGAAGTATGCGGCTGGTAAAGAAACCCGCCGTCCTCGAGGTCGGCCATGACGTTGCGAATCGTGGCCGTGCTCAAAGTCTCCTCGAAGCCCTTGGAGATGGCGCGCGAAGACACCGGTTCGCCCGTCTCAATGTACGTGCGCACAATGTCCGCCAGAATCTGGCGGTTACGCCGTTCCTGTAGCGCGGCCGTTCTCAGGGCAGCACCATGCTCCGCATGACTGAACCCTCTATATCTATTGTAAAAAGTGTGTCAAGGGCGGTCAACGCGCATGTCAACGCGCACTGGCAGAAATGGTTCACGCGGGCCGCTTCAAGCGTTGTCGATTTGGGCGCGCTGGAGCTTGTCGGAATAATCGATGTAGATGGTCTTCCATTCGGTGAAGAAATCAATGGCGGCGATGGCGGCTTCGCGGTGGCCATTGCCGGTCTGCTTAGTGCCGCCAAAGGGCAGATGCGTTTCCGCCCCAATCGTGGGGGCGTTGACGTAGACGATTCCGGTGTACAGATCGCGTGCGGCCTGGAAAGCGCGGTTCACGTCTCGCGTGTAAATCGAAGCGGAAAGGCCGTAAGGCACGCCGTTCGCCACTTCAATGGCCTCGCTTAGGCTGCTGATCGGAATCACCGAAACAACCGGGCCGAAGATTTCTTCCTGGGCAATGCGCATGTTTGGCGAGCAGTCACCGAAGACCGTAGGGGCATAGAACCAGCCTTTGTCGTGGGCGCCGCCGGTTAGCCGGGTTCCTCCCGCAAGCAGTTTCGCGCCTTCGAGTTTGCCGATCTCCACGTAGGTCACGACCGTGTTTAATTGTTGCTCGTTGATGAGCGGCCCCATTTCGGTTGCCGGATCCCGGCCGTCTCCGACTTTTAATGATTTGGCGCGCTCTACGAACCGTGTGACGAACTCTTTGTAAACGCTCTTGTGCACGGCAATGCGGCTGGCGGCGGTGCAACGCTGGCCCGTGGTGCCGAATCCGCCCCAAATCGCGCCGTCAATTGCTAGATCGAGGTTCGCATCGTCCATCACGATGAGGATGTTCTTGCCGCCCATCTCCAGGCTGCAGTGCTTGAAATCGGGCGCGCAGGCTTCGGCGACGAGCCGGCCCACCGAACTCGATCCGGTGAAGCTGATGACCGGCACGGCTTTGTGTCGCGCGAGCGGCGCACCGGCATTGGGCCCGTCACCGCTCACCAAGTTCACGACGCCTCGCGGCACACCCGCTTCGGTCAATACCTGTACGAGGTGATACGCGGAAAGCGGCGTATCTTCGGCGGGTTTCAGCACGACCGTATTTCCGCTGACCAGGGCCGGCATCATCTTCCACGAGGGAATGGCCATCGGGAAATTCCACGGCGTGATCATCCCGCAGACGCCGATGGGCTGCCGCACGCTCATGGCGAATTTGTTGGGCAATTCCGAAGGCGTGGTCTGACCAAAGAGCCGGCGGCCTTCGCCGGCCATGTAGTAGGTCATGTCGATGGCTTCTTGCACGTCGCCGCGCGTTTCTTCGAGGACTTTACCCATTTCGCGGGTCATGTCCTTGGCAAAATCCTCTTTGCGCTCGACGAGCATCTGCTGCCGCTTCTACCGCCGCATCGACATCTTCGTCGGTCGAGGCCACGAACATTCCCACCAACTCATCGGTGTTCGCGGGGTTGCGGTCTTCGTAGGCTTTGCCCGAGCGCGACTCCACCCATTCGCCGTTGATAAAGTTCCTGAAAATCCTTGGCGCTACTGCCGTGGCCATACTTCCTCCTGGCGTTTCACGCGGCTGCCGGATTTCGATCCGGGACGTTGCGGAAAGGCAGCGCGAGCCACTCGTCTGTCGAGACAAAAATGTTACCGTCGCCTCGCAACAGCGTCAAATCGGCATTTCTTCGCGCGCTGGTACTCTTGAATCGTTCTTTGGCGGAGCATAACTCGGGACGAGCGCGGAGGGGAAATGATAGGAGCCCGATTGTTCACCCGCCAAGAATCTCATCGCGAATGGGGGTAATCTAATGATGGCAATGAAACCGCCCACGTTCAAAGGTTGACTCGCTTGTTTCTTGGTGGAGGGGTCCCTCTACCTCATCGCCCTTGCGGCAGCGGCAATCGCTCGTCTGTGCAAACCCGCGCCTTAGCGGAGACAGCTCGTTCACGCGGTTCGGATGCGGGCAATCTCCTCGAGACCCCGCTCAGGGATTTCCTGTTCGCGGATGATGAATTCTGCACCTTGCCGCTGGGTTGACGTTCACCTGAACCATTCCGGTGCGCGCGCAGGCGAGGAAAAGGAGAACCCACTCGACGCAACTGCTGGCCCATACCCCGATGCGCTCTCCGGACTCGAGGCCTAGGCCCACGCGCGGTTTCTTCGACACGCTCTTTCAGTTCGCGATAAGTGAGCCGGGCATTTTGATGGCGCACGACAAGAGCTTCGTGCGCAGGCAGCCGGCGAGCCATCCGCGACCGCGCTTCAAAGATGGTCTCTGCCCGAAGCGCGAGGTGAGGACCTCGCGAGTAGCTTAGCTCGGGCATTCAATCGCAATCGGTTGCGTATATCTACTTTTCCTAAAGGCCAGCCTGTCAAACAAATTCTCCGGCTGATTGGGACGCCTTGTCTTAACGGACGCCCGAGGCCTTCGTTTTATCCATTACGGCTTCGCCGCTTTTCATTACCCAGCGCACGTTGTTCAGGACCACGGTGATATCCGCCAGCGGATCGCCTTCGACGGCGACTAAATCAGCAAAAAAACCGGGCGCGACCGCGCCGAGCTCTTTTTCTTTGCCCAATAGTTCTGCGGCATTGCTGGTAGCCGTGCCGAGCGCCTGCTCGGGCGTCATTCCCGCTTTGACGAACCAGCCGAGTTCGCGCGTGTTTTGGCCAAACATCGTGTAAATCGCATCCGAGCCCATAGCGAACTTCACTCCGGCCTTGAACGCCTTGCGCGCGGTTTCCAGATTGCGCGGGATGAATGCTTGCAATTTTTCCTTGTAGCCTGGCGCGTAGCCGATTTTGTCCCCGTTGTCGATGTAGTAGCGGTTGTGATCAATCGTTGGGACGTAAAACGTGCCATGCTTCGCCATTTCCGCAATCGTGGCATCGTCCATGTCGGTTGCGTGCTCGAGGGAATCGGTTCCCGCCCGCACGGCGTCGCGTGCCCCGGCGGGCCCGTAGGAATGAATGGCGATCTTTTTGCCGAATTGGTGCGCGGTGTCGACGGCCGCCTTGATCTCCTCGTAGTTGTAGGTCTCGAAGCCGGTGACGTCATCATCCGTTCCTGTCGACGCATACATCTTGATGACGTCCGCTCCGGCGGCAATCTGCTGGCGCACCACGCGAAGCACTTCCGGAACGCCATCGGCGATTCCGCCAGCGGGGGGATGGAATCCCGGCTTGTAGGGAGTATTGGTAATGTACAGGCCATAGCCGCAAACGAACATGCGCGGGCCCACCATCTCGCCGCGATTGATCAGGTCGCGCATGGCCATATCCATATATTGATCCGAGCCCAGGTCGCGAACCGTGGTCACTCCGGCTCCGAGCGTGCGCAGCGCACCCTTGCGCGCAAGGAAAACCTCCACCGCCGGCGGATTGGCCGTTAGTTGCTTCAGCATCGGCTCGCCCGGCGTCTCGTCGGTGTACATCGTCATGTGGGTATGCACGTCGATGAGTCCCGGCAGCCCGGTGTATGGCGAAAGATCGATTACTTCCGCACCGGAAGGAATCGCCGCTCGGTCGCTCGTCACCGTCTTGATGCGGTCGCCTTCCACGATGACGATGGCGCTTGTCCACAGTTTGCCTTGGGCATCCCACAGCTTGCCGAAGCGCACCGCCTTGACGGTTTTTGCAACCTGCTTTGGCTGTGCAGACACGGGAGATAAGGCAACCACTAGAGCAAACAGGACCATCGGAAGGAGCAGACAAATCCGCCGCATGGCACACCTCCGCGGGGGCCTTTCCAGGCACAACCTGCGCTTTCTAATTCACTTCTCGCTGGAATGCAATGGCAAAGAACGCCGCACGACAGGCAACGAGGATGAGGTCTTGGAAGTGGAAGACTTAGTGATGGGGCTGGCCGGATTGCGTTGGAGGCGCAGTCAGCCTGGAAGCCGTGGTGGAATGCAGCGGCCGCGCAACGCCCGCGATCGGAGACCCAAGGCCCAACTGCTGAAGGCTCCGGGCATCGAGCTTGCCGGTCGGGCTCAGGCCATGAGCCTCCTGAAACTTCCTCATGGCCTCGGCGGTGGACTCATCCCATTTCCCGCTGGGTCTCCCCGTGTACGAACCGTCCTTTGCGAGCGCCTGCTGGATTTCCGTAACGCGTTCGGGAGTCGGGGCTTGCTGGCCGCGTTCCTTCCGTTTGGATCTCGAAGACTGTCTTTTGTGTGAACTGCTGTGCGCGGTGGAACCGGCAGCCTTCCTTCCGGCAGGCTTGGCTTGCACGGAGGGAGAAAACGCACCCAGCCCCGCTGCCAGCAGCAGCGACGAAGCCAGGTGCGTTGCCTTCTGAAGGTTCATGCGCATCGATCGGGTCGTGTCGCGTTATTGTTGATTGTCTGACGGGACTTTGCCGGACAGATAAACCGTCAGCATCCGGTCGCCATCCTGCCGGCGAAGAACCTTGAACACCACGTCGTCGCCGGGTTTCAGCTTGGACACCGCAGCCCGGTAGTCCGCGACTGAGTTGATCGGCTGGCGATTGATTTCGGTTATCACGTCGCCGCGAGTAAACAGAAGGTCTTCGGCGAACGACGCGGGTTCAACTTCCGACACGATCACGCCTTTTTGTCCTTCAATGCCCACGCGATGCCCGCGCTCCGGCGTCAGTTCTTCGACGTGCAAACCGAACTCGGTGGGAACCGCTTCGCCGGGCTGATCACTCATGCGGCCGGCGGTATTCGGGAAAACCCGCGTACGGTCCTCGACCGTGGCAGTGGCTTCTTTCTGCGCCCGGTCACGCATGTAGGTTAGCTTGACCTTGCTTCCAATCGGCGCTTCCGCGATGGGATTGACCAAGTCGTTGCCGGTCTTGACGGCATGGCCGTTCACGCTGGTGATGACGTCCCCGCCCTTCAGTCCAGCTTTTTCCGCCGGGCTGCCGGCCTGTACGCTTTCGATCACGACGCCGTAGGGCGCACCGAGGGATTTCAGGGTAATCGGGTTGGTGCTGATTTCTTCCTGGAAGCTCACGCCAATTGAGCCGCGGGTCACGCGCCCTTGCTTGATTATTTGATCGTAGACGCGGATCGCGGTTGTGGACGGCAGGGCGAAGCCCACTCCCTCATAGCCGCGGCTGCCCGTAATGATGGCGGTGTTGATGCCGATCACCTGGCCGGAGAGGTCGACCAGCGGCCCGCCCGAGTTGCCGGGGTTGATGGCCGCGTCGGTCTGCAAAAACCTCTGGAACTGCTGCCCGATGCCGCTGCGGTCCTTGGCGCTGATGATTCCGGCCGTAACCGTGGCTTGCAGTCCGAACGGGCTGCCGATGGCCAAAACCCAGTCGCCTACCTGCACACCATCCGAATTGCCCAGCTTTGCAGTCGGCAGTTCTTTGTTGGCGTCGATTTTAATCACGGCGAGGTCGGTGTCTTCATCCGCGCCCACCAGCTTGGCGGTGTACCTCGCGGTCTCGCCGTTCAACTGCACTTGAATCTTGGTGGCTTGCTCGATGACGTGATTGTTGGTGAGGATGTAGCCGCGCTTGTCCACGATCACGCCTGACCCAAGGCTGCGGTCTGCTGGCGGGGGGCTGTCCGGCCGGCCATCGAAGAAGCGGTCAAAGAAATCCTGCATCGGATCATCTTGATCATAAGGCTGCGCCCGGCGCTTCCGCGCTTGCCGGCGCTCCAGCACCTGCGTCGTGGCGATATTGACCACCGCGGGCTCGACTTTGTTCACGATGCCCGCAAAAGTATTTGTCGCAGGAATGGGATCCGGCACCGTCAGCGTTGTCGCCGTTGTTCCCGGGAACCCAAATCCCTTCGTGGCGGAGACCCGACCGGAAACCACCGAGCCGATCAGGATTCCCACAACCAAGGTGAAGCCGACAAATGCTGCAGCCAGGATCTTGCGCTGGCGCGCCCAGTTCAACAGCTCCCTAACTTGATCTCCCATGTCCCCTTGCTCCTCTTCTGACTGGCGGCCGCGCCGGTGTAGAGTGTGTGCAGATGCTCTTCGACCAGAGTGGACTCATCGCCAAACATTCCGGGCAAACCCCCGTGCCCGTCTGGGTAGTATAACACTGTCATTTCTTCGTGGTTGCTGCCTTTCCGGGACGTCATCGAAGGATAACTACCCGGTTGGCGGAGAGAATCCCGCGTTTACCCATGCTCCATTGGACGCACGAACCCGCCAATTTGTTGTCAAGGGGCAGTGCGCTCGGCTCGCTCGGGGGGCCGACAGTGTAAATCGCTGGCGCCCAAGGAGTAATCTAAGCGGAATATCCGGCGAGCCGAAGCTTGTTGTTAACACTCGAGGCGTTCGGCGCGTCTGGAATCCCTGATGGAGTTGTACCCCGGATCAGGCTTGCGTGTGGGATACATCCTTGACCTTCGAGCGGCGAGCATGGAACGTCAGGCCGTGACAGGCCAGCCGATTACAGAAACCTGCGCGGACGACGTGCTGGTAAGCGCTGCGCGGGCGGGCGACCGGTCGGCCTTTGGCCTGCTCTATGACCGCTATGCGCGGATGGTACATGGCATTCTGCTCTGCCGCGTGCCGCCCCGCGACGTAGACGACCTGGTCCAGGAAGTCTTTTTGCTGGTGCTGCGCCAGCTTCATTCCCTGCGGGATATTTCGCGCTTTGGGGCTTGGCTCAGCACCATCACGCGCAATCGCGCCAACGATTATTACCGCAAGGCTAGTCCCGTGGATCGCGCGACCGACCCTGTCGCGGAAGAGCAGGCGGAAAGCCGCACGAATGATCATATCGTAGAGCAAGAGGCAGCCATGACTCTGGCTGTGCTGCGGACCCTGCCGGACACGTATCGCGAATCCCTCACGCTGCGGCTGGTAGAGGGGATGACCGGCCCGGAGATCGCGGCACGGATGGGACTGACGCATGGCTCGGTGCGAGTGAACCTGCATCGTGGGATGCAAATGCTGCGCGAAAAGCTGGCGGAGAAAGCGCGAAGCGCGGCGCAAAACATGGGCAAAGCATTGTAGCGGCGGCCCGCCTGCCGCGGGCAGGCTTTACGCCGCTCGAGCGCGACGGGCGCCGAACGAAGGAGTAGAACCAAGCGAATGGGCATGAGTGAAAGAGAGAAGGATCCTGCCATGAAAGAAGGTTACCTGTGGGACGGCTCGGGCGAGCCGGACCCGGAAGTACAGAAACTGGAAAGCTTGTTGCGGCGCTATCGCCACGACCAGCCCGCGCCGGCGTTTGATCCACTCGCTCAGGAACAACCTCGACCGCGAGGCTGGCGCTTCCCTGCATTTCGATTTTCCTTTCCGTTGGCCGCCGCCGCAGCCGTCGTTTTGATGAGCATCACGACATTCCTTGTTTTGCGCGCGAAGCAAGCGAACAGTCGAGGGCCCGCTTGGGAAATTGTGCGCATCGCGGGCGCGCCGCGGGTTGGCTGGCATGTGCTCAGCGCAAATTCGGAAACCGCGAAACTGAAGGTTGGGCAAACTTTGGTGACCGACAATTCTTCGCGCGCCAGCATTACGCTCGAAGAAACCGGCCGAATCGAGGTTGATCCTCAATCACGACTCCGCGTGATTGCAAGCCGCCTCGGCCACGAACGATTGTCGCTCGAGCGCGGAACCATTCATGCCACCATCTGGGCGCCACCGGGAGAGTTTGTTGTGGACACGCCTTCCGCAGTGGCCGTGGACTTGGGATGCGTTTACACGCTGCAAGTGGATGATTCCGGGGCGGGACTGCTGCGTACGACGATGGGCTGGGTTGGCTTCAAGCTGAATGGCCACGAGTCGTTCATCCCCGCTGGCGCAGTCTGTCGAACGCGTCCCCAAATTGGGCCAGGTACGCCGTACTTTGAGGACGCCTCGCCTGCTTTCCGCGATCGATTGACGAAATTTGATTTTGCGAAGGTCACGCCCGAGGAGCGCCAGGCGTTGCTCGAGATGTTGCTGACCGATGCGAGGAAGCAAGATGCGCTGACGCTCTGGCATTTGCTTTCTCGGGTGAGCGATCGGGAGCGCCCCAACGTTTATGATCGTCTTGCTGCGCTTGCTCCGCCACCCA
>WNGJ01027038.1_pt1 | contig 12495 bp, 14 predicted proteins | sample 5400611 | NCBI WGS metagenome assembly WNGJ01 (sample SAMN13153375, study PRJNA577476) | soil metagenome | isolation source: 40 cm soil or saprolite under Garry oak tree replicate 1 | place: USA:California | collected 2016-06-15
CACCCGGCACATACTCAGCCATGCGATCCAATTCTGGGCGTACATGGACGATGAGTGGAGAAGATGTTTGCATGTACTATCCTATAGCTCTGTTATTCTAGTGTTATTTTTGTGCATCTGCATCCACATAAATCTGGGTAGGCCGACGAATCAAGCTATTGCGAGGAGAACCATTACCAGCATTATTCTGCTGTGATCCACTGCCTCCACCAAACATCAGCCTCTGTGGAGATGGCACAGCGGACTGAGCTTTCGGTGCGTCAGGACGATACTCTGACGATGGCTGCATCATCTCCAGTCCTCGTCGTAGCGTCACCATATCACGCAAGAAACATGCCACTGCCGAAGCAGCCGAACCTTTTTCTTTGGAGTTGTCAAAGCGTCTCACTGTTGCCTCACCGGCAGCTTGGGCGGCCTGGGCCATAGGATCAGATGTCTGGGCCGCATAGACATCCTTGAAAATATCTTCCCAGCCCGACCATCTGCCACGCAAGGGCTTCCAACCCAGCTGGCTATCGCTCACCGTACGCCATTTGTCTTCCGTGAATTGAATCCAATCATCTAGCAGACGAGCATATGCAGCCAGTTGTTGGCGCAGTCGTTCCTCTTCATCAGAAGCATGCTTAGGCTGTGGAAACGCCTGTGGCAGATCACCGGTAGTTTGTTGGTTCGCAAAATCATTGCCTCCGCCCTGTGGAAACTGTTGGGGGAAACCCTGACCATTGCCGTTATACATGCCATTCATGCCAGGATAGATACCCTGCGTTGGCCCCGTCACTGGCAACACACCAGAGCTAGCCAGGGCCGCAAAATCGGGTGCCATCTGTCCATTGGGCATGCCCAACATCGGTATCTCCGTTCCGGCAGGCAACTCGCCCAACACATGTACCCCACTGGCCGTCAGCATGGGACTCATGAGCGTTGTACCATCCGGCAGCATCATGCTCTCGGCATAATTGGGCATCCCACCAATGATAATTTCCTCGTGTCCAACCGCGTCCAGGATACGCCATGCCAGTCGTGGATGCTTGATGGCCCACCACAGACGCCGCGAGATAAACGTACTTGCAAACGTGAAATTGACTACCAACCATACAATACCACGCACCGCCAGCCAGTTCACCAATCCGATGACGATAATCCAGTACCAAGCATCATGCTGCCCTGCCTCCTCAATAAATGTCAATACGACAGCTACCGTCAGGCTAGGGTCCCGCAAGGGATTAATAAAATCCACAATACGCCAAAACCATCGTCGATCTATTTTCGTTCTCAACTACGAGCTCCTCTCGACCCCGCCGCTGGTCTGACAAGATGTCTACACCCAGGCCACACGGAGAAAATTGTAGCATGTATCCCATCCACGTGCAACTTTTACCATCAGTTCCGGTAATTATGGGCCATGTTAATATAGGTCGCCTATACTCAATTACTCAAAACGTATCATACAAATACCCCTGGAGTTACACAGTACTTTGGTACCACGGGCTAATCAAAGTCCTTCCCACGAGACCTTCATGTAGGGGCTACACCACCCAGGATGAAAAAGGGGAGAAGAGGGGTGGATGCTCCAACCCAGAGATCGTTCGCATCATTGTGCACAAGAGCCAGTCCACGAGACGGATCCGAGTGTGCGCAGGAACCACCCATTGTTGCGCTGCTCAGAAGTTCTTTCTAAGCAGCAGCACGCAGAAGAGAATCTTTGTTCATCCACACCCACGTTGGAGTATCCCCCCGAGAGGGTTCTCGAGGGGAAGGTCTCAAAAGGAGAGAAGAGATGGAGATACTCTACGAACGATGCGCAGGCTTGGATGTGCATAAGAAGAACGTCAAGACCTGCTTGAAGACCCCAGGCTCAGATGCTCGCCCCAGCAAAGAGGTCCGAACCTATGCGACCAAGATGCACAATATCTTGGAGATGCGCGATTGGTTAAAAGAACAAGGATGCACCATCTGACATCAAACATTCTGTCAAGAGCTTTTATCTCCTTCTAAACCACCTCTTATATAGCACACAGGACGTTAGACTCTACTTAGAAACGCCAAAAGGACGATGAAATATGTCATATGACCCATGGATTCATGTCTTACTTCCAGTATCATAGTGCGTATAAAGAATAGGTAAGCAAGGAAGGAGTTGTACATCATGTCTATCGCATATCTTATCGCAGATGCGGAGCTGACGATTGATAGATTTGACACAAGAAGCGATACCTCAGAGTTAGAGGATTGCTTTGCAACTATGCCCGAAATGCCAGCTTACCAGCAACCCAACGAAGAGGAGTTGTATACGTCTTTCGAGGCAGCTATTAGCAACCGTGCCTGTCTGCTAAACAGGCAATTAAGCTTGAAGAGCGGCCCTCTTACATATACCAATGTACAGCCAACGACTGAGCCATTACACCCCTCAAACGCTTTGGCGAAGAGTATAGATATTCCTGAGCTGCCACAGCCACACCTTACGTCCTTCTCATCTTATAGCGGTAATGCCTGGCAGCGCATGATCGTCTTTGCCTGTGCAGCCCTCATGTTCATGCTTTTGGGCTTTGATATGATGGGCCTCCTCGTTCTCCATGCCCATTAGGGTGGGTTTAATATAGATAGTAGGAAGCAGTGCTTGCTTGCACCTGAGGTAATCAGATGCAAGCAGGCACTGTTTCTTAGAAGGTCACGCTATGCAGATGTTGCCTCGCTCTTATAGCCAGCCAGGGCCAGCACTGCCGGTGCTCCTACCGCCAGTTCGGAGGCCACCTTGCCCTTGTTATCAACCAGTACTGCCATGGGGGTGCCGTTGGCCCCAAATTTGCTGCCTGCACTCATGTTCTGATCCAGCAGGATGGTGGAACGCAGGCCCATTGCGTTGTTTGCTTCAGCTGTTCCTGTTGAGACCACGAGGAGCTTAGGCGCTCCTGGCGGTGGACTGGCCTCCCATGTCTTGAGATCATCGAGCATACGCTGGCAGAAGCCACAACCGGGGTTCCAGAAAAGGACAAGGATCTTGCTGCCGCGGAAGTCAGACAGGTTGACTGTTTTGCCATTGAGGTTGGGCAGACCGAAGGAGGGAGCTGCCTCACCCACTTTGAGGCTGGCCGACTGGCCCTGGGCATTGGCGGCATTGCCGTTGGTTGGGGCTGGTAGCGACTCGTTGCGAGCCAGAGCGAGGACAGCAGGTGCGCCTGCGGCCAGCTCGGAAGCAATTTTGCCCTGTGCATCGACGAGGACGGCTATTGGTGTACCGTTGGCCCCAAACGTCGGCCCGACAGCAAAGTTCTTGTCCAGCAGCACCGGCGAGCGCAATTCCATCGCTGCATTCTCCTCCACCGCTCCTGTCGTGACGACGAGGAGCTTCGGTGATCCTTTAGGCGGATTGGCTTCCCAGGCTTTCAGGTCATCAAGCATTTGTTGGCAGAAGCCACAACCGGGGTTCCAGAATAGTACGAGGATTTTACTACCCCGGAAGTCAGAGAGGTTCACGAGTTTGCCACTCAGGCTGGGTAGAGCAAAGGCGGGAGCCGCATCACCCACTTTCGGAGTGGTAGATGGACGCGGGGTGGCTGTTGCTGCACCGCCATTGCCGTTACCATTGCTATTGCTGTTAGCAGGAACAAGCATGGGAAAAGCATTGCCACTGGTGGGTGAAGACGATGGCACGGAGCGCAGGGCGGGTAGACCCACAGCCTGGGCAACCAGAACACGGATGGCATCGGCCCCTATGGCCAGAGGACTACCAATAGTACCATCGGAGCGCACCAGCACTGCACTGGGGGTGCCGTTGGCTTTATAAGCTTCGGCTACCTCGCGGTCTTGCTGCAGAAGCGCCTGGGTGATGCCGTATTCACCAACTTTGCTGCGATTGACGTCAACTTTGCCGCCGCTGATGAGAGCCAGCGTCAATTTACCTGCATACTCGCGCTGCCAGCGACTAACCTCTGGCATCAAGGCGGTACAGGGGCCACAGCCGGGGTCGGAGAAGAGTAGCACGACCAGTTTCTCGGCGGCACGCAGGGCATCCAGAGTGAGCGTTTCGCCATAGAGGCCGGAGAGGGCAAAGGGTGGGGCCGTTGTGCCAACCGGTAAGCCAGCCACAGGAACCTGCGGAGTCGGTTGCGACGAGGGCGTGCCACTGGCGGCCAGTTGCTCCTCCAGAGCCTCAATACGCAGCAGCAGCCGTCCCTGTTGGCGCATAATAGCCAGCAGCAGCCAGCCACCACCAAAGAGGAGTAGCACCATGATGACACCAACGAGCAGCTCAATACGCTGCGTCAGGGTCAGTAGCCCCAACCAATCGACGGCACTTAGGCCCGGATTGTACCAGCCAAACCAGACCACAAAGCCTGCCACAGCGGCCAGGAGAACATTGCGTATCAGCGTCGGCCAGCCCGCCGGAGCCGAGTACAGCTGCCCAAAACAATGGCAGTCCGGCTTGCGTCCACGCGCCAGGTTGAAGCCGATGCCGATCACGAAAAGGAGCAGGAGAATCAATGCTCCTAACGCACCCCACCATGCCGAAAGCGTCGGGACCAGTGCAATAGCCACCGCGATTTCAGCCAGGGGCAAGAGGATACCAAAGGGATTAGCCAGCACTGTCGGCACACCAAAGTCGCGCAGAGCCTTCTGTGACCCTGCCCGATCAGCGCGCTTCGCCAGACCAGCCACGATGAACACACCTGCCAGCAGCAAGCGTGCAATCAGCAATGCAATATTCATGAGTTGTTCTCCTAGCAGTAGCACACCTGGCGCGATACCAGGCGACCACGCTTGTTGAACGACTATTACCTCATCGAGAGGCGAACCGCTCTGGGAAGCCAGACTATCGGTACCTGACTTCCCAGGGAACCAAACAATCAGACGCCTGATAGCAGCGCAGCAAGCGCACCCTCTGTCATCAATCCTCTAGAGCACCCACTACTCAAGCATGGCAGTGAGTGCTTCATCTTTAGTTACTAGGCACATATACCGAAGAGGCAAGAGTTCCCATTTGGACAGCAGGAGCCATTGCAGCAGAAGCTGTTAGGCTGGCAGCACTGACCGTTGCATAAGGTATTCGGGCACACGCATGTCCCACTAGAACAGATGAAATTAGGTGGGCAGGCGCGCCCACAGCCCCCGCAGTTGTTGGGATCACCAGCGATAAACGTCTCACAGCCATTGGCCGGGTTGCCGTCGCAGTTGGCAAAGCCCGCCTGGCAGGCTGCGATGACGCAGGTTCCGTTCGAGCAGGCACTGGAAGCGTTCGGCAGATTGCAGACATGCCCACAGGCCCCACAGTTGTTGGGATCGTTCGCAATGTTGGTCTCGCAGCCATCAGCGTACTGGCCATTGCAGTCGAGGAAGCCTGGATTGCAGGCCGCGATGAAACACGTGCCTCCTGAACAGGCAGGAGTACCGTTCGGGACTGGAGAACAGGGGCGGCCACAGGCCCCACAGTTGTTGACATCGCTGCTCAGGTTGGTCTCACAGCCATTAGACACGTTGTTGTCACAGTTGCCAAAGCCCGCATTGCAGGTAATCTGACAGGTTCCGCTGCTACAGGAGGGCGTGCCATTGGTGGAGGAGCAGGTATTGCCACAGGCCCCACAGTTGTTGACATCACTGCTGGTATCAATACACATACCAGCACAGTTCGTGAAGCCACTCTGGCAGCACACGCCATTGCTACAGTTGCTCGAACAGCAATCAGTGTTCTGAGTACAGGTCGAGCCATTGGAGCTACAAGAGGTGACACACATGCCCCCCGAACAGGTTTGCCCGGTAGAACAAACATGGCCACACGAGCCACAGTTGTTGGGGTCGGTCTGTTCATTGACACAGGTGCCACTACAGCAACTCTGACCTGATGGACAGTCTGCATGGGTGCCACACGTGCAGGAACCACTGCTACACGTTTCGCCCGAAGCACAGACATTGCCACAGGCCCCACAGTTCTTGACATCACTGCTGGTATCGACACAGGTACCGTTGCAGTTTACCAGCCCACTCTTGCAGCACAACCCATTGGAGCAGTTACCTGAGCAGCAGTCAGCACTCTGCATGCATGTGTTCCCATCGGCGTGACAGGTGTTGACGCACATGCCACCTGAACAAGTTTGATTAGCAGCACAAGCATGGCCACACGCTCCACAGTTGGTGGGGTCGGTCTGCTCGTTGACACACATGCCGCCGCAGCAAGTTAGGTGCCGTTACAGTTGGTTTGGCCGGATGGACAGACACAACTGGTGCCCGAGCAGCTACCCCCTACAGGACAGGTCGTGCAGATACCGTTACAGTTGGTTTGGCCGGATGGACAGACACAACTGGTGCCCGAGCAGCTACCCCCTACAGGACAGACGACACAGGCACCATTGCAGTTGGTTTGCCCTGATGGGCAGGCACACTTATTGTTGGTACAGGTGCCCGAGCAGCAGTCTTTGGCATGGGCGCACTTACTTCCAAGACCCAGTGGCCAGGGCAAGATCGGCCCGACGCGAGGTCGTCGTTGCGAGTGCTTTGGTCAATTCATCAAAGCGCGATGATTCCATCGCCGTTCACCCTTTCTGGTGGGCGCACTTCTTAATGTGGACAGAGTCTGTGAGTACCCGTGCGCTCCACCATGAGGCTTGTTCCATTAGGAAGCGGAACCTCACTCTACAAACACAATTAACTAGTGCCGGGATAGGATGGGTCGCGTGATCACATGATCAAATGGTTAAATGGTTAGCCGGGATAAACGCCAGGATTGCAGATAGGACTATACGTACTTAACTACTGCTTTTCGCCTGAATAGAGAAACAGATAGAGACAAAAGCAGAGTTATTTCCCCTAAGTAATAAGTCTACCATAAAAAATACCTAAAAACTTAGGTCTCATGACTACATATAAAAAAATCAAATGTTGCCTTATATGGCAATATAGACATACGTATGTTTTTAGCCCTTTCAATGTAACCTATTCAATTCAGAATAGCTAAATGTGCCATCCTAATAAATTATTAAATTATTATCTCATAAATAAGAGCAAGTTCCTTACCAATTAACTGCTTCATCTGTAAGATCAGAACCGATCTCGCGCTTTTTAGCAAGAAAGAGTGCCAGGATGATTGCTCTGTTCCATAAGCATCAGATTATGTATGTATCTCAGTTATTTCATTTTTTCTCCATTTCATCGTCTCCGTAATACATGCATACATCAAGATGTTTTTTCCTTGCAGAGGTTGTATAATGAACTGAGACAATTTCTTCGAGTTATTCGTATAACATAGTGAGCAAAGATATAGGTGGCAGTGCCGCAAGGGCAACAAGGAGATCACACACCACATATGCCAAATCCAGCCAAGCCTCCACAGTTTTCCTCCCGCCCAGGAGGAACTAATCCCAATGTGACTGCAGCCGTTGGTTTGCCAGAGACAGCCGGACGTCTACGAGCGCGGCGCAGTTCTCTCTTCACGCAAACCATTATCTGGCTCACAGGTTTGATCTGTCTTGCCTTTCTGCTGGCATCTCTGGCCCAGGCATGGTCAAATAGCCAGATGATCCAGCGTGTGCAAACGAGCCAACAACAGCTACAGCATATGCAGCAGCAGCATGATAGCCTGACAAAGCTAGTGACCTATTACAAAGACCCCTTTGTGATTGAAAACGAGGCCCGTCAGCAACTGGGCTACGTCCGTCCCGGCGAACATGCTGTTGTGGTCATTAGCGCAAATAGTCAGGAGCAGTCTACTTCCTCACATCTTGTGAACGCTCCCACAGCCCAAAGCTATTGGCAAGAATGGTGGAATGCTTTTTTTGGTAGCTAAAGAGCTTGCCCGTGGGGGCCCCCTTGATCGCGCTCCGCCTTGGGCGCGATCAAGGGGGCCCCTACACATGACCCTAAAGTCCTCAAGGGCTTGACGGTAACGGGAAACAGGTGTATAACAAACATATAGCATTGCAAATACATGTGAGGTACATTTGTGAAATCACAACGCCTGTCTACAGTACCATTGCTCAGAATTATGCAGCTCCAGTTGTGGCTGGAGCTTACTGGCTTTGTACTTAGACCTGTGCGTTTCGGGGTGTAATTGACTTTTTTCTCAACGGAACGCCTTTTGCGAAGCGTTCCGTTTTTTTATTACAATTTATGCATTTATGTTGTTTGAAGGAGATGTTGCATGCGTCCATTAATAGGTATTCCTGCACAGGCTGATTTCCGCGAAGGTTCTGGTCGTCCCATCTACTGCAATAATCGTGCTTATGTCCATGCTATCGAACATGCGGGCGGCGTTCCTGTGCTTATTCCTATGCTTCACGATATGAGTTTGCTTGAATCTCTGCTTATGCGTCTGGATGGTATCGTTTTTTCCGGTGGCGTTGATATTCAACCTCGCTATTATCAAGAAGAGAAGCATCCATGGTTGGGAGAAGTTGATGAGCGATTGGATGAAATGGAGATGCATCTTATGCACACGGCATTACAAGAGGATATGCCTATCCTGGGCATCTGCCGTGGCATGCAGCTTTTGAATGTAGCTCTTGGCGGCACACTCTATCAAGACATCACGACGGAATTTCCCGACAGCATGGAGCATTGCAGGCGCGAACTTCCGCGCAACACGCTCATCCACAACGTTCGTATCGCAAAAGGTAGCCGTATGGAGCAGGTACTGGACACCGATGAAATCAAGAGCAACAGTCTGCACCATCAGGCCGTTAAAGTCCCTGGCAAAGGGGTCTTCATCAGTGGACGAGCGGAGGATGGTATAGCCGAACTTCTGGAAGTCCCCAGCTACCGCTTCGTCCTGGGCATCCAGGGTCATCCCGAAGAAACGTATACGACCGAGCCGGTCAGTACTCGCCTCTTCCAGGCTCTAGTAGAGGCATGTACCAGTGGCAGCACAACGACAGTACCTGCCACCTCCACTAAACAGGCCGTTGCCATGCTGGCTATAAACGCATAGTGACCGTTGCCTGGGTACCCCTCCGCCCCATGATGACCGCAAGGGTCATCACTACTATACACGACGGCTTCAGCCTGGGGAACCGAAGTATAGTAGTGATGACCCTTGCGGTCATCATGGGGGGGGCGGTCATCATGGGGGGGGGCGGTCATCATGCTCACCACGCTTGCTCATGAAATATTCTCTCTCTGCATACGGGTTATAATATGTAGACAAGGTAACAATCCCTGTCTTTTAGAGACTTCTCTTATCCGTAATAACTAAAGTACAAGCATACGAGGGAGACAAGCATACAAGGAGTATTTCGTGATAGATAAACAACTGCAAGAGGACACCCATCCGACAATCCAGACACCATCCCAAAATAAGAGACGCTCCGGTCTCGCTAAATTCTTTATGGCTATCGGCATGCTGGGTGTGGCTCAACGCTTTGGCCAGACTGTACCGACGATGGCTCAGGGAGATACGGAGGACGCCAACTCCCACCGCTTCCTGCTCCAGGTAGTACAGCCGGGGTTGGCTGGCCTGATGGATGGCTCGGTTTCTACTCTGGCCCCCATCTTTGCCACAGCCTTTGCCACTCACCGACCATTTACGGCTTTCCTGGTGGGTATGGCAGCGGCCACTGGTGCAGGCATTAGTATGGCTTTCTCAGAAGCTCTCTCAGACGATGGTGTTCTCACCGGTCGGGGCAATCCTGTATTGCGCGGCTCCATTACTGGCCTGATGACCTTCCTGGGTGGCTCATTGCACACGTTACCGTTCTTACTACAAAATTTGCACATTGCGTTGCTTACTGCCTACGTGGTCGTTACCATTGAACTGGTCGTGATCGCCGCCATTCGGCATCGCTATTTTGGAACCAAATGGTCGCTCTCTATCCTTCAGGTGGTTGGCGGTGGCTTGCTGGTCTTTGCAGCTGGTTTTATCTTTGGTAGTGCTTAAACAAAACATCTAGTTGCAGTATCCTCAGACGGACCAAGGGAATGGGAAAAAGCCAGGGAGCTTGCCACCGCTTGTCATGCTCTCCGATGCGTCTCATTCTAGCAGAACCAATCCCAACAGGTCAAGTGGTTTTGCATTAGGATAAAGGCGAGTTCACACTTTCAACTGTGAACTCGCCTTTATCCTAGATGTTTTGTTTTGGTTAGGAGTGGCTAGCTCCCAGTGCGTCCTTGTGAGTAGCGGCGAGCCACTTCGTCCCAGTTGACGACATTCCACCAGGCGTTCAGGTAGTCCGGGCGGCGGTTCTGGTACTTGAGATAGTAGGCATGTTCCCAGACGTCATTGCCCATCACAGGATACAAACCATCCATCAGTGGGCTATCCTGGTTCGCCGTAGACATGACGGCCAGTTTCCCACTCTGATCGATAACCAGCCACGTCCAGCCGGAACCGAAACGTTTGACACCTGCATCATTGAATTGTGCCTTGAACGTGTCAAAGGAACCGAAAGTCTGTTGAATAGCACTGGCAAGCTCACCGGTTGGTTCACCACCGCCATTGGGCTTCATGATCTGCCAGAACATGCTATGGTTCACATGGCCGCCGCCGTTGTTACGTACGGCGGTGCGAGCACTTTCAGGGACCTCACTGAGACGTCGCACCACGTCCTCAACCGACAGCGATGCAAGCTCTGCACTGTTTTGCAGGGCTGCATTCAAATTGTTGACGTAGGCAGCGTGGTGCTTGTCATGGTGGAGCTGCATTGTCTGTGTATCAATGTATGGCTCCAAGGCATCGTAAGCATACGGTAGTGGTGGAAGTTCGAATGCCATAAAATATCTCCTTCGCTAAAACATACAGAATAGAGGCCATTGCCTCTTCGTGTGGATAGATATAACAGTTTGTCCGTCTTGCCCTCAGTTTGCGTAATCCACGCTTCATTCTATACGATAGAGGAGGTACTATGCAAGCTCAAGGAACAGACCGGACAACATCTTTGTTTCGTGATATACTTAGTGGTACAGAGAGAACACCATAACTTTCCCTAGTATGTCAAGAAAGGAATGATCAGCTATTAGCCAGATATTGCATATCAACATTCCAACTCCACAAGGACATCTGGAAGGCATACTGAAACCAGAAGAACGGGGAGCCGTTCCTGAATATGCGGCACTTGTTTGCCACCCTCATCCATTAGGGGGTGGCACGATGCATAATAAAGTCGTCTTCAAGGTAGCGCAAACGCTGCAAAAACTGGACATGCCTGCCCTGCGTTTCAACTTTCGTGGCGTCGGCCACAGCACAGGCACCTACGATGAAGGCCGAGGTGAGATGGAGGATGTGCGCTTTGCTCTGGAATTTTTGAGTCGTCGCTATCCCGGCTTACCGGTCATCCTGGCCGGTTTCTCCTTCGGTGCCTATGTTGGCATGCGTGTAGCCGTCATCGACGACCGCGTGCAGGTCATCATTGGGCTGGGTGTTCCCGCCCGCATGTTCGACGGAGACACTCTCCAGGGCAGCCACAAACCCAAGCTTCTTATTCATGGTACTGAAGACGATATCGCCCCCTACGAACCAACAAAAAAATGGTTTGAGCAAGTGCCCGCTCCTAAAAGTCTGGTTGCAGTGCAAGGAGCAGGCCACTTTTTCCAGGGCTACCTCGACGAGGTACAAGCCATCATCGTTAACTTTGTGGAAAATTTAGAGAGATGAAATGCATGCTGTTGCAGAGCGCCATGTGACACATGGCGCTCTGCAACAGCATGCATTTCATCTCTCTATAGGGGCAGTTTCTTTAAGAATTTTTCTAAGGCTTTGATGCGATATTGGTGATTGAAGTCAAGAATATTGTTATGTTCACCTCTTGAGTGCTTTTGCAGCTCGTTTTGCACGAGGCTACGCAAGAGCAGCATATCTTCATTCCAGGCCACATCAAGGATGAGTTCCGGTAAATCCTCTGCGATGCGATGGGCATCGAGGCGTTTGAGCCAGAGGGCGAAGAGACGCTCTAACCAGCGGCGACGTGTTTCTGGTATTAGCATTGGTGAGAGGATGGAACCGTTCGCATCAAGGGCAGTTTCACTGCTGGCTTCGCTGAGGAGAACGTCGAGAGAAGAGGTGGCAGCATCAACCATCTCATCATAGATGGAGACAGCTTCTGGATGACGCTCCAATAGTCGCTCATCAAATAATAAAGCGAAGAGTTCAAGGGCGGCATGCGGTTCTCCACGTTCCACATAGGAAGCGGCTGCATCAAGAAGTTCGCTCAAAATGGTCATGAGTGTATCGGATGCCGTCTCCTGGCTCAGGCGTGTGGCATATGTTGCAAGCAACTGCTGGATAGTTTCATTGCTGGGTCTGGCAGACATGGTCGAGGGAAATATATACTGCACAGCCGACTCATTGCCGGTGAAATTCCAATCTTCCTCAACATCTGGGGCATATTCGTCCTCTCCTGGTAGGTCGCTGTCGGAAGCAAAGCTCTGCAAAATACTCATCATTTCATCCTGTAAAGCGGGATGACGTGTGGCAAGTTGCTCTAAGAGCTGGATAAGCTGTTCCTTGCCAAGGGTATACAATTGTTCCTCTAATTTTGCGTGCATAATGCAGTTCCTTATATAGCGTTGCTTGTTGCC
>WNGJ01006346.1_pt1 | contig 12494 bp, 15 predicted proteins | sample 5400611 | NCBI WGS metagenome assembly WNGJ01 (sample SAMN13153375, study PRJNA577476) | soil metagenome | isolation source: 40 cm soil or saprolite under Garry oak tree replicate 1 | place: USA:California | collected 2016-06-15
CAAGGTCACCCGCCTGGCCCTGCAGAACGCCGCGTCTATCGCCGCCCTGATGCTGACCACCGAAGCCCTGGTGGCCGATATCAGGGAAGAGGGGCAGAAGGCGGCCGCGGGCGCAGGCCACGGCGGCGGCATGGGAGGGATGTACTGAGGCCCGCCAAGCTCCTTCGACCAAATCGATGCGTCTTGCAGCAAGTTCGCACGCGGCTCCGCTGCACACCCCAGGGGCCATCTGCTAAGCTAGGCGAAAGCCAGCCTCGAATTAGCAGGGATGGCCCATTCGTTTTTTGAAAATGATCACGCGGTCTAGCAACAATATCGTCCCGCAATTCCGACCCTCTAGAATGAAGAAGAATCAACCAGCGACCATTATCCTTCCCGAACCGGAAGAGCCGATTCGCGCTGAACTCTTCAGCTTGGAGCGGCTCGAACAGCACGCCGAGAGCCTTGCAGCGGGGCAGATAGTCACGAACGAAGCGAGCCCGGGCCGCCCGCTTATCCCGCGGGTCGTGGACAACGGCCGCGTGCTGCTGGATTCCTATCGGGCGATCGCCCGTGCGATTCGGAAGGAGCATGCGATCACGCCCGCGGCTGAATGACTGGTCGATAACTTCCACATCGTCGATGAACAGCTCCGTGAAATCCAGGACGATTTGCCTGTTTGCTACTACCGCTGACTGCCCAAGCTCACCTCGCGTCACTTGGAGGGTTATCCGCGCGTGTTCGGAGTGGCGTGGGCGTTTGTGGCGCATACCGATAGCCGATTCCACCCGGAAGCGCTGCGGCGCTTTGTGGCAGCCTATCAGCGCGTGCAACCGCTCACGATGGTTATCGGTTCAGAGTTGCTCAAATCCCGTCAGAACAAATCAAGTCGCTCTTTGCCCCCCAGGTTGACACATCATATATAATCAGAAATTTTCAAATCCTTATAAGACGCCGCCCTGGTCTCCGGAACCAGACGTCGGTCGTTCTAACTGCGTCGGTTGCCAATCCGTCCGCCGATTTGGTTTTCGGGACCGACGCAGGAACAACTCGGGAACAATAAGAATTCCCTTCTACGTGTTTTCAATGCTTTGTGCTCCTTAGTGCTCCCCGTAAGTGCTTGCATTTCCAAATCGAGGTACCCTGTCACGGCAGAGGTCGCGGGTTCGAGTCCCGTCGTCCCCGCCATCATTCCAAAAGACTTCCGGAATTTTGGCTCCAAAAGCCTGACCCACAACTCAGCCCACAACTACTGCACGGTCGGATTCATCCCCACGGCGGTCAGAAATTCGCCCTGTGCGGCCCGTGTTTCATCGCTGTCTTCCTGCGTGTAGAGATCGAGCGTTGTTTGAATCTTGCTGTGACGCAGGATTCCCTGCACGGTCTTTGGTTCGACTTTCGCCTTGTTCACCAGCCAGTTGCTAAGTGAGTGACGTAGGTTGTGAAGGCCGAACCGTTGACCGTCCTCGATATGCACTCCGGCTTTCTTAGCTGCCGGTCGCAGATGGTCGGCGACGAAAGTGGAGGCGTAGAGCGGTTTCCTTCCATGTTCTCTCATCGACGGAAACACAAAATCCGTGCCCTTCGCGTAAGGAGTCTGACGTTGCCACGCGCGAAGATGCCCGGCCAGGACAAGCATCGCGTCGGAATACCTCAGCCGCTTCGAGTTGTTTCCGTAGGCTGTTGAATGCATCCCTATCATCGTTTACATGGTTCGCCGTTCAGTCAATTTGTCTTGGGCGACAAGCGATGGCGAGGAAGGAACCCATGTAAGCGCACCGCGCAGAATTTGCATGATCTCCGTCGCGGTTTCAGGCCCCAAGTCGGATTCCACTACCCCAGCTTTGATTGCTCATAATTTGCTGAGAGCGGCGCGGAATCTTCCCTGGATGACTGAGGAGTCCAGAGCAGTCCGCGCATGATCACCCAGGTCGCGAGAGCTATCACAAGCCCGGTTAAAGCAAGATAAAGATTCGGCTTGAACGCACCTAGGAATGCAAGGATCAGGCAAATGGCGATTACGCCGGGGATGATAAAAGTCCAGATGATGAGACAAAGAATGAGAGTTTTCACTGGGTCACCCTTAGCGGCGCTTTGACCATCCTTTCGAAACGGTGAGTCTCGAGTCCCAGCGGACCGGTACACTCTCAAGCTGGCCTGCGACCTAAGTTCCCGAGCGAAATAATGGTGTCGGTACGCAACTCCAGCACACTCGAAGCCTTCAGGGAGAACTAGGAGCAATACTGGTGCCAAAACGCTCCATCTGGACCAGCATCCCTACCGGCTACCTAAATATCCTCGAGATCGGTGCGACTGGCGAGTGCACGCAACGCGTTGCAGCAGCTCTTCGCGATACAGGTTTCCAGATTGATGAGCTGCAGTTCGCCAATAATTCACACCGAAGAGAGTTCGCTTGGATGCCACATGAGAGGCTCATTCGGGCCCGTAAAGCCCCATTTTTCCTTGCTCGGGCGGGCGAGCGGGCAGCTCCAAGTACTCGGTAATGAATTATTGACGCGCTCGTTAGAAAGGCTTTGCCTCTTATGTACAAAACGGTGCCAGTGATCCCCGTATTATACGTACCATAACTGATTGCTTCCAATCCACCTAATGCGGCGGTAGCTCAGCAAATTTACGTTTGGTAGATGGTGCGCAAAACGTAGGTGAATTTGGCTCGACGCTTGCTCCACAGGTGATCAGTAATAGTCCCCAATCAGGGTTCGGGCATTTACCGGATGTCTGGTCTCCTGGGCCAAGATCTTGGCGCGGGGACAGGTGTACGCAATTTCAAATCTGACGAAGGAGATTACGCATGACGTTTCTACAATTCATTAGCAAGTTCCATCAGGAAGAGTCGGGTCAGGATCTGCTCGAGTACGCGCTGGTCCTGCTTGCTGTTTTGGCGGCAGTGGTGACGGGCTCGCAAAACCTGGCGACCGACATCGCCACTGGGCTCACCGCGATCAACGTCAAAATTCAGGCAGCAATCGCAAAAGCCTAAGGGCCTAGGGCGCCAGGCCGCAGAACCCCTGCAGAGCGGCGCCATCTTGTCGTAGAAACACGTCTACTGGTTCGGGGCAATTCCTGATTCAAAGCACCCCTCGGGCCAAATCCAAGACGAGGATCCTGGTGCTGGGATTCGTGTACTTAAGTCAAATTCGACGAAGGAGAATTTCGCATGACGTTCACACAGTTCCTTAGCAAGTTCCATCAGGAAGAGTCGGGTCAGGATCTGCTCGAATACGCGTTGGTTCTGCTTGCTGTTTTGGCAGCAGTGGTGACGGGCTCGGGAAGCCTGGCGACCGACATCGCCACTGGGCTCACGGCGATCAACGTCAAAATTCAGGCAGCAATCGCAGGAGCCTAATGCCTCGTGGCGCCGGGCGGCACAGCCCGTGCGGCGCGGCGCCGCTTTTTTCGTTTGAAATGACATTATGAATTCGGCTCACATCATCCCGGCGCTGTTGGCGGCAGGAGTGGCAGTTTCTGCTGCGGTCACTGACGCTACGCAACGGCGGATTCCCAACCGCCTGACCTATCCCGCCATGCTTGCTGGCCTAGTCTTGCAGATGGCGCTGCATGGATGGAGAGGGTTGCTGCTTAGTGCGGGTGGCGGTCTTCTTTTTGGAGGGTTGTTCATGCTGTTCTATCTCGTCCGGGCCATGGGGGCGGGAGACGTGAAACTGGCCGCCGCTCTTGGCTGCATCATCGGTCCCGCTGCATCGTGGCAGGTGATGTTCGCTACCGCTGTGGCCGGGGGAACACTGGCCATCATCTTCATGGTTATATCTGGTCGCATTGTTGAAACGCTGCGGAACACTCTATGGGTGGCGGCATTTCACGCCCAGCACGGATTACAGACACATCCGTTCGTCAACTTAGATAATCCCACGGCCGTGCGCATGCCGTACGGCCTTGCATTTGCAGCCGGCACATTGTATTGGGCTCTTTCTTCGCAGTTGTGGAGGTAATTCATGGGTACCCGGCGACTTGGTTTCGCTCTGTTAGCTGCCTTGGTGATTTCCCTCGGTATTTCGTCCGTGTTCTATGTACGCATTACCCGCACGCAGGCCAGCACCCGCCCGAACACGAAACGCGTCGTGGCCGCGGCGGTTGCATTGCAGCCAGGCGCTCCCATTACTGCTGAAAACCTGACGGAGATCAACTGGCCTGTGAATGTGCCTTTGGAAGGGCTAATCGAGAAAAAGCAAGAGGTCGCAGGCCACGTGCTGATGTACGCGGTGGCGGCGAACGAACCGGTGCTGCAGCGTGACTTGGCGGCGAGCGCGAGTTTGGGTCTTGCGGCCAAGATTCCGGACGGTATGCGTGCGACCGCGGTCAAGACCAATGAGGTCACGAACATCGCCGGATTTATCCTTCCTGGCTCTCACGTGGATGTGCTGGTCACCTTGCGGACCGAGAACAATACCGCCGCAAGCACGGAAACGCGCACAGTGCTGCAGAACGTCCAGGTGCTGTCAACCGGAACGAAGATGGACCCTGATCCGAATGGCAAGCCCGAGAACGTAAACGTAGTGACGCTGTTGGTGAGCCCTGAACAATCGGAAAAGCTCGCTCTGGCGCAGAACCAAGGCACCATCCATTTCGTATTGCGCAATGGTGGAGACTCGGCGAATACGGATGTCCCGCCGGTCGACATGGCCGGGTTGGCGGGAATAGTTAAAAAGCCGGCTCAGCCAGAAATAAAGCACCTGAAACAGCTCGGCGCGGTGGTGAAACTGCCGGACGTCTACACGGTAGAGACGCTGGTGAACGGCAAGACAACAATCTCCAAATTTCCGGTAAAGCCGGAATAGGGCGAAGGAGGCCATTCTGCGAGTCCACACCACAACACGTTGTCTGCTGGCACTGTGCTCAGTGAGCGTCATGGGTTTTTGCGGGCCCGCCGGGGCGCAGGTCCCTGCTGCGCCCGCTGCGCAGCAGACACCACCTGCCGAAAACGTCGGCAACCAGGTTCTGCACATACTCGTAGGCCACTCGGTCGTGATTCGCACCGATCCGCGGCTCCAGCGCGTGCTGGTCGGAAACCCGGCGGTCGTGACAACGGCCACGACGGCGCCCAATGAAGTGGTGGTGACCGCAACTGCGGCAGGCAGCAGCAGCGTTGTGCTATGGCAGGAGAACAATCAATCGCGAATCATCGAAGTGTTCGCCGATGTGGATGTGTCCTTGCTGCGCGAAGCGATCACACGAGGGTTGCCAGGAGAGGCTGTTGAGGCGGAGTCCGAAGAGGGCAGAGTGGTTCTAACCGGGGTGGCCTCGTCCACGGCGGTCGCCGACCAGATCGGAAAAATGGCCGCGCCTTTCTCGAAGGAGATTGTGAATTCCATCCAAGTCGCCCAGCCACACCGGCAGAAGCAGGTACTCCTGAAAGTGCGGTTTGCTCAGGTGGATCGCACGAAGTTCTCGGCCTTCGGGTTCAACCTACTCAGCACAGGAGCCGCGAACACTGTTGGAACAACGACCACACAGCAGTTCGGGACGGTTGGTATCGGCGAGAAGGGCACGTTGACGAGTGTCATTGGGGCGCCCACGAAGGGCTTCCAGACCACGGAATCAATTTCCGATCTGCTGAACATTTTCATCTTCCGGCCCGACCTTAACCTTGGCGCAACCATTCGTGACTTGCAGCAGCAAAATGTGCTGCAAATCCTGGCCGAGCCGGATCTGCTGGCCGCCAACGGCGAGCCGGCGCGCTTCCTGGCTGGCGGAGAATTGCCCTACCCGGTCCTCACAGGCACAGCCGGCCAGGCCACGGTTACGGTGCAGTTCAAGCCCTTCGGGGTCAAACTGGAATTCACCGGGACAATCGAGAGCGATAACACCATCCGCTTGAAGGTATTCCCGGAAGTGAGCTCGCTGGATTTCACCAACGCGGTAACCATCAGCGGATTTGTGCTGCCGGCCATTGCCACTCGCCATGCGGAGACCGTTGTGGAGTTGCGAGACGGCCAGAGCTTTGGCATCGCGGGACTGCTCGATCAGAGAACCACGGCGCAATTTTCCAAGGTGCCAGGTATTGGGGATATTCCGATTTTGGGACAGCTATTTCGATCCCGGTCGGTCAGCAAGCAGAACTCCGAGCTGCTCGTAATCGTCACGCCCACGATCGTGGACCCGGTGGCGGCGCCCACGGCCGCGCCCGAGTTGCCCAAGATGCCGATCGCACCGTTGGACCCAAAGCAATTTGACACGAAAACTCCACATGGGTCTGGGAACAAGTGAACATGGCCACGGTTGAAAAGTCAGCCCGAATCGCAGTAATGGCGGTCTGCCTCGATGCGACATCGTACCAGGCCGTGTTGCATTTCATATCGGGCGTGCCCGGAACGGTCATGGTAGGAAATCTGGACCATTATGTCGGTGTTGAGCGAGAGATAGGCCGCGCTCTGGACCTCGCACATATCCGCATTTGCTTCATTGACTACGACCAAAATACCGAGGAAGCGCTCTGGACCACGGAACGATTGCGCTCCGAATATCCAGACGTGCATAGCTTTGCTGTATCGGCCTATTCCGAACCGGAAGCGATCATCGCGGCCATGAGGGCAGGTTGCGCCGAATATCTGCTGAAGCCAATGCAGCATGAGCGCGTCCTTGACGGATTGGCACGCGTGGTAGGGAAGCAAAAGAAACAAGCCCGGTCGGGGGTCCGTGGAAAGGTTATTACCCTCGTTGGCGCGAAGGGAGGTACTGGCGTCACCTCCCTGGCATTGCATTTAGCGTTGGAACTGAGTGATCAAGGAAAGCGAAAATGCCTGTTGGTTGACCAGCATCTCGCCCTGGGCGATGCGTCGCTGTACCTCGGCATGGGCCGCCACCAGTACAGTTTTTACGAGCTCGCCGGCAACGGTGACCGCCTGGACGAAGAGTTGTTGAAAGGCTTTCTCCTGCACCACAGTTCCGGACTTCATGTCCTCGATTCGCCAGAGGCAGTGGACGCGATTCACGGTGCGCCGCCGTCGGCCGTGGAACATACGCTCGCGTTTCTCGCCGACACCTTTCAATTCGTGGTCGTCGATTGCCCGCCTGGGCTGACCGATGGGACGCGAGCGTGCATCTCGCAGTCGGAACAAGTTGCGATCGTAATGACTGCCGAATTACCGTCTGTGCGTAACACCGTCCGTTACATGGAGTACCTGTCGAGGCTGGGATATAACTCGAGCAGCATACACGTCGTGCTCAACCGTCATTCCAAGAAGGGACCGCTTAGCGACGAGCGCATTGAAAAAGCCTTGGGGCGAGAGATTTCGCTGCGGGTACCGAACAGCTACAACGAAGTAATTCGGGCGATCAATACCGGAGCGCCCATTACGTCTGCAAATAAATCGGATTTCGGCGCAGCCATCCAAAAGTGGGCACACGAATTGGCAAGCAGCAATGGGAGCAACAAAGTCAAGGCCATGGCCGCGGCCCAGTCTGACGGTGGTATGGGGGCGCTGTTTAGCAGGTAATTTCGCCGGGAGAATTAAAGGCATGGGATTCGGATTTGCAACTACGCCAGTTCCTCAGCCGCCACAAGGCACCAGTGCGCCTTCGTACAAATCACATCAGGAGCTGAAGACAAGCCTCCATCGCGACTTATTGAACAAGATTGACCTGGAGAGACTCACGTCGCTGCAAGACGTCCGCGCGCGAACCCAGGTGCAGAACGTAATCTACGACCTCATTGGTGCGGCGAACGTCCCGCTCAGTGGCGCGGAAAAGGAGCGAATCTGCCGCGAGGTCTTACACGAAGTATTCGGCCTGGGGCCCCTCGAGCCGCTCCTGCAAGATGCGTCCATTACAGATATTCTAGTCAACACCCACCGGCAGGTTTACGTCGAGCGGGGCGGCATGCTCGAACTTACCAGCGTTGTTTTTAAGGATGCTGCGCACCTTCGGCACATCATTGACAAGATCGTGTCGAACGTGGGACGCCGCGTGGATGAATCGTCGCCCATGTGCGACGCGCGCTTGGAGGACGGCTCGCGCGTAAATGTGGTCATTCCGCCACTCGCCATCGATGGTCCGATCATGTCGATCCGCCGCTTCGGCCGCACTGCGATCGGGGTTGAGCAACTGCTTGCCAAACACGCCATCACTTCTCCGATGCTGGAACTGCTGAAGAGCGCAGTCAAGGCGCGGCTCAACATCATTGTCTCGGGCGGCACGGGCGCTGGTAAAACTACCTTGCTGAATGCGCTGTCGAGTTTTGTCTCCAAGCGCGAACGAATCGTTACGATCGAAGACTCGGCCGAATTGCAAATGCAGCAGCCGCATGTCGTCCGCATGGAGTGCCGTCCCCCGAACGTTGAGGGCAAAGGCGCAGTTCGTCAGCGCGAATTGGTGATTAACGCTCTTCGTATGCGCCCGGATCGCATCGTGCTGGGCGAAGTGCGCGGAGGCGAGGCCCTGGACATGTTGCAGGCCATGAACACTGGTCACGATGGCTCGCTAACTACCATTCACGCCAACAATCCGCGCGACGCCATCGCGCGCCTCGAGACCATGTGTTTGATGGCCGAGATCAATCTGCCCGACAAAGCCATTCGGCAGCAAATTGCATCCGCAGTGTCCCTGATTGTGCAGGTAGCCCGGCTCAGCGACGGCACTCGGCGGGTGACGCAAATTTCCGAGATTACCGGCGTTTCGGATGACCTGGTGACGCTGCAAGACATCTTCCTATTTGACCGCCTGGGCATTGGTGCGAACGGCCGCGTACTTGGGCGCTTTCGCGCTACTGGTCTGCGGCCTACGTTTGCTGACCGCCTGAAGGCATCGGGCATCCAGCTTCCGCCGAACATATTCGAGCACGTCTGCGAGGTTTAGTTGTGACGCTTATCACTATCTTTTTCATCGTATTAATTACTGCCTTCGCCGTGGTCGCCTTCTTTACCGAACCATCGAAGGGAGACAAACTGATTCACTCGCGGCTGGCCTCCCTTGACCGAAAGAGAGTTTCATCTGGAACTGACGAACCGGACATCGTGAAGGAAGTCACTTTCAGCACGATTCCGGCTTTCGACAAATTCCTGCGAAACAACCGTGCGGCTGTAGGCCTTCAATTATTAATCGAACAATGCAACGTGCAATGGACTGTGGGGCGGATTGTTTTCGGCACGCTGGTGCTCATTTGCTTAGGCGCTCTGTTAGGCAATTGGTGGATTGCGCCGGGGCTGCTGGGTTGGGCCCCTGGTCTGGCGCTGGGCACAGTCCCCTACCTTTTCTTGCTACAAAAACGCAAGCGGCGGCTGCGGCGCTTCTCGGAGCTTCTTCCCGAAGCGATTGATCTGATGTCGCGCGGGCTGCGCGCGGGCCAAGCGCTGCCGGCCACAGTGGAGACTATTGCTCAGGAATCCGACGAGCCATTGCGTTCGGAGTTTCGCCGCACGGCCGATGAACAGAGTTTCGGGCTGCCATTCCGTGAGGCCATGGTCAACCTTAGCCGCCGTGTGCCTGTTGCCGATCTGCAGTTCCTGATCACCGCGATTCTTGTTCAAAAGGAGACCGGCGGCAATCTCACGCTGGTCCTCGACAAGGCTTCCCATGTGATTCGTGAGCGCATACGTGTGGGAGGGCAGTTACGGATTCGCACCGCGCAGGGCCGGTTGACCGGCTGGATCTTGTGCGGGCTGCCATTCGCCATGTTCATCGGTATGAACTTCCTCAATCCAGGCTACGGGAAAGATCTGTTTCAGAATCCTCTGGGGCAAAAAATGGTGACCTATGCTGCGGTCATGATGGTGATCGGCATCTTGCTGATACGTAGGATTGTAAATGTCAAGTACTAGAGACCAAGTCGCATGATGCTGTTTCTCATATCCGTAACCATCACCGTGTTCTTGATTATCGCTGCGCTCATCCTGATGTTGAGTGGCAAAGAAACCATTGAAGCGCGGCTCATGGAGATTTCGGCTCCGCCACCGGTTACCTCCCCTGACATCGTGGCGTCGCCTACGAGCGGCCTTGCCCGAGCGGCGGCTGGGATCACCAGTGTTTTCAAGCCTATTCGCGGCCTCGTCTCCGGATCGGACGAGGATACCGCCTACCGGCTGGCGCTCGCAGGATTTCGAAAGCCTGAGCACGTCGAGATCTTTACGGCGACGAAGATGTTACTGCCGGTGGTTGCCATTGCTGCAGGCAGTTTCTTCGGCAGCATCATGCTAGGAGCGATTTTGGTGGGCGCAGTCGTCGGTTTTTTGGTTCCCGATCTTGTGCTTACCCATTTAATCTCTCGCCGGCAGGAGGGCATCCGCCGCGCCCTGCCCGATGCCCTCGATCTATTGGTGATCTGCATGGAGGCCGGCTTGGGTATTGACCAAGCGATGGTGCGAGTTGGCGACGAAATAAGGCTGACCTCGCCCGCTTTGGCCGATGAACTCCAGATCATCAATCGTGAGCAGCGTGCTGGAAAGCCGCGTCTGGATGCCTGGCGCAGCATGGCGGAGCGAGTTGACATCGATTTTGTAAGGCAGTTTGTCACTATGCTGGTGCAGACGGAGCGCTTCGGCACGCCCATTGCGAACGCGCTCGGGCAATTTGCAGACACACTGCGCACGCATCGAACGCAGAAGGCCGAAGAAATGGCGGCCAAAGCGGGGGTCAAACTGCTTTTCCCACTGGTCCTGTTCATCTTTCCCAGCATTTTCGTTGTAGCACTGGGACCGGCGATTATCAGTATCCAGAAAGTACTTTCAGATTTCACGAAATAGCAATGCGATGGCAAAGAAAGGCGGTGCGGGCAACCAATGCTACGCGAGGAACGCTGATGGGCGAATGCATTCGAGTGGCGGAAACCGGCCTGACGCGGATTGTCGGTCTGCTCGGCGAGCGCGAACTCCAGCCGGGCGATGGGCTGTTAATCGTGCCTTCGCAAAGCATACATACCTGGGGAATGCAGTTCCCTATAGATATTGCGGTTTTGGACGGCAAGTGGAAAGTCATCGCCACTAGGCGTGATATGCACCCGTTCCGAATGACTCGGATGTTCTGGAAGGCCGCGGCGGTGCTCGAGTTGCCATCCGGCACATTGGATTCGACCTCCACGTGTGTGGGCGACACGATTGAGTTTGATCGCGTGGATATGGCAGCGCAGTCGGTGGAGAAATGAATATGTGGCGAAGAAGATTGGCCGGCCAACACTGTTTTAAGGACCACGACGGGCAAAGCCTGCTCGAAACGGCAATCTCAATGCCGTTACTGCTCGGGCTCGCCTTCAACATCATCAATTGGGGTTACCTGTGGTTTATGGTGCTGACCCTTTCGGCTGCACCCCGAATGGGCGCGCAATACGCCACCCAAGGTGGGGCGGCAGGCACGGGAACGGCTCCCGGAACTACGGTGATCAGCAATCTCGTGTATGACAATCTGACGCACGCTATCAGCGGCGCCACCACGTCCAATGCTGCCGTGCAGGTCTGCACGAGCGCCAAAGGGGTCGCCTCAGGCGTCGCGCTATGTGATCAATTCGGCCCGGCATTCGCGTTTCCAGTGCCTGCCGCAGACCCGGAGGCGCCGGTTTTCGTACTTCATCGTGTGGATGTGGAATACACTGTGATACCGATTATTTCAGGCACGGCATTCAACGTAATTTTGCCAGGCAACCTGAAATTTCATCGTCAGGTCTCAATGAGGTCACTGTACTAGCATGCGGCCGGGGACACACACTCGATGGCGCCGTCAACGCGGCCAGAGTCTGCTGGAGACCGCATTCATGATCGTCGTGATTTTCACAGTCGTCTTCTGGGTTTTTGAATTGGGCTGGCTCATGTACACCTATTCGGTTCTCGCCGATGCCGCCAATGAGGGCGTCCGCTATGCGATGGTTCACAGCGGTGGAGACCCCGCAGGTACCCAAGCGAAGGTCAAAACCTTTGCTGCCACTTCACTGCACAACGTCAGCGCCATCTCCGCGTCTGTCACCTTCCCCGACGGTGGCTCCGCCCCGCCGAACCGTGTGCAAGTGACTGTAACCTACACATACATCCCCTGGCTCCCGAAGTTCATAACGGCTCCGACCATGAAGACTTATTCGGAAGGGAGAATGGTGGCTCAATAACATGAAACGTGACTGCTCCAGGTTGCAACGGTGGTCCCCCCAGCACGGACAGACGTTCCTGGCTATCGTCATCTTCATCGCTCTCTTCTTGCTGGCGGTGCTGGGCCTGGCCACCGATTACGCGCAAGTGTGGGCCCATCGGCAGATGGCCCAAGGAGCGGCAGATGCCGCCTGCCAGGCCGGGGCAACAGATGTGTTCCTGAAGGGTACCGATCCAACCGTCAGTGCCGACTTCCCCGGGCTCGATTTCTCCTGGATCGGCTCTACCTTCGATTGCAGCGCTATGCCGAATTCCGTGCCTTGCAAGTACGCGTCGTTTAACGGCTATTCGGGGGCTAATGTCAGCGTGAGCTTTCCATCGAGTCTGACGGGCGTGAGTGGCATCCCGTCCGGCTTCCCCACGATTGGCAACCCTTATATCAAGGTGACCGTCACGGACCCGGTCGCGATGTAT
>WNGJ01006348.1_pt2 | contig 12493 bp, 14 predicted proteins | sample 5400611 | NCBI WGS metagenome assembly WNGJ01 (sample SAMN13153375, study PRJNA577476) | soil metagenome | isolation source: 40 cm soil or saprolite under Garry oak tree replicate 1 | place: USA:California | collected 2016-06-15
GACGGTGTGGCGCGTGGTGGACGCGGGGCTGGTGGCCTGGGTGGTGGACAGCACGAGAATCATCGGCTGCTCCACGATCGCAAGCACCCGCCCGGGATCGGATTCCGCCGGTCGGTCTCGGGCCTTGTCACCGGTGCCCGGGGGATCAGCGACGGCGCGACCACCTGGCAGCTGACCTGCTTGCTTGCCAGCAGCCGGGCCAGCTCGAAGCCGGTCGGGCCGGTGCTGGTAGCAGGCTCGCAGCATGCGGGGGTCACCAAGGCGGCCGACGAGCCTGCGGACCGATACGTCGTCATGGGAATCCGCTCGACGTCGGGGACCTGCTGGTCAGGGTGCAAGATCCCGACCGAGATGGTGTTCCTTGTGGACGTCCAGGCTGAGATGGATCGGGGCGAGCTGCGAGACACTGGCCACGGCCGGCTCCTTCCGTATGGTGGCTCCGCCCGCTCAGTGCGGGTGACCCACGCAGATGCGGACCGGAGCCGGCCGTTCCATGCTGACTAGCTTGTCGGCACCTTCCAGTCGACGAGCTGGATGATGACGCCGTTGGGGTCTCTTACCTGAAAGGCGCGCTCCCCCCACTCCTCGGCCGTCAGCGGCATGGTGATGGTGACGCCTTCGGCCTGCAGCCGGGTCAGCTCGCACTCGAGGTCGTCAACAACGAACGCGAGGATCAGCCCGGCGGCCGGCGTGTTGCGCTGGTCCTCGGGCAGCGACTCCAGGCCTCGCCACAGGAAGACGACGTTCATCCCGGCGTCGTCACGGGTCAGGGAGGCGAAGCCGTCGGCGGCCATCTCCTCACGGAACCCGAAGTGTGTGGTCAGAAACGTGCTGGACGCAGCGACGTCGTTGACGTTGAGCGACACGGCTGATGAGGTGATTCTCATTGAGCCTCCCGGATTGAGCCTCCCGCTGGACCCCCAAGATTCTTTTCTGCTCTTGGCCGCGCGGGCCGGTATTCATGCCGGTGTTGATGGCTCCAGTGGTCGTGGCGGGCGTAGCGGGGCTGCCAGATCCGGCGGTAGACCACCCGCAGCGGCGCGGGCAGCTCCGCCAGGACCACCTGCGTCTGCTCGGCCGACGTGCCGTCCAGCAGCCACGGCAAGAACTGCGCGGCGCCGCGGATGCCGCTCTTGCGTCGCTGGTCGGTGACGAACCCCTGCCACTCGGCTTGGCTGAGCGACCGCTCCAGCAGCGGTAGGGTGTCGCGCTCCTCGTGGGCGAGATGCCCCGACAGCTCGGCGGTCAGGGCATCAACCGTGTCCGCCAGCCGCTCATGTCCGTGGTCTGGGTCGGCGAGCGCGCCGTCGACGCTGTCCACCAGCGGGTCGATGCGGCCGTGCTCGTCCTCCATCGCCTGCAGCAGCGCCAGGTCGTCGGGACGGCCGGACAGGTGGGCGCGCATCCGCGGCCACAGGTCGGTGTCCTTGCCGGTGTGGTGTATGTGCAGCTGGGTCTTGAACAGCTCCCAGCCGGTCAGGACCGCTCTGCGCCGGGCCGGATCGTCGCTGCGGTGCCTGCTGGCGGTGCGGGCCAGGTGGGCCAGATCGCGTCGGAGGGCGCTGTGGAAGGCCACCATCCACATCAGGTCCGGGGCGGCTGGTCGTGTCGCTGGGCATTGGCATGCTCCTTTGGTCGGGCTGTCAGCGGGCCGGCGGCCGTGCTAATCCCGGCGTGGTCGGCCGGACCGGCCAGGACGCAAAGTTGCAAGGCGGTCCCATGCTCGTGGCATGACGGGCGGTCCCTTTGTGCCAGCAAGCGACACCGAGGCCCGGGTACGGTCGCCGAGGGCGAGCGTCACTTCCTCCCTGTCTCCTGCCGGTCACCGGACCGACCGATGGTCTTTGCGCGAACGATGTCCGGGTCTCGTGGGTCGAGCGCCAGGACGTCGGGTCGCGGACGCTCGCGCCGGCTCCGCTGCGTCTGGATGCGGATACGCTTCATGCCCCGCCTCCTTTGGAGGTCGACTCGGTGCCAGGTGACCGAGTCGACGCTTCAGCGCCCCGGCCGCCACGTGCGTCCCCGCCGCCACAACGGTCAGCGCTGGGGATACCCTCGATCATCACGCCACCCGACCTGCGGGTGGAGGGTCCCACACGCCGGTGGCGGCGGCGTCGCACGCGTAGTCGGCGAAGTCGCGCGGCTCCCGGCCAAGCGCCCGCTGGACGCCGTCGGCCAGGTGCGCGTTGCGGCCGTCGAAGACCTCGCCGAACAGGTAGGTGAGCAGGTCGATGACCTCGTCCGGCACGCCCTGCTCGGCGGCGGCGGCCGCGTACTCCTGGACCGAGACCGGCACATACCGGACCTCGCGGCCCGCCGCCTTGGCGATCTCGGCGGCCGCCTCGGCGAAGGTCAGCAGCCGCGGACCGGTCAGCTCGTAGAGCTGCCCGGTGTGCTTGTCCTCGGTGAGCGCCGCCACCGCGACGTCGGCGATGTCGTCGGCGTCGACGAACGGCTCAGGCGTGTCGCCGCCCGGCAGGGCGACCTCGCCGCTCAGCACGTGCTCCAGCAGGTAGTCCTCGCTGAAGTTCTGGGCGAACCAGGTCGACCGCAGGATCGTCAGCTCAGCGCCGGAGTCGCGCACGGCCTGCTCGGCGCGCTCGGCCTCGGCCTCGCCGCGGCCGGACAGCAGCACCAGCCGCGGGACCCCGCTGGTCACGGCCAGCTCGGCGAACGAGCCCACCGTCTCCACCGCGCCCGGAACTGCAATGTCCGGGTAGTAGGAGATGTACACCGACTTGACGTCGCGCAGCGCGGGTGCCCAGGTGGAGCGGTCCTCCCAGTCGAACCGCGAGGGGGCCGAGCGCGAGCCGGCCCGGGTGGGGACGCCGCGCGCGGTGAGCCGCGCGAGGACCCGGCGGCCGGTCTTGCCGGTGGCGCCGAGCACCAGGATCGGCTTGGTTGCCTGCGTGGTGGTTGTCATCCTGACTCCTTTCGCTGCTCCTGCAGCCGCTTGAGCGCGTCGACGAAGCCGAGCCAGCCCTCGAACCGCTCGTCTGCGCCCCACTGGGTGCGCAGCCGGCCGCTGACCGGCTGGCGGTCCAGATTCAGGTCGAGTTGCACCCTCAGCGGGTGGTCCTGGCCGACGCCGGTCTCGTCATCCATGCGCCGACGCTATGCCGGCGGCCAGCCCGACCGCGTCGGGGAGCTCCCTGATCCCGGTCCCTGAACCTCGCGGTGGGGGAGCGTCCGGGAGGTCAGCGTCCGGCTGTAGGGGTCTGCTCCGCCAGCGCACGGCCCAGCTGCCCGCGACCCGACACGCCGAGCTTGTGGTAGATGTGGCCGAGATGGGTCTCGACGGTCTTGCGCGTGACGAACAGGGCCTGCGCGATCTCGGGATTGCTTCGCCCCTCGGCCGCCAGCTCCGCGACGCGGCGCTCTGAGACGGTCAGCTGCCGCGCCCCGGCGCCGAGCAACTGGCTCGGTCGGCCCCCGGCGGCGCGCAGCTCGGTGCGGGCCCGCTCGGCAAGCGCACGGGCGCCGCAGCGCCAGGCGAGGTCGAGCCCGTCCTGGAGCGCGCCGCGCGCCTCGGCGCGGCGGTTGCCACGCCGCAGGGCGGCACCCAGGTCGGTGAGCGCGCGGGCATACTCGAGCCGTGCCGGCGAGCCCGCCAGCACCGCCGCGGCCTCGCGCAGCCGGCCGACAGACCCCGCGCCGCCCTCGACCAGCGCGGCGGCGCGCAGCGCCACGCCGATCCCGCTGGCCGCTCCCCAGCGCCGCGCCCGCCAAAGGTCATCACGAGCCATCTGGCGCGCCCCCACGCTGTCTCCCATGGCGGCGAGCGCGAGGCAGGCGCGTGACCGCCAGCGCGTGGCAAGCGGGTTCGCGCCGCCCCACAGCTCGTCGCGGCGCCCGAACTCGAGCAGGTCGTCGACTCCCTCACGCAGTCGGCCCTGCGCCAGCCGCAGCAGCCCCCGTGCCTCCAGCAGGTCGCTGGTCGCCAGCCCCGGCAGGATCTCCTGGCCGGGGCCGCTGCCGCGCAGCGCCCGCTCGGCGGCCTCCGTCTCGCCTTGCTCGAGCAGCGCCTCGATCAGCAGGCCCAGCGCGAACGCGGTCCCCAGCTGGATGTCGTGCGCGGTGAGCAGGTCGAGCGCCATCCGCGCGTCGGCCTCGGCCTGTGCCACGTCGCCCCGCCGCAGGGAAACCCATCCCCGGAATTCGATCACAAACGCGATCGCCGGGATCGAGGACCGGGCGTGAGCGTCGACGAGCGCCTGCTCCAGGCAGGCGTCCGCGAGATCCAGCGCGTCTGTGGCGAGCAGGCCGACCATCAGCAGATAGAACGGGCCGACGGCGTCGGGCTCCTGCTCGCCGAGCAGCCGCCCGTCGGCGAGCCCGCGTTCGAGGAATCCCACCGCGTCGGTTGCCGACTCGCTCGCTCTGGCGCGCTGGAAGTTGAGGACCGCCAGCACCAGGCGCTCGCCGGGGGTGGCCCCGCCGAGGTCGCCGTATCGCTCCAGCCGACTGGCCGCCGTGGTGCGCGTCTCGAGGCTGGCCTCCTGCGCGTGGCTTACGAGCTCCGCCACCAGGAGCAGCGCCAGCTCCCGGTCCTCGGCCTCGACGACCTCGATGGCCGACTCGATCGCCTCGACGGCCCGGTCCGCCGCTCCCGACATGGTCAGCGCGCTCGCGAGCCAGCGAACCGAGGAAGCGACCAGCCGCGGTTCCCTGAGCAGCTCGACCGCCGCGGCGAGGTGGTCGACCGCCCCCGGCGCCGCGACGCGCAACTCCGCGGAGCCCAGCTCGAGGAGCACCGCCGCCCTGGACGCCGGCGGCGGAGGCTCCACCAGCGCGCGCCGGAGCCAGGCGGCAGCGGCGGCGGGCGCTCCGCGCTGGAGCGCGCCGGCGGCCACCCGGCGCAAGAGCTCGACCCGCTCCGGGTCGCCGGCCGGCGCGGCCTGGGCGAGCTGGGCCGCGATCCGCTCCTCGGAGGCCCCGCTTGCCGCCAGGATCCCGGCCGCGCGCGCGTGCACCTTGCCGCGTTCGCGCGGGCCGATGTTGGTATAGACGGCTTCGCGCACGATCGGGTGGGCGAACTCAAGGCCCTCCCCCGGCCGCAGAATCGCGAGCGCGACCAACACGTCAGCGGTGCGGGCCACCTCCTCCTCGGCGAGCTCGGCTAGGCCAGCCACCTCGGTGAGGCTCGCGCCGTCGCCGAGCACCGCAACCGCGCGCACCACGGCGCCCCCTGCCGCGGGTGCTCCCGAAAGACGCAGGAGCAGCGACTCGGCCACCGCGGTGGGCCCGATACGCCGCACGTGGGCCGCATCACGAGCGTCCGTGGAGAGGTTCTGCTCCTTTGCCTCGCGCAGGAGCACCTCGAGGAAGAAGGGGTTGCCGCCGGTGGCGTCGCGGCAGGCCGCCGCGAAGTCGTGCGCCACCTTCCTGCCGAGCCTGCGCTCGCAGAGCATCGCCGTGGCCTCGATGCTCAGCGGTTCCGGCCGCAGCCTGGTGGTCTCGGGGCCGGTGGCCAGCCGAGCCAGGTCGACCGTGACCTGCTCCCCGCTGCGGGTGGAGGCGAGCACGGCCAGGGGAAGGCCATCCAGGCGGGGGGCCAGGTAGTTGAAGAATCGCAGCGATTCCGTGTCGGACCAGTGCAGGTCGTCGACGGAGAGGGCCACGGGACTCTCGTCGGCCAGATTGCTGAGCAGCCAGTACAGGCCGTGCAACATGCGGAACGAGCTATCGCCCCAGAGCGAGGGTTGCGGGGCGCCGGTCGGGGCGAACAGCGGCTTCGACAAGGCCGCGGCGCCCTCGAACAGACGGTTACGATCCGCGTCAGAGGTCCTCGCGACCGCGGGCTCCAGCAGCTGCCGCACGCAGCCGAAGGCAAAATCGCGCTCCAGCTCGCTGGCCCGCGCTCGAAGACAGGTGAAGCCCGCTGCGGCGGCGGTCTGGCAGGCCACCCTGAGCAGGCTCGTCTTACCGAGCCCGGCAGAGGCTTCGATGAGCACGACCTGGCCCCGGCCCTGTCGCGCCTCGGTCAGCGCGCTGCCGAGCTCCGCAAGCTCACGCTGGCGCTCCAGAAGCGGCGCCGGCGTCTCGATTGCCACAGCTCGTCTCCGCCCTTGGGTACCGCCGAGTCATCCTATCCGGTGAGCCTGTCGCCTTCCAGAGAGGCAACCGCGCTGGTCACGGCCCCGGCGGAGGGTTGGGCGGCGGGCCCGCCTGGTCTGGTCGCCGCCGTCGCCTCGGCCAGGAGCCAGACGGCTTGGGCGATGCGATGCTCGGGCAGCCGGGCGAAGCCGAGCACCAGGACCGCGCCGGCGGCTTCCAGGAGCGCGAATGTGCGCACGCTGTACGGGTCCTCGATGGCCAGCGGGATGGCGGCTGCCTGGGCGAGCGCGATGACCAGCTTCAGGCCCTTAGTACTGACGTATGGAAGTTCGTGCGTGGTCAGGAGCTGGCTGGTGGGAGCTGCTCCTGCCAGGCGTTGGGGTCATCCAGGTATAGCCCGCAGGCGCAGTCCAGGGCCTCTTCTGGGATCCTGATCGGCAGCCCGCTGGGCAGCACCGAGTCCTCGTAGCCGTCGCGGCTGGCCAGGTAGACGGCAAACCCCCACAGGCTGGCTGAGCCGCTGTAGCGCAGCCGGCACAGCGGCAGGACCTCGCCGGCTTCGAGGTCGCCGTCGAGGTAGGCGAAGCGGCTGCGCCGTGCCTGCCGCGCGACCACGCGGCGCAGTTGCTCGGCGCAGACCTCACGCTGACCCGCCCGCGCCCGATGGGGTCACGCGGGGCGGGCTGCGTCCGTCTGACCAGCGCGATCACGCTCGTTTGGGGCTGGTGACACGTTTCTTACCGGCACCTCGCCCGCGAGTTCAGCCGGACTGAAGGTACGTCACTGGGAACTCACGGCATCAACGCCTGATAGCTCCGGAACCTCGTCGGGTTCATCGGATGGTAGCGGTTCATTGGAATCTGCCCACTTGCGGCTATGACGAACTCCCCGGAGACGGCCAGCCCGGTCACGGAATGCGATTGCCCATGGAGTTACGGCCGCGCCCGATCCCGCCGTTATGCGCGGCTCGCAAGCGCTGTTTCCAGGCGGCGGTGACCACGCGTAATAGGTGATTCTGCGTCATCCGGAAATGGAGCTCGGCGAACTGCGGGGAGGCTCGTGGGCTTCGGGCAGGTGATCCCGCACCACGTACCGCCAGCTCACTCGCGGTGGACTCGCCCAGGACGTGATGGGGCGGACAGCCGCGTCCTGACGAATGACGTCCAGCGCGGCTACCGGACGTCGACGCTCCGGATCCGCCTGCGGCCGCTTGCGGCTCAGAGGCTGATACCTCGGCCCGTTCCCGCGGCCGATAGCGACACCGCCAGCCACGCCGCGCTGTGACAGGAGTCACAGGAACGGAGGTTCCCCTCGGTTCCTCTTTCCCGGCGAGCCACCCTGCTGGAAGGAGACAGTCATGACAACCACCGCCCTTATCGGTCGCCGCGAAGCACTGGAAGGCCCGCCGAAGCTCACATCCGCACAGCTACGCGAGGTGCAGCAGCAGACTCTCGACGCACCCCGGCTGCGCTACAGCTTACTAGCGCGGGCGCTGTTTAAGACGATGGACCTCGGCTACGGCCGGAACGGCACCATCGTCAAGTTCATCATGCTGGAATACATTGCCCGGGTGCCATATCAGGCATGGGAGCGGGTGGGTTACCTGGCGCTGGCTAAGCACCGCCGGCGTTCCGCGCTGGCCAAGCGAGTCTTCGGCAGGATCGTCCAGACCAGGGCTGAGCAGGACAATGAGCAATGGCACCTGCTGGTCCTGCAAGACCTCGCCCAGCGCCGCGGCCTGAAGCAGTCGTTCGTGAAGCACCGGCTGGCGCCGTGGCTGATCGCGTGTGTCTACTATCACCTGTCCTGGCTGCTGTTCCTGGTCGCGCCCGAGTGGAGCTTGCGGCTCAACGCCGACTTCGAGGACCACGCCGAGCACGAGTACATGCGCTACGTCGCCGAGCACCCGGAGCTGGAAACCCAGGCCGACCCCGGCAGCTACGCCGCCGAATACGGACGGTATGACTCCATCGCCGACCTGCTGCGGCAAATCGGCCACGACGAGCGCATCCACAAGCTCGACAGCCTGGTGAACATGCGCCACCCCCGCTTCCACTCGGCTGGCTGACAACCGAAATATGCCCTCAGCGCCAGCGCCGGTTAAATGCCGGCGCTGGCGCTGCCGCGTTGGGCAGCACCGGCCTCGCTCCAGCATATGGCCTGATGATCACGCCGCGTGTGGGCGGCGCCGCTGGACGCCACTTGGCTGGCAACAGGGGATCGGCGGAGCACTGGCTGCGGTCGCTGTCGGCGCCGAGTTGCGGGCCAGGGCCAGCGGTGCGCAATGTGACGTAGGTCACGGGAACGCTGCGAGGCCTCGTCTCCTCTTCCCTGGTAGCTCCACCAACCGAGGAGGCGAAATGACCATCAGACCGGCGACTACCACGCCGACCAACAGCACGCCGGCGAGCAGCCCAGCCGCCAGCCCAGCGCACTTCGGCCGCCCGCTGCCCGACGTTCCTGGGGTGAGCCACCGCTTCGTGGACGTGGGCGGCGTGCGGCTGCACATCGCCGAAGCCGGGCCTGCGGGCCCGGCCGCAGGCACCGGCGACCCGGTCCTGCTGCTGCACAGCTTCCCGCAGCACTGGTTTGCCTGGCGGCACGTCATCGGCCTGCTGGCCGGCGAGTACCGGCTGATCTGCGTGGACCTGCGCGGCTTCGGCTGGTCCGACGCCCCGGCCCGCGGCTACGACAGCGCCAGCCAGGTGCGGGACGTGCTCGCCCTCATGGACGCCCTTGCCCTGCCGCGGGTACGGCTGATCGGCCACCACTGGGGCGGCATGCTCGGCTTCCGGGTGTGCGTGGCGGCGCCCGAGCGGGTCAGCCGGTTCCTCGCGCTGAACTGCACCCACCCATGGCCGCTGCAGCGGCGGCTGCTGCCGCAGGCCTGGCGCAACTGGTACACCGCGCTGCTGGAGTACCCGGGAATCGGCCGGCGGGTGCTGCGGCACTGGCCCGCGTTCACCGCCTTCTTGCTCCGCCGCGGGGTGGCCAGCCCGGCGGCCTGGCAGAACGGCGAGGCTGAGGAATACGCGGCCGCCCTCCGCGATCCGGCCCGGGCCAGCGCCGGCGAGCAGCTGCACTGGCAGTTCGTGCTGCACGACATCCCGGCCCTGGTGACCGGCCGGGACCGCAAGAGGCGGCTGGAGGTCCCGACCCTGATCCTGGCCGGCGCCCGCGACCCGGTCACCCCACCGGGCCTGCTGGCAGGCGGCCAGCGGCATGCCGACGACCTGCGGATCGAGGTAGTCCCCGATGCCGGCCAGTTCCTGCCAGCCGAACGGCCCGGCCTGGTCGCCGCCGCGGCGCGGCGGCTGTTTGCCGGCGGCGGGCGGGGCAGTGGCGATAATGGCGGCGATGGCAGCAAGCCCAGAAATTGACCCGGCGCTGGTCCAGGCGGCTCAGCGCGGGGACCGGATGGCGCAAGGCGAGCTGATGGACGCACTAATCCCGTTCCTGGGCCGGGTGTGCGGCCCGATCGCCTTGCAGGATGGCCCGGACGCGGTGCAGGAAGCGCTGATCGCGATCTTCCGCAACCTCGGCCAGCTCCGCGACCCGGCGGCGATCTTCGGCTGGGCCCGGGCGATCGCCGTCCGCGAGGCAGTCAGGGTCGCCCGGCGCGCCGCCCGCGCCATCCCAGCAGAGCTGGCCGACCTCCCCGCGCCCGGCGACCCGCAACTGGCCGCCGACGTGCGGGATGTGCTCCGCCGCCTGACCCCCGAGCACCGGGCCGTCCTGGTGCTCCGCGACCTGGACGGACTGGGCGAGCGGGAGGCGGACGCGATGCTCGCCATCCCAGCCGCAACCGCGCGATCGCGGCTGCTGCGGGCCCGCCGGGCCTTCCGGAAGGCGTGGGGCCAATGAACCAGCACTGGCCGGTCGCCGACCTCGACCCCATCCGCCGGCTCCAGGTGATCGCCGCCACCACACCCGGCGTGATCTACGCCGAACACCACATCCGGGCCCCCGTCGGCAAGGTCTGGGCCGTCGCGTCCGACCTGGAAAACGAGCTGCCCCGCATCGTCACCGACGTGGCGGCATTCCAGATCACCGCATCGGCGGGCGACCGGCTGCAGGCACGCGCCCGCAGCCGCCTCGGCCTGCGGGCCCGGTTCGACGTCGTACTGCGCCCCGGCTGGTGCCTGATGCAAAGCCGCTTCCTGATCTTCGGGATGGCCGCGGTCCCCGAGGCGGACGGCACCCGGTTCGCGGGCCTTGCCGCGCTGCGCCTGCCCGGGGCCCGGCTGCTCGGCCCGGTGAATCGGCGGCTGCTCACAAAGCAGCTCGGCCACGGCGCCATCGGCCGGCTCACCGAGCGGGTCCAGTCGCGGTGATCGGTGATTCGCAGGCTGATGACGAACCAGCGCCGGCACAAGCCGCCGTCTCGGCGTCGGCGCCCGCCCTGGCCCGCGTTTGAATGTGATCGCACGCTGATCAGCGTGACAGTACCTGCCTGGTGGCATGCCACCAGGAAACTGGCGGCACCGCCGCGTGGAGTGCCCGCTCCGTCAGCGCAGGCCGCAGGCCGGAGCCCGGACTCTGAGGAGGCAGGTACTCTTGCCTGGCTGCAACGGGGCTCTAGGGCACATCAGCGCAGTCGAAGACCCCAGAAGGCACTCCACCTCCGGGCCAAGAACGCCCAGAACCGGCTGCTCTGCGCGCGGTCCGCGCGCGCGGTCGCGTAGCTCACAGCCGTCCATAGTCGGCAGGGAGGCACCGGATGGCGGGCAGCGGCCCGCGAATCGGCTCACTCTCTGCGTTGACCACTGTGCCATCTTCCTGGACCGCCAGCGGGCAGATCCTCATGGCCGCCCGCAATCGGGAGCGTAGTGCTGCTCCCCGGCAGCCTCGGCGGGCTGGTCGGCCGGAGATCACAGGGTATGAGCGTGTACCTGCTGGCGGTGGTGTGGGAGAGGCCGAAGACCAGGGCCAGGTGCAGCGGATCCGCGCGGGCGGTCAGTGCTTCGTGGAGCACCCGGTCGCGGCGGATGCGCTCGATGCTGACGCCGTGCCGCTGCAGGTTCCAGTTGAGGTAGCTCCTGGTGACGGACCTGGTGCCGAGGGCGGTCTTCCCCCAGATCAGGACGTGCCGGTTGGGGGTGTGCGGCCAGGTGGCGCGGCGGTGGCCAAGCCAGGCCCGCAGCGCCCGGTGGGTGAGCTCGCCGAGCCGCTGGCGGTGGCCGGCGATGGTGATGCGGCAGTTGGGCAGGTCGAGGTCGTCCAGGGTGAGGTCGCGGATCGCGGCCCAGCGGGCGGCGTGGACCGCGGCCAGGGCGACGATCAGCCGCTGCGCGGGGCTGGTGACTGCCTGCTCGACGGCCCGGATCTCGGCATCGGTCATCGGCAGCAGCCTGCCGCAGGGGTCGCCGGCCTTCAGCCGCAGGGCAGGGTTAGCGAAGCCCAGTCCGCGTTTCTTGGCGAACCGGAACAGCAACCGGACCGCGACGGCCGCAGTGCGGAGCTGGTGACCGCGCAGCGAATCCAGCACGGTCTTGATGTCGTCGGCGGTGACCTCGCGGAGATGGCCGCGGCCTGCTGATCAGCACTCGATGAGCGGCTGGACGGCTGCGAAGTAGACGTAGATGCTGGCGTGTGACCGGGGCCGGGCCCGGGCATCGCCGTCTAGCAGCACCAGTAGCCAGGCCCGGACCGCTGCGGCGAAGCCCTGTGGCAGCTCGCCGGCGCGGCGCTCGATCCAGGAGCGGATCGCTGGAGTGGTGTCGTCCTCCAGCAGGCCGAGCCCGGCCAGGACTTCAGCGACCCGCGGGGCGGAGGCATGTCGGGGCGTCCGGGCGCGGATTTCGGTGAGCGTGACGCGCTCGCAGACAGGGCGGCCGTCGAGCAGCACCGTCAGGCCGTCCATAGCGCAGCGGATGGTTGACGGTGACCAGCCGTGGGTATCGCCGAGCTGCCTGGCACGGTCGGCGGCCGCGCGCAGCGCCGTGCTGGCCGACCCGAACGCCGGATGCGGCCAGCGTGGCGGCGGCGCGGCTCCGCTCTTGCGCCGGTAGTAGGAGGCCAGCGCACTGCAGTTGTTGTTGCAGTAGACCCGGTCCCGGCGGCTTCCCGCGGGGATCGGCGTGCCGCAGTGCAGACAGGTCACCGGGGCGGCAGTGACCTGCCCCCGCGCGGCCGGGGAGTGACCGGCCGCGCTTCGGCCACGGCAGGGGCCTGCTCACCGTCGGCCAGCCTGGGCACTGTCTCGGGTTCGGGCAGCAGCAGCTCCTCCACCCCGCAGCCGAGCACGGCGCAGATGACGTCCAGCTCGTCGAGCCTGACGGTGTTCGGCTGGCCGGACCACAGGCCCGACATCTTTCCCGCACTGATCACCAGGCCGCGCTCGGCGAGCATCCGTTGCAGCTCGCTGGCCTTCCAGATGCCGCGGTTGGCGGCTGCCAGACGGAGGTTCCATTTCATCGGGCAAGTCCCTTCCACC
>WNGJ01006349.1_pt1 | contig 12493 bp, 10 predicted proteins | sample 5400611 | NCBI WGS metagenome assembly WNGJ01 (sample SAMN13153375, study PRJNA577476) | soil metagenome | isolation source: 40 cm soil or saprolite under Garry oak tree replicate 1 | place: USA:California | collected 2016-06-15
GGTCCTGCTTGAGGAGCGAGCTGTACGCGGCGTCTTGCACCAGGGCATGCCGGAAGAGGTACTCCAGTTCAGGCTGGACGGCGGCGATCTGGATGAGGCCGCTTGCCTCGAGCGTGACGAGCTCGGTCTTCGTCGTCATCGGCGCGGAACCTCGAGAAGGCGCTCGAGAATGGTCACGCCGAACTGGCGGCCTATGACCGACGCCACGCGCAATGTGCGCCGACTCTCCGGCGGCAGCCGATCGATGCGCTCGAGCAACAGGCCCTGCAGGGTGTCGGGTATCTCCACCTCCGCCACATTAGCGCTCGCCACCCAGCGGTCCCCAGCGCGATGGATCGCGCCGCGGTCTATGAGCATCCGGATGACCTCCTCGACGAAGAAGGGATTCCCTTCGGCCTTCGCGAGGATGAGGTCGCGCGTGGCGGGAGGCAGCGATTCGATCTCCAGGAGGTTCGCGACGAGCGTCCGCGTTTCCTCGCCGGTGAGCGGTTCGAGGCGTATCTCGGTGAGGGCGTCGCCGAAGAGGTCTCGGACGCCGGCGACGAGCCGCCAGCCGGGCGCACTCCGGTCGTTCCGTGACGTCATGACCGCGAGTACGGGCAGGTCCCCGAGAAGCGGCATGAGTGCGACAAGCGCATCCGCAGACGCGGCGTCGGCCCAATGCAGATCCTCGAAGACAAGAACGACCGGACCGCGGGTGGCGAGCGCTCTGATCGTCAGTACGAACGAGGAGACATATCGCTTGACGCTCTCGAAGTCCAGGACGCTGACCCGCGCTTGCATCGCTGGCTCGAGCCTGATCGACAGGAGATGTCCGAGGTAAGCGAAGGACTCTTCCCATGCGTCGCCGAGCAGTTCACTCAAAGTCCGTTCGAGCGCCTCGCGCACTTCGCTCTCGTCCGCCGACGCGTTCACCCCTATCAACGAGTGCATCACGTCGATGACGAGGTGATACGGGAGCGCGTGGCCGTAGGACAAGCAGCGGCCTTCTATCCAGCGCGCGGATGCGTCAGAACGCTCGATCTCATCGCGGAGCTCGGCGAGCAGCCGGCTCTTGCCGATGCCCGGCTCGCCAAGGATCGCCGCGACACGGCCCTGGCCGGCTTTCGCGACCGCGAAGAGATCGGCGAGGCGTTTCCGCTGGGGCTCCCTTCCGACCATCGGCGCGTGGATGCCGCTCAGGCCGCGCCCGGTCGCGCCTTCTTTGAATCCGGTGACCTCGTACGCCTGAACCGCGTTGGTCTTTCCTTTCAAATCGAGAGGGCCCACGTCGACCGACTCGATGAGCGCCGCAACGAAGCGGTGGGTGGCGGCGCTCACGAGGACGGTGCCCGGCCGCGCGAGGGCCTGCATCCGCGCGGCAACGTTCACCGCGTCGCCCATCGCCGTGTACTCGCTCGCCGACTCGGTGCCGACGATTCCGACTACGACGGGGCCGGTGTTGATGCCGACCCGAACTTTGAGATCGATCGGCTCCTTCGCGTTCAGCTCCGCGCTGAGCTCGTCGACCGCACGCGCCATGTCGAGCCCGCACCGCACCGCACGAATCGGATCGTCTTCATGTGCGACCGGTGCGCCGAAGAACGCGAGCACGCCGTCGCCCATGAGGCGCGCGATCGTTCCGTCGTATCGCGTCACCGTAGCGTTCATGCGCGCGAACGCCTGGCTCACGATCGCGGTCCAATCCTCGGGATCCATGCGCTCGGCGATCGCGGTCGACCCGGCGATGTCGGCGAACAGGACCGTCAGAGGACGGCGCTCGCTCGTCCCGACAGTCGCGCGCGTGGCAGTCGACTGGGTGTCGCTCAATCCCTCGAAGTCTCCCGCCCCTGCAGGTAAGCGATCGCCTCGGCTTCCTTCATTCCAAGCCCGCGCGCGAGTGCGGACCGGAGCTCGGGCGGGACGTCGCGTGGCAGCCAGCGCTTTTCCTGCTCCTCGAAGTTGTCGAGAAGCCCGGTCCCGGACAGGCGCGCGAACGTGTCGGCGATGCCTGTGAGGACCGCCCGTCGCTCGTCGTCGCCCTCGGCGGCGGACAGCTCGGCAAGGTCGCTCGCGACGAGCGCCAGTCCGGAGATGTCATGGTCCTCGAGGAAGAGAGCGCCGCTCTCGCTGAAGGCGCGACGCGATTCGTCAAATCGGCCGCGTTTGTACTGGATCACGCCCGTCAGGTGTAGCGCGTACGCGAGGTCGAACCGGTTGCCGGTCGTCCGGTTCGTCGCGAGCGCCTCCTCCGCCAAGGCAAGAGCTTCCTTGAGCTGGGCCGGACCGATCCCGCCGCGGGGTCCTATCTGCAGCTGGGACCCCAGGGCCCAGCTCGCGCGCCCTACGGCGGCGCGGTCGCCAAGACGAATCCATTTCTCGCGCGCGCCCCGAAGCAACTCGAGCGCGCGGGAGACGTTCTTCCGGTTCAACCCGATCGCGAATGAGAGGTTGTATTCCGCGTTCGCCTCCTGCCCCGGGTCGCCGATACGTTGTGCGACCTCGAGCGCCTTCGTGTAGAAGTCCGCCGCGACGTCGAATTGCGCGCGCCAATATGTGAGCCCGCCGGCGGCTTCGAGCGCGCGCATTCGCACTAACGGCGCGACGTTCTCGGCGGGGAGCGCGAGCACGCGGTCGCACCAGTTGGCGCCTTCAGGGAGATACCCGCGCCGCTGCCAGAAGCGCCACAGCGCGAAGACCAATCGCGACGCCGCCTCAGCCTCGCCGCGCGAGATGTTCCATTCCAGGGCCGCCCGCAGGTTGTCGTGCTCGAGCTCGACCACGTCAAGCCAGCGCTTCTGGTCGGCGCCTCCAAAGTGCGGCCTCGCCTCCTCGGCGAGTTCGAGGAATGTGGCGGCGTGCCGCCGCGAGATCTCGTCATTTTCGCCGCTCTCCGCGAGGCGCACCTGGGCGTACTCGCGGATCGTCACGAGCATCCTGAAGCGCGGCTCACCGTCGACCTCCGATTGCCGAACGAGGCTCTGCTCGACAAGCGCGCTCAGGACGTCGAGCACATCGGCCTGTCCGCCGACCGCTTCGATCTGCGGCAGCATCGCGCCAGCGACAAACACTGCAAAGCGCCCGAAGAGCCGCTTCTCGCTTTCGTTCAGGAGATCCCAGCTCCAGGCGATCGCCCCGTTCAGGGTTCGTTGGCGCTCGGGAAGGTCGCGCGCCGTCGATGCGAGCATCTCGAGTCCTTGTCGCAGTTTCGGCAGCATCGCCTGCGGCGTCAGGACCTTCACTCGTGCCGCTGCGAGCTCGATGGCGAGCGGCAACCCGTCGAGCCGGTACACGATCTCCGCGACCGCCGCCGCGTTGTCGGGCGTCACACGGAAATCTGGTCGCACCGCCATCGCGCGCTCGATAAAGAGGCGCACCGCGTCGGACTGGGTGAGCACCTCGAGCGAAGGGAGGCGCTCCGGGTTGGGCAGGTCGAGGGGCGGAATGGGAAACTCCTGCTCCCCTGCGATGCGGAGCGGCGCGCGGCTCGACGCGATGACCTTTAGCGTCGCGCTCGCTCCCAGAAGCTGACCGACGACTGGCGCGGCCGGAAGGATCTGCTCGAAATTGTCGAGCACGAGCAGCATTGCTTTGCCGCGCACGTGCTCGAGCACGCGCGTGAGCGGGACCTCCGCTCCAGAGAGCTGCACGCCCAGGGTGTGTGCGATCGTCGATGGCACGAGGTCGGGGTCCGTGATCGGCGCGAGCGGAACGAAGAACGTTCCATCGCCGAAGCCGTCCGCCGACTCCTCGGCGATCCGCAGGGAGAGCCGAGTCTTTCCGGTCCCGCCGGGTCCGGTGAGGGTGACCAGACGTGCTTTCTCGAGCAGACGCTGGCCCTCAGCGATCTCGCGCGCCCGGCCGATGAAGGTCGAGGGTTGCGGAGGCAGGAAGGTCCGGATCCGATCGAGGGTTCGAAGCGCCGGAAAGTCGGTCGGGGACCCGCTGATCACGAGCTGGTAGAGGTGTTCCGGGGTCACGAGATCCTTCAGCCGGAATTCGCCGAGGTCGCGGACGGAGACGCCGTCTCCAAGCTCGGCGCGCGCGAGCGTCGCGGTGGCGGCGGTGAGAAGTACCTGCCCGCCGTGACCCGCCGCGGCCACGCGAGCGGCGCGGTTCACGTCGATCCCGACGTAGTCCGCTCCGGCAGCGACGCTCGCGGGACGCCCCTCGCCGGTGTGCATCCCCATGCGGACGCGGACGGTCGCGCCGTGTGGGAACGTCGCCTTGGCGAACGCCCGCTGCGCGGCGGCCGCGGCGCGGACCGCGTTCGCGGTGACCGGAAAGACCACGAAGAGCGCGTCCCCATCGACGCGCACCTCGACGCCGCCGTCTTTGAAGGCCTCGCGGAGGATGCGCGTGTGCGTTTCGAGGACGTCCTGGTAGCGGTCGGTGCCGAGCTCGTTCTGGAGCTTGGTCGAGCCCTCGATGTCGGTGAAAAGGAACGTGAGGGTGCCGGCCGGCAACCCTCTCCCCTCGCTCATCCTTCTTTGATTCTGCTCTTTCGGCGTTTGCCAAGACCCGGGGGACGCCTTAGACCAACAGCATGCGCGCAGCGCCTGACGACATCACCGAAACACTCGCCAGTCTCGCGATCTTCGCCGACCTCACGCGTCCCGAGCTTGAAAAGGTGGCCCACTCGCTCGAGGAGCGCTATTTCGCTCAGGACGAAAAGGTGCTACGCGAGGGTCTCTCCGGATCCTCGTTCTTCATCATCCTCGAGGGTGAGGCCGCGCTCGTCGCGCGGGGGAAGCGTCTGGGGTCCCTCGCTCGCGGAGATTTCTTCGGTGAGATATCCGTTCTGCTGGGCGAGCCTCCCGTCGCAGACGTCATCGCGGTCAGGCCGCTGCGCTGCCTCGTCGTGCCGGGCGAGCTCCTGCGGGAATTCCTCCAGACCCATCCGCGCGTCTGCTACCGGCTCCTCGTCGCGGAAGCGCGGAAGCTCGCGACTGTGACGCGGAGGAGCACCGCCTGACCGACCGTCCCCACCCGCCAGGCGAATATCCGATCGTCGTCGTCGGCAGCGGACCCGGTGGCCTACAGATCAGTTACTCGCTCCGCCGTCTCGGCGTGAAGCACGCCGTCATCTCGGCCGATGAGAGCGCGGGCGGGATGTTCCGCAGGTGGCCCTTCTTCCAGCGGCTCCTGTCGTGGACCAAGCCGTACGCACCTTTCGAGCAGGGCACCCGCGAATACGAGCGCTACGACTGGAACAGCCTCCTTCCCGAAGAGAAGGAGTGCCGTGCCCTCATGTGCACGGTGATGGACGGCACTTCGTACTACCCCTCGCGCCTCGAGATGGAGCGCAACCTCGCGACATTCGCCGACCGCGCGGGGGTTGCCGTGCGTTACGGCTGCCGCTGGACCGCGACGCGCCACGACGGTGATGGCTGGACCCTGGAGACGAGCGACGGTGAGTACCGCTGCCAGGTGCCGATCTTCGCCGTCGGTGTGGCCGAGCCTTGGCGTCCACCGATTCCGGGCATCGAGGAAGCGCTGCATTACGCCCAGACGCGTGCGGCCGAGACCTATGCCGGGCGCCGCGTGTTCATCATCGGCAAGGAAAACTCCGGCTTCGAGCTCGCGACGGGCTTCCTGCAGTGGGCCAGGCAGATCGTCCTGGCGTCTCCGTCGCCGGCAAAGCTTTCGATCAATACGCGGTCGCTCGTCGGAGTGCGTGCGCGCTACGTGCAGCCATACGAGGACCACGTCCTCGCCGGCGGCGTCATCGTGCTCGACGCCTCGATCGAACGTGTGGAGCGCACAGGGTCGACGTTCCTCGTGCACACGCGGAAGGCCGATAGCGCGACCGAGCTTGTCTTCGAGGTCGATGACGTGATCGCAGCGACGGGCTTCACGAGCCCGATCCTGGATCTGCCAAAGCTCGGCGTCGCGACCGTCGGCCGCAACAAGCTTCCGGCGCAGACCCCGTTCTGGGAGAGTGCGTCGATCCCGGGCGTGTACTTCGGCGGCACGATCCACCAGGCGTCGCCCGGGCTTCGCAAGCACGGGATCCCGAGCAACTCCGGCGGCGTGAACGGCCATCGCTACAACGGACGCATCCTCGCGCGCGAGGTCGCGCGCAAGCACTTCGGCATCGACCCCGAGCGGCCGGTCGTGGCCCGCGCCGAGGTCGTGTCCTATCTATTGCACGAGTTCACGAACGCGCCCGAGCTCTGGCACCAGAAGTCCTATCTCGCGCGCGTGCTGATCCGCGACCCCAAGCGCGGGATCATCGACGACGGGATCCTTCCGTTGCAGCGCTTTCTCGACTCGGGCCCGGCGGACGCCGTCGCGGCCACACTCGAAGAGAATCCAGCCGGCGACATCTACCCGGTCCTGTACACGAGGCGCGGCGGCGTCAGCACCGAGCTCGATCTGCCGCCGCACCCACTTCACGACTTCCGTACGCGCGATCACGAGCGCGCGGTTGTCGCGGCGCTCGAGGGTCTGCTGCTCTAGAAGCGCTACTTGCCGTCGGTGAGACCGATGACGTTCCCATCTGGATCGCTGAACAGGGCGATCGTGGTGGTCGGTCCGACCTTCGTCGCCGGGAACACGACCTTGCCGCCGTTGTCGGTGGCTTTCTTCAGCGTCGCGTTAAGGTCGCGCACGACCACATAGAAGGTGACGAAGGGCTTCGGCCCGCGAAGCGGACCGATGCCGCCGCCGATCCCCTTGCCGCCCGCATCGGTGTCCACGAATGTGTAGTTGTTCGGGACCTCGTTCATCTTCCAGCCGAGCACGGCGCTGTAGAAGCGACGCGCCTTCGCGGGATCTGCGCTATTGACCTCGAAATTCGTGACCGGATCGCCCATCTAAGTCCTCCCTTGCGCCGTGGCGCCTGAGTCCTTACGTTAGTCGTCACTTACCAATCGAGTCAAGCGAGCAGAGTGGGCGCCGCCGTCCGAACGGACATCACCACCTAAGGGCTAGCTTGCCGCCACCACCTCGCGCCTCTCATCCCTGAGCGCGAACTGGTCATTGATACCAACGAAGTTCACGAGCGCGCCGGCCGCGCAGAGTCCCGCGGCGATCAGTGCGGCGAGGTGGAAGGCGTCGGTCGATTGGTCTCGCGACGCTACCGCCTTCGGATCGTTCGTCCTCGGCACGAGAAGGGGCGGGTAGTCGTGTCGAAGCTGGGGATCCGAAGGATCCATGCCCGGAATGCGCGCGGCCATGCCACTGTAAAAGCTCGCCGTGATCGCGATGAAGATGACCGCACCGGCGAGCTGCGGACCGACGCGCGAGATCGCGTTGTTGATGGCTGAGGCAACACCTGAGTTGCGGACGGGCACGCTTGTCATAAGCGCAGTGGTGAGGGGCGCGACCATCATCGCGAGACCGAGCCCGAAGACGACCTGCCCCGGCAGGAAGTCGATGAAGTATTGGATCGGCGGCATCCAGGTCGAGAGGTCGCTGGGTTTGAACATCCACGCCGGGCTCGTCGCGGGCGTGCGCAGGAACCACAGGATGCCGAGCGCCATGAGCGCCGGACCAACGGTCATGAAGAACCGCGGACCGCGACGCGCGGCGAGAGCGCCGAAGCGCGTCGAGAGAAGCACCAGGAGAAGGCCACCGGGGATGCCCGCAAGGCCCGCGGCCGACGCCGAGTAGCCGAGGACGCCCTGAACGAACAGACCCAGGTAATTGAAGAACACGTAGAGCGCTCCGTAGATAAGGAACGTCGAGATGTTCGTGACGCTGAAGTTCCGCGAGCGGAAGAGCTCGAGCGGAACGAGCGGGTCACGGTTGCGCGCCATCAGAAACGGGAACGCGATGGTGGCGATAGCACCGGCGGCGAGGAAAACGAACGCGAGCGGATCGCGCCACTCACGCTGCCCACCGTAGATCGCGCCGAAGCTGAGTCCACCGACCGCGACGGCAACCACCGCCGCGCCGAGCCAGTCGAACCGCCCGCTTGCGTTCTCGTTGCGGCTCTCGGGTACGTGGCGAAGCGTCGCCCAGACCGCGAGCACGACGAGCGGCACGTTGATGAGGAACGCGGCGCGCCACGAAAGCGTGTCGACGAAGACCCCGCCGACGAAAGGTCCAAGGATCGTGGTCGCGGCTGAGGCGGCGGCCCACGTCCCGAACGCGCGGCCCTGCGCCTCGCCCGTGAATGTGGCAGTGAGTAGCGCGAGCGAACCAGGCACGAGGACCGCGCCCGCCGCGCCCTGAAGGACGCGCGAGAGCACGAGGAATTCCATGTTCGGCGCGAGGCCGCACAGGACACTCGTGACGCCGAATCCGACGAGCCCGATGAGGAACAGGCGGCGACGGCCGTAAAAGTCGGAGAGCGCACCCGCGAGGATGAGGAGCGCCGAGAGCGTGAGGAGGTACCCGTTGTAGATGTACGAGAGACCTTCGAACACGCCGAGGATCGTCGTCGGGAGCTCTTGGCCGATCCGCGGCAGCGCGACGCCCACCACCGACGAATCCACGAAGACGATCGAGGAACCGAGGACCGCCGCAATGAGCGTCCAGCGCTCGCGATTGCTCACATCCGCTCCCCTGCTTCGATGGCGACCTGCAGTCTGTTCCCGAGCGGCGCGAGCGGACAGACCCACTTCGGGTCGTACCGGCAGGACGGGTGGTACGCGAAGTTGAAGTCGAGAACGAGCTCGTCGTCGATCGCGCCGAGATCCGCGCTCTTCGCTGTGTCGAGGAGATAGCGGCCACCGCCGTAGGTCGTCTTGCCCGCGGTCGCGTCGCGGAAGGGCAGGAACACGCCGCCGCTGTACGCGTCGAGCCAGAAGATCTCGAGCGATCCCACGTCGAGATCGACCGCTCCGAATCGCACGAACGGGATCACGCCACCTGTGCTGGTGCCCACGTCGTAGCGCTCCTCGGGAAGCGGGCGGATCTTCCCGCGTTTCGCGAAACGCGGGTCGTAGTCGTAGTACGGGAGACCCGGGAACGTCGGCCGGTCCGACGGGAGCAGCGGGGACTGCGGGTGCGAGCGAAAGAGCTCATCGCGCGTCGAACGCCAGAGCGCGTGGGCGGCGGGCGCGTCGCTTCGGAGTTTCGCGCGAACGGCCGAGTACATGTCGGCGACGCGCCGACGCCAGTCGAGAAGTGTCACGTATTCCTCGCTCATCGAAGGGCGAGATCGGCCTTCGCGAAGAGCCCGCCCATGACGCGCGTCACCGTCGGGAAGGCGTGGATCGTCTGCGCGAGGAGCGATATCGGGGTCCGGAGCTTGATCGCGAGCACCGCCTCATGGATCGCCTCCGACGCGGCCGGCCCGCCGATGAACGCGCCGACGAGGACCTTGTTCTTCCGGTCGATGACGATCGAGACATGCCCTTCCGATTCGCTCACATAACCCTTCGCGCTCGTGGCAAGGTCGGCGGTCTCCTCGTACGCGTCGATGCCGCGTTCCTTCGCCTGATCGAGGAGGAGGCCCACCCCGGCCGTCTCGGGATCGGTGTAGACGGCGCGGGGCGTCGCGGTAAAATCGGCGCGGATCTTGTCACCGAGCGCGACCTTCACAGCGATCTCGCCTTCGTAGTGCCCGAGGTGCGTCGAGATCTCGTGACCGATGCAATCGCCGACAGCGTAGACATGGTCCGCCGCTCGAAGCGTCTCGTCGACTTCCAGAAAGTCCCCGCCGTCGTACGCGATGCCGACCGCGTCCAGGCCGAGGCTCGAGAGCGCGGGCGCGGCGGTGCGGCCTACGTTGAGCTCGATCACGGCGGCCTCGACGGTCGACCCGTCCGCCAGCTCCACGACGTGTTCGGCGCCTCTGCCGGCGCGCGGACGGACGCGCTCGGCGCGCGCGTTCTCGCGCACGTCGACTCCATCTGCGCGAAGCGTCTTGGCGAGCAACGCCGAGCTCCGCGGGTGATCGGTCGGGTTGACCAGTCGGGGACTCACGACGGTGGTGCGCACGTCGAACCGCGCGTAGACCTGCGCCAGCTCGGTGCCGGAAGGGCCCGCGCCGAGGATCGCGATGCTCTTGGGAAGCTCGCGCAGGCTCGTCCCTTCCTTGTTCGTCCAGAACCCTGCCTCGGCGAGACCCTCCAGCTTCGGCACCTTTCCGAGCGAGCCGACGGCGATGACGATGTCCTTCGCCTCGAGCTCGCGCGGCTGGCCATCGGTCCGCACGACCACCTTGCCGGGGCCGGCGAGCTTCGCCGTGCCACGCACCGGGACGATCCCGGCGACCTTGTAATCGCGAACGTGACCGGAGTCGTCCGGATAGTCGCGACCCTCGCGGACGATCATGTAGTCGCGGCGCGCCGACGCTCTCTCCCAGGGATACTCGCCGCCGTGGGCGCGGACCTCCGCGGCGTGCAGCAACGTCTTCGACGGCATGCAGCCCCAGAACGCGCACGTGCCGCCGAAGAGATCGCGCTCGATGAGCGCGACCGTCGCACCGCGAGCGCGCGCGTAGCTGGCCGCGGCTTCGCCGGAGACCCCCGCGCCGATGACCACGAAGTCGAATCGTTCGGTCATGCGAGATCCGCGTAGTGCAGAGCGCCGTCGGCGCCCCAGACGAAGACGTCTAGGCGCGCGCCGCTCCAGACGCAGGTGACCGCGCGACCGTCACGTGGCGCGCCCGCGACCTCGCGCCACTCGACCCAGCGCTTCCCGTCCCACCAGCGGTGGCGGAGCACGCCGTCGGTGCCGATCGCGAAGACGTCGATGCGGTCGGCGTCTCGCGCGGCCGCGGCAGGATGTCCGCTGAACGCGCCGCCGAGCGACTCCCACGCATGCCAGATCTTGCCGTCCCAGTAGCGATCCCAGACCTGGCCGTCCTCGTGTAGCGCGAAGACCTCGGTCTCGCCGGTCGTTCCCCAGGCCACGGCGGCGGCTCCGGTGCGGAGCACGCCGCCGAGCGGGGTCCAGTGCGTGGTTACTTGATGAGGCCCTGCTTCTTCAGCCATGCGGCCGCGACCACTTTGCTGTCGGCCTTGTCGACCGCGACCTGCTTGTTCATGTCGTTCAGCTCGCCTTGCGTGAGCTTGGCGCTGATCGAGTTCAGGAGGCGCTTGATCGTGCCGTCGTCCTTCTGAAGGAGGGCGTTCCGAACGACCGGCGCGATGTTGTCCGCGAGCTGCAGGTGCTTGTCGTCGTCGAGAAGGACGAAGTTCTTCGCGACGATGCTCGGGTCGCTGGTGAAGAGGAGTCCTACGTCGATCAGCTTGCCGTCGAGCGCCGTGATCGTCAGAGGACCGCCCGTGTCGAGCGCCTTGAAGTCCTTGAATGTGATTCCGTATGTGTTCTTGAGCCCAAGCGCGCAGAAGGGTCGCGTCGGGCACTCGGCGGGACCGCCGAGCACCATGTCCTTCGCGACGGGCACGAGGTCGCTGATCTTCTTCAAATTCCTTGACGTCGCTGTGGCCTGCGTCACGACGAACCCGTTCTGGTCGGTTGCCGCCGCGTAGTCGAGAACGGTGAGGCCCTTCGGATCGAGCGCCTTCTGAAGGCCGGTCTGGGTCGCTTTCGGATCGGTGCTCGGCTTGGCGACCGCGCCATCCTTGTCGACAAATGCGAGGAGCGTCGCGAGATACTCGGCGTCAATATCGATCTGGCCGGACTCGATGGCCGGCTCGACGATTTCGCGGTTGCCCAGGTTGAATTTCCGTGTAACGGTGTAGCCGTTCGCCTCGAGTATTTGGCTGTAAAGCTCGCCGAGAGTGAGCTGCTCGTAGAAGTTCGTAGATCCGACGATTACCGCGGGCTTTGCCCCGCCACCGGATCCGGCGCCGCCGCAGGCGGTCACCACCACCGACGCCGCGATGAAAGCGGCAAAGAGAGCTCGTCGCAAGTTCATCTGGGATCCTCCCCGGCCGTAGCGCTTAGTCTTCCGGCCTACGCGAGTATGTGCTCCTAGTACCCCGATACGAGCGCAAACGCTCAGCGGATGGCAGCCATTCCCGGCGGGACTGTCGCTCGCTCGAGTGCAGCAAATGAGACTTCCGTGACGATCGCGAGCAGCGCCACGAGGAGTGCGCCTGCCATGAGCTGGTCGTACTCCTGGAGCGCGAGCCCGTCGACGATGAACCGGCCCAGTGCCCCGCCGGCGACGAGGGCGCCGAGGGTGGCGGTCGCCACGACGTTGACGGCAGCCGTGCGGATCCCGGCGAGCATGAGCGGCAGGCCAAGCGGAACCTCGATCGAACGAAGGATCTGGCCTTCGCTGAACCCCATCCCACGCGCCGCATCGACGATGTCGCGATCGACCTCGCGGACGGCGACGTACGAGTTCGTCAGGATCGGCGGGATCGCGAGCGGCACGAGCATGAAGACGGTCGGCCAGAAACCGAGGCCGAGGCCGAGCGATATCGCGATAACCAACCCGAATGCGAGGAGCGCGAGCGACGGCAGGGCGCGCCCGATGTTCGCCACGTTGATCGCGACGAAGCCCGCGCGTCCGGTGTGACCGAGGTAGAGCGCGATCGGCATCGCGATGACGAGAGCGGCCAAAACCGAGAGGCCGGAGAGCTCGATGTGTTCGAGCACGCGGATCGGGATGCCGTGCGAGCCCTGCCAGTTCACGGGATCG
>WNGJ01033557.1_pt1 | contig 12490 bp, 12 predicted proteins | sample 5400611 | NCBI WGS metagenome assembly WNGJ01 (sample SAMN13153375, study PRJNA577476) | soil metagenome | isolation source: 40 cm soil or saprolite under Garry oak tree replicate 1 | place: USA:California | collected 2016-06-15
GTCCGCAGCACCACCACCTTGCGCCCGTGCTTCATGAAGCCGAGGGAGTCCGGGAAGTCCGGGCCCTGGGCGAACTCGAAATAGGCCTCGTCGAAGACCACGATGACCTTGTCGGGCACCCGCGCCATGAAGGTCGTCACCTCTTCGGCGGTGACCACGGTGGCCGTGGGGTTGTTCGGGTTGGCCACGAAGACGAGCTTGGTCATGGGCGTGATGGCGCGCGCCATCGCTTCCAGGTCCAGCCGGTGGTCCTTCAAGGTCACCACCACGCGAATCCCCCCCGCGGCCTGGACGATCATCGGGTACACGACGAACGACGGGTGCGGGATCACCGCCTCCTCGCCCGGGCGCAGGAAGGCCCGCACGACGAGCTCGATGAGCTCGTTCGAGCCGTTGCCCATGATGAGCTGGTCGGGGGTGAGGCCGTGGCGGCGGGCGAGGGCGACCCGGAGGTAGTGGGCGCTGCCGTCCGGATACCGGTTGAGGTGCGGCAGGGCGTCGGCGATGGCCTTGAGGACGCGCTCCGAGGGCGGCAAGGGGTTCTCGTTGGAGGCGAGCTTGATGACATCCGTGAGGCCGAACTCGCGCTCGAGCTCCTCGATGGGTTTGCCCGGCTCGTAGGGCGCGATGCCGAGGATGTGATCGTTGGCGATGGATTCCCAGGACACGGGCATGAGCGGCTCCTTAGGCGGCCGGGTAGGATCCGAGGATCTTGAGGAACTGGCAGCGCTGCTTGACCTCGTCGAGGACGGCGCGGACATCGTCGGTGTCGCGGTGGCCCTCGAAGTCGACGAAGTTCACGTACTCCCACGGGCGCCGCTTTGTCGGTCGCGATTCGATCTTGGTCAGGTTGAGTCGCCGGGCCGCGAAGGGCTGGAGGATGCTGTACAGCACGCCCGGCTCGTTCTTCATGGAAAAGAGGATGGACGTCTTGTCGCGGCCGGTGGGCCCCACCGCTCGCCGGCCGATCACGAGGAAGCGGGTGCTGTTGGCGGGGTTGTCCTCGATGCGGCGCCGGAGCACGGGCACGTCATAGGTGCGGGCGGCCAGCTCCGAGGCCACCGCGGCCACCGTGGGATCGTCCTTGGCGCGCTCGGCGGCGGCGGTGGTGGAGGACATCTCCTCCAGGCGCACCTCCGGCAGGTGCGCGAGCAGCCACTGGCGTGTCTGCGCGAGGCCCTGCGGGTGAGAGCACACGATCTTGATCTCCTCGAGCTCCGTGGCCCGGGAGAGGAGATGCTGGCTGATGTCGAGGGTGAGCTCTCCCGTGATCACCGCGTCGGACTCGATGAGCCGGTCGAGGGTGATGTTGACGGGGCCCTCCGTGGAGTTCTCCACGGGCACCACGCCGCACTCCGCACGTCCGCGCTCGACCTCCTCGAAGATGTCCGCGATGCTCCGCAGCGGGATCAGCTGGGCCGAGGTGCCGAAGCGGCGCATGGCCGCCGCGTGGGTGAAGGTTCCCGCCGGGCCCAGGTAGCCGACGGGGAGGGGGTTCTCGAGAGCCAGCGACGCGGAAAGGATCTCGCGCCAGACGGCGCGGAGGGCATCCGCGGTGAGCGGCCCCGTATTCAGGGCGAGCAGGCGGTCGATGAGCTGGGCCTCCCGCTCCGGGACAAAGTACGGCCGGTCCTGTTGCCTCTTGAGCTCGCCGATCTGGAGGGCGGCCTGCCCGCGCTGATTGAGGAGGTGGAGGATTTGTTCGTCGAGGTCGTTGATCCTGGATCGCCAGTCGTCCAGGTCCATAGAAGCTCCTGATGCGGATCTATCAGCGAATCCCGGTCAGTATAGGCGAAGCGGCTCCCCCACGCAAGCTCTCGAGGGCCGCGCGCTCCGCGGCCGTGAGCGGGCGCGCCTTGCCCTTGGGTAGCGAGCCCAGGTGAAGCGGCCCGAATTGCACGCGACGCAGCCGGACCACCGGGTGGCCGAGCGCCTTGCAATAGCGCTTCACCTCCCGGTAGCGCCCCTCGGCGAACGTGAGCTTGATCCACGTGGTGCGCGATCCGCGTCGCAGGAGGCTGACGGCCGCGGGCACGGCGGGGCCGTCGGGCAAGACGACTCCGCGTCGCCAGCGACCGAGCTCACGGGGCGACACGTGTCGCTCGACCTCGACCTCGTAGACGCGGGGGATCTCGTAACGGGGATGCAGCAGTCGGTTGGTCAGCTCTCCGTCGTTGGTGAGGAGGAGCAGCCCCTCCGCATCGTAGTCGAGCCGGCCCACGGGAAAGACGCGTGGCCCGTCCCCCGGAAGCAGATCGATGACGACACGACGGCCTTGCGGATCGGCCCGGCTCGTGACGTAGCCACGCGGCTTGTGGAGAAGGACGTATGCGCGTGCCTCGGCGCCCTGGAGGGGCCGGCCATCGAGGGTGATCCGGTCGATGTCGGGATCCGCCTGGGCGCCCGGCTCGCGGCGCACGTCGCCGTTGACGGCGATGCGCCCCGCGGCCAGGATCGCTTCAGCGCCCCGGCGTGACGCCAGCCCCGCCTGGGCCAGGATCTTGCTGAGGCGCGTCGGTGCCAGCGTTGCTCTCCGCGGTCGCGGCCAGCCGCGCCTCCGCGTCCCCGTGTCCGTTCTCCCCGCTCTGAGCCGGCGGCTCCGGGACGACCAGCTCGCCCTCGACCCTCGGCAGATCGCTCACGTCGCGCAGCCCGAAGGCCACGAGGAAGTCTCGGGTGGTCTCGTACAGGTAGGGCCGCCCCGGGGCCTCCTTGCGCCCGGCGATCCGAATCATGCGCCGGTCGAGGAGGTTGTCGAGCACGGCTTCCGAGTTGACGCCACGGATCGCGTCGATGTCGGGACGCGAAGCGGGTTGGCGATAGGCGATGATGGCGAGCGTTTCCAGGGCCGAGCGCGAGAGCCGCGAGCGCGTCCGGCTCCGCGCCAGTCGCACGAGCCAGGGTGCCACGTCCGGCCGCGTGACCAGCCGATACCCTCCCCCGACCTCGATGATCATGAGGGCCCGGTCCTCGGCGTCGAGCCTGGCCTTGAGCCTGGTCACGAGCGCGCGCGCCTCCTCGGGTGAGCCGAGCTCCAGCACCTCGCGGATGCGGTCGGGCTCGACGGGCGTCTCCGAGGCGAAGAGGAGGGCTTCGACGACGTCGATGGGCTCAGTCATTCGCTATCTCCACCAGCCGGTTCTCCACCCGTGGGGGCGGCGGCCGCGTCTGTGGTTGGTCCTTCGATCACGATCTCGCCGAAGAGCTCGGCCTGGTGCGCGCGCGCCTGCCCCAGGCGGACCAGCTCGAGGAGAGCCAGGAGCGTCACCACCCACTCTGCGCGCACGCGCTCTTGCCCGGCCACCGACGAGAAGAGGATGGACCAGGTGTTGCGCAGGAGATCCACGATCTCCCCCATGCGCTCGAGGATGGACAGCGGATTCGGCTCGATCTCGCGCGGCGTCCGTCGCTTCTGCTCCTGGATGAGCCGCGTGATGGCGCGCTCGAGGAGATGCACCGAGAGATCTTCGAGCGGGACGTCCTCGGGAGGCGGGAGCTCGGCCACCGTGCGCCCATAGAGCAGCGCCTGCTCCGCCTCGCGCTCGCCCAGCCAGGCCCCCAGGGTCTTGACCCGCGCGTACTCGCGCAGGCGCTCGGCCAGCTCCTGGCGCAGGAGCTCGCCCTCCTCGTCGAGCTCGTCAGGGGGCGCGTCCGGATCGGGGGGCAGGAGAAGCTTCGACTTGAGATAGATGAGCGTCGCCGCCATCACCATGAACGCCCCCGCCGTCTCGAGATCCTGGAACTGCACGGACTCGAGGTGCGCGAGGTACTGCTCGGTGATGGCGCGGATGGGTAGGTTGGCGAGGTCGACCTCGTTGGTCCGGCACAGGTGAAGGAGAAGATCGAGGGGGCCGACGAAGGACTCGACCCTGACGGTCAGGCCCTGCGATTCCGGCGCGGCTTCGGTGTCGATGGTCATTTGGTAACGAGGGCCCAGAAATGGCCCCCGTACTCCCCCAGATGTGTGTTCATCGGTCGGCGGGGGGCCCAGAAATGGTCCCCGTACTCCCCCAGGTGTGTGTTCATCGGTCGGCGGGGGGCCCAGAAATGGCCCCCGTACTCCCCGCCTGCGTGTTCATCGCGGTTCGAGGCTGATCACAGATCTGACCTCCTCCATGGTCTTCTGGGCAAAGACGCGGGCGCGACGCGAGCCCTCGTGGAGGATCTCCACGATCTCGCGCGGCTTGGCCGCGAAGCGCTCGCGCGCTTCCCGGATCTTGGCGAGGGGCGGAACCATGTGCTCGAGGAGCACCGCTTTGCAATCGAGGCAGCCGATGGCCGCCGTCCGGCAGCCCATGGCGCAGGCCTCGCGCGCGGGCGCAGGGGTGAAGATCTTGTGCAGGTCGAAGACGGGGCAGACGTCGGGATTGCCGGGATCGCTCCGGCGCTTGCGGGCGGGATCGGTGACCATGGGCTTGACCTTGGCCGCGATCGCTTCCGGCGTGTCCGACAGGAAGATGGCGTTGCCGAGCGACTTCGACATCTTGCGGCCGTCCGTGCCCGGCACCTTGGGAATCTCCGTCAACTTCGCGCCCGGCTCGGGGAAGACCGCGCGCTTCCACGTGTGGTTGAAGCGCCGGGCGACCTCGCGGGTCAGCTCGATGTGCGGCACCTGATCCACCCCCACGGGCACCCACTGGGCCTTGTACATCAAGATGTCCGCGGCCTGGAGGAGCGGATATCCCAGGAGGCCGTACGAGGGAGATTCGAGCCCGAGCTGCTCGACCATCTCCTTGAAGGTGGGGACGCGCTCGAGCCAGCCCAGCGGAGTGACCATGGAAAACAGCAGGTGCAGCTCGGCGTGCTCGGGCACGAGCGACTGGATGAAGAGCGTGCTCCGCTCGGGATCGAGACCCGCCCCGAGCCAGTCCGCGGCCATCTCGATAGTGCTCTCGGGCGCCTGCCCGCTGTTCTCCGCGTCCGTGGTCAGGGCATGCCAGCTCGCCACGAAGAAGAAGCACTCGTAGTCGTCCTGCAGCCGAACCCAGTTGTCGAGAGCGCCGAGATAGTTGCCCAGGTGCAGATTGCCCGTGGGGCGCATGCCGGAGAGGACCCGCGACTTCTCGGTCATGGCGCTCCTGCGTCCTCTCGTCCCGCTCCGCGCGATTCCCAGGCCTTGGCCATGCGCAGGAAGACATAGTTGGCATAGAGGACGGCGAGCACGAATCCCCGCCAGCCGTCGAGGAAGCCCATCTTCATGACGTACATGGAGAAGAACCGCGCGAAGGGGCGCAGGGTCAGGTCGGTCCAGCGCGGGCGGTGTCCCTCTCTCGTCAGCTCGACAGCAGCCAGCGTGGAATAGCGGTTCGAGCGGGCCACGAAGTCCTCGAGCCCGCGATACGAGTGATGGAGCAGAGGCTCGGCGAGCGCCTCGACGTGACCCTGCACGGCCACTGACTCGTGAACCGCGCTCTCCACGAAGCGGCCCGCTCCGTGCCGGAAGAGGCGGAGCTGATAGTCCGGATAGAGCCCGCCGTGTCGTACCCACGCGCCCCAGTCAGGATGCGGCGGACGCGTTCCCGCAGCTCGGGGGAGACGCGCTCGTCGGCGTCGAGGGAGAGGACCCAGTCTCCCGTGGCCTGCTCGAGAGCGAAGTTCTTCTGGACGGGGAAGCCCGGCCACGGCCGCACCCAGACCTTGTCCGTGAACTCGCGCGCGAGCTGTGCCGTCTTGTCCGTGGACTCCGCGTCGATCACGATGATCTCGTCGGCCCAGCTCACGCTCTCCAGGCAATCGCGGAGCCGGGCTTCCTCGTTCCACGCGATGATGGTGACGCTCAGTCGCCTCACGCCGGCGCCTCGAGCATCTCGCGGGCCGTCTCGAAGGCTCGAGCGGGCGAGAGTCCCGCCATGGTGCCGTCGGGACTCTCGAGACCGCGGCAACGTGGGCCGAAGGGGCCGTTGCGAACGGCGCGCGTGGGGCCGAAGAGCCCGAGGGCGGGCGTGCCGAGAGCGGATGCTAAATGGAGGGGACCGGTGTCGTTGGCGACCATGAGGCGGGCCCGGGAGAGCAGCGCCGTCAGCTCGCCGAGGTCCGTGGGTGGCGCCATCAGCGCGGACCCTCCGGGCAGCTCGAGACCGATCTGTCGCGCCATGTGCGCCTCGTCCGGCCCCCAGGCGAGGAGGACGCGCGCTCCCGCTTCGGTGATGAGCCGTTCGGCGAGCGTCCGGAAATGCGAGACCGGCCACTGCTTCTCGGGTCTCCCCGCTCCGGGATTGATCACGACCAGCCGGTCACCGGGCTTCACACCTTCCTTCGCGAGGAAATCGTCGATGCGGCGCGACGAATCCGCGGGGATGGGCACGTGGAAATCGGGAGTCCCCGGGATGATGCCGAGCGGGCCCAGCAGGGCCAGGTACTGCTCGACAACATGAGCCGCCTCCGGAGGCGGCGTGACGCGACGGTTCGTGAAGAGGGCGTTGCCGCGCTCCCGGCAACGCGACGCGCTGAACCCGATGCGCACGGGAGCTCCCGTGTAGGCGGTGAGGAGGCCGGACTTGAGCAGGCCCTGCAGATCGATGGCGACGTCGAAGCGCGCGTGCCGGATCCGCGTGCGGAGGCGACCCACCTTGTCCCACACCTGTCGCATGCCGGCCGGCCGCCTGATCATTCGCCGCCACAGACGCGTGTCCACGGGCACCACGGTATCGAGATCGGGATGATCGCGCAGGATGGCGTACTCGCGCGCCTCCACGATCCACGTCAGCTCGGCGTCGGGCAAGGCGCGCCGGAGGGCGCGCGCCACCGGGAGGGCGTGGATCACGTCGCCCAGAGAGGACAGCTTGACGATGGCGATGCGCGCGGGGCTCAGCGGCCGCCCCTTCCGAATCGCTCGACGATGGTGCGGATGAGATCGCGGGTGGCGTGGGTCTTCGGATCGCCGGCGATGGCGACCTTTCCGCCCGCGGCAAGCACGGCGGCGCGCTCGGGCACCGTCTCCGCCGTGTAGTCGGTGCCCTTGGCGTGGACATCGGGGCTGAGCGTGGCCACCAGCCCGTCCGCCGTATCGTCGTCGAAGATGACGACGGCGTCGACCGACGCGAGGGCTCCCACGATCTCCGCGCGCTCCGCCGCCGTCATGATCGGACGCCCCGCGCCCTTGAGGCGCGCGACGGACTCGTCGGAATTGACCCCCACGAGGAGGGCGTCCCCCAGGGCGCGGGCGCCTTCGAGGTAGCGGATGTGTCCGACGTGGAGGAGATCGAAGCAGCCGTTGGCGAGGACGACGCGCTTGCCCTCTCCGCGCCAGCGCGAGGCGAGTCCCCTCGCCTCCTCAAGGCCGAGAAGCCGTGTCATCGCCCGCCAGCGATTCGAGAAGCTCGCGCGGCGTCGCGGCCGCCGTGCCCCGCTTCATGACCACCACGCCGCCCGCGACGTTGGCGAGCCACGCCGCCTCCGCGGGGGCGGCCCCCGCGGCCAGGGCCGTGGTGAAGGCGCTGATGACCGTGTCGCCCGCTCCTGTCACGTCGGCGATCTGGTCGCTCCCGTGTATGGGAATCCACGTCACCGGACCTTCCCGCTCCAGGAGCGCCATGCCCCGGCTGCCGCGCGTGATGAGGAGATAGCGCGCCTCGAGCCGATCGAGCACGGCCCGTCCCGCCTTCTCGAGGGACGGCTCGTCGCTCAGCTCCGCGCCCGCCAGCTCTTCGACCTCGGGCTCGTTGGGCGTGGCCGCGGTGACGCCCCGGAAGCGCGGCAGGTCGTAGCGGCTGTCCACCGTGACAAGGAGATCGCGGCGCCGCGCGATCTCGCTCACCGTTTCGAAGACCCTGGACGTCACCGTCCCGTAGCCGTAGTCGGAGAGGAGAAAGGCGTCCGCGCGCGCCCCCGCCGCCTTGACGCGCTCCACGATCCCGCGCTCCACGTCGTCGGGCAGGGTCGTCTCCGGCTCGCGGTCGAGCCGGACGACCTGTTGCCGCGTGGATTCGTAGCCTCCCGCCATGATCCGCGTCTTCACCGGCGTCGCTCGCTCGTCCGACACCATGACGCCGTCGGTCGAGATCCCCGCGCCCGCGAAGAGACGGGTCAGCTCCTGGCCGGCCTCGTCGCGCCCGACGACACCTACCGGCGTGGCCACCGCTCCAAGGGCGTGGACGTTGTCGGTGGCATTGGCGGCCCCGCCCAGCCGCACCTCGCGGTCCGTGAAGCGGAGGATGAGGACGGGCGCTTCGCGCGAGATGCGCGCGGGCTTCCCGTAAAGATACTCGTCGGCGATGATGTCGCCCACCACCACGACGCGCTTGCCCGCCAGGGCGGGAATCAGCTCGCGCAGCCTTCTCAAGGGAAGCATCAGCGGGCGAGCGCCCACTCCACGGCGTCCAGGAGATCTTCGGCGACGTGGTCGGGCTTCACGCCCCACGCCTCCCGTCGGTGCTCGAATTCGCCGCGGCCATAGCCGGTGAGCACGAGGACGCCCGCCGCCCCCGCCGCCTGTCCCGCCGCGACGTCGGACGGCTTGTCGCCGATCATGACCGAGCGCCCGAGATCGAGATCGAGGTCGGCGGCGGCGCGCAGCAGCATCCCCGGCCGCGGCTTGCGGCACTCACAGTCGCGCCGGAAAGGTGGCGCGCCCGCCGTGGGGTGATGGGTGCAGACATAGAGTGCGTCGAGGCGCGCGTCGTGTGCGGCAAGCTGCCGCACGACCTCGTCGTTCACCGCGCGAAGCACTCCTTCCGAGAAATAGCCGCGGGCGATGCCGGCTTGATTGGTGGCCATGATGGCGGGGATTCCCGCGCCATTGAGCTTGCGGATGGCCTCAGGTGTTCTCGGCAGGACCCGCACACGGCTCACGTGATTGATGTACCCCATCTCCTCGATGAGGCACCCGTCCCTGTCCATGAACACCGCCGGGCGTCCGGAGGTGAGGCCAGGCATGTGAGGCAGTGTAACCCTCGGCGCCGGAATCTTCAATGTAAATCGCTGGTTAGTGACCCGGCCCGGGTAGGCCGACAGGTGATCACCGCCTGAGGCTCTGCCAGAGGGAAGCCAGTCGCTCGACCTGGGCCTCGAAGGTGAATGGAAGCGCGGCGGCACGGGCCCCTGCCGACAGCTTTCTGGCGTCGCCATTATGGAGGAGCGCGTCGAGGCCACCGGCGATGGCTGCGGCCTCCGGCTTGTCGACGACCGCCCCGCTCTCCCCCGGTACGACCGCTTCGGCGCCGCCGGCCCCACGGCTCGTGAGGACAGGCACTCCGGAGGCGAGGGCCTCGAGATGGACGTTGCCGAAGGGCTCGTAGAGGGCGGGCAGCGCCACCACGTCGGCTGCGGCATACAGTCGCTCGACGTCGGGTCTCGGCGCGCTCCAGGTCACGCTGTCGCTCACGCCCAGGCGCTCGGCCAGGAGTCGATACGGCTCCGTCCGGCCCCGCCCCGCGACGAGCAACCGCGCGCGCCTGTCGCCAAGCCTCGCCAGGCCCTCGATGAGCGGACCGAGCCCTTTGCGCTCGAAGCCCGAGCCGATGAAGGCGACGAGCCACGCTTCTGCGCTGATGCCGAGGGCTGCGCGCGTCTCGCTCCGCCAGCGCCCCCGGTTATCGGGGTGGAAGCGGTCGAGGTCCACGCCGTTGTACACCGTGGTGACGGCCCGAGCGGGAGTCTTGTAGAGGCGCTGGATCTCCTCTTTCCCCTGGCCGGAGATCGCGACCACGTGCCTGGCGCTCTCCAGCGTGAAGATGCGCCGTTCCAGCCACAAGAGGAGACGATGATGAGGATTCACTTGAAGGCGTGTCCGCCCCATCGCGTCGAGGTAGGCGCGGTGGCTTCCCTCCCCCGCCCGATACACATCCTGGACGAGGCACCGCTCGTGGCTCTGGACGACGTCGTATCGGCGCGAGCGCACCGCCCGCCGCGCCTGAAGGGCGAAGGACAGCTGTCGCAGGACGGAGGGAGACCCGAGGATGGGAAGCCGATGCACGGTGATGCCGTCGACCTTCGGCTGCGCGCGCGTGGTGATCAGATGAACGTCGTGCCCGCCGCGCCGGACGAGGGCCGAGAGCAGCCCCGCCGTGGCCGTCTCGACGCCACCGTGGAAGGAGAAGGGCCGGCAGATCAGCGCGATCTTCATCGGCGGGCCGGCGAGCCGCGCCGAAGCTGTAGCGCTCGACGCAGCGCTCTCGAGCGCGCCGCGCGAGCGCCGCCGCCTCTCCTGGATCGTCGAGGAGTCGGGCAATGGCCGCGCCCAGGGCCGACACGTCGCCCGCCTCCACCAGGAGCCCGCAGCCTTCGAGGATCTCGGGGATCATGGACACGCGGGTGGACACGATGGGCCGACCGAGGGCCATCGCGTCGAAGAGCTTGGCGGGGACCTGGCCCCGCGTGTCCGGCGTGTCACGCTGGGGCACGACGACCACGTCGGCCGCCGAGAGAAAGCTCGGGATCTCCTCGAAGGCGATGGGCGGGGCCAGGCAGATGCTCGGGAATCGCCGGGCAAGATCGCGACCGAGGACACTCTCGGGAAGGGTGCCCACGACGGCGAGCCGGACGTCCTTTCGCCCGAGCCCGGTCACTGCGGCGCCGAGATCGTCCAGGCCCTTGTAGCCGCGCGGAGTGCCCAGGAACATGACCACGCGCTCGTCCGCGATGCCGAGGCGGCGCCGCGCTTCCACGGGCGAGCCCGAGCCCGGCTTCCACGCGTCGGTGTCCCGCACGTGCGGGACGAGGACGCCGCCGAATCGCTGCTGGAGAAACCTCGAGGCCACGGTGATGCCGCTCGCCAGCCCCGTCAGGCGCTCGGCGAGCCAGGTCCAGGGCAGGCCCTTCGGGTTGCCGAAGTTGACCGCTCGGCCCAGGGTTCCCGCGGGTCCGGAGCGTAGATAGAAGCCGGTCTCCCAGTCGTCGATGTCGAGGAGGAGCGGCCGACGCCCGAGCACTCGCTTGAGATAGCCGACGCCGGCGCTCCCCAGCCTGGTCTTGGATGCATAGACGAGATCGCCGTCGGCCCGCCGGGACAGCTCGACCATGGTCATGAGGAAGCCGGGCATGCGTCGCTCGGGCACGCCCGTGTAGCGCACCGGGCCCCGCGCCACGGGCATCCACGGGGCGGGCCCCGATCGTGGGCCTATCACCTCGACCTCGCCGAGGGGAGCAAGGAGGCGGGCGAGGAGATCCGCTCGACCCGCGGCATTGTCGGAAAGGTCGAAGCACAGGACGGAGGTTTTCATTCAGCCGGCGAGCAATCCGCGGTAGTGATCGACGAGCCTCTCGGCGACCCGGGCGCCGGTGAGCCGGCCATGCGCGAGCCGGGCGGCTGCCTGTCCCACCGCCCGGGACGAGCAGCGCATCCCGGCCGTCGGTGAGGACCTCGGCGGCGACTCCCACCCTGCTCGCCACCACGGCGCGCCCGGCGGCCAGATACTCGAAGAGCGCGCGCGACATACCGTCCGATTCGAGAGGAGGGTAGAGGGCGATGTCGAGTGCGGCGAGGAGGCCGGCGGTGTCCTGGACGAATCCCAGGAACGAGACGCGCTCGGAGAGTCCGGCCTTCTCCACGGCCTGGCGTATGGCGGCTTCAAATGGTCCCTGGCCGGCGAAGACGAGGTGAAACGGCCGTCTCCCAGAAGCGAGCCGCGTGGCCGCCTCGACCACGAGGCCGTGCCCCTTCATGACCCGGAACCCCGAGAGCACGCCGATCACCGCCGCCTTCTCGTCGATGCCGAGACGCCGTCGGAGCGCCGTGGAATCCGATGCCGGTTGGAAGCGCTCGCCATCCGCTCCTCCCGGGAGGGCGATCACGCGGTGAGCGGAGACCAGGCCTGCCGCTCTGCACTGCCGGGCGATGGCTTCGCTGACCGTGATCATGAGGTCTGTGGCGTGGCCATAGAGCCAGCGGTTCAGGGCATGAGGCTGGAGCGGCTGCACGATGTGGCGTGTCCTCACGAGAGGAGTCGGACGCGCGCGGAGTCGATTGGCGAGGGCGGCGAGCCAGTGCTCCTTCCCCCGGTGGACGTGGACGATGTCCGCGCTCTCGAGGCGGGCGCGGAGACTCCGGATGTCGTCGAGGTCCGCCCACGGCCTGAGCCCGGAGCGCAGCGAGAGGGTCTCGATCCTCTTCACGCCCTCCGCGCGGGCCCTCGAGATCACGCGCTCTTCGGTGCCCCTCCGGCAGACGAGGGTCGCCTCATGTCCGGTCCGGTCCAGCTCGCTGCACATGCGCGTGGCCCAGTAGGCATCGGACGACCAGCCCCGGCACGAAACGACCTGAAGGATTTTCATTTGGATCCGGGGGGGAGCGACCGCCGGTCGCACTGAGGGTTGGCTCGGCTCGCCTTTGGCTGCGCCTCACACTGCTCCCCCGGGCCCCCCCACCGGTTCGATCTGAGCACGCTATTCTCGCTGCGCTTTCTCAATGCTGCCTGCTGGCGAGGGCCGCCGCGTAGATCTCTTCGAAGCGACGGGCATGGCTGTCGGGGCTGAACCGGCCGAGCGCGCGGCGGTGCCCCGCCTCGCCCATGGCGCGGGCCTCGTGCGGCCGCTCGAGCAGCCGGCGCAGGGC
>WNGJ01006351.1_pt1 | contig 12489 bp, 10 predicted proteins | sample 5400611 | NCBI WGS metagenome assembly WNGJ01 (sample SAMN13153375, study PRJNA577476) | soil metagenome | isolation source: 40 cm soil or saprolite under Garry oak tree replicate 1 | place: USA:California | collected 2016-06-15
ACGGGGACCACCGTGAACAAGGCCGCGACGGAGAACACGGTGGGCGGGGCCGTCGTCGGGACCCTGGTGGGCGCCGCCCTCGGGGCCGCCATCGGCGCCGCTGCGGGTAGCCCGGCGACGGGAGCCGCGGTGGGAGCCGGTGCGGGATTGCTCGGCGGCACCGCGGTCGGCGCGGGCAATGCGCAGGGAGCGTCCATGTCCGTGCAGCGTCGCTACGATTTCGCCTACATGCAGTGCATGTACCTCAAGGGCAATCAGATTCCCGTCGCACGTGGCTCGCGGCCCGCTTATACGGCGGCTCCGCCGCCGCCGCCGCCCGCACCTCCGAGTGCGACACCCGCGTCGGGCGCGCCTCCTCCCCCGCCGCCCGGCATGCCTCCGCCTCCACCGGCTGGACCGGCGCGTTGACGCCACCGGGCCTTCTCGCGCACCCTGCCGCGTAGAGAAGCTCGAACACCACGAGGGAAATTCTCAGTGTCCACGACTCTCTTGCGTAAGCTCCTGAGCATCCCGCTCGTCGTGATCTTCATGCTGGGTGCCGTGGGGCTCTCATGGGCCGGGCCTCCCACGGACCAGCTGCGCGCCTATACGGATCAGGTGCTCAAGATCCTGGAGGACCCGAGCCTCAGCTTGCCCGATCGGCGCACCGCGGTGCGAAAGGTCGCCAGCGAGGCCTTCGACGTCTCGGAGACGGCCAAGCGGGCCCTGGGCCAGCACTGGCAACAGCGAACGCCGGCCGAGCGCGAGGAGTTCATCCACCTCTTCGCCAACCTGCTCGAGCAGACCTATATCTCTCGGATAAGCGAATTCGGTGGGGAGCGCATCACCTACCTGGCCGAGCAGATCGACGGCGATCGGGCGACCGTGCGGGCGCGAATCGTGACGAGCAAGGGCACCGAGGTCCCTGTCGAATCGCGGCTCCTGAAGAGCCAAGACCGATGGCTCATCTACGATGTGCTCATCGCGAACATGAGCTTGATCTCGAACTACCGGACGCAGTTCGATCGCGTGATCCGGACGAGCTCCTATCCGGACCTCGTCCAGCGGCTGAAGACGCGCGGCGACGCCCTGAACGAGAAAGATGGCAGCGCGCCGAAGGGCTCGGCCCCCGGCAAGCGCTAGAACCTCGACCGCTCCGCAGGTTAGCCACACTTCTTCGTCATTTTCTGGGCCCCATCCGAGCGATAATCCCCGCGGGCGCCCGTAGCTCAGGTGGACAGAGCATCGGCCTTCTAAGCCGAGGGTCGGGGGTTCGAATCCCTCCGGGCGCGCCAATAAGGCTCTCGACATTCCGGTCCCTCGGTAAGACCTACACGCCGGTCGGAAAATTCTTCTCATCTTTCCGTCGGTCAAGCGGCTGCGATCCGAGCATCCAGGAATCTTTCGACCAATCAGGGGGTTGGCCCGCGCAGGTTGTTCGCATCCTGTGCAGCCGATGGCATATCGGATGCAGCCGTCGACTGCCGCGGAGGTGATGACCCATGGGATTGATTCGGTCGGCAACCCTCGGAATCGTAAGCTGCACATCACTCGTGATGTTGGCGTCGCTGGTCATCGCGGCAGCGGGAGAGGCGCAGAGTCCGGTCCGGGCGAAACCTGCGACGGCGACCGCTCAATCCAAGAAGCCCACGCCTGAGCGGATTCGTGAGGTCCAGAAGGCGCTCCTCGAAGCGGGACATGATCCAGGCCCCATCGACGGGATCCTGGGCCCTCGAACGAAGGCGGCCCTCCGGCAATACGCGTCAGCGCCTCCTCCCCAGGCACTCACGCCCGCTCAGCAGATCATCGCTCAGTTCAACCGGGAAAATGACCGCGCCCAGAGCCCGTGAGCTGATGAGTGCCCCATCTTTTCCTGGCTCTCATGACCCCCGATCGATCACGATCGGGGGTCGGGATGTGAATCGCCCGGGGCCGCGCTGAGTCGCGGGACCACCGGTGCCGGAGCCTGGCCACGCGGCCGGCCGGCAGCTATCGCCCCTGGAGGCTCCGGGCCTTCAGTTCGGCGCCCCTCTCCGACACACCCACTCCTGCTATGCTAGCCGGACGGTTAGCGAAAGTGATCCCGGCAAAGTCCGTCGTGAACATGGGGTACGAATGGCACTGAGAGTCCTGGTCGCAGACGACGAAGCCGCTGCCCGCAAGGGGCTGACGTCCTTGCTCTCCGGCTGGGGATACGAGGTCGAGGAGGCGAGCGACGGCGAGGAAGCTCTTCAGAAAGCCACCGTCTTCTTGCCCTCGGTCGTCGTCTCCGATCTCGTCATGCCGAAGCTCGACGGCCTCGCGCTTCTCAAGTCGCTGCAGCAGGAGCTTCCCTTCGTGAGCGTCATCCTGCTCACGGGGCAGGGCAGCATCGACAGCGCGGTGGCCGCCATGAAGGAAGGCGCCTACGACTACTTGATGAAGCCCGTACACGTGGGCCGGCTCAAGGCGCTCATTCCCAAGGCTGCGGAGAAAGGGGAAGCGCTCCGCGAGATCATCCTGCTGCGGCGACGGGTCCGACAGGTCTGGGGCCTGGGTAAGCTCGTGGGCACCAGCGCGCCCATGCAGGAGGTCTACCGGCTCGTGGAGCTGGCCGCGCCCACGCCCGCGCCGGTCCTGATCACGGGCGAGAGCGGCACGGGCAAGGAGCTGGCTGCGCGCACGCTCCACGAGCTTTCGCCCCGCGCTCAGGGGCCCTTCGTCGCCGTCAATTGCGCCGCCATCCCCGAGACCTTGCTGGAGAGCGAGATCTTCGGCCATGAGAAGGGCGCCTTCACGGGCGCCCTGGAGCGTCGCCTCGGATGCTTCGAGCTGGCGCATCAGGGCACGCTCTTCCTCGACGAGATCGCGGAGATGAACTCCGGGACCCAGGCCAAGTTTCTCCGCATCCTGCAGGACGGCACCATGCGGCGCCTGGGGAGCAAGACGGAGGTGCGCGTGGACGTCCGCGTGCTCGCGGCCACCAACAAGGATCCGATCAAGGCGCTCCGCGACGGCACGTTCCGCGAAGATCTCTACTACCGCCTCAACGTGGTGAGCCTGCCCATGCCCACGTTGCGCGAGCGGCCGGAGGACATTCCCATCCTCGTCCAGGCCCTCGTGGAGGAGTTCAACGCGAAGTACGACAAGCACATCCGCTCGGTGGACGACGAGGTCCTGAAGATCCTGACCGCGCACTCCTGGCCGGGAAATGTGCGAGAGCTCCGGAACACGCTGGAGCGGGCCGCCATCGTGTGCGACGGCGACCTCATCGCGGCCAAGCATCTGCCGCCGGAGCCGTCCGTGCGCATCGAGGCCGACGTGATCGACTCACCCGATACCGTCTCTTTCAGGATCGGCACCAGCCTCGACGACGCGGAAAAGCAGCTGATCCTCCGGACCCTCAGCGCCCACGGCAACAACAAGACGCGGACGGCGGAGATCCTGGGGATCAGCTTGAAGACCCTCCATAACAAGCTGAAGTCCTACGGCGCCTAGCATGCGATTCGGCATTCGCAGCAAGGACGCCGTCGCGGTGACACTGCTCACGTTCCTCGTGGTTGCCACCACCACCATGGTGCACATCTCCCAGCTCACCCGGGTGGTCATCCAGGAAGCCTCGGGACAGGCTCAGCTCGTGGCCAAGCAGATCTACGCGCAGATCGGGCAGGTCCTCACGCGCGCCCCCGGCCGCCCTCCGCTCGAGGCTCTGCGCCGGGACCGCGAGCTTCGCAACCTGCTCGAGTCCAGCGTGGGGTACTCGCCTCATCTCGTCTACGCTTTCGTCTCCGACGGCGGCGGGGCCGCCCTCCTGGATACGCGGCGTGACCGCGAGGGCGCTCCCGCGCTCGAGCCGGGCCGTCTGGACGAGCTGCTGGGCCTCGGCACCATCCGGCGATTCTCCGCGCTCTACCGGAGCGGCGAGACCTACGAGACGGTGCTGCCCATGAACCTCAATGGACAGCCCTTCGCGACCATCCACCTTGGCGTCTCCACCACCTTGCTGCGAAAAGAGCTCAACGCTTCGGTCGGGCGGAGTCTCACCCTCGCCGTCATCGCGCTGCCCCTGGCCTGGCTCGCGGCCATGGCTCTGGCCCAGCTCACTTTGCGACCGCTGCGCGCCCTGGGGGGCGAGCTGGACCGCCTGCGGCGCGGCGAGTTCGACGTCGGCGCCAGCCTGGGCGGAGGGAACGAGTTCCAGGAGCTCTCCTCCCAGCTCCAGCGCTTGGGGCAGGAGATGCAGGCCGATCGTACGGCGACCCTGAGCGAGAAGGCCCAGCTCGAGCACATCGTCGACCAGCTCGAGGACGGCGTCATCTTCCTCAATACCGACCAGCGGATCCTGTTCTTCAATCGAGCCGCGGCGGCGGCGGTGGGCCGACCGCTGGAACAGGTCGTGGGCACTCCACTCGCCGAGGTCCTTCCCCAGGATCACCCGCTCTGCGAGCTCATGGCCGAGAACGGCATGGGCACCGCGGCGCCCCACAACCGCACCTTGGCGTTTCCCCAGGACGGCACCACGCGCGAGTTCCTGGTGTCCATCGTGGCCATGCGTGACAAGAGCCGAGCCATGGGAGCGGCCATCCTCATGAAGGACCTGGACTCCATCAAGACCGTCCAGTCCCTCGTCAGCTACTCGGCCAAGCTCGCGGCGCTGGGTCGACTGACCTCCGGGGTGGCGCACGAGGTGAAAAATCCCCTCAACGCCATGATGATCCACCTCGAGCTGCTCAAGGAGCGCCTGGAGGCGCCGAGCGCCGAGGTGCAGCAGAGCCTCGAAGTGATCGGCTCGGAGATCCATCGCCTGGACCGGGTCGTGCAGGGCTTCCTGCGCTTCATGCGACCGCAAGAGCTCGTCCTCAAGACGATCGATGTCAACGGGCTCCTGCGGAACCTGACCGCGCTGATCGAGGCGGAATGGCAGGGTGAGGGAATCCGCATCGCGTGCGAGCTGGATCCGACCCTCCCGCCCGTGGGCGCCGACGAGGAGCTCTTGCGTCAGGCCTTCCTGAACATGCTCCAGAACGCCGGGCAGGCCATGCCGAAGGGCGGAACGGTGACCATTCGGACCACCTGCCACGGCCGCGACGTGGTGCGTGTGGACATCGCGGACGAGGGCGTGGGCATCGCCCGCGACGACCTCGAGCGTGTCTTCAAGCTCTACTACACGACCAAGCCGGAAGGCACGGGGATCGGCCTCTCCGTCGCCTATCGAATCGTCCAGCTCCACGACGGCGCCATCGAGGTTGATTCGGAGCTCGGGCGGGGGACGACCATGACCGTCCGGCTGCCGGCAAGATAGCTGATGCGGGCGCTGGTCTGGGCGCTCGTGATCTGCCTGGGGCTCTCCGGGTGCGCGTCTCTCAAGGAGTTCTTCTCTCCCGCCCCGGCGGCGCCGCCCCTGCGCTCGGTGCCGGCACCTGTTGACCTGCCCGCGGGTCCCGTGGCTCCGCCGGTGGCGCCCGCGATGGTCGCGCCTCCGACCCCCCCGCCGCCTCAGCGGCCGGTCTCGCCCGGAGACTCTCCCTTCCGCGCCGCGCCGCCGCCTCCGGAGCCGTCGCCCTCTCCTCCACCGCCCGTCCTCTCACCGCAGGTGAGCACCGAGGAGGACGCGCGGCTCCGCGGCGACGCGCAGAACCGGATGACGGGGACGGAGACGCTGCTGCGCCAGGTGAATTCGAAAAAGCTCGCCGGGCAGCAGCAGGAGAATTTCCGGATCATCGAGAGTCTCCTGGCCAGCGCCAAGGACGCGCTCTATGCGCGCGACACCCAGCGCGCCCGCACGCTCGCCGAGAAGGCGTTCCTGCTCGCCGAGGATCTCGTCCGCAGTCTCCGCTAAGTGTCGTGTAAGCCTTACATTCGCTCGGTAAGACTTGCTGTGCTCCGCCGGCTGACGCGGCGCGGCTTTAGAACGTAACCCTGTGAAACACCTGCCATTCTGAGCCGCACCGCCCGTGGCATGGCCGTTGCGGTAATCCCTCCACCAATGCTCAGATCACGTGGGCCGGACGAGCCGCCCATGAATAGCAAAATCGGGGACATGGAGATCTCTTACATGCTCCTACCCACTATTGTTCTCCAGCGATACTTGTCGAGCGGACGCCTCCACGGGCGGGGGAGGAGCGGCCATGCGTGAGACGTCCGCGCACATCCCGGAGTGGCTCGGCGACTGGGTCGGGGGCGGAGGCAGCCTCCTGTTGATGACCGACTACGACGGCACCCTGACGCCCATCGTCAACGATCCCGAGGACGCGTGTCTGGCCGACGAGGTGCGTGAGCGCCTTCGCGCGTTGGCGCGGACGCCCGGCGTGCGCGTGGCCGTGATCTCCGGGCGTGATCTCGAGGACCTCCGTGAGCGCGTGGCTGTGCCCGAGCTCATCTATGCGGGCTGTCATGGGCTCGAGATCAGCGGACCCAATCTCTCCTTCAGCCATCCCGATGCCGAGGCGCAGCAGGACGCCGTGCACGCGGTGAGCATGGCGCTGTGCATGGGGGCGCCGTTCATCGAGGGCATGCGGGTGGAGCCGAAGCGTCTCGGAGTGGCCGTGCACTACCGGCACGTGGCCGCGGCGGGCCGCCAGGAGCTGGAGACGGTGCTCGCGCGATCCCTCCACCGCAAGGGCGGGCAATTCAAGCTGATCCACGGGCACAAGGTCATCGAGGTGCTGCCCCAGGTCTCATGGAACAAGGGTCTGTGCGCCCTCTGGATACGGGATCGCATGATGATCGAGCTGCCCGCCCCCATGATCGTGTTCTACATGGGCGACGACTGGACGGACGAGTACGCCTTCGAGATCCTGGTGGGGAAGGCGGTGACCGTGCGTGTGGGCGACGCGCACGAGCCGTCGAAGGCGGACTACCGGATCAGTGGCGTCCACGAGGTGGAGCGTCTGCTCACCAATATCGCCTCCGAGGTCGTCGAGAGGAGAGCCTCGTGAGAGTCACCACCCGACTCGTCCTGGCCATCTGGATCACCGCCCTCGCCGTGGTGGCGGGCTTCGCGTATCTCCAGGTCTCGGACGAGCGGCAGCGCCTGCGTCAGGAGCTCGAGCGCCGCGCCTCGCTGCTCGGAGAAGGCCTGCAAGACGGTGTGGAGGCCGCGCTGAGCCGCAACTCGCGCCCCGCTCTCGAGCGATTGCTGAAGCGATTCGGTCGGCCCGGCCAGCGGCTCGCCGTCTATGACAAGACGGCGAGCCTGGTCGCCCTCGCCCCGGAATCCTTCGTGCCCCGGCCCGAGACGGCGTCCGACGTGACGGCGGCCCTCACCAGCGGCTCCGTGCAACAGGTCTTCCGACAGATGAGCGGCCGGACGTTCTACGTCTATGTCATGCCCGTCCCTCGTGAGGAAAAGCCGCTCGGCGCGGTGGCGGTGGTCCTCGATGCCTCCTACCTGGCGGAGGCCGAGCAGGCGGTGTGGCGCGAGAACGGCATCCGCTTCCTCGTCCTCGGAGCCATCCTGTCGCTCATCGCGTTCCTCGTCGTCCGCATGAGCATCACGGGTCCCCTGGCCAAGATCACCCGATGGACGAAGGCGGTCCGCCGCGGCCAGCACCTGGAGCCCATGAAGCTCGGCGATCCGAGCCTCTTCGGCCCCATCACGCGCGAGGTCTCGGTGCTGGCGAGGAGCCTCCAGCGGGCGCGGGCCGCCGCCGAGGAGGAGGCAGCCCTCCGCCTCAAGGGAGAAACCCTCTGGACAGAGGAGCGGCTCAAGCAGTTCGTCAAGCTCCGGCTCGGGGAGGCTCCGCTCTTCGTGGTGTCCAATCGCGAGCCCGTGAGCCATGTGTGGAAGGACGGGCGGATCGTCGCCCGGCGGCCCGCCAGCGGTCTGGTCACGGCCATGGAGCCCGTCATGCGGGCGTGCGGCGGCGTGTGGACGGCCCAGGCCAGCGGCGATGCCGATCGCGAGACGACGGACGCCCGCGGCCACCTGGGCGTGCCCGCGGACGATCCGCGCTATCAGGTCCGGCGCGTCTGGCTCTCCAAGGAAGAGGAAGACGGCTACTACTACGGCTTCGCCAACGAGGGGCTGTGGCCACTCTGTCACATCGTCCACACGCGGCCGCAGTTCCGCCCCGCCGACTGGGCGCAGTACCGCGCCGTCAACGAGCGGTTCGCCGAGGCCGTGCTGGAAGAGATCCAGCACACGGAGTCCCCCCTCGTGCTCATCCAGGACTATCACTTCGCGCTCCTGCCCGCCCTGATCAAGGCCCAGCGCCCCGATGCGCGGACGGCGATCTTCTGGCACATCCCGTGGCCGAACTTCGAGGCGTTCAGCATCTGTCCCTGGCAGGAGGATCTCCTGCGCGGGATGCTGGGGGCCGACCTCATCGGCTTCCACACGCAGTACTACTGCAACAACTTCCTGGAGACGGTGGAGCGCGTGGTCGAGGCCCGCATCGACCGGGAGAACTTCTCGGTCAATCGAGGCTCCCACACGACCTCCGTCAAGCCGTTCCCCATCAGCGTGGCGCCCACCTTCGTCGACGATCCGCCCAAGACCTCCCGGGAGGAGCTGCTCGCGGAGCTCGGGATCTCGGCCGAGTTCGTGGGCGTGGGCGTCGAGCGGCTCGACTACACCAAGGGAATCCCCGAGCGCTTCCTCGCCATCGGGCGGCTCTTCGAGCGCTTCCCCGAGTATCGCGAGCGGCTCGTCTTCGTCCAGCTCGCGGCGCCCAGCCGCAGCACCATCCGGCGCTACCAGGAGCTCGAGGCCGAGGTCGAGACGACCGTGCAGATGGTGAACCGCGCCTTCCAGACGCGGCGCTGGCGTCCCATCGTCTATCTCAAGGGACACCACGAGCATCGCGACATCTGGCCGTTCTACCGTCACGCCGATTTCTGCATGGTCACCTCACTGCACGACGGGATGAACCTGGTGGCCAAGGAGTTCATCTCGGTGCGCGACGACGAGGACGGGGCGCTGATCCTGAGCCAGTTCGCGGGCGCCTCCTCCGAGCTCCGCGATGCCCTGCTCGTCAACCCGTATGACATCGATGGCGTGGCCGACGCCATCCGGGCCGCGGTGGCCATGCCCCCGGAGGAGCGGCGCGCGCGGATGGCGCGGATGCGCCAGACCGTGCGGGAGCACAACATCTATCGGTGGGCCGGCCTGCTGCTGAACGATCTGTCGCGGATCCCTGAGGAGGGTACCGCGACTTTGACGGCGACGACGCCGGGGAGGGCCAGCGATGAAGAAGCTGCGTGACATCATGCGCCCGGATTTTCTCTTCACGGTGCAGCGTGACGCGATGGTCACCGATGCGGTGCGGCTCATGGCCGAGCGGAATGTCGGCATCGTCATCGTGCTCGACGGCAGCCGGCTCGTCGGGGTGCTCTCCGAGCGTGACGTGGTCCGGCGGGTCGTCGACGCCGGGCGAGACCCCGCCCGCACCTCCGTCATGGAGGTCATGACCGTCGGGGTGATCGTGGCCGATCCGGACGACGACTACCAGTCGGCCATCCGCCAGATGGACGACGCGAACATCCGGCACCTCCTCGTGGTCAGGGACGGACGCATGCTGTCGATGGTGTCCATCCGCGATCTGATCCGCGTGGACATACACGACAAGAGCGAGGAGCTGCGCTACCTCCGGGAGTATCTCTACCAGGTCCCGCCCGACATCGCCGTTCGCCACGCCGCGGCATGAGTGGGTCGCGGGTCAACACGGCGGGGTGGCCGCCCATGGTCTGGGCTGGCTCGGGAGTTTCTTCACGATGTAAGGCTTACAAGGCCCGCGTGTAAGGATTACGAGAAAGTGACGGTTTCTCGGGTCGTGGGCCCTACAATTCCATCGCGGGAGGACGGATTCTCCCGCGGGGAGATCGGGGAGCTCGTGGCTCGGATGTTGCAGCATTCCCCGGTTGCGCTTCGAGCCGGTTCAACATTTCAAGGGAGGTGCGTATGCGGAAGGTTGCCAGCCTCGCGGTACTCATGCTGGCCATGGTCATCCTCTTTTCGGGATGCGCCACACGGGACTGGGTGCGGGACCTTCTGGGCAAGAAGGAAGTCGAGATCGGGGAGCGGGTGGACAAGGTGTCGGGCCGGGTGGATGAGCAGGGCGTGCAGGTGAAGACATTGGAAAGCGGCCTGGGAGACGTGCGGGGCCGCTCGGATGCCGCGCTCGCCAAGGCCGACGGCGCGTTCACCAAGGCGGATGGCGTCGACAGCCGGCTCTCGCGGCTGTGGGGCAATCGCCACAAGCGCAAGATCGCCGACAGCATGGATGTCTACTTCGGATTCGACCAGACCGAGCTGAGTGATGGCACCCAGACGGCGCTGCTCGGGCTCGTCAAGGAGCTGCAGTCCAACCCGGGCACCACGGTCGAGCTCGGAGGCTTCACGGATCCCAAGGGCCCTCGCGATTACAACTATCAGCTCAGCCAGCGTCGCGTGGAAGCCGTACGGCGTTTCCTCATCGAGCAGGGTGTGGAGATCACGAGGATCTTGTCCGTGGGGCTCGGCCCCATCGCGGATCGGAACGTACCCGATGACAAGAAGCGCCGCGTCACTGTCAGGCTGATGGTCGATCAGGACTAGGTCGCCCCGGCGCGCGATTGGGGCCGGCGAGCGCTCGCGCCGGCTCTGGTCGCGCGTCGGGTGCGCCCTGAATGAACTCGCATCCAGGATCTCGCGCCATGCAGGAGTCGGGGGTCGCCAGGCAGGTCGAAGGGGAAGCCGAGCCGACGAGAATTCTCATCGTCGACCCTTACGGCCACAGCCGGGACGGATTGAGCCTGGCCCTCCTAGGTCGTCTCTGTCACGTGGAGACGGCGGCCACGAGTTGGGAAGCCATCAAGAAGATCAAGGAGCGTCCCTTCGATATCGCCGTGGTCGACGCCGAGCTGCCGTCGACCCATGGCCTCGCCATGACGGGGTGGGACGTCACACGCATTCTCCGCGCGTTCAATCCAGCCCTGGCCATTGTGGTGGTCACGGCCGAGAAGGGGCCGGAAGCTCAGATGCAGGCCGACCGGCTGGGGATCGCGAAACTCGTGGAGAAGCCGATCAGCCCCCGGGAACTTCGGGCGTTCCTGCAGACGCTCGAGCCGGGAGCCTCGATCCGTCGTCAGAACGCCGGCCGCTAGACCGCCCCGCCTCCAGGCTCCTCCCGAGCACAGACTCAGGCCAAATACCGGGCGGAGCTGGGGGTTCCCTCCCCGGACCACACTGACTCGCAACCCGCTCCGCCACTCGTATCGGGCCACGAGACTTCGGTTGCGCGCTCCGGCAACGCGCAGAAGATATGGGTCCGGGGAGGGAAGCCCCCAGCCCCGCCCTCCACGCTGCGTCGACCAACTCGGTTCGTGAAGCTCGCGTATTCCTCTGTCTCCTACCACGCGGCGGCGGGTGGGGCAGGGGGCATCCCCCGTGGACCCGTATCTTCTGCGCGTTGCCGAAGCGTAGAACCGGAGTCTCGTGGCCCCTTACGAGACGAAGCAGCGGGTTGCGAGTCAGCGTGGTCCGCGGGAGCCCCCCTGTTTAGGAGGGAGCCTACGTCGGCCACGCCCTCAAAATTCCAGGACGTACCATCCGTTCCCCGACGGACGACGATCCGATCGACGCCAAGCTTCCGGAGGGTCTGACGCACCTGGACCGGGTGCCGCTGGTTCAACAGCACCCTGAACGCGGCGTAGCCCGTCAGGAAGGACTGCCGGTCGAGCGGCGTGGGCTCTGGCGCGGCCTTGAACGCCTCCACCTTGGCCCGGCGCTCCGCGATGGCGGTGGCGATGTCCGATGATGCCTTGCCCGCGGCCAGCGCGGAGACGAGGCGTGCGATCTCGGTTTCAAGCTTCGCGATCTCCTTCTCGGCATCAGGCCGCCCGGCGTGCTGCGCCTCCCGCTCACGCCGGTTGCGCTCGTCGTTTTCCTTGATGAGCGTCCAGAGTCTCTCGCGATCGCTCAGGAGGTCGTCGAGCACGCACGTGAGGACCGCCCGGTCGAGGGCGTCCATCGGGACGCCGTGGCCGTTCGAGCAGGCGGCCGGACCCCGGTGGCTTCTTTCGATGCAGTAGTATCTTGGGCGCGGGCCCTTCTTCCCCATGTACGTCAACGCGCCGCCGCATGCGCACCTGGCGATGCCGCTGAGCATGCGCGAGGCGACGATCCCGGCGGCCGGCTTGCCGGCCAGGCGCCCGTCGGGGGGGCGCACGAAGTACTCGCGAGTCTTCTGCTTGCGTGTCTGCACCTGCTGCCAGAGCTCGTCGCTGATGATCCGCAGCTCCGGCAGCTCGGCGCGGGTCCAGTCGTCCTTGGGCACGTGCTCTCGCTTGCTCGCCGAACCCCCCTTGTCGACGCTCTTCGTCTTGCCGTAGATGGCCACGCCCCGGTAGAGCTCGTTCCGCAGCATCGTGCGGAGAATTTCCTTCGACCACAGCCCCCGCGCGCCGGGTGCGGGCACCCGGTCGGCCGACAGGATGCCCACGATCCGCTGGTCGCCGTAGCCCTGCACGCTCAGCTCGAACACGCGCGTGACCACTGCGGCCTCGGCCGCGTCGATCTCCCGCTCCGTGTGCTCCCCCTGGCGGACGAGC
>WNGJ01006354.1_pt1 | contig 12488 bp, 11 predicted proteins | sample 5400611 | NCBI WGS metagenome assembly WNGJ01 (sample SAMN13153375, study PRJNA577476) | soil metagenome | isolation source: 40 cm soil or saprolite under Garry oak tree replicate 1 | place: USA:California | collected 2016-06-15
GGAGATCGCCGACGCGCTTGGGGAACTTGCGGCGGGGGAGTTGAAACGGAAGCCAAGCCGGGCACCCAAGGGCAACACTGGCGGCCGATCGGGCACGCGACGGGCACGGCGACGGAAAAGCGCCTCATGAAGATCAACAAGAGGGCCGAGGAAATGGCATCTGACCTGCTGCTACGTCTGAGTGGAGCTAAGGGGACTCGAACCCCTGACCCCCTGCTTGCAAAGCAGGTGCTCTTCCATCTGAGCTATAGCCCCTCGGAGATAGCCAGACTCCCGTCACGCACAGTCCGCAACTCCAGGCGTCGGCAGCCCAAGCGCGGCACTCAGACCGTCAACGTCCGACCCGCCGGGCCGGGCGGTCCTGGCGGTCCGGCAGTCCGCCCGACGGCACTCACCTCGGCACACAGAATATCGTGCCCGGCGGCATCCTGGCACCGGGCAGCCAGGCCGCCGCGATGCAGATAGCGCACCAACTCAGACGACGAGGTGTGTCCGGTCCGCGGGATAGACCTTCGCCGGGTGCCCGGGGACCTCGACCACCAGCGCGGGAACTCCGGGCGGTATCGCCTCGGCCCAGCCGGAGAAGTCGTCCGGGTTCGCGGGCCTGGCGCTGATCCTGGCGCCAGGGTAGACCTCGACGATCCGCAACTGGGGCGGGTGTGCGGCGATGAACGACCCAGCGCCGCTGCGCCGGACGATCAGGCCCTCGGCCGTCAGCATCTTGAGCGCCTCGCTCGCGGTCGTCTTGGACACCCCATATGTGTCTATAATCTCCGGCTCGCTTGGGATGCGCGCACCCGGACCGCCTAGCTGACCCGCAATGATTTGAGCACGTATGGCTGCTGCAATCTGGGCATAACGTGGCGGGGCTCCCCGTTCCTGGCGCATAGACATAACTGTACGACGGCCGGACATCTAGATGAATCCCCGGACAGCATGCTGCCCGGCTAGCCGGGAATGCGGGGAGCTATTCGCGAGTACCCGGTCGGAGCCGATCGGGGACTCGATCCCGAAGCGTTCCGGAACAGATCTCGAGCCGGTCAATGGCCCGCGAGGTACTCGCGATGGACTTGCCAGAACGAACGGTCGGCCCTGGGGAACCGATTGTCATGGAACGGTTACGGTAAGGCGAACAAACCCTTCACGCCCGGGCGCACACCAGGCGTCGATGCTGGTCCCCGCCCTGCGTCCACAGGTCCCGTCCACGCCGCTCGCGACGAGAGTGCCCGGCCCAAGATCGCGATGAGCGGCCGTGCGATTGGCCGTGCGGCCAGCCCCGGATTGGCCGTGCGTTCACCCCCGGATTGGCTGTACGGCTAGGCCCGGATTGGCCGTGCGGTCGGCGAAGAGAACGCTCTTGCTCGTGATGACCGCAGCCAATTAAGGCTCGTCGCTCAACCCGGCCGTCGGCATTATGCAGCCGACGGTAGCAGAGGTGGTAAAGAGATAGTTGTGCCCACCCTGCCGCGCCGTGCCGCCGTTCTAGTCACCATTCCCAGCCCATCGAGGGGCGCCCTAGACGCCATGGCCGCCATTCCTGCTAAGGGCGACGCTCAACGGCCGGGACACGGATCGGATTACTCGTCGGCGGTCGTGGCCTCGGTCCACAGGTCGAGCTCGGTGCGATCAGCCTGGACCTTCCGCCAGACGGCAACCAGGCCGAGCGCCACGACGGCCAGCACGATCAGCTTCTTCACAGTGTGCTTCCTTTACCTGTTCTCACCACGTACCCGAACCTGACCAGGCACGTGGCTCTCACCGCGTGCCCGACTCTCACCGCGTGCCCGACTCTCACCGCGCTCTCGAATCCCGAGCAAGCCTAGCAAGCTATCGATCACCGGCTGCGGTCTACGCGCCCGGAGTCCCAGACCGGCTCGGGCGCCTCGGACACGTCCCCGGATTCGCCGAAGATGACGAACCGGTCGAACGACCTGGCGAACCACCGGTCGTGAGTCACCGCAAGGACAGTGCCCGAATACCCTTCCAGGCCTTCCTGCAGCGCCTCGGCGCTGGCCAGGTCCAGGTTATCGGTCGGCTCGTCGAGCAGCAGCAGCGTCGAGCCGGCCAGCTCGAGCAGCAGGATCTGAAGCCTGGCCTGCTGCCCGCCGGACAGGCTGATGAAGCGTTGCCGCGCGCACGACTGCAGTTCATAGCGGGCCAGCGCCGACATGGCCTCCCCGATGAGCAGCGCGTGCTCGGTCATGAGGATCTCGAGCGGGGTGCGGCCGGTCAGGTCGGGCCTGGCGTGCGTCTGCGCGAAGGTACCGGGCACGACCCGGGCGCCCAGCCTGCACACCCCGGTGTGCGCCACCTCCTCGCCGCCGAGCAGTCGCAGGAAGTGCGACTTGCCTGAGCCGTTCGAGCCGAGCACCGCGACCCGCTCGCCGTACCAGACCTCGAGGTCGAACGGTCGCATCAGCGCGGTCAGCTCCAGGTTCTCGCAGATCACCGCGCGCTTCCCGGTGCGCCCGCCGCGCAGCCGCATGCGCACGTTCTGCTCTCGCGGCGACTCCTCGGGCGGCCCGGCCTCCTCGAACTTGCGTAGCCTGGTCTCCGCGGCCTGCAACCGGGACGCCATTGAGTCGTTGTACGACGCCTTCTGCCGGTACATTCGCACGAGCTGCTTGAGCTTCTCGTGTTCCTCGTCCCAGCGCCTGCGCAGCTCGTCGAGCCGCTCGATCCGGTCCCGGCGCGCCTGGGCGTAGCCGGCGAACCCGCCGCCGTGCGTCCAGACGCCGCCGTCCTCGACGGTGATGATCCGCTCCGCGCAGGCCGCGAGCAGCTCGCGGTCGTGGCTGACCAGCAGCACGGTCTTGGACGTAGCCGCGAGTTGCTCCTCCAGCCAGAGCTTGGCCGGCACGTCGAGGTAGTTGTCGGGCTCGTCGAGCAGCAGGACCTCGTTGCGGCTGCGCAGCAGCGCCTCAAGCACCAGCCGTTTCTGCTCGCCGCCGGACAGGGTCCGCACCTCGCGCCACTGGCAGCGGTCGAACGCGATGCCGAGCGCGGCCACGGTGCAGGCGTCCCAGTGCACCTCGTAGTCGTAGCCGCCCGCGTCCCCCCACTCGGCGAGGGCGGCCGCATAACGAAGCTGGGCCGGCTCGTCGTCGCGGTCCATCATCGCGAGCTCGGCGGCGTCCAGCCCGGCGGCCGCGTCCCTGAGCCGCTGGGAGGCGATCGAGAGCAGCAGGTCACGCACGGTGGTCTCGTCCCTGATGCCGCCGATGAACTGCCGCATGACGCCCAGCCCGCCGCTGTGCGCCACCGAGCCGGACTGCGCGGTGATGTCACCGGCGACCAGCCGCATCAGCGTGGTCTTGCCGGCCCCGTTCGGGCCGATCAGCGCGACGATGCTGCCGTCTGCGGCCCGGAACGAGACGTCGTCGAGCAGCACGCGTCCGTCGGGGAGCGCGTGGGACAGATGTGCCACCTCGACATGGCCCACGGGACTCCCCACCTTCGCTGGCACTCGGCCAGCACTCACTCGGCCAGCACTGACACTCAGCCAGCCGAGGATAGCCGCGCCGCGACCAGAAGCCCAACGGTTATTTGGTCCTGCCGACCGGGCCATGGCGTCGCCGCACCGGGGAGTACAACGGGACTAGCCGCAACGAAACTCACGACGAGGGGCCCGCGAGCACACTGCGCTCGCGGGCCCCTCGCGGCATCGGAGGCTAGTCGGCCGCGTGGATCACGCCGGGATGACCACGGTCCTCATGATCTTGTCGGCCAGGGTCTGCCGCTTGGCGTCCCAGAGCGGGAACAGGTAGCCGACGAAGCAGATGGCGAGGTCGACGAGGTGGCAGAGGTCGCGCAGGAAGGCGTTCAGCGTGCCGATGGGCTGACCGGTCTCCTCGCTGACGAGCCTCATCCCGACGACCTTCTTGCCGAGGCTCTGGCCCTGACCGCCCAGGATCCACCTGTTGTAGAGCCAGTAACCGAGTCCGATGAGCAGGAACAGGTAGTAGATCGTCGTGCTGCCCGTGAGCTGGCCGATGACCAGGATGACCGCGTACGGGACCCAGTCGACCAGAAGCGCCCCGACCCGGTGGATCCAGTCGGAGTACTGCGAGGCAGGAACTCCTCCGTACTGGGGTCCTCCTTGGTACGGCGGTCCTTGGTACGGAGGGTTGCCTGGGGGAGTGCCCTGGTATGCCATGAGGGGTTGCCTTTCCTTCTTCCGCCTGCCGATCCGCCAGCGGCAAGCAGTACTGTAACCGGATGTTCGGGTAGATTCTTGAGATTCCAGATTCGCGAGTTTTGTGGTTCTTATAGAAATCCGTACCGATGTAGTTCGAACAGCCAGTTCAGCGCCACGATCACGTACATGACACGGGTGATGCGCCGTCGCGTGCGATCGGACGCCGGGCGTGGCAGCGACGCGATGCCGGAAGCTCTCGCAGCCAGCACCGGCGCCGTCCCCGTCACCATGAGCGCGACGAGGCAGACGAGGGGGCTGGTCGCGGCGGCCACCGACCACTGACCGTGCGCGAGCGCGACGGTCGCGGTCGTGAGGCCGCAGAACGGGCACGGCACGCCGGTCAGCGCGCGCAGCGGGCAAGGGATGCCCTGGCCGCCGGTGTGCGCCATGATCGCGGGGTAGACCGCCCCGACCGTGACCGCACCGGCACTGAACATGGTGATGTGCTCGGGTACCGAGTACATCCTCCGGACAATCACTACTCTCCTGACCAGACGAAACATCAGCAAGCGGATGCAGCGCATCGTACGGGCTAACCGGTCCGGCCGGGAACTATTTGCGCATCTAGCTCGTCTTTTGTCCTGCCCGGGGCCGCCTTAGAACCAGTCTTATCGGACTGATACGGGCTGATACGGACCGGCTCGGGCTGATCACGGCTGATCCGGTCATGCGGGTATGATCGGCCGGTACGTCGGCTGCCACATCAGGCTCCGAACGTGCCCGGTCAGATCACCTTCCAGGAAGGCTCTGGCGACGCCGTCCTGCCAGGCCGCTCGAGCGACCGCGGCCGCGACGGCGACCGACGTCTCCCGCAGCGCCTCCACTGGCGGCAGCAGCGGCGCTCCGCGAGTCGAGGTGTCCGTCAGGCCCGCGACCGCGTGCGCGGCGGCCGCCAGCATCCCGTCGGTCACTCTGGACGCGCGCGACGCGATCACGCCCAGTCCGATGCCCGGGAACACGAGCGCGTTGTTCGCCTGCCCGATCGCATAACCGGTTCCGGCGTACTCCACCGGGTCGAACGGGCTTCCCGTCGCGACCAGGGCCTGGCCGTCGGTCCACTTGATCAGGTCGGCGGGATCGGCCTCGGAGAGTTCTGTCGGGTTGGACATCGGCAGGATCACGGGCCGGCGGACGTGCGCCGCCATCTCGCGCACGATCTCCTCGGTGAACGCTCCTGACCTGGTCGAGGTGCCGATCAGGATCGTGGGGTGCACCCGGCAGACGACCTCGGCCAGGTCGATCCCGCCGAGCGCGTCGTCCCGCCGCCAGCCGGCCACCTCGGCCGGGTCCCGCGCGCACCGGCGCTGGGCGTCGCTGAGCCCGCGCATGTCCGAGGTGACCAGGCCCTGCCGGTCCAGCGCCCAGAACCTGGCTGCCGCCTCCGCCTCCGACAGGCCGTCGGCGAGCATCTGCGCGCGGAGCTGGTCGGCGATGCCGGTCCCCGCCGTCCCCGCGCCGTAGATGATCACCCGGTGATCGCGCAGGTGCGTGCCGGTGGCCCGGACGGCGGCGAGCGCCGCCGCCAGGTTGACCGCGCCGGTGCCCTGGATGTCGTCGTTGAAGGTCAGGAGCTTGTCGCGGTACCGGTCGAGCAGCCGCCGCGCGTTGCCCTGGCCGATGTCCTCCCAGTGCAGCATGGCCCGCGGGAACAGCCTGCCCACCGCGTCAACGAACGCGTCGAGGAACCGGTCGTACTCCTCGGCGCAGACCCGAGGATGCCGGTTGCCGATGTAGAGCGGGTCATCGAGCAGGCTCTGCCGGTCGGTCCCGACGTCCAGCATGACCGCGACCGACCGGTCCGGGTCGATGCCGCCCGCGGCGGTGTAGACGGCGAGCTTGCCGACCGCGATCCGCATGCCGCCGACGCCCCAGTCCCCGATGCCCAGGATCGCGCCCGCGTCGGTGGCGACGATCAGGTCGAGGTCGTGGCTCTCCAGCCCGGTGGCGCGCAGCGAGTCCTCGATCAGGTCGGGGTGGTCGACCGACAGGTAAACGCCGCGCGGCCGGCGGTACTCGTGGCTGTAGCTCTTGATCGCCTGGCTGATCGTCGGGGTGTAGACGATCGGCAGCATCTCGGGCAGGTGGGTGATCAGCAGCCGGTAGAACAGCACCTCGTTGCGGTCGTGGATCTCGGTCAGCAGCACGTTCCGCGCCAGGTCGTCCGGCTGGTGCCGGTACTGCGCGTAGACACGGGCAACCTGCTGGTCGAGACTGACGTGGGCGGGTGGTACGAGCCCGGTGATCCCCAGCGCGTGCCGGTCGGGATAGCTGAAGGCGGTACCCCGGTTCAGCCTGGGATCGGACAGCACTTGCCGGCCGCGCAGCTTGGTGTGCCATCTGCCGTCGTCGTCCAGCCACAGCGTCCGCATGCACAGATCATGGCATGCGGGCTATTCGGTCCCCGAGTCCTGGCCGTGCGGCCACAGCGAGCGTACCGTGTCGATGGTGTCCGCCTCTTCGGCCCGTTTGTCCTCCCGGTATCTCAGCACGCGGGCGAACCTGAGCGTCACGCCGCCGGGGTAGCGGCGGCTGGCCTGGACCCCGTCGAAGGCGATCTCCGCCACGAGTTCCGGGCGCACACGCACCACGCCGAACGGCCGGGCGGACGTCGGATCGGCGCCGTCGGCAAGCGCTAGCAGTCGCTCGGTCTGCCACTTGAGCATGGCGTCGGTGAGCCCCTTGAACGTCTTGCCGAGCATGACGAAACCGCCGGTCTGCGGATCTCGGGCGCCCAGGTGCAGGTTCGACAGCCAGCCGGTGCGGCGGCCATGGCCCCACTCGGCCGCCAGGATGACCAGGTCGAGCGTCGCCCGGGGCTTGACCTTGATCCAGTCGCTGCCCCGCCGGCCGGCCCCGTAGGTCGAGTCGACGGCCTTCACGACGACGCCCTCGTGCCCTCTGGCAATCGCGTCGTCGAAGAAGCCGGTGGCCTGCATCGGGTCCGTGGCGACGATGTGCGGGACCAGCGCTTTCGGCGGCGCGATCGCGGCCAGCCGGGCGAAGCGCTCGCTCGCCGGCTCGTCGATCAGGTCGTGCCCGTCGACGTGCAGCAGGTCGAACAGGAACGCGGTCAGCGGCACCGCCGCCCGCGCCGCGCCCCGTGCTGCCCCGCCCGCCGGTGCCGCCGACTGGCTGGCGACCCGCGCCGAGGTGATCTGGAACGGATGAGGCCGACCGTCCGGGCGCAACGCGACGGCCTCGCCGTCGGCGACCGCCGTGCCGACGTCAAGCGCCAGTCCCATCGCGACGATCTCGGGGACCCGGTCCGTGATGTCATCGAGCGTCCTGGTGAAGACGCGAACCCGCCGGCCGTCGCGGTGGATCTGGATCCTGATGCCGTCGATCTTCCACTCCAGCGCGGCGGGCCAGATCCGGGCGAGGGCCGCGTCGAGGCTGGGGGCGGAGGCGGCCAGCATCGGCCGCACCGGCTGGCCGACCCGCAACGTGAACGCCCGAAGGACGGCGGTCACTGCCTCCGCGCGCTGGCCGGCGACGGCGCCGGTCTCGGCGTCGCGGGCGGCCGACAAAGCGGCCCGCGCGACTTCGGGCAGCCAGCCGCGGAGCTGGCAGGCCCGGCGTGCCTCGGCTGCCGGAGCACCTGTTGCCCTCGCGACGGCATCGACCATGACGCCCTCGAGTGCCCCTTGGCGCAAGTCACCCGCGAGCAGCCGGAACAGGAACTGCCGCTCGCTCTCGGTCGCGCGGCCGACCAGGCCGGCCAGCAGTTGCCTGCGACGTCCCTGCGACCCGGGTCCGGTGAGCGTGCCGATCTCCCCGAAGGCGGCGTCCGTCTCGGTCAGAGTCAGGGACGGCTGAGCGGCCGGGCTGGTACGGCCTTCCTCGGCCGTCACCGCTTCGGCCAGCGCCGCCGGCTCGCCTGGTGACCGCTCCGGCAGGCCGATCAGGGCCGCGTACCCGACCCCGATCTGGCGCTGCGTCAGGTCCCCGGACAGGAATGCGACCGCGATCGGAACCTCCTCAACCGGGACCCGGACGAGCAGCCCGGCTATCTCGTCGATCTTCGCGCGCCGACCGGGCGTGCGGGCGACCGCGGCCGAAGTGGAGACGATCTCAGCGAGAAGCACCGCTCGATTCTCCCAGTCGGAGTTCAGACCGGGTAGGGGTCGGGGGTGACCGTGTAGCTCCGGCCGGGGGGCGCGGTCCAGGTCAGGAGGCCTGGCGCGGGCTGCGTGAGGTGCCATCCGGGTGCCTGCTTGACCTGGTGGTGCCGTCTGCAGAGCGCGGCCAGGTTGCACTCGCAGGTACGGCCGTGCTGGTCCCAGGGGATCGTGTGGTCGAAGTCGCAGCCGCGGGCGGGGGCGCCGACAGCCGGGGAAGGAGCAGGTGCGCTGCCTGGTCTTGACCAGTTCGCGGAGCACGTTCCCTGGCCGGTAGCCAGGGGTCTGGCGGAGGTGGCAGCAGGAGCCGCGTTCGAGCCACCTGAAGTCAAGCCCGGCCAGCCACGCCAGGCACTCTGATCCGGGCGGGCCCGGCCCGGCGGCCGGTCCCGGCGGGCGTGGCGGTCGAAGCAGGTGCGGCGGTCCGGGCGGTCCTGTCCCCCGCTTCTGAGGACGTCCACGTGGTGGCAGGTTCCCGTCACTGACGGTGTCGTTGCGGTGTGAGTTGCGCTATGTGACGGGCGGTGTTTGGTGGACGGCGTCACCGTGGCCATGTCGGCGATAGGCAACGGCCCTCCCTGAATCTTTGACCTGATGCCGGGAGGGCCGTCCGAGTGGCACCCGGAGGCACCACGTTGGTCACGGTACGAGGTTCACAGGAGTCTGTCGAGGCCCGGCTCAGATCCGGGCTGCTGGCCTGCTGGTGCGGCGGGACGCTGCGGCCGTGGGGGCATGCCCGGCCGCGTCAGGTCGTGACGTTCGCCGGCCCGGCGGAGGAGGTGCCGCGGCGGGGGATCTGCAGGGACTGCGGCCGGTCCCATGTGCTGCTGCCGGCCTGGCTGCTGTCGCGGCGAAGGTACGCGGCGCCGGTGATCTTCGCGGCGCTCGCTTTGCGGGCGGCCGGGTCAAAGGTCGCGGCGGTGGCGGCGCGGCTGCGGCTGGCGGTGCCGGGCCGGGCGGGTGCTTCCTGGAGCGTCCCGGTGTCGACGGCCGGCTCGTGGCTGTCGCGGTTCGCCGGGCGGGCCGGGTGGCTGCGGCAGGAGCTGCTGGGGCTGCTGCCGCTGGCCGACCCGCAGGCCCGGCCGGTGGCGGCGGCCGGGTCACCGCCGGCTGATGCGCTGGCCGCGCTGGATGCGGTGACCGCCGGACTGCGCGGCCGCTTCGGGCTGGACAAGCTGGCGGCGCATGAGGTGGCCGCGCACCTGACCGGCGGGATGCTGCTCGCCCCGGCGCTGCCGCCGGTGGCGGGCAACACGACCCTGGCCGCGATGGCCGCCGTTTCCCCTTCCTGACCGCCGGGCGGGCCGGCCAGGGTCGCCGTAAGTCCTGTTTACGGCGAATCCGGAGGTGGAAGCAGATGACGGCAGCAGACCAGGACGCCGCCGCAAGGCGGCAGCGGGCGCAGACCATCGCGCTGTGGCGGTGGTCGCTGATCGAGCCGGCGATGGACCCTGCCCTGACATCGCGCCAGCGCGGCCAGGTCGTGCGGGAACTGGCCGGCCGCGAGCACGCCGGCCCGTCCGGGCGCACGGTGAGCGTGTCCCGCAAGACGATCGACCGGTGGATCACCGCCCGCCGCGCCGGGGGGTTCGACGCGCTGGTGCCCGCGCCGCGGCAGTCCTCGCCGCGGACCGACCCGCAGGTGGTGGGCCTGGCGGTCGGGCTGAAGAAAGAGAACCCGGCCCGGACCGCCGCGCAGGTCCGCCGGGTGCTGGCCGCGCAGCTCGGCTGGGCGCCGTCCGAACGCGCCCTGCAGCGGTGGTTCGAGGCCCGGGAGCTGACCACCCGTCTCGGCGGGCGGCCGCCGGCCTCATACGGCCGTTTCGAAGCAGACCGGGTGAACGAGATCTGGACCGCGGACCTGATGAACGGCCCCGGCGTCGGCGGCCGGCCCTGCCACCTGGCCGGCATCATCGACGACCGGTCCCGGTTCCTGACCGGCCACCAGTTCATCCGCCGGCCGGACGCGGTCCGGTTCGCCGGGGTGCTGCGCGCCGCGATCGAGCGGCACGGCATCCCCGCGACCTTATATACCGATAACGGATCCTGTTTCGCCGATTCGTCGCTGGCCCGTACCTGCGCGGTGCTCGGCATCAAGCTCGTCCACAGTCAGCCCGGACGCCCGATGGGCAGGGGCAAGATCGAGAAGGCGTTCCAGACCATCCAGCAGCAGTTCCTGGTCGAGGTCACCGCCGCCGGCGACCCGGCCCGGCACCCGGTGGCCAGCCTGGAGGAGCTGAACGACCTGCTCGATCACTGGGTCCGCGGCGTTTACCACCAGCGGGTCCATTCGGAGACGGGGGAAAGCCCGCATGCCCGTTACCAGGCCGCCGGCCCGGCTGCCCTGCCAGACGCCGCGCTGCTGCGCGAGGCGTTCGCCTGGAGCGCGGTACGGCTGGTCCGCAAGACCGCCACCGTCAGCGTCGAAGGCAACGAGTACTCGGTTGACCCGTTCCTGGTCGGCCGCAAGGTCGAGCTTGTCTTCGACCCGTTCGACATGACCGAGCTGACCGTCTGGTGGGGCGGGCGGAAAGTCGGCCGCGCCGTACCGCAGGTCATCGGCCGGCACGCGCACCCCAAGGCCCCGCCTGATGAGGATCACGAGCCGGTCACCTACACCGGCATCGACTACCTGCAGCTGGTCGCCGGCGCCGGCCAGGCCGCCCTCGGCCAGCGGCTGCACCTGGCCGCCCTCGCCAGCCAGGACCACCCCGCCGGCCGTGACGGCCATCCCGGACAACAGGAGGAAGAACAGTGAACGCCGAAGTCATCCCCGCCCGCCAGCTGCTCTGCCTGCTGGAAGACACCGCCGCCGGGCTGTGCGCCGACACCGCCGCGATCGACCTGCTCGCCCGCCACGACCACTTCCTGCACCAGCGTGCCTTCCGCCGGTTCGTCGCCACCAGCACCACCATGTTCGGCGGCCAGCCCGCCGCCGTGATCCGCTGGGTGCCCGCCGTGAACGCCCTCGACGCCGGCTTGCTGCCGGCCTCCACCTCAGAGCAGGCGGTGCTGCGGATCGCCGCCAGCCTCGGCGACGACGACATCGCCGTGCACCTGCGCCAGGTCCTGGGCAGCCTCGACCACACCAACATCACCCTGGTCACCCGCGCGATCACCACCGCCAACCGCTGATCACTACCGCGACAGGAACCCGCGATGATCGAGAACCTGCAAGCCCACTGGGGCTTCACGACCATGCCGTTCGGCTCGGCCATCCCGGTGGCCAGCCTGTTCGGCTCCGCCGCCCACAACGAAGCCGTCGCCCGGCTGCGCTGGCTGATCTCCGCCCGCGGCCTCGGGGTGCTGACCGGGGAAGTCGGCTCCGGGAAGACTGTGGCCGTCCGCGCCGCCGCCAGCGGCCTGGACGCCTCCCGCAACACGCTGATATACCTGGCCAATCCGCAGGTCGGCGTCCGAGGGATCCACGGCGCGGTCGCCACCGCGCTCGGCCAGGCACCACGCTTCCACCATGCCACCCTCATCCCGCAGGTCGAGGCGGCCCTGGCCGCCGAGGCCGACGAGCGCAACAGGCACGTCATCCTGGCAATCGACGAATCACACCTGATGTCGGGCGACCAGCTGGAAGCCGTGCGCATGCTGACCAGCCATGACCTCGACTCCCGGTCCCCGCTGACGATCCTGCTGATCGGCCAGCCCACCCTGCGGCGCCGGCTCCGCGTCGGTGACATGGCAGCCCTGGACCAGCGGATCCAGCTCCGATACCACATCCCCGCGCCCGCCCTCGGCCCGGACGAAGCCGTCGGGTACCTGCGGGCGCACCTGTCGCTGGCCGGCCGGTCCGACACCCTGTACTCAGACGACGCCGTCCGCGCCATCCACGGCCAGGCCCGCGGCCTGCCCCGCGCCATCAACCGGCTCGCGATCACCGCGCTCCTGGCGGCCTACGCCACAGGCAAGAACATCGTGGACGAATCCTCCGCCCGCACCGCCATCAGCGAGGAAGCCACCGCCGCGACAGACTGACCACCACGCCGCCACCGTGTCCACCAGCAGCCCCGCCCGGCCACCACCGGGCGGGGCTCCCCGCGCTCCGCCATCCTCATCCTGAATGCCGCCGTCATGGACATCCTGAGCGACGGCGAACACTCGCCGTTGGCGGCGGCGGCGCGGGCGGCCTTGCGGGCGGCGTAGCCGGTGCGCAGGCTGTC
>WNGJ01007550.1_pt1 | contig 12486 bp, 8 predicted proteins | sample 5400611 | NCBI WGS metagenome assembly WNGJ01 (sample SAMN13153375, study PRJNA577476) | soil metagenome | isolation source: 40 cm soil or saprolite under Garry oak tree replicate 1 | place: USA:California | collected 2016-06-15
AGTCTCTTCAAAGTAAACCAGGCGTGTAATATGGTACGTGCTTGTAAACCCTGCCACCAGGTGATGCTTGTGTTCATACATGTGCCGCTGGAGGGTATTGGTGACGCCTGTGTAGAGTGTTTTTGAGGAATTTGCCATAATATAGACGTAGTAGTGCTTCATCTTCTGCTGCCCTCGATTGTCACCCTGAGTGCTGTTTTCTCTTGGGGTCCCTCGTGCTGCATCCCCCGGTTGTCACCCTGAGCCTTGTCCTGAGCGCAGCGAAGGAGCTGCGAAGGGTCTGTCTCGAAGAGCAGAGATGCTTCGCTGCCCCTTCGCGGAGTTTACCCTTGAGCGCAGCGAAGGGCTCAGGGCTGCGGCTCACTCAGCATGACAGTGTTGGACCTTCCCGTCGTGCTCTTTGGGTACCCCTTGCATTCGCCAGCAAATCTTAAGTATGGACGGTTTTTTCCAACGATTCAGCCGTTTGTGTTGCGACATTCTCGGTGGAGCCGATCACCTCTGCATACACCGCAAACAATTGTGCTGCTATCTCAGCCTGACCAAAGCGTGTTGCTGCCTGTCGCCGCCCTTCAGCTCCCATCCGTTGGCGTAATGTAGCATCACCCAGGAGTGAGAGGAGGGCGTCTGTATACTTTGGAACATCATGTACATCCACGACGTAGCCTGTGACCCCGTCATCGATGACGCAAGGAATACCGGTGCCATTATGTGCCACCACCGGAACCCCGGCCGTCATCGCTTCCAGGAGCACCATACCAAAACTTTCAACAAACGAAGGATGCGTCAAAATGGTTGCCGAGCGATAAGCATCGCGAATAAACTCGGGTGTATTATCTTGCAAAATTTGTATATGCTCAATAACGCCGAGTTCTGTTGCTAATTGCATCAGATATTGACGAAATGCAGGTTCTGCCGGTTGAGATGGTCCGACAATCAATAGCTTTGCCTCAGGAAAGCGTGTAATAATGGCAGGCATACAGCGTACAGTGTACTCCCAGCCCTTGCGCTCGATGAGTTGACCCACACCCAGGATGAGTGGATTGCCGGTTACTCCTGCATCGAAGCAATCTTCCCGTCTCCTTCTCGCTGCGTCCTTCTGCATAGGCATGACAATGGATGATATCAGCGTCAGTAGTGAGCAGTGCATGAATAAAGGGCCATGAAAATGGCCGCCCTTTGCGTATCCCTGCAGGGCAGCGATGTACACGAATACCGTCAATAATCTCCTCCATAGGTTGTGAGTCATTGACCTGGAAGGTAAGCACTTCGGCCTGCCAACCTCGTAGCACAGCCTCTCGCATAGGCCAGTAGAAGTAATACATATCGAAAGGACGGATTACTGTGTCTGGAAAATTCCAGACTATCTGAAGTAGTTTCATTGATGGTGCCTCCTGAGTAGAAAGTAGTGCCCATGCTCTTGATGTCGTACTAGCTTCCACCTTTACTGATTTACTTTTACTATCCCCGAACTATACTGATTATCTCAAACTCACATCAAAATGTTCAGAAGAATGCAGTTGAAAAATGGTAAATATGTTCCTAATCTGGTAAAGAAATGGGAACCTTAAAGATCATTCCGCTTTTGCCCATCCGTTTACGCGAACGGTGAGTACCTTGAGAAACATTAACCTGATATAACGATTTAGTCATACATCTTAACCCATTCATCACTTATTACCCATATGTGCCTACTATAGTTAAGCGTGCTTTCAAGAAATAGTAAGGAGCAGTAAAAAGCCGTCTGATGCTGGGAGGATACAATGAAAGACCCATTCGTCAGTATTATCATTATTACTCGTAACCGCCCTTTCCTGCTGCGGCACTGCATTGAGCGCGTGCTGCGCCAGCCCTACTCTCACAAAGAGATCATTGTGGTAGATAGTTCATCCGGGGATGAGAGCGAGCAAGTAGTGGCACAGTATCCAGAAGTGATTAGTGTGCGCCTACGCGGACAGCGAAATAATATGCCGCAGGCTCGTAATAAAGGAATATCTGCCTCATCTGGCGATGTTCTCGCTTTCATAGATGATGACTCCATGGTCCAGCCAGGCTGGCTCGAGGCACTTGTCAATGCATACGCTGGCGAGACTGTTGGCGCAGTGGGGGGGCGTATAATCGACATGCCTGAGCCTTTCTGCGATCAAATCAGTGGCTCTCCATGCTTAATTATCAAGCCATCAGGCCGCGTTTTCAGGCGCGGGGTTGGGCTGCTCAGCACAGAATCAAGAGAAGTTGACCACTTGCCGGGGGCCAACATGTCGTTTCTACGAGAGGTGTTAGAACAGGTGGGTGGCTTCGATCCTCATTACATCCTGCTGAATTTGCGCGAGGAGACTGATCTGTGCATTCGTGTGAAAAAAGCTGGCTGGCGCATTATGTTTGTACCTGCGATGGCGCAGGTGCATTTTTCGCCAAAGATCGTACAAAATCCCTACCTTCTAGAAAGACCACGGTATCAGTTTTCTTCTGGTTATGGCACTGCGTATTTCACTGTTAAGCATTTCGGTCTCAATCTCCGCACCCTTACCGAGTCATTGCTACTTACTGGCAGGGCATGGGCACGTGCTGCATACTACACGCTGCACTTCGTCAGTGGCTCCGCGGCCTATGCAGTTGGACACGTCATTGGCTTAGTGGCGGGCATTGCCTGGCATATGAATAGTCAGTTGCGTGCGATCTCAGCCCCCACGATCGGGAGAGGAGAGCAAGATCGCATGGCAAATTGAAAAGGAGAGTATCCCTATGAGTATGCATAAAACTGATAACCGTCTCAAAATAGCCTATCTCACAAACGAGCATGCCCATGACAAGCGTAGCTTGTCTAGCGCCCTGTACTACATGGGACGGGCATTGGAACAGCACTGTGGCGAGGTCACATATCTTGAACGCGTTCTCTCCTGGGAAAAACGCTATGTGGCACGTCTCATGCAAGAAGCGACGAAGCACATTCTCAAGAGGCGGCTTGTTGAGAGGCGCTTGCTATTTATAGCCAAAAAACAAGCGAAAGTCGCTGCCCAGCGCATAGCCGGGCAGCAATTTGACGTAATCGTAGCGCCCGACGGTGGCCCAGACATTGCTTTCTTGCAGACCGATATCCCCATTCTTCTGCCCATGGATTTGACATTCCACCTGCAGTGCACCACCAACCCGGAGTTCTCGCGCCTGCTGGGATTTTGCGCCCGCCAGGGAGAAATGATCGAGCGAGCAGCTTTCCAGAAGGCCTCGAAATTGCTTTTCTCATCGCACTGGGCAGCTCGTTCGGCCAGCGAGGACTACGGCATCGAGCCACAGAAAGTCCACGCTATCTCCTGGGGCACTAACCTCGATCATATCCCGCCGCGAGAGCAGGTGCTGGCGAAGAAGCTGTCGGGACGGTGCCGGTTGTTATTCATGAGCGCCGGTTGGCAGCGCAAGGGCGGCGACATTGCCTACGAAACCCTGCTCAAACTGCATGAGATGGGTATTGAGGCTGAACTGACTGTTTGTGGCACGACGCCACCTCCTGGCATCGCTCATGAACATATGATGGTCATTCCCTACCTTGACAAAAACGACACGCAGCAAGCAAGTGAGATCGAGAAGCTCTACGCGATGTCCGACTTCCTAATCCTGCCGACGCGGGCCGATTGTGTGCCTAATGTTTTGGGTGAGGCTTATGCCTTCGGGGTACCTGTCATCATCGCCAATACAGGAGGAATAACGGATGTGGTGCGAAATGGCGAGAACGGCTATGTTTTGCCTTATGAGGCACGAGGGGAGGCCTATGCACAGGTAATCGCGGAACTATGCCGTGACGAGCAGCGCTACCGGCAACTGGTGCAGTCGAGCCGGGCAACTTTTGAAACGCGTCTCAATTGGAATGTCTGGGGAATGACTGTCAAGAATATCCTCAACGAGATGCTTGAAGTGAAAGGTACGGAGGTACGCAAAACGGCCACAAGAGGAGGAAAAGGTGCAAACCATCAATAACTCACAAACAAATTCAACTTCAAGTGCGATCAGGAAACAGAAGTGGTCCGTTTCCATCGCGCTCAACTTTCGCAAAAAGCGCTTTGCCTTTGTCAAAGCCCTTATCGCCAGTCTCCCCAGGCCGCTTCACATTCTTGATGTCGGTGGAACACAGAGCTTTTGGGAGCACATGGGCCTGGCTGAGGATGACCTGCAGCTTACACTGCTGAACACTGAGCCAGTTGAGGCGACACTCCCCAATCTTATCAGCGTCATTGGTGATGCAAGAGACATGTCCGTGTTCAAAGACAAGGAGTTCGAAGTTGTGTTCTCCAACGCCGTGATCGAACATGTGGGCACCTTCGAGCAGCAGCGCCAGATGGCAGAAGAAGTTCAACGCGTAGGCAAACGATACATCATCCATACCCCTAACCGCTACTTTCCCATCGAGCCACATGTGCTTATTCCCTTTTTCCAATTTCTCCCCCTCAATCTCAAAGTGCTTATCGCCACCCATTCCCCAGATTGGGGCTGGAAGTCGTCCCATGTTGGGGAACTGAATACTATTAGACTGATGTCGGAAAGAGAATTAAGAAGCATTTTTCCAGGAGCCAGGGTCTACAAAGAGCGATTTTGGGGCCTTACTAAGTCCTTTATCTTGTACAAAGGGTGGTAGCAGCCTCTATATTGCCAGCAAGGAAGAGAGAAGAAGGTGGTCCAATGGTGAATCAGGAGAAGCAGAGCTTGAAAATCGCGTTTTTAGCCGCCGAGCACCCAAAAGATAAGCGGACATTATCAACCAGTCTCTACTACATGGGCCAGGCGCTTGAAAAGCATTGTGGAGACGTATATTATTTCGATCCTATCAATTCCTTTGAGAAGCGCTATCTTAGCAGGCTCATCTACGAAGTATCGAGGCGCCTCTTTAAGAAAAATGTTGCTCGTGACCGTCTCCTCTTCGTTGCTAAAAAGCATGGAAAGCTTGCCACTCAAACACTGGACGGACGATCGCTTGACGCGATTATCGCGGTTGGGAACCCGCAAGATGTCGCCTTTTTAGCAGCGGATATTCCCATTATGCTCGTCCTCGACGCGACCTTAGCACTACAGCTTGACTATTATCCAGTTTTCTCCCATCTCTGGAAGTGGGCGGCCCGTCAAGCCAACAAAGTCGAGGAGATGGCATATCAGAACGCAACGGCGCTGCTGTTTTCCTCCTATTGGGCCGCCCGCTCTGCCCTCGAGGACTACGCTGTTGATCCACAGAAGGTCCATACGATCTTCTGGGGCGCCAATCTGGATACGATACCACCTGGAGAGATGGTTCTGGCGAAGAAGAAATCAGAGCGATGTAGATTGCTTTTTATGGGCATTGGTTGGGAAAGAAAAGGTGGTGAAATAGCCTATGAAACGCTCTTAAAACTTGAGGAGATGGGGATTGTAGCCGAACTGATCATCTGTGGAACGACCCCTCCTGGCGAGCTTGCGCACGAGAGGATGTCAGTCATCCCTTTCCTGGATAAGAATGATGAACGCCAAAGCAAGGAAATAGAGAAACTCTACATGATGTCGGACTTTCTCCTGTTACCAACCAGGGCCGATTGTACTCCCTTCGTTTTCAACGAGGCCAATGCTTTCGGGCTTCCCATAATTACAGCAGATACGGGCGGCGTTCCAGATATAGTCAGCAATGGAGAAAATGGCTATGTGCTTCCCTATAGTGCCGGTGGTTCCGAGTATGCCCAGATTATCGCCGAGATCTACCAGGATGAGCAGCGTTACACCGCCCTGGTGCAATCAAGCCGGGCAGCATTTGAGAACAGATTGAACTGGGATACCTGGGGGCGAGCGGTAAAGGACGTATTGCTCAAGCTGATTTCCCCAAGGGAAGTTTTGGTTTGACAGCTCAAGTAGGAGGAGCATGAAAAATGCAGGAAGCAGAAGCATATACTAGCGAGTTTTTTCAAATCCTTCATTCCGAGTCCAATTTATCGGCCATGGCAGTGATACCTCTCGTACTGGAGTTGTATCGGCCAGCCAGTGTAGTTGATGTGGGATGTGGCTTGGGAGGATGGCTAGCCGCCTTTCAGGCTTACGGAGTGGAAGATATTCTTGGCATTGATGGAGATTATGTTGATAGAAAAATGCTTGATATCCCTCCAGAGCATTTTAAGGCCATTGACATCAGCAGGCCATTCACGCTGGATAGAACATATGATCTTGCTGTCTGCTTAGAGGTGGCGGAACATCTAGCGCCAGAACGCGCTACTGGCTTCGTTGAATCACTCTCACGACTAGCTCCTGTGATCCTCTTTTCAGCAGCTATTCCCCTACAAGGGGGGAATAATCATCTCAACGAACAATGGCCTGACTACTGGGCACAGAAATTTAGAGCAAAAGGGTTTCTCGCTATTGATGTGATACGTAAGAAGATATGGAGTTGGGATGACATTCCCGCATACTATCGCCAAAACATCTTACTTCTGTGCTCTAAACAAATTCTAGCAAGTAACAAGGTGCTTAATGAGGCAGTCCAGGCTACTAACCAGGATATGCTCTCTGTTGTACACCCACAAATATTTCTTGATTCCATCAATTCCATCAAGAGCCATTTACCAAAAGAGCGTCTAAGGAGTATGGCTAGCCAGATTCCGCTAGCTAAAAGCGCATACCATATGTTGCAAAAATGGCATTCTGCTCTTGGTGATGTCTGGCTGGCCAACTCACGCATAAGTAGATAGTATTGAGCAGATGCAGTTTCTGCGCAGTATCACTGTGAGGTTTGCGGCAGGTCTGTAGACCTTTGTCTACCAAATCTAGTAAGCACCGCATTAAACACTATCCGATCCTCTTCGCTAAAGCGTAGTAGCCACATCACCAGGACATAGACGAGGATGAAGGGAATAATCAAGCCAATCTGCTCAAGGATCGCAAAGTCTCCAAGACCAGGTTGAAAATGCACAAAGTGCAGCAGCAGCATCCCCACAAGAGTGGCCACTCCACCAGCCAGCAATGGCTTGCACATATCCCAGCGATAGGGATGCAGTTTCATGATCCAATAAACCTGGATGGTAATGAGCACATTGACCAGGATATCTGCCAGAGCAGCCGCCACTGCCGCTCCAAGAATATTGAAGCGCGGTACCAGAATGAAACATAGTCCTACATTCAAAATGAGGTGTGTGATGCTATCGATCGAAACGCTGCGCAATCGGCTCGTTATCGATAGCAGTTGCAAGACCAGGCCAGTTCCCACGTTTACAAGATTACCAAGGCAGAGAACAAGCAGTACCAGCCAACCGCTTGTATATTGCGGGCCAAAGATGCCAAGAATGGCATCATGAAAGACCAGACAGCAGAGACACACGGGCAGGCTCAGCGATAGTGACCATTTCGTCACCAGCTTGAATATGCTCTCCAATTGCTCGCGTTTCCCTTGTGCATAGTACTCTGCCATCAGGGGTAAGGCGATTATGTTGAGGGCACCCAGAGGTATAGTCACAATATTACTGACACGATTAGCAGCAATGTAGATGCCAGCCTGGGCAGGAGCAACAAATAGGCTGAGAAACAAGATGTCGACGTAGTTCGATATGGTAAATATCTGCTCACTGAAGAACAAAGGCAGTGCAAAGCCGAACCATGGCCGCGGCGTGTACCTGGGCGCGGCATTACCGGTGAAGCGTTTCACAATTTTGCTAAAGACTATCCGGCTAATGAGCATTGCACAAACAAAGGCACTGATGGCAGAAAAGCTTAACGCCTCCAGGCGCCATCCTAGCAGATAGAAGATAACCAGTGCAATAAGTGGGATCAAAGATAGGCCCAGTTCAATTAAGACCTTCCACTTGATCTCCTTAAATCCTTGTAGCCCACCAATACAGATAAATGTTAATGGTCCCAGGAGTACCAGGGGCGCAAGTTCTCGCAGAATCAGCTCATAGGATGGAGCATGATAGAACACCCGGGCTATCACAGGAGCAAAAGCGAAAAGCAGCGCGCCTAAGAGGAGTCCGGCGATGAGCGAGATCCGTGTAGAGAAGCGTACCAGGCCACTGGCAAGACTTCGCTCATCTTTCACTCGATAGGCGGGAAGTAAATACGTCACTGCCCCAACAAATCCCAAATTTGCCAGCCCGCCAAGCAAAGATACCGCTGTATATACCTCACCAAAGGCACCATAGATAGCCGGCGAAACCATACGCGCCATTGTTATATTCGTGACATAGCGCAGCGCCAGGCCCATGAGATTGCCGAATCCAGCAATACCCGCACCTTTTGCCGTGGCGGTGATGTCCTCGCGCTGATCGGCCTGGTCTTGTTTCACCGCGTCTCCTGCGACTGCAGGTAACGTCAATGTCGATTGTTGTGTGATGTCTTCAATGAGGGTATGGGCAAGCACACCTGGCGGTCGTAGTTCGATCGCTCGCGGCCGTACTGCGAGCATGATCGCTGTATCGAGAGCCGAGATCAATTCTCTTCTTACAGACGGCGAGGAATCACCAGGTATAGAAGAGACGTAGGTATGAGCATCTCCTATATCTTCTGTACATATCGATGCTAATACAGGTGATCTGTGCTGTTCTACATAGGGATCTGAGACGAGCCTGGCACGTCTGAGCCGTCCATTGGAGTTTGCCTGACCTTGCTCAATCGACCCTTCGTTGCTATATGTTGGCTGCACCTTACTGCTCCTCACCCCTGACCCGCACTCGTTCGGAAATCTGCCACTCTATCCAGCTTTCATACTGGCTTCCATTTTTACTGATTTGCTTTTCAATCGATTATCTCTCATACAACTTGAAATGTCAGAGGAAAGCAGTTGAGGAACGGTTAATTTGTTTCTAGTATGGTAAAGAAATGGAAACCCTGGCTAAAGAAAGTTAAACTGCTGCCAGGCAGAAGCAGTTGGACTTAGCTGGTTATGGAGCCTCAACCCGAATGACATAAATCACATACAAATTTAACTGAATTTCCATCTTATAAGCCACTCAGTTTGCTATTGTATCAGGAGTGTCATTTACATAAATGAATTTTCACCATCAAAATCGGGCCTGTCATGCTGAGCGCAGCGAAGCATCTCTCGCGATGGGCAGATGCTTCGCTGCGCTCAGCATGACAACACATTACCGATCCTGGTCGTGAAAATTCATTTATGTAACAGAAGGGGCAAGTGGCCGAAAGGAGTCTGTAGCAATGCGTATCTTGTTTGTCACTCCTTACGTCCCGTCACACATCCGGGTGCGACCGTATAACCTGATAAAGTCTCTCTCCACTGCGCATGATATCTCTGTTGTCTCTCTGCTGGTTGAGGAATACGAGCAGACCATGGTCAAGGACCTGGAGGCGTACTGCGTCTCGGTAGACCTGGTCCCGCTGCCCAGGTGGCAGGCCTATGCCAATTGCCTGCTGGCCTTGCCGACGCTCACCCCATTGCGAGTCGCTTACTATCGCTCACCAATGTTTGTACGGCGTATCAAAGAGGTGATCCACAGGCAGCACATCGATGTGGTTCATGGGGAATTGATCAAGGTTGTACCCGCCCTCAAGGCAGTATTGGCAGAGGCAGACACCCCTGTTCTCTATGACTCGGTCGATTGCATCTCATGGTTTCTGCAACAGCAGCTGGAGACGACGCGCAGCCCATTGAAGAAGGCTTTTGTCTACAGCGAACTTCAAAAGATGCGCCGTTATGAGCAGCGTGTTCTGGTTGACTTTGACCGGCTGATTATTACAAATGCACATGATCGGGATTACCTGCTCTCCGCGTTGCCCCAGGACGCGCTACATCAGGAATCCTGTTTGGAGGACAGGTATCCTGCAGGGCAGGCACAAAATATTGAAGTTGTGAGTAATGGCGTCGACACCGGCTACTTTATACCCTGGACTGGGCCACGAGCGGCTGATTCACTGGTCTTCTGCGCCAAGTTAGACTACTTTCCAAATGCGCAGGCTATTCTACATTTCTGTGAAAATACCTTGCCTCTGATATGGAAGCAGCGTCCACTGGTGCGCCTGGCGATTGTTGGCAGTAATCCTCCGCAAGCGGTACGTAAGTTAGCTGCCGATGAACGTATTACTGTGACGGGCTACGTGCCAGATACGCGCCCATACCTGGGTGCAGCATCCGTCGCAATTGCTCCGCTCGTGGTAGCCGCTGGCATGCAGAACAAGGTGTTGGAGGCGCTGTCCATGGCTATGCCAACAGTAACAACTCCTCGCTGCTCTCGTGCTCTCGGTCTCCAGGATGGGGTACATCTCCTGGTGGCCGCAGAACCTCAAGCGTACGCAAATGCAGTAGTGAAGTTGCTGGAAGATCCCGAACTCGCTCAACGGCTGGGGAGAGCCGGTCACCAGTTCGTAGCAGAACACTACAGTTGGGCAAGCGCCGCTAATGCCATCGACAGGCTCTATCACTCGATGGCAGCCGTACCGGGGCAACAGGAGCTAGTTGTTAACTTTGCCCCACTCGCCTAGGAGACAGGAGTATACCCTGAAGTACTATTCTAGTGCAGGATAATGAGGTTGTGATATGTCACCTCGTTAAGGAACACGGGATCGAACTATAGCATTCCTGAAGAGATGGAAAGGTTGAAGCTCATGAGGCTTGAAGAGGGTGTGATTGGCATACAGCCTCTCCCTGGATATCAGCGAATCAAGAAGCGACGCAGGCGAACTCGACCGAAAAAGCGGCGTTACATGGTAATAGGCATCTGCCTGTTTCTCGCTGTGTCGAGCATCATCTTATCCATCGTTGGCTATCCGGCTCTGGCTAACAGGTATCACCAGGACCTAGCTCTGGCGCATACAGGAGGGCAGGATCTGCAGGCAGCTCTGACGCTGGTAGAGCACAATCCCCTCGATAGCAGCAGTGTTGGCACAGCCAGGCTGCATTTTACAAAAGCATTAGCGTCCTTTACCCAATTGCAAAGCGATCTTGCTCCACTGCCCGACTTGCTGGCATCTACGCCCGCGTATGGGGCGCGTTTAGGAGCAGCAAAGCGCCTGCTCCCACTGGCGATCACGCTGGCCCAGGCGGGATTGGCAGGCTGTGCCAGCTTGAGCATCATCGCAACAAGACTTCACGAACCTTTGAGTACCGGGGCGCAGGGTTTAACCACGGCGGATATAACGCTTCTGCACCAGAATCTTCAGCAACTCAAGCTCATGCTCAATCAAGCGATTGGGCAGGCGAATCAACTACAACCGGTGGACCTGCAGCTAGATCCGCGTTTGAGCAAGCTGGTGGGTGAGTTTCATACCCGCCTGCCCCTTATACAGAATGCGATCGGTCAAGCAGAGGCGTTCCTCGCCGTCGCGCCTCAGGTGCTCGGTATTGGTACGCCCGCGTACTACCTGGTAGAGATCCTTGACTCATCAGAATTGAGACCTGGCGGGGGTTTCATTGGTAATTACGGCATCGCCACACTCTCGGGCGGCCGGTTCGTGTCGGCTCGCGTGGTAGATACCTACCTCCTCGATAGGGCTTTCGAGCGAACGCACAGGATTCCTTTCCCTCCGGCTTACTCGTGGTTTAACCTGGCGCACAAGTGGGGACTGCGGGATTCCAACCTCGATGCAGATTTTCCAACATCAGCGCTCAATGGCGAGACACATTATGCAAAGGAAGGGGGAAAGCGGCCACTGGCCGGTGTCATTGCCATCACCCCTGCACTCATCGAGCATATGCTCGCTCTCACCGGTCCCATTCAGGTCCCGGAGTATCACGAGACGGTTACAGCACAAAATCTGATGGACCGTATTCACTATCACCAGTTGATAGAGGACGCCGCAAAGGGCGGTGATGTTCCCTCCGCCGATGGATACTCATCTGTCCGCAAGCATTTCACGGCATTGTTAGGCAAGTATTTCCTGGCGCGCCTGCATGCACTGCCCGGCTCAACCTTTCCCAAACTCCTGCAAATACTGATCAACTCGGTACACAGCAAGGATATTCAGCTCTATTTCAATGCCAGCGCGGCCGAAAAGCTGCTGCAATTCTACCATTTTGACGACTCTATCCAGTCACCGGCCGGTGATGGCATCTTCGTAGTAGATGCTAATATTTCACCGAGTAAAGCGAACAAGTATCTTATCACGACCGTGAAAGACCAGGTATCTATTGACCAGGCAGGCAATGTGAAGCACCACACCATCATCAAATTTACGTGGACAGTATCAGGGCCACCACCCAACTTTTATGGCTCCGCGCTTTACAGGGCCTATGTGCGTGTGTACATGCCTGTTAACAGTGTCTTGCGTACACAAGTTGGGTGGGTACCAAAGGATACAGGCATCGCCTCTGGGCGCAGGTTCTGGGGAGGCCGTTTCAGTGTCAATTACCCATCTACGGGAACCATTACACTGACGTGGAGTGTGGCGGGGGCTGTGAGTAAAGATACACGTGGCTGGCATTACCTGTACCTGATACAACGACAAGCGGGTGCTCAACAGCAGATGAATCTACAAATCACGTTCCCATCATGTGCGGCAATCATTGATACATCTCCAGGCCTGGTGAAAGATAGCAAGCAG
>WNGJ01012560.1_pt1 | contig 12485 bp, 14 predicted proteins | sample 5400611 | NCBI WGS metagenome assembly WNGJ01 (sample SAMN13153375, study PRJNA577476) | soil metagenome | isolation source: 40 cm soil or saprolite under Garry oak tree replicate 1 | place: USA:California | collected 2016-06-15
CCGCAACCCGCATGACCAAGCGGACGGGTCAGCCCGCCGCCGGTGCGAGCCGCACCTGCCCGCGTGCCGGGACGGGTGTCAGATGCCAGCACCAGCCACCCTGCCCGCCGCCAGCCGCACCCGACCGCGAGGCCGCGGCCGTCGTGGCCCCACACCCCGAACAAGGATGGTCTCTGCTGTGCAACGGCGTCGTCCTGTTCGAGGACACCGGCCTGCTCCTGCCCGACGGCCAGATGATCCCGCCGCACCCCTCAGCCAGCCACGGCGCGACCCCGGCACACAAGCTGAGCGACCGTAAGCCGCTGCCGGGCCGGTGACGCATAAAGATGATCCCGAACGGCTGCGCGCCGTGGCACGCCACCTCACTGGGCACCACATACTGGGCGCGCCGCTAGCATCACCTGCGGCCAATCCCACCGCTACCGGAGCGCCCGTCGCATTGTTGCAACGGTCCCGGCGGATGCCCGCGCTCCCGCATGTGACGCCGGTCAGCGAAGTTCGGCCCGGCCGGCGGTTGCCAGCTCTCGGCATTGTTCGTGGAAGTGCCGCACCGCTGGCAGGTCCGGGTAGTCGCGGATGAGCACCGCGTCCAGCTCCCGGATGCTGCGGCTCGCGCGTGCGTTGATCAGATACACCGCTTGCGTTGAATCCATCGCGCGCTGCGCTTGGCCAATTGCCTCGTCGGGCTGACCCATCTCGGCCAGTGCGATACCGAGGTTGACGCGGGACAGCGCTCCAGGAGTCGGATGCGCGGGCCGCTGGCGGGCGCGGGCTTCGGCAGCAGCGACGGCCTCCTCGGCGGCGCGCTTAGCTGCGCCGAAGTCGCGGAGTGACAGATACGCCGTGACGGGATAGGCGCACAGCGTGTAGTCCGCCAGCGTTCCTGGGTCGAGGATGGCGGGCGCTGTGGTCGGCAGGCGATCCCACAGCGTTTGCGCCTGGGTCAGGAGATCCTCACATTTACCAGGCTCGCCGAGCCGCGCATATGCGCGGGCGGCATGGGCACGCAGCCGGATGGCGAGCGGGTGCGACTCTGGGCATCTTTGGATTCCCTTACCTGCTGCGCTCAGCGCCCGGTCTGGACGGTTTTGGTCTATTGCGATCTCCGCCATCGATGCGGCCGCCCAGGCGCACAGTTCGCTGTGGCCGGCCTGGTCGGCATGCTCGAAGCAGTCGATCGCGAACGCCCAGGCGGTGAGCAGGTCACCGAGGTCGTGGGCGAGCCAGGCCATTTCTTCGTCCAGCCACGCGGCGTAGACGTAAAGCTGGCGGCCTTCGGCGAGAGTGTGGCGGCCCTGGAGCAACTCGTGCACGCGCGTCCGGTAAGCCCGCGCGATGGTGAACAGCTCGGCAGGCGGCCGTGTCGTATAGGCGCGGTTGAGCTCGGTGGCGACGGCTTCGAGATGATCGAAGGTGCCAGCCCCCACGCCAGGGCTCCCGGTCAGCCGGGTGAACTCCATGGCGTCGGCGGCGGCTTCGCGAAGCACCCGTTCCAGCGCCTCCGGCGCGATGGACGCCGCAAGCCCGAGTTTCAGAGCATCCCGGCGCCTCGTGGGATCGGCCTCCTCTTCGGCATCGCCGCAGGAATCGGTTCGCCCATTATCAGGGCGTCTGTCCGGTAACGCCAAAACAGCCGCTGGCTGGGAGTTACCCCCGGCTTGCCCGTCCTCGCGATGCCGCTGCCTGGCGGCCGGCGCCGGTGCGAGCGCGATGAGCGCGCCGTCGGCGCGCAGCGCGTTGTCCACCTGCGCGGCCATCGCCGGAGAGGGTGGCTTGTGACCGTTTCTGACCTTGCACAGGTAACCGACGTCGTAGTTGACGATCTTGGCGAGCCGGTGCAGGGACATACCGCGCTCAGCCATCAGCCGGCGCATATGTTCACCGAATGCCGTCATGGTCTCCGTCCGCATGTGGCCTCTTTACCGGCGGCGCGGGCAATAGCCAACGTCTCGACCAATTCTTGCCCATGCTGGCAGGGTTGGGAATTATAAATCGCAAAATGACTATAGGGGAACTCGCCGTGCGCGCCAAGGACGGCCCTCGCCCACCGGCCACGCAAAATCCGGCCCGCGCGGACCGAACGCACCAGGCCAGCAGCATTCACTCTCCTGCCCGCCGCAGGCGGGGGAATTCTGCGCGGTCAGCCCCGCGGGAGCGCCAGGCCGGGCCGGTGACCGACGACGGTCCCTACCCCGTGCTGCTGGCCGCGGCCTTCACCGCGGGCGACCCGTACCACCTGGCCGTGGCGGGCTCGTACGATTCGGCGGCCGGGATCGGCGGCTACGCCGCGGTACCGGGCACGGGCAAGGCCCTTGTCGGCGCTGTCCAGGGGCCACGGATCAACGGCCCAGCGGCCGTATTGAAAGGATTGCAGCACGGCCTGCGCAGCTACGAGGACGGGGATCACGTCCGGCTCGTCCTTGCCGACACGACCTTGACCGGCCTGCTGGCGCGCGCTCGTTCCTGGCCGCGGGCTATGCGGGCCGGTACCGCGCGGAAAGGTATCTGCAGACCTTCCCCTGGCCGGAGACGCTCGGCCTGGTGTGTGATCATTTTCGCCGCCTGACCGTGGACGTACAGCCCCCCTGCCCCGGCGCAAGCAGGCGCACCACCGGGAAGGTCCCCGGCCACCTGCTGCTCGGCCCGGCGTTCCGGCTCGCCTGGGCCATGAGCAACCTGCGCTGCGACGGCCAGGCGGTGGACCAGCAGACGCTGCGCTGGCTGGGCCTGTTCGCCACCAGCAAGAACAGTGCGCAAAAACTGCGCGCCGCCTACAATCGAATGCTGCGCGACCGCCCGCCGCACAAAAGCTGATCAACGCTTCCGCTTCATGTCCCATGGGCCAGTGCCGTAGCCCTCTCTATAGCCCCCTTCCGCCACCATCGAGGGCAATAGTCAACGTCTCGACACAGTCTGATGCTTCCAGCAGAATGCTCAACCAGCCTGAACGCAGCCGCATGGAATACAGGCGAGCACGCTGCGAAGCTACCTGGCTTTACGGATGGAAATGACGGCAAACTCACGAGGGAGACCATGACCGCCGAGGACAGGCTCGCTGCCGCGGCTGCCACCATCTGGTCAATGCCCGCCGAAAAGATCGACAGCCAGTTAGCCCGGCTCGCTGCGGCACCGCCAGGCACCAGCGTGCTAACCGCGTTACAGGAGACGGTGATGGCGGTGTGCTGGGCCGCCGGCACACCTTTGACCGCGACCACCGTGTTTGGGCGGCTGGACTACCCGGACGCCGTGACCCGCTGCACCGTCGCCGACTGCCTGCTCAGCCTGTACCGCGCCGGCTACCTGACACGTGAGCCGCTCAACGGCCGCGCATGGCTGTACCGCCCGGCCCGGCCGCTGGCCGAACACCTGGCGCGCCTGATCGCGGACCTGCTGCGGCGCAGCCCCGACCCGGCCGTCACTGCTGTTCGCCTCCCGCGGGCTGGGACTGGCCGCGATCGGGCTGATCAAGGGCGTGTACCCGCTGCTGTGGGGCGCTGGGCAGCTGCTCACCGGCCGGCTGTCCGACACCCTGGGGCGCAAGCCGCTGATCGTCGCCGGGATGCTAGTCTAGGTGGCCGCGTCTCCCGCCGCGCTCGCGCTGCCGTCCCGGCCGCTGGTGGCTGGGCTGGCCAGCGCGGTGCTGCTCGGCGCGGGGACCGCGATGGTCTACCCGGCGCTGATCGCCTCGGTGGCCGACCACACCCATCCCTCGTGGCGGGCGCAGGGCCTTGGGGTATACCGGTTCTGGCGCGACCTCGGCTATGCCGCCGGCGCGGTGATCGCCGGGCTGGTCGCCGGCGCGTTCGGCCTCAGCGCGGCGGTCGCGGCCGGCGGGGCGCTCACCCTGCTGTCCGGGCTGCTGGCGGCCCGGTGGATCACCGGTAACCACAGCCGCCGGCAGACAAGCGATGCTGGCCGGGACTAGCTGCGGCGGCTCGCCGGCCGCCGGCGAGGGAGGAGGTGCGGGCCGGTGGAAGGACGATGTGTGTCGCCGGAGACCCTGGCCGCGCAGGCGCTGGGCGAGGTGGACCCGGTGACCGGTGGGCTGGCGCCGGTGATCAACCCGTCCACGAACTATGAGCGGCAGGCTGATGGCTCCTACCGGCAGGACCGCCAGTACACTCGGGCCGACAACCCGACCTTTGAGCACGCCGAGCGGCTGCTGGCCGCCCTGGAGGGCGCCGGGTGCGCGTGCGCGCTGTTCGCATCAGGCATGGCGGCGGCCACGGCGGTGTTCCAGTCGCTGCTGCCCGGCGATCACGTGCTGGTCTCGCGGGTGCTGTACTGGGGGGTGCGCAAGTGGCTGGCCGAGTTCGGCCTGACCTGGGGCCTGGACGTGGAGTTCACCGACACCTGCGACCTGGCCGCGGTGGCGGCCGCGATCCGGCCGGGCCGCACCCGGTTCATCTGGGTGGAGACGCCGGCGAACCCGATGTGGGAGGTCACCGACCTGGCCGCCGTCTGCGAGCTGGCCCATTCCGCGGGGGTGCGGGTGGCGGTGGACAACACGGTAGCGACCCCGGTGCTGACCAGGCCGCTGGAACTCGGCGCGGACCTGGTGGTGCACTCGGCCACCAAGTACCTCAACGGCCACAGCGACGTGCTGGCCGGGGCGGTGCTGACCGCCCGCCGCGATCCGTTCTGGGAACGGATCCGGTCCTGGCGGCGCAACGCCGGCGCGACGCTGGGCCCGTTCGAGGCCTGGCTGCTGCAGCGGGGCATGCGCACCCTGTTCCTGCGGGTGCACCGCGCGTCCGAGAGCGCCCTGGCCATCGCCACCCACTTCGAGAGCCACCCGGCGGTGGCGGCCGTGCTCTACCCGGGGCTGCCGTCGCATCCCGGCCATCAGATCGCGGCCCGCCAGATGCACGGCGGGTTCGGCGGGATGCTGTCGATCCGGCTGGCCGGCGGGACCGGGCATGCCCTGGCGGTGCTGCCCGCCGTCCGGGTGTTCAAGCGGGCCACCTCGCTCGGCGGGGTGGAGAGCCTCATCGAGCACCGGCGCAGCATGGAGGGACCCTCCTCCCCGGTGCCCGGTGACCTGCTGCGCCTTTCGGTCGGCATCGAGGCACCCGCGGACCTGATCGCTGATCTCGAAGCCGCGCTCGGCGCCGCGCAAGACCACCCTGCCGTCGCCCCTGGCGCGCCAGCGGCGGGTTAGGAGGGCCGCCGCGCGATGGATCTTGCCGGCAGTGTCGCGAACGCGCTGGAACGCAGCGTGCTGTCCGCCGTCATCGCCCGCGGGGCAGAGCTGCGGGTCGCTGCTGTAGAGGATGGTGTTGCCGTCCTGGAGGTGACCGGATCCCCGGGCGCCGTCATCCCGCTGGCCTCCCGCATCGAGGCGCTGATCCGCGCCGCCGTGCCGGAGATTACCGCCGTGCGGATCACCGGACCCGGCGACGCGCCGCCGGAAAGCGCTGCCGGCAGCCTGGCCGAGCAGGCGCGCCGCGTCCTGGATGCGGAGATCAACCCGGTGATCGCCGCGCACCGCGGCCACGTCGCCCTGGCCGGTGTGGACCAGGGCTGGGTCCGCATCCGGTTCGAGGGCGGCTGCCAGGGCTGCAGCCTGGCCGAGGTGACGCTGCGGCAGGGCATCGAGCCGCTGCTACGGGCACGCCTTCCCGGCATGACCGGCCTGGCAGACGTCACCGACCACGAGGCCGGAACCCAGCCGTTCTTCTCCCCCGAGAAACGGTAACTCCGCTATGCAACCAGGCGATGAGATGACGGCGGTGCAGGGTGCGGCCAGGCCGGGCGGCGCGCGGGTGCTGCTGCTGGTGCCCGCCCGCACCTACCGCGCCGCTGACTTCCTCACCGCGGCGGCCCGGCTGTGTCTTGACCTGGTGATCGGCAGTGATGGCGCGCTGCCGCTGGGCGGCCTCCCGGTCGTGCACGCCGACCCCGGCCGCAGCGCCAGCCGGCTCATAGCCGAGGCCGGGCAGGTCGACGCCGTTGTCGCCGCCGACGCCCCGATGCTGGCTCTGGCCGCTGCCGTGGCGGCACGCCTGGGTCTGGCGCACAACCCGGTGGAGGCGGTGGTCGCCGCCACCGACAAGACCCGGCAGCGGCGTCGCTGGGCGGACGCCGGAATCGCTCAGCCGGCGTTCCGGATCGTGCCCGCCGCCGCTTCGGAGGATTCGCTGCGCCATGCGGCGGCGCGGGTGGGGTATCCGTGCGTGGTCAAGGCGGTGTCGCTCAGCGCCAGCCAGGGGATCCTGCGCGCCGACGACCCCGCAGCCGCCGTGGCCGCAGCCGGGCGGATCCGGCAGATCCTGGCAACCGCGGGCCGTCCGGGGAATGAACCGCTGCTCGTCGAGGAGTACGTACCCGGGTGGGAGCTGAGCATCGACGGCCTGCTAGACGCCGGTGACCTCACGGTCACCGCGGTCTTCGACAAGCCGGGCACCTCCGAGGGCCCCACCTTCGAAGAAACCGTGCTGATCACCCCGTCCCGGCTGCCCGGGGACGTCCTGTCCGCGGCGGTGCGCACCGCCGGGCAAGCCGCCTGCGCGCTCGGGCTCCAGTACGGCCCGATCCACGCCGAGCTGCGCATCGACGACCGCCGCGGCCAGGCCAGGCCGGTCATGCTGGAACTGACCGCCCGCTCGATCGGCGGCCTGTGCTCACGGGTGCTGCGGTTCGGCGGCGGGCAGAGCCTGGAGGAACTGGTGCTGGCCAGCGCCCTGGGCCGGCGCGTGTCACCATGCCGCCTGCCTGGGACCTCCGGCGTGCTCATGCTTCCCACCGAACAGCCCGGCGTGCTGCGGGCGGTCGAGGGCCGTGCCGAAGCCGAGGCCGTGCCCGGAATCACCGGCCTGACCATCACCATCCCGATCGGCCAGCCCGTCCATCCGCTTCCCGAAGGAGACCGGTACCTGGGCTTCGTCTTCGCCGAAGGCGAGGACTACCAGCAGGTCGAGCGCGCTCTCGCCACCGCCCGCGAGCGGCTGCGCGTGGTGATCGGCTGACCGCGGTGACCTCGGCGGGCTTCCGTTCGTACTCAGCGCGGCCGCATGCGGACCCCGGTGAGCCTGGAAAGGCGCGCTGCGAAGGCGGGACCAGACACCAGCCACGGGTGACCGCTGCGCTGGGCCCGCTCGCCGGTGTTCCAGCCGGCTACCTCCACCAGCGCGCGTAGCCGGACGAGGCCCCGGTGCCATCGCAGCGACCCCCGGTCGATGGCGACGCCGCTGTGATGGCGGTAGCGATGCTCGAAACGCCGGGACAGCATCCGGCCCGCCGCGGCTGTCGCGGGCCGCAACGATGCCGGCACCAGCACGGGCGGGTCGGTCAGTATCACTGTGGTGAAGCCGACGTCGTAGGCCCGCGGGCCGAGCAGGGCCGCGCTCCAGTCCAGCACGGTGGCCGCTCCTGCCGGGCCGGCCAGCAGGTTGAACGGGTGCAGGTCGCCGTGGCAGATCACCTCGGGTGCGGCAGGCGGCGGATGAGCGGCCAGCCGCCGGGCCGCACCGGCGAGGTCTGTCCGGCCGTGGGCTTCCGACAGCGCCCGCAGGCGGTCGAGCAGGCCAGCCACGGTCGTGGCGACGGCCGGACAGCCGTCAGCCGGCGGCGCAGCGGACCGGGATCGATACGGTGCAGTTCGCTCATCGTGACGGCCAGCATCTCGGGAACGGTGGTGGCCAGGCGGGGCAGTTGCGTGAACGCCGTAGTGCCGTCGAGGCCGGCCAGCAGCGGGGTGCCAGGGGCCCGGTCCATCACCATGAAGGCGCGCCCGAGCCCATCGGCGGGCCCGCCGCTGGCCCGGACCCTCGGCGTCGGGAAGCCATGGCGCGCCACCTCGACCTGGACGAGCGTCTCTTTGCGTGCCAGTTCGGGGTCGGGCATCACCCGGGCGACGAGGTCGTCGTCAAAGCCCGCGGGTGCGCCGGTGAGGCGGAAGGCTAGCAGCTCCGCCCAGAACCCCCCAGTCAGCGGTTCGGGGGGCGCGGCAAAGTCGAGGCGCGGGTTGCCGGTGGCCGTGCGCAGCACCGCCAGCAGGCGTCCGGGGAGTTCATCAGTCATAGTTACGGTGTTTACCGTAACGGTTTTTACCGGTAGTGTCCATGTGGTGGCCGACATCCAGGCTGTGGAGGCGGTGGAACTCACCGTCGACGAGCTCGCCCGGCGGGCGCGCCTTCCGGTCCGCACCATCCGCGAGTACCAGACGCTGCGCCTGCTGCCCGCGCCCCGGCGGCGGGGCCGCGTCGGCGTCTACGGCCAGCTTCACCTGGACCGTCTGGCCGCTATCGGCCGGCTCCAGGGGCGCGGCTACTCGCTAGCCGCCATCAAGGATCTCCTCGACGCCGGTGATGCCGGGGGCCTGGCCGCCGTGCTCGGGGTGGATCTGGGTGCGGCGGCACTGGATGAGATGCCGCTGCGCCTGACCAGGGCTGAGTTCGAGAGCCGGGTGCCTGGACTGCCCGCGGCCGCGCTGGAGCGTGCCCGGACCGTGGGCCTCCTCCAGATCGACGGGACCGGGCACGTCCTGGTGCGCAGCCCCGCATTGCTCGCCTTGGTGGCGCACGCCGCCGGGGCCGGCCTGCCCGCCGACGGCGTACTAGATCTCATCGGCGCCCTGCACACCGGGCTGAATGAGCTGGCCGACGCGGTCACCAGTCACGTCGTCGACCACGTCTTGGAGCCGCTGCGCTCGCAGGGGCACGCGGACGCGTTCGCGCCGCTGCTGCGGCGGGCCCGGCTGCTGTTGCTACAGGGCATGGCCAGCATGTTCGCCGACCGGCTCGGCGAGGCGCTGCTGGCCCGCGCCGAGACCGACCCGCTCCGGGCCGGGCCACTGCGCGACGCCATCGCGGAGATCCGCGTCGGTGCCGTCGCCGACGCCGCCGGGCACATCGAGCACCGGAGCCGGCCGTGACGATCGCCAACCAGCAGCAGGCTGATCACTGGAACGGCGAGGAAGCCAGCCACTGGGTGACCCACCAGGCCGCTTACGACCGGATGCTGGCACCGTTCACCGCCATGCTGCTCGCCGCCGCCGCGCTCCAGCCAGGCGACCAGGTCCTCGATGTCGGCTGCGGGTGCGGGTCGACGACCTGCGCCGCCGCCGGCCGCGTCCTCGGGGCCGATCTGTCCGGGCCGATGCTCGCCCGCGGCCAGGCCAGCGCGGCCGCCGCCGGGCTCGGGAACGCCGCGTTCGAGCGCGCCGACGCCCAGGTCCATGCGTTCGGGGAATCGTCCTTCGACGCGGTGATCTCCCGGTTCGGGATCATGTTCTTCGCCGACCCGGTGGCGGCGTTCGCCAACCTGCGCCGCGCCACCCGGCCGGGCGGCCGCATGGCGTTCGTCTGCTGGCAGGACCTGACCGCCAACCAGTGGCTCCTGGTCCCCGGCGCGGCCCTCGCCCAGCACGTGCCACTGCCCGACCTCGGCGAGCCCGGAGCGCCCGGCATGTTCGCCTTCGCCGACCCAGGCCGGATCACGGCCGTCCTCACCAAGTCCGGCTGGCGCGGAAGCGTGGACGAGACGGTCGAATTCCTCCGCTGCGGCGCGATCGGCCGGACCATGCTCGGCGGCGCCGGCGCCCAGACGTCGGCCCGGGCGGTCCTCGCCGTCCGCGACGCGCTCGCCCGCCGCCACGACGGCAGTGGCGTGCGCCTGGAGGCAGCAGTGTGGCGGGTGCTCGCCACGCGGTGAACAGGCCCGCCGATGGCGCGCCGGGTGCCGTCATCCTGCTGGCTCGGGCAGGCGCGGAGGCCGCCGTGCTCGCCGAGATGGCAGCCGACGACGCGACCCGCACGCGGCCACGATCCAGGCGGCTTCAGGATATTAAAGTGTTTCCCGCGGGATGAGCCGCCTGCATCACAGGAACACGGCCAGTTCCCGGCAGCCAGGAAGCTGATGGCGGACTCGGCGTCCAGGACGACGCGGAGCAGTCTGCCAAGATCCGCGAGGAGATTCATGCGCAGCCGATCACGCTGAAGGACGGCAGTTGGCCAGGCAAGGAGATCTTCGAGGTCCCTATCTCAACGGCAGGGCTATCGTCCAGCGCAGCCGCCGGCATCCCTTCATCTGGGAGATCTATGACGCCCTCAAGGAATGCCGATTCTCCCAGTTTCACACATAGGAATCCTGGCCAGGCAGCGCTACGGGTCGTTGCCGTGCAAGGCAACAGCACCGCTGACTACTTAACGTGATCTTGGCTGCATTCGTTGGCAGAGGTCTGGCAGGAATCGCGCCCAGCTGACGGCCAGGCAGTACAGGCAGCTGAGGTAGCTCATAGTCGCCATACAGGTGTCTCACTTTCCGTACGCGCATAGTGGGGTTTCTGGGACAGGACGGAGTTCTGGGAGGGAACGTGGATCACGGTTCGGTGTTTAAGCGGTGCGGCTGCCGGGACCGGGTAACCGGCAGGTTGCTCGGGGCGTGCTGCCCGAGACTGAGGTCAGCGCGACACGGGTCGTGGTACTTCAGCGCGGGCCTGCCGTCGGCGATGGGGAGGCGCCGGGTGCGCCGCGGCGGCTTCACCACGAAGGCGGCGGCGGTCGCGGCGCTGGAGGCGTTGTCCAGCCTCGGTTGCGGTGCCAGCAGGCGGGCTGACGACGGGTGCATGGCTGGGCGGTTGGCTTGAGGTCGCGGGTGTCGCTGCGTGCCTCGACCAGCCGTGGGTATGCGGCCCACGTGCGGGCATATCTGGTCCCGTACCTGGGCGGCATCCCGTTGGCGGAGCTGTCGCCCGCTGATGTGCAGGCGATGTTTGCCGCGATCATCCGTGGCGAGGCGGTGCTGGGGCATCCGGTGAGCGCGGCGACGCTGCGGCGCATCCCCGCCACGCTGCGGGCCGCGCTTAACGCCGCGGTGCGGGCCGGGCTCACCGCCTCCAACCCCGGCCGGTGGCCTGAGCCGCCCGCTGCGGCCAGGCCCGTCCGCAGGTATGGACCCCCGCCTTGACCCAACGGTGGGAGCGGGAGGGGTGGCGGCCGGTGGTCGGTGTGTGGACCGCCGGGCAGACCGCCGCCTTCCTGGCCCAGGTGCGGGATCATCGGCTGTACGCGCTGTTCCACCTGGTCGCGCTGCGCGGGCGCGCCGTGGCGAGGCCGCCGGGCTCAGGTGGAGTGACCTCGACCTCGATGCCGGGACGCTCACCGTGACCGGGCAGCTGCAGCAACTCGGCGGGCGCCTGATTGCCGGGCCGCCGAAAAGCGACGCCGGGCGGCGGGTCATCGCGCTCGACAAGACGACGATCGCGGCGCTGCGCGCCCACCGGGTGCGGCAGCACGCCGAGCGGTCCGCCGCCGGATCGCGATGGGCCGACACCGGGTACGTGTTCACCACGGGGATGGGGAAGCCGGTCGGCCCAGACCGGCTGACCCGCCTGTTCCGCCGCCTGGTCGCCGGATCCGGGCTGCCGCCGGTCACTCTGCATGGGCTGCGGCACGGGGCGGCTACCCTCGCCCTGGCCGCCGGGACCGACCTGAAGATCGTGCAAGACCAGCTCGGGCACTCGACGATCACCCTGACCGCCGACACCTACACCAGCGTTCTGCCCGAAACCGCCCGGGCCGCCGCGGACAGCACCGCCGCCCTCCTGTTCCCCGCCCGGCCCAGGCGCGCAGCCAACGGGCGCCCAGGATCGCGGCGGGCAGGCAGCCGGCAGGTCCCAGCTCGGGTGCGGCACGACCGCGGCCAGCACACCGGCCGGGCCGCCTGACTGCGGCTGACGCGGACGAGCCGGCCACGGCGGGCGATGGCCGGGCGTCGGCGCGACCTGCGGCCGCCTGGCCTGCCCTGGGCTCCACGTAGCCGGTGCCGCGAATACAGTTAGCGAACCCACTGTCCTCACGCAGGCAAGATCACGTCGTCGCCCGCTGTTCCTGCCTTCCATGGCTCCGGTCTGTCAACCGCCGCACGGTACGCGGCCCACGGAAACCGTGCCCGCGGCCTGCCGCAGGCGGATCCTGGCTCCCGGATTGCATGGCGAAGGCAGGAGGGAGATCTTGATGGGCAGGAGATGCGCGGGCTCGGTGTACCCGCGGTGCGGGTGCCGCCAGGGACGGGCGGGGGCGCGTTGAGGCGCGTTGCGGCGCGTCGTGCCCGCGGCTGGGGGAGGAGGGGCACGGGAGCTGGTTCTTCAGCCTGGACCTGCCCCGGACGCCGGGCGGGCGGCGGTGCCGGGTGCGGCGCGGCGGGTACCCGAACCGGCAGGCGGCCGAGCAGGCGCTGGAACAGCTGCAGGTGCCCGGCGGCCGGATGCTGACGGCGGCGGACTGGCTGGTGACCTGGCTGGAGACCCGGGCCCGGCTGCGGGAGAACACCCGCCGCGGCTACGCCGCCCATATCCACCGCTACCTCATCCCGCACCTGGGCACCGTGCTGCTGGCCGAGTTGCACGTCGGCCACCTGGAGAAGGTTTTCACCGTGTTGCTGAAGAAGCGGGGGATGAGCGCGGCGACGGCCCGCCGGGTCCATTCCACGCTGCGCTCGGCGCTGAACGCCGCCGTGCGCGAGCGGCTGCTGGCCGACAACCC
>WNGJ01013783.1_pt1 | contig 12485 bp, 9 predicted proteins | sample 5400611 | NCBI WGS metagenome assembly WNGJ01 (sample SAMN13153375, study PRJNA577476) | soil metagenome | isolation source: 40 cm soil or saprolite under Garry oak tree replicate 1 | place: USA:California | collected 2016-06-15
ATCCGCGTCCAGCAGCAGCGCGTCCGCGACCGGTTCCCGGACACCCCGGCCAGCGAACTGAAGCTGCTGCCCACCGGCTGGGCCAACCGGGACGGCCGCCGCCCGCTGACCGTCCCGGCGCTGTCAGCCGCGCACCGCGACTGGCTCACCTCGCTCCCGCCGCTGCTGCTGGACGGCGGCGGCGAATTCGGCAAGGACCGCGCTGTCCCGTACTCCTACCGGCACACCTACGCCCAAAGGCACGCCGACGCCGGCGTTCCCATCGACGTGCTCGCCGAGCTGCTCGACCATCGCAACCTGAACGTCACCCGCGGCTACTACCGGGTCGGCGAGGAACGCCGCCGCGGCGCCGTCGACAAGGTCACCGCGATGCAGTTCGACCGGCACGGCAACCGGATCTGGCGCGACGCCCGAGCCCTGCTGGACGACGAGCACGCCCGCTACGCGGTCGGCTCCGTCGCCGTCCCCTACGGCACCTGCACCGAGCCGTCGAACGTCGCCGCCGGCGGGAACGACTGCCCGGTCCGGTTCCGCTGCGCCGGCTGCGACCACTTCCGCACCGACGTGTCCTACCTCCCCGACCTGACCGCTTACCTCGACGACCTGCTCCGCGCCCGCGAACGGCTCGCCGCCGCGACCGGCATCGACACCTGGGCACGCGACCAGGCGACACCCGCCAGCCAGGAGATCACCGTCATCCGGCAGCTCATCAACCGCATCAAAGGCGACATCGCCGGCCTGGGCCCGGACGACCGTACCCGCATCGACGAGGCCGTCGCAGTCGTCCGCAAGCACCGCGCGGTCAGCATCGGCATGCCCCGGCTCCGCCCGGCCGCGCAGGCCCTCACCTCAGAAGCGAAAGGCCAGGCCTCATGACCAGCCGCAAGCCAGCAGCAGGCACCGGCCCGAACCCGCGCACCGAGACGATGCGCAAAGGCCGGCAGGCCGACTCCGCCCGGCGCCGGCAGCGCGTCCTGACTGCGCTCGACCGCGCTGCCGCCAGCGGGACCGAGATCAGCGCATCGGGTATCGCCCGTGCCGCCGGCGTCGACCGGACCTTCCTCTACCGGCACCGGGACCTGCTCGAGAAGATCCACGCGGCCGAAGCCGCCCTGCCGCCCGCCGGCGAGAACAGAGGACCCGCCGTCACCCGCGCATCCCTGCAAGCAGACCTGCTTGCAGCCCACGAACGCGCCATACGGCTCAACGCACGCGTCCGCCAGCTCGAACAGCGGCTGTCCGATGCCCTCGGCGAACAAGCGTGGCGCGAGTCCGGGCTCGGCGCGCCCGCCGACATCGACGCGCTCAACCAGAAAATCACCCACCTCGAGCAGCAAGCCGCCGACCTGCGCCTGCAACTGGAAGAACGCGGCGACGAACTCTCAGCCGCCCGCGCCGCCAACCGCGAGCTGATGACCCGGCTCAACCAGTCCGCGGCATCACGCTGACACGACACGCCGTGCGGTAGTTGCACCACACCTGCTGCATCAGGTAACTTCATCCATGCCAGCCTCTGACCTGCGAAAACACGGAGATCGAACTCAGCTGGCCGGGCTCCGCCCCTGGAGAACATCCGCGATACCGTATACCGGGAAGACCACAGCCAGGCCTGGGCCGGAGACGGCCCGCAGGCCCTGGCTTCCCTCCGCAACCTCGCACTCGGACTATTCCGCATAAAAAACGTCAAAGCCATCAAGGAAACCGCAGAATGGGTCTGCCGAGAGCAGACGCGGGCACTCCAGTTCATGACTACCTAGCGCAACATAGGTCACGGATGGTGATCTTAAATTGGCCCTGCACCGGTGGTGCCTCACATAGAGTCCGTTCAATGTCAACGCAGCGTTTGGTCACAAGCGGAGATCCATGAACGTGATAACGGTCCGTTATCCGATCTTCCGGCGCGGAATCAACTCCAGCGGGCAGACCGCTACGGTGACGCTGGGTCACCTCCGGGAGTCGCGGTACCCGGGCACCGTGTAGCGGGAAGGCCGGGCAGATCAGGGCTTCTGCGAGCCCCACAGAAGCCCCACAAGCCTGCGACACGGTAGCCGATCCCCACAGGAATCCCACGAACGAAACGGCACACTCCGGTACACTTGTTATACGTGTTAAAGGTACGGAAAATAGCCGCTCGGCAGCGTCGATGCGCGTGAGCTGGGCTGTTGGGGCCTTTTCCAGGTAAGTGCTCTCAGGATGATAGAACGCCTGAAAAGCGGAAGCTCATCCGTTCCAGCTGCGGCTGGATGGGGCGCCTCGGCTGTCCGCTGCCTTCACGGCCGCGAGGGTGCCGAATTGCTGGTGCTCCGCGTGCCATTCAAGTGTGCGTAGCGTCGCTACGTCAATTTCATGGGCTGGGCATCACGTAGGCTCCTAGTTAATTACTTCGCCCTGAAGAACCCGGGCGATGGGTGACGGCCGGGAGTCTGAGAGGGAGGATGGCCTCGACCTCTTGGGCTAGAAGTGATCGAGGCCACCGTGTTTCGCACTATAAGCGGTCCTGTGTCGCCGTGGGAGTCGCTGCTGCCGCCTGAGCTGCTGCGGCTGCCGGAGGAACTGGCGCGGGTGGATGCGCTGCTGGATGACCCGGCGTTCTTCGCGCCGTTCGCGCCGCACTTCCACCCCGTACTCGGGCGGCCGTCCACGCCGATCGAATGCTACTTGCGGCTGATGTTCCTCAAGTTCCGGTACCGGCTGGGCTATGAGAGCTTGTGCGCCGAGGTCAGCGACTCGATCTCCTGGCGGCGGTTCTGCCGGATCCCGCTGGATGCCAAGGTGCCGCATCCGACCACGCTGATGAAGCTGACCACCCGGTGCGGGGAGGCGGCGGTGGCCGGGCTGAACGAGGCGCTGTGGGCCAAGGCCGCCGGGGCCAGGCTGCTGCGCACGGCGCGGGTGCGGGCCGATACCACGGTGATCGCCGCGAACGTGGCCTACCCGACCGATGCCGGGCTGCTGGCCAAGGCGGTGGGCAAGCTGGTGCGGGCGGCACGGCGGGTGAAAGCGGCGGGCGGCGCGGCCGGGACGGTGATGACCGACCGGCGGCGGGCCGCTGGCCGGCGGGCGCGGGAGATGGCCGCTACCATGCGCGCCCGGGCCCAGCTGGGCCGCGACGAGACCAGCCGGGCGATCGGCCGGGTGACCGGGGACCTGGCCGATCTGGCGGAGAAGGCTGCGGCGCAGGCGGCCGCGGTGCTGCGCAACGGCCGCCGCGCGGTCCGGCGCGCCCTCAGCGGGCGGATGCGCGGGCGGCTGCGCCGGGCCCTGGGCGAGCTGGCGGTCACCATCGAGCGGACCGCCACGGTGACGGCCCAGGCCCGGTCCCGGCTGGCCGGGCAGATGCCCGACGGCGCCACCCGGCTGGTCAGCCTGCACGACCCCGACGCCCGGCCGATCCGCAAAGGCCGCATCGACCGCCCGGTCGAGTTCGGCTACAAGGCCCAGGTGCTAGACAACGACGACGGCATCGTCGTGGACTACGCCGTCGAGCGCGGCGCCGCCCCCGACGGCCCGCAGCTGGCACCCGCCATCGAACGCGTCCGCCGCCGGGCCGGCCAGGTGCCCCGCGCGGTCACCGCCGACCGCGGCTACGGCCAGGCCGCGGTCGAACGTGACCTGCACGCCGCGGGCGTACGCACGGTCGCGATTCCCCGCCAGGCCACTACCTCCGCGGCCCGCAAGGCCGTCGAGCACGGCCGCGGCTTCCGCAAGCTGGTCAAGTGGCGCACCGGCTGCGAAGGCCGGATCAGCTACCTCAAACGCGGCTACGGCTGGGACCGCACCCGCCTGGACGGCAGGCACGGAGCGGCGATCTGGTGCGGGCACGGGGGTGCTCGCCCACAACCTGGCCAAGATCGCGGCCCTGGCCAGCTGACCCGCCACGGCCCAGCAGCCGCCCGGCGCCAAAGCATGAGCACGCTGGCGGCGAGGTCTGCGTCGTGCAGCCGGTCGTTGCGGGCTCTGGCCGCAGCGGTCAGCTGATCGGTCAGGCCCGCGATCTCGTCTGCGGCGTAGTTGTCTGAGGCTGTGCACGCGACCAGGTCCAGGTATTTGTCGTTGAGCTTGGACAGCCTGGTGGCCAACTGCCAGTCGCGATCGGCGGCGTCGGCGGCGGTGATCTGACTGGCATAGCGCTCCAGAGCAACGATGCGCGCGGTGTTTGCCTCCTGGGCGATCTCAATTGCCCGCTGCTGAGCTCTCAGGACGTCAGTGGTCATCGGGCCGGCTGGCGTGCCTGGGGTATTGGCTGCGTGCAGGGCCCGGAGCCTGGTTATCTCGTGGAGCTTGCCGGCGATCTCCCATTCGTGCTGGCGGAGCAGTTCGTCACCGACAGGGCTTTCCAGCAGCCCGAGCGCGCGCACGTGCGAGCCGAGAATGGTCGTGATGGCGCTCTGGCTGCGCCCCAGCAGATCGCGGCATGTCTCATCGAGGTTCTGAGGCAAGATCACTTTCCTGCGGCACAGCCGCAGGTCACGGCGGCTGGACCGGTGCTGGATGGTCGCCGCGGAGGTCGCCGCGGCCGCGGCGGCGAAGAGCCATCCGCCGCGGCCTACCGATAGCGGATCGGCGAATAGCAGGACTATGCAGGCTACGGCCAGCAGCCAGCAGCAGACGGCAGCCGACCGGGTACCGCCGCTGCTGCCGCCCGGCGTGAGGGCCACAAGGTTGCCCCGCGAGTCGAAAGCGGGCCGCTGGCCGAGTGCCCACCGGCGGAACGACGGCGGCATCTGCGGATCACAGACCGGCATAACGATACGGGCACTTCGCGCGCCGGGTTCCGCGGCCCCGCTCTCCGGGGGCCCGCCGGGAGCGCTGCTCGCTATAGCCATCAGCCTTCACTCGCCTGCCGCGGCCACGGGCACCCGGGAGGGGCCAGGTGGACAGCGCAGGCTCCCCTCTGCGGTCGCTTTCCTTGGGCCACCTGACCGGTGCCCGGCGGTATGAGCGCGGCTGGGCCTGTCATCGCCCGCTCCGTTGGACGGGCAGTCGCAAAGCCACCGCTAGGCGGACGGCTGCGGACACCAGCCCGGCTACGTGCCGGGCGCGCCGGCGCCGCGGCAGATGACACAGGTCGCTCTTCCATTCCTCGGTATACCGAGCTCGGCTCCCAGATGGCAGCAGGGCCGCCGCCAGCCCCACCGCACCGGTGGTGAAACGCCCCAAGGGCCCCGAGGCCTGGGACGCGTAACGGGCCGCGGCCGCAGCGCGCCGCGCGTAACGGGCCGTCTTCATCGCGGTATAGGGCGCATAGTGGGAAGCCTCGGCGCGGTGCCGCGCCATGTCGGCCCACCACGCCGCGACCCGGGCGGCGTCTTCGGCACGCCTGGCCGCCCGGTGCGCGCCCGCCTTATGGGCGGCATCGGCTGCATACCGGGTGGCGTTCGCGGCCGCCGCCGCGTACTTGGCCGCGCTCGCGATGCCGGCCATCTGGCCGTAGACATTACCTGCCTGCAGGGTCTGCTCGTACATTTCCCCGGTCTGCGCGGCTTTCTCCGCCCGGCCGCGGAACTCGGACGTGACGTTCTGCACGCGGCCGGGCTGGAGCGCCAGGCGCGCCGCGCGCGTTGCTTCCCGGGCGGCAGTAGCCGCCGCGGTCGCATACCGGTCCGCGATGACGGCATTGGCCGCCGCTACGGCTTGTGCGGGCCTGGTCACGCGCTAGCCCCGCTGGTGCCTGGCGCCGGTATCCGCCATGCCCGGGCGGCAGTCTTCCTCGCCCGCTGGATCGCCTGCAGGGCCTCGTCCGCGCACTCGGCGCCCTCGCGGGTGAGCCGGTAATACCGACGCCGGGGCCGCCCTTCGGCGATATGCGCGTCCGGGTCCTCCCAGCCGCTGTCCACCCATCCGATCCTCTCGAGACGGGCCAGGATCGGATAGATCGTCCCGCTCGGCAGGCCGGTCGCCGCGGACATGTCAAGGCCGTACCGCGGCTCAGCCGGCTCGCTGAGCATCTCCGCGAGCACTAGCTGGACCTGAAGGGTCATCCGGGGCGTCGCCATATCCTGTACTCTACATAGCCTATATACGTTCTAACAAGACCTCGGGATACGGCCAGGATCTCCGGCACGGCCTGATCAGCACGGCAGCCCGTGCCTGGACTAACACAGATCTCAGCAATTCCAGGATGCGCAGCCATCTACGCCTGCCGTCTGGCAAGCGCTCTCCGCCGATTGCCCCGGGTCTAGCTCGCGACCGGCGGCTGCATGTCGCCGGTAAGTGGGCCGCGGGATAGCCCGACTGGGAGCCTTACTGGCTGCCAACGGCCACAGTCGCCCGGCCACACCCAGCCCAGCCGGGCCTCGTAATACCTGGCCAGGCGGCACATCCAGCCACGCCTGGCATCACCCAGCCACCCTGCGGAATCGACTGATACTCAAACAGGTCCACAGGGGGTCCGTTCTAGGTTTCCGACTCGTTCCGCCGCGTCACGAGCGGCGTTCACCGGAAGCCTAGCCTTTGCCCCGCCCGTCCGGCTCCCCGGCCCGCGACGGTGACCATGTGAGCTGACTCTCAGCGCCGTGCTCTCGGCGCCGTGCGGGCCGGGCTATGCCTGGCTCTCCGCTACCTCGGAGCCGAACGCGGCGCGGACCCAGGCGACGATCTCGCTGGTGGTCGCGCCCGGCGTGAAGATCCTGGCCACGCCCATCCGGGACAGCTCTTCGATGTCCTCGTCCGGGATGATGCCGCCGCCGAACACCACGATGTCGGTGGCGTCCCGCTCCTTGAGCAACTCGATCACCCGGCTGAAGAGCGTCATGTGCGCGCCGGAGAGGATGGAGAGACCGACCGCGTCCACGTCCTCCTGGATGGCGGCCGCCACGATCTGCTCCGGCGTCTGGTGCAGCCCGGTGTAGATGACCTCCACGCCGGCGTCGCGCAGCGCGCGGGCCACGACCTTTGCCCCGCGGTCGTGACCGTCAAGCCCGACCTTCGCGACGATCACCCGGATCTTGCCCATGATGGCAAGCCTAACCGGAACATCCAGGCCCGTGGCGCGCAGGCTGGCCCGCCCGGCCAGGGCCGGTTGCTCAGTCCACGCAGGGAATGCCGTTCTTCGCGGTGACGGCGCCGCCCTGCGCGCCCGTCGTGGGCAGGGGAACCGCCGAGCTGGAGGATGTCGGCGTGGCGCTGGCACCGGGCACCGCGGCGTTCGCGCCCAGCATGACCTGGACGTGTCCGGCCGCCACCGCGGTACTCGCCGTCGCGGTGACGCTGAACAGCGACGCGATCTGGCTGGCGCTCGCCGCCGAGCCGGTGCCGTAGAGCACCTCGGTCGTGGTGACCGGGCTGCTGGTGTTCCCGATCTGCCCGGCCTTGTAGCCGTCCTTGAGTAGGGCGTCCGAGACCTTCCCGGCCAGCCCCGGGGTGCTGCCTCCGTTGTACACGTCCACGGTGGTCTTGGCGGCGTCGGCCGCGCTGACGGTGGCCGTGCCGGAGGGCTGCGGGCGGGCAGAATGGGGCGAGCCCGACGTGCGAGGCGCCGGGTAGAACGTCTCGTGCACGAGCTGCTGGATGTAGGCGGGGTTGACCTGGTTGGCGGACTGGCCGTCGATCTGGATGTAACTCTCGATCGGCAGCGTGTGGAAGCTCAGGTTGCCGCTGGTCAGGCTGCGCATCTGGGTGGCGAAGTCGAGCAGGTTCCAGCCGGAGTCGGTGATCACGTACTGCCTGGCTACGGAGAGCAGCGAATTGATCTTGGTCAGGTCGCCGAGCACGCCCTCGGTGCGCAGCTGCTGCATGACCGAGTCGAGGAACGCCTGCTGGCGGTGGGTGCGGTCCAGGTCGCCGTTGAGCAGGCCGTGCCGCTGGCGGACGAACGCCAGCGCCATCTTGGCGGTCAGGTGCTGGTAGCCGGCCCGCTTGGCGTAAAAGCCAGAGTAGGTGTCCAGGGGAACCGGGTTCTTGAGGCAGGCCTGCACGCCGCCGAGCACCTTCGCGAGCTCGTAGAACCCGTCCAGGTTGATCTCGGCGAAGTGGTCGATGTGCACCCCGGTGAGCAGCTCCACGGTCGCCACCGCGGCGGCGCGGCCCGCCTCGTTGCCCTGGAAGGCGACCTGGTTCTGGCTCATGCCCGGATTCTGCTGCCTGAGCTGGGACTCCTTGGCGGCCAGGGCATCGCCATAGGGCTGGTCGACCTTGCCCTGGGTCTGCCCGTCGTACGTGGCGGGGAAGGTGACCCAGTCGTCGCGCGGGATGGAGAAGCCGACCGCCTTCTTGCCGCCGGCCGGGATGTGGAGCAGGATCAGCGTGTTGGTGGCGTTCCCGCCCACCCCGTTCTCGATGCCCTGCCTGCTCCCGGCGTGCAGCGCGTTCAGGATGTCGTTCGGCAGGATGTTGCCGTTCCAGTCGGTCCGGCTCTCCAGTCCCATCAGCAGGATGTTCTGCGCGCCGATGGACGGGCCGCTGTTGATCGCGTGGGAGCCGCCGATGCTGTTCACGTTGCGCACGACAAAATAGGAAAAGCCGCTCACCGCGAGGACCAGCGCCGCGGCCACGCAGCTCAGGGCATATCCGGCTTTCCCGGCGACGCCCCACAACGGGGCCGCAGAGCCCGGCCTAACCATGGCAATTTCCTCAGCAGTCCCAGCTATGGATTGATACCGGTCGGGTCGAAGCCTACCTTCACGTACCCGTTACCATGCCGCAACGGCTAACATCCGAAGCACATATGAGCGACCCACCATGGCGCGAACCACGCCCGGGCAGGCCGTACGGCGGCGAGCCTGGAGCCAGGCCGCGCGGCCGCGATCCCGGGCCCCCGCCCGGTGCCCCGCGGGCGCCCGCGGCTGGCGCCCGGACGCCCCGGCGTGATCCCGGCCGCGCCGAACGGGATCCGCACGCCCCCGGTCCTGCGGGCCGGGGACCTGATCCCGGCTGGGCCGGCCGCGACTCGTCTGCCCGTGACTCGGGCGGCCGCGACTCAAGCAGGCGCGACTCCGGCGGGCGCCACTCCGGCGGGCGAGGCCCGGACGGGAACGGGTGGGACCCGGGACGTCGGGCCGGACGCGGCGCAGACCCGGGCACCGGCCCGCGGACCCGCCAGATGCCCGCCCAGCCCGGGGCCACTCAGCCCAGGGCGGCCCAGCCCAGGGCGCGCGGGGTCGGCGAACCGCGCGGTGCTCGCGGGCGGCGCAGTGCCCGTCGGCCGCAGGGCCGGGGCCGGTGGGGCGCGCTGCAGGGCGGCCTCGGAGTCTGCATCATCGTCGCCAGCGCGGCCGTCGGCACCATCGCCACGATGGTGGCCCGGAGCACCCCCGGCCTCCTGCTCGGGCTCTTCGTCGTAGCCGGGACGGTGGCCGCCGCGCTGGCCGTCCGGCCCCGGGCCGGCCGGGTGATCCTCCCCGTCCCGGTGCTGTCTTACCTGGTGGCCGCGCTGATAAGCGGGGTCGTCTACAGCCGGTCCGGCGATACGTCCAAGACGGCGCTGGCCATCGGTGCAGCGCAGTGGATCGCCGACGGCTTCTTCGCGATGACGCTCGCCACCGTGCTGGCAGTCGCGATCACCACTGCCCGCTGGTACCTGTGGCGCCGCAGCAGGCCGGCCACGCGCGATCCGGGCTGGCCGGTCCCGGCGGCGGGCTCCGCCCGGGCTGGTACGGGACCGGTGCCGGCGGGCCGGGCTGGTACGGGACCGGTGCCGGCGGGCCGGGCTGGTACGGGACCGGTGCCGACCGGCCGGGCCGCACCGCCGCGGCGGCCACGGTCCTCCTGGGAGACCTCGGCGGAATCCGGTTACCCAGCGGGCCTCGCCGGTCCCGGCGGCCTGCGCGAGGCCGGAGAGACCGGCACGCCCGGGACACTCGGGGGCTTGGGGGACTGGGGCGACGCGGGCCCGCGCACCAGCCGACGCCCGGAACCGCGGTCAGGCACCGGGCCCTACAACTTCTCCAGCGGGGCGTAACGGAGCACCAGGTGCTTGACGCCGTAGTCGGCACCGAAGTCGATCTTCGCCTCGGCCTGGTCACCGTAGCCGTCCGTCGACACCACCGTGCCGAGGCCGAACTTGTCGTGGGTCACCATGTCCCCCGGCGACAGCGCGGGCACCGGCCGGTTCCCCGGTGAGCGGGCCCCCGGCATCCGCGCCATCCGCTCCTGTGCGGGCGCGGCCGCCGACATCGCCGCTGCCGCGTCGCGGCGCCACTCGACGAGGCCGGCCGGGATCTCGGTGAGGAATCTCGACTGCTTGTGGAACGACGGACGCCCCCACCAGTTCCTCGACATGGCCCGGGTCAGGTAGAGGCGCTGCTCCGCGCGGGTGATGCCGACGTAGGCCAGCCGGCGCTCCTCTTCCAGTTCCTTCGCGTCGGTCAGCGAGCGCTGGTGCGGGAACACCTCTTCTTCCATCCCGGTGAGGAACACCACGGGGAACTCCAGGCCCTTGGCCGTGTGCAGCGTCATCAGCGTCACCAGGCCGCCGTGGTCTTCCCCTTCTGGGATCTCGTCCGCGTCGGCGACCAGGGACACCTGCTCGAGGAACTCCGTCAGCGTCCCTTCGGGATGCGAGCCGTCGAACTCGCGCGCCACCGACACCAGCTCTTTCAGGTTCTCCACCCGGCTGGCGTCCTGCAGGTCGGACGAGGACTCCAGCGACTCCTGGTAGCCGGTGCGGTCGAGTACCGCCTCGGCGAGCTCGGCCACCGGGCCGGACTCGGCGAGGTCCCGCAGTTCCGCGATGAGCGCGTTGAACCCCTCGATCGCGCTGGCCGACCGGGCCGCGAGCCCCGGCACGTCGGCCGGGCGGGCCAGCGCCTGGGCGAACGTGTTCCGCTCCCGCTGCGCGAACGCGGCCACGTACTCCTCCGCCCGCTCGCCGATGCCGCGCTTGGGGACGTTCAGCACCCGCCGCAGCGACACCTCGTCCGCCGGGTTGGCGATCAGCCGCAGGTAGGCGAGCAGGTCGCGGACCTCGCGCCGTTCGTAGAATCGCACCCCGCCCACCACCCGGTACGGCAGCCCGACCCGGATGAACACTTCCTCGAAGACGCGGGACTGCGCGTTGGTCCGGTAGAACACCGCCACCTGGCCCGGCGTCGCCTGGCCCGCGTCGGTGAGCCGGTCCACTTCCTCGGCCACGAACGCGGCCTCATCGTGCTCGTTGTCGGCCACGTAGCCGACGATCGGCGGGCCCGCCCCCTGGTCCGACCACAGGTTCTTGGGCTTGCGGCCCTGGTTCTGCGAGACCACCGCGTTGGCCGCGGCCAGGATGTTCTGGGTGGAGCGGTAGTTCTGCTCGAGCAGGATGACTTTCGCATCCGGGTAGTCCTGCTCGAACTCCACGATGTTGCGGATGGTGGCGCCGCGGAAGGCATAGATCGACTGATCCGCGTCGCCCACCACGCAAAGCTCGGCGGGCGCGAGCGGTGGCCCGGGCGTGTCAGCCTGGGCCGTTCGGGAAAAAAGCGGGGCACCCCCGGAGACCAATTCCCTGATCAGGATGTACTGCGCGTGGTTGGTGTCCTGGTACTCGTCCACCAGCACGTGCCTGAACCGGCGGCGGTACTGCTCGGATACCTCAGGAAAGGCCTGGAACAGGTTGACCGTGACCATGATCAGGTCGTCGAAGTCCATCGCGCCGGCCTCCAGCAGGCGGCGCTGGTACTCGCTGTAGGCCTCGGCCAGGGCCTTGTCCCGTGCGGTCCGCGCGCGGGACGCGAACGTCTCGTAGTCGATCAGCTCGTTCTTCAGGTTCGACACCTGGGCGGCCATCGCCTTCGGCGGGAACTGCTTGGCGTCGAGCTCGAGCTCCCGGCAGGTGAGCGCCATTAGGCGCTGCGAATCCGCCTGATCGTAGATGGAGAACGACGAGGGGTAGCCGAATCGCCTGGCCTCCCGGCGCAGGATGCGCACGCAGGCCGAGTGGAAGGTCATCACCCACATGGCCCGGGCCTTCGGGCCGACCAGCGCGGCCACCCGGCCAGCCATCTCGCCGGCCGCCTTGTTGGTGAAGGTGATGGCCAGGATCTCGTGCGGGGCGACGTCGCGCGCGGCGAGCAGGTATGCGATCCGGTGGGTGAGCACTCGGGTCTTCCCCGAGCCCGCGCCCGCCACGATGAGCAGCGGACTGCCCTCGTGCACCACGGCAGCACGCTGCTCCGGATTGAGTCCGTCGAGGAGGGCATCGATAGCGAGGGCGGCCACCTACATAGCGTAGGCGGTAGCACCGGCAAAAACAGTGACCGCGCAGCGTCTCCTCTACGGCACTGGGAGTAATTCTCCTTCGCTACCTGCAATAACGCGAGAATATAGATCATTATGACGATGCCCGGCCCTATCAGCGGATATATCGTTTTTAGCTCCGGACGATGCCTGTTATGGGCTATTCTGGCCGTCTTGACCGTTAGTTGGATGCGATGGGGGAGCAATTCGCATCCACAGCCTCTGAGTAGTGGGGGTGCCATGGGATCGCATGGTCGATCCATAAGGCTCCGAATATACTTTCTCGTGGCGATCCCGCTCATCGCCATGGTCGGTCTGCTCGCCTATGTGGC
>WNGJ01016604.1_pt1 | contig 12484 bp, 10 predicted proteins | sample 5400611 | NCBI WGS metagenome assembly WNGJ01 (sample SAMN13153375, study PRJNA577476) | soil metagenome | isolation source: 40 cm soil or saprolite under Garry oak tree replicate 1 | place: USA:California | collected 2016-06-15
TGTCTTCGGTGCCCCCTGCCAGCATCCGTTGCTGGTAGGGCGGGAGCACGGCCGGACCATCCCATTAGCGGACATGAGCATAGCCGGACATCGGCCTACAATTGTGCTATATGAACATTCAATTCCCCGAGCCCCGGGGGTGCATCTTGAGCAGCGAGCACGTAGAGCGGCGTCTGGCGGCTATTCTGGCGGCGGATGTCGCGGGCTCTTGCCGTTTGATAGGGATCGACGAAGAAGGCACGCTGGCGCAACTGAAAGCTCTTAGAAAGACGCTTTTTGATCCCAAAATCACCGATCATCGCGGGCGCATCGTCAAGAATACCGGGGACGGCGCTCTCGTTGAGTTCACCAGCGTGGTCGACGCCGTGCGATGTGCCGTCGAGGTTCAGCGCGGCATGGCCGAACGAAATATCGATGTACCGCAGGACAAGCGCATCGTCTTTCGCGTCGGCATCAATGTCGGCGACATCATCATCGACGGGAATGACATTTTCGGTGACGGCGTCAATATTGCCGTGCGGCTTGAGACCCTGTGCGAGCCGGGTGGCCTGTGCATATCGGGTGTCGTCCGCGATCAGGTGCAAGACAAATTGCCGTTGACCTTCGCCGATCTGGGCGAGAAGACGGTCAAGAACATCGCGCGACCGGTGCACGCCTTTGGCATGACCTCGGAGGCCGTCGCAGCGGCACCGGACATGTCTATCGGTCGGAGCGCGCGTCCGGCAGAGCGCAACCGTCTTGCCGTCGTCGCGGCGACGACCATGCTGATAGCGGTGGCGCTCGGCGCAACCGCGTGGTGGGCCATGCGGCCCGTTGCGAGCCCGCCAACGCAAGCCAGTGCTTCGGCATCGACTTCAACGGCCGTACTTACGGGGCGCGCGTCGGTTGCCGTCCTGCCGCTCGTCTCGCTCGCCGATTCGACGAACGACGATTATTTCGCCGATGGCTTGACGGAGGACATTATCTCCGCCCTCGGCCGGTTCGCCGATATTTCGGTGCGCTCGCGCAATGCCGTCTTTACCTACAAGGGCAAGACACCGAGGCCGGACGAGATCGGCCGCGAGCTCGATGTCCGATATATTATCGAGGGCAGTATCCGCCGCGCTGCCGACCATATACGCGTCTCGATCCGGCTCACCGACACGGCGCGGGGAGCGCTGCTTTGGTCGGAGCATTACAATGCTGAGCCCAAGGACATTTTCTCGGTTCAGGATGACATCACACTCCACGTCACTGGCGCGATCGCCGTCAAGTTGACCAAGCTGGAGCAAGCCCGGTCGGCGGCAAAGCCACCAAACAACCTCGACGCCTACGACCTCGTCCTGCGTGGGCGCCAGATGACTGCCCGTCACACGCGCTCGGCGAATGTTGAGGCGCGCCGCCTATTCCAGCACGCGATCGACATCGATGCCGGTTACGCCGCTGCATACGTGGGGCTCGCCGACACCTATTTCCGGTCCTTTCTCATCGGCTGGACGGATCAGCCGGTCGAGACATTGAAGCGGACTCAGAATCTTGCGACCACCGCCGTCGGTCTCGACGGATCCGGTAGCGCTGCCCACGCCCTGTTGGGTATGGTCTACCTGCAATTCCGCCAATACGAACAGGCGATCGACGAACTCAAGCGCGCGATCGAAATCAATCGGAGCGACGCGGAATCCTATGGCTGGCTCGGCAATGTACTGCTCTTTTTTGGGACGCTCCAGGACAGCATCAAAGCACTCGAGACTGCAGTCCTCTTCGATCCGAATCTCGACGTCCGTCAATTGTGGGGCCTCGGGACGGCGTATTTTCTGGCGGGCCGGACGGCGGACGCGACGCGTACCATGGAGCAGATCGTCGCGCGGGATCCCGGGTTCACGCATGCCTACGCCATACTCGCTGCGGCTTACTCCGAGGCTGGCAGAGCCGAGGATGCCGCCCGTGTGGCGGCGTCCGTGCGCAAACTGGATCCCTTCTTCGATACCAGCAGCTTCGGTTCACTTTTTCGCAATCCCGACCATCAGGGCAAGATAGCGTCGGCCCTTCGCAAGGCCGGGCTCTAATTCCTGCCCGCGCCTAATGGTCGTCTTCGGCCTCCGCCGTTCAATCGCCGTCGAATCCACTTCGCAAAGAAATTACGCATCTCGCCGTCCGCAACCGGCAACTCAGACTGCTTCATAACGTCCAATCGGTCGTAATGTTCTAATCTTCAGTAAGTCACTAGGATCAATGACTTTGGCACCCTTCATCGTGCTATACGTCGGGCGGCACGATCGGTCTCGTCATTATGATCAAAGACTTCGCTACCCTTCACCGATGCCCAGTTGGCGTCGGCTTTCGGGATGATGTCCGCTGACTCCGTGGCAAACTTCGCCATGTCCGTCTTGTAATGAAAGACATAGAGCTTGCCGTTGGAAATGGCCCACGACTCGGGGTCGACTTCCGCCTTATGGTTCAAGGAGGTACCGATCGCACAATAGCCGGAATACTGCGGCGCGTAGCGATCGGGATCGCGATCAAACATCGCGCGATGTTCCGCGCTTCGGAACATGTAGACCGCATCGTCGAATTCGAGCCAGAACGCGTCCGATCCTTTCTCGGGGCGTCCCGGGATGAAATAGGAAACCGGATCATATCCGTTCAGCGCGACACGCTTGCCCGGTCCCGGCGTGGCATTTTCGGCTGCGCGGACATCAAGGTTTCCGAAGAGCGCGATAGCCGGCAAAGTTGTCGCAAGGAAAAATCGCCTCGTGAGCTGGCGCATGACTTTACTCCTTGCCCCGGGGGCAGAGAGAACCAACCCCGGCGGTTTGTCGGAATTGGCTATAGAATATTCCGATCCCTTTGCTGCGTCAACAAAACATCCATGGATAGAATCCTCTTCGCCGTCGTCACCCGTGAAAACAAATCTCAGGGCGTCAGTGCGCCCTTTCCTTTTGACACAAAGCGATGACGTTACCGGCAAGAATTTAAGCCCGCACAGCCTCGTCCACTTGCGTATGCGCGCCTGGTTCAATGCTCCCACTTCCGGTGTTGGCACAAATGCGGAGTGCCGGCTGCGTCGAGCAAAGTCCGAGTTTGAGGGCAAAGCGGAAGACATATACTCGTACTGAGCTCTTCTCACTTTGGCACATCAACGATCGTCGGCTTGGAGACAGAGCGGACTTGGGCATCCCGTCCGATCGGTGCATTTATGAGTTCAAGGGCCGACCAAGTGTTGTCCGCTCTCATACTCTGAACTCAGCGAAGCTGAGTTCAGACCGACGGACGCATGGCGTTCAGCTCCAACGCGCAATACGCGAAGCCTGTCGGCAGGCTCACCGAAGGTGGGGACCCGCTGGTTCCTCGCAATAACAGTGAGCGCGCCCCCTCACCCCTTCACGTCATATTGCTTGCGCAGGTGGTCGCCGATCTGGACCAGCATCGCCACGCATTCGGGATAGCCGGGCTTCGACGCCGTCCCGGGGTCCGCCTTGGCGCGGAATTCCCAGGAATCGCCCCATCGCAGGATGGCAATCGTCATCCCCGCCGGGCAGTCGAGGTGCGCCTTCAGCTCGTCGCGGGCCATCGCAACAAGTTCGGCTTCGGTCTTTGACAGCTTGTTCATGGAAGGCCTCCTCCCGCGACGGGTCCCTGTTTAACTTTAACGCGTCTTGTTCACGCGAAGCCATAAGCCGTTCGCATTGTCGGTCTTTGCGCATGATCTCCGCGCAAACGTGTTCCGCGTTTGCGCGGAGATCATGCTCAAGCAAAAACATAGAGCGAGATGACGATTCGAGGAAAAGTCATCACGTTCCAGGTTGCCGGTTTCCGCCGTCGCTGTCGAGAGGATCGGCTATCTCTGAGCGTCCGCCCGCTTGACGCCTACGATCCTCGGCAATGCGCCGGTCGGTTCCGGATCGGGCTTGGTGGAATCCTTGCTGGAATCCTTGGAGGAATCCGGCGACAGTGTCGCGCGGGTGGCAGCGTCGGGGAAGCGGGTCTTCATTTCGCGCAGGAATCCGTCGAGCGTATCGACGCTCGCCGCCATCTTGGCAATCGCGGCGAATTCCGAGCTGCTCGCGCCGGCGGGTTTGCTCGCGACGTCGAACGCCATCTTGTCCGCCTCGCCGCTCATCAGCGGCGCGTATTTCTCGCGGAACCGCGCCAGGCCAATGGCATCCTCCGCGAGCGCGTATCCGACCACGGCGCGAATCATGTCGCCCTTTTCGACCGTATTCAGCGGCTTGAAGTCGCGCCAGCGATCGCCGTAATAGAGCTCGATCTGTTCGGAGGCCTCGCGCCAGCGCCGGGCGGCCCAGTAGATATCGGAACGCAGCCGGATCGCCTCGCGGCCTGCGATATTGGAGGTGATGTCGAGCGCCAGATCGTGGCGGCCGATATCGCTCTGCGCGCGCGCCTCCAGGAGCAGCCGCTGCTGGCGCAGCTCGCCGGCGAGATCGGCGATGCGCGTGGAACGAAGGGTGGTGATGGCGAGATCCGGCCTGCGGCTGGTCAGGTAGACCATCGCAAGCTTGGCTGCGACCTGCGCCCGCGCCGAGCCCTCCAGGCGGCGGTCGATCTGATACTGCAGGAGCTCGGCGGCCTGATCCAACAGGTCGACCGCGACGAGTCGGTCGGCGAGCCGCCGGATCATTTCATCACCGCGCCGGCCGATCGGCGTCAATTCCCGGAACTCGAAGAACATACCGAGCGCATCGATCGGCGGCAGGTCGTCGCCTTTCGCGCTCAGGAAGATTTGCGAAAACAGCGCGGAAGCCAGGTCCTGGGCCTGGCGCGACGCGTCCGCGTTGGGCTGCAGCTTGGTCGCGGTGCGCGCCGCCCCGAGCGCCTCGGCGTAGCGTCCGGTGTCGCTATAGATCTGCGACAGCATCTGCAGCGTCTTCACCTCGATCGCATCGCCGCGCCACGTCACCGCGAGAATTTCCAGCTCGCGCAAGGCTTCGGCCTGGCCGATCTCGTCGCGCTTCTGCCGCAACGCGATTTCAAGCAGCTTCGCCTCGGCGGCCGCGGCGCGGTCGGCGGAGGCGATCGCGAATTTGTATTCGTCAAGCGCGTCGCGGTCATGCCCGAGCGCTTCCGCCAGACGGCCGCGCAGGACCGCGATCGCCGGTTTCAGGTCCGCCGGCACGCCGATCACTTCGAGTTCGGCGCGCCGCTTCGCGGCCCCGGCAAAGTCCCTGACCTCGAGGGAAGCGTGCATGGCATCCGCGGTGACGATGCGCTGCAGGTCGAGCGGCAGCGATGCGATGGCAAATTCGACGTTCTTGAACTTCTCGCGCGCTTCGGCCCATTTGCCCTGGCGTGCATAGGCCAGGCCCTTCCACAATTGTGAATCGTAGTTGTTTCCGATCACGGGGCTGGCCAGATCCTTCAGCGCGAGCTCCGGCCGGTTGATCAGGATGCTGGTGATGGCGTGCACCATCAGTGCCGCGAGTTCTTCGGTCTTTGCGCTCGGGTCGGCGAGCAGCAGCTCGACCATGCCCTTCGCCTCGGGATACATGGCGCGCGCCATGTAGAAGCGGGCAAACGTGAGACGGGCCTGCGGACGCTCCTCCGGCTCGGCGGTGCCGGCCGAGGCGATCAGCGCGTCCTGACGCGCGATGAAATGCGCTTCCTGATTCCGGCGCCACTCCTCGACGTCGAAGATCGGCCGCACCGCGGTCGGCGCGCGGTCGGCCGCGGCGTCGACTGCGGACAGCGTCAGGCCGCCGGGCTTGCCGACGATGACCTTGTCGGGCGCGATCTCGATCGCGACATCGTCGGAGTTCGCCCGCATGGCGATGCCATGGGCGGAATCGAGCAGCGCGAAATCGACGAAATCCTGCCGCTTGATGAAGCCGCGGACCGGCGGCGGCGCAGTCACGACCAGGAGCGTGTCGCCGACGTCCGGGTCCATCAGCCGGTGCAGGAGACCGGGATTGGCCAAGGGCACCACGATATTGGCAAGCGCGGGGTCGGTGATGTTGCGCAACACCATCAGCGGCTGCGGCGGGCTCTGCATCTTTTCGGCCAGCGCGAGCGTCCAGACCGTGCCCTTGCCGCGGTCGTCGCTGGCGAGCGAATGCAGCAGCGGACGGTTGAGGCGGATGCGGATCGCCTGCCCCTTCTCCAGCGGGAAGCGGCTGACGTCGCCGATGATCGCTCCGCCCTTGGCGCGGATCGGCTCGACCTCGAGCGATTTCTTCGAATCGAACACCAGCCAGACGGCGTCGCCGCGCCGGAACGACGCCGCGGGCGTCGCGCCTGGGAAGGAAAATATCAGGCGCAGGCCCTCGCTGTCGCGCACGGCGTCCACCGTCGCGCCGGTCTCGACCGGTTTGGCCTCGACAGATTTGGCGTCAGCGGGCTTGGCTTCGGCAGGCTTGGCTTCGGCAGGTTTGGTTTCGGCGGGCGGCGCCTGCGTCATCGTCTTGGATGCGTCCTCCGCGGCTACCGGTGCTTCTTTCGGCGGCGTCATCTGCTTCGGCGCTGTTTCCTTCACCGGCGATCCGGAAGCCGGCCGTTCGGCAGCCGCTGGCTCGGCGGAGGCCTGCCGGACGGGCGCTGGGGAAGCCGGCGGCTCGGAAGACGACGCTTGGGATTTTGGCGCGTCCGGTTCGGCCGGGGGCTTTGCGGCCTGCTCTTGCTTCCCCTCCATCTTCATCTGTTGCGCGATGGTCTCCGAGGTCGGCGGCGGAATGTCCTCGGAATGCTTGTCCGCCGGCTGATGCGAGGCTTCCGCGGACAAGGCCGGTGCCTTGGCAGGTGTCTTGGCCAGTGTCATGGCCTTTTCCGGCTGCTGGAAGGCGACGTCGATGATGTAGTTCTTGTCCTCGCGGAACGGATGCACGTCGACATCGCCGATCAGGGTGATGTCGACGTGCGTCGTATCGCCCTCCACCCGCTGGTTGATCGAGGCCACATTCGGCGGCGCGGCGATCTTGGCGTCGGCCATGTCGAAGGTGAGCGGGGTGTTGAACGACAGCGTGAGCTTCTGGTCGCTCAGCACCGAGGAGGCGCCGACGCCGTCCGGCATTTCAAAGACGAAGCGGACGAAGGTCGGCTGCACCAATGCGCGCAGGCGGATCGGCGGACGCTTCTTCGCCTGCGCCTCGGCGCGCTGCTGACGCAACGCGCGCTCGGCGGCGCGCGCCCGCTCGGCGAGCTCGCGCACCACCTCGATCGGCAGGCCCGGCGGCGGACCGGTCCAGCTATCGGGCAAAAGATCGATGAACGTCCGCTCGCCGGCGGACATGGTGTTGACGCTCACCCGGCGCGCCAAGGACAGCCGGATCGCCATGCCATCGGGGTCGCGCCGCGCGGAAGAGACATAGTCGGGCGCGCCCTCCGTCAGTCTGTCGACCGACAGATTGACCGGACGCTCGAAGCGGATCACGATGATGGAGCCGGCGGTGGTCACCTCGGAGCCGACGTCCTCGGCGAGTTTGAGCAGCAGCCGCGCAAAGCCGCCGGAGGTTGAGAACGTCGCCTCACCCCTGACGGGGTCGGCGGCCCGGCTCGGGACCGATGCCGATAGTGCCAGGCCGATCAGGATCGCGCCCGCCGCAAGCGATGACGGAACGCCAAACCCGCGCAGCCCAGCCAAACGGCGCAGCCTAGTCAAGCGGCGCAGTCCACCGAGACAGCGCCGCACGCCCCGCGCTCCCGCGCGGGCTCTCGACCAAAATCCAGCGGCAGCCATTCGCGGCATTCCAGCTCATCTTCCGGTTCAACGATCCACGCGAAGGCGGCAGGCGCCCTCGCCGGTTACCTCCCGCGAATCTAGATTTCGCGGTTTAAGGACTTGTTAAATATCCGAGCTCAGTTGGACTTTTGCGGCAGCATCTTGCCCTCGATCTTGGGAAGCTCCGCGCTGGCGGCGGACTTGTCGCCGCCGGCGCGGTGCGCGAGCTCGACGGTCAGCCGCTCGGCGGCTTCTGGCAACATCAAGCCTAGGATGACATGGTGACGATGGCCTTGAAGCGCACGTTCTCGGCTTCGTTCTTCTGCTCGTTCATCGCCGAGGCCTTGGCTTCGATCGACTTCATTTCCTCGACGCGCGATTCAATGCGCTTCTCGGCGGCCTTCAGCAGGCTTTCGCGAATGTCGATCTCGCGCGCGCGCGCCTCGAGTTCCTGCCGCCGCGACTGCAACCGCTCCAGGATCGCCCGCTCGGAGGGGGATATCGGCTGCTGGTTCTCCTCTGGATGCAGAACGAGCCCGTCGGGCTTGGACTCCGGCACGGCCGGCTTGGGCGCTTCCTCCTTCGGGGCCGCCTTGGGCGCCCCATGGGTGGAGCCCGTGATATCGGGCTCTTCCTTGCCCGGAAAATTCAGGTTTTCCTGCGCCCAGGACCGTTTGTTCGATTGCGGATCATAGTCGAACACATAACCGCCATCGAGCACGATACCGGCGACCTTCAAGACCGCAAGCGAGAAGATTGCAACCAGGAGGACCGGAAGAACGCGAATGTTACGGTACGATGTCATGCCGCGAGGCCGCCGGACCTTCTACGATCGGAGAATGCCTGCGCCGCGGCGGCCACAGCCTTTGCCGACGAAACTTTGGCCGACGAAACATTGGCCGACGAAACATTGGCCGAGGAAACATGGGCCGAGGAAAGCTTGGCCGCCGAAACCCTGGCCGGCGCGGGCGCCGGCAACGGCGCCTCTTCCTGCTCATCGATGGGCTGCGGCCGCGCGGCGATCGCGATCTTGGACAGCCGCCGGACCACGTGATCGGCCTCAGCGAGCTGCTTTCTCAAGTTCTCCGACATCAGCGTCGCGGAGGCGAGCTGGCTGCCGAGATTTTCGTTGACGTCGCGCACGGTATGCTTCAGCCCGCCGATGGCGCGCTCGGCGATTTCGGTCGCCGTGATCAGCTCCGCGATAACGGCCTTCAACGAATGCTCGTCCGCCTTCAGCCGCTTCAGCCTTGCATTCAACAGCATGCAGTAGCCGATCGTCAGCACCAGCAACACCGCCACCAGGCTTTCGATTGCCAAACCTAATGCATGGTTCATTGGGCCTCCATCATCTTGTTCCGCTCGTCGGCCTTCTCGAACATCGCGAAGGTGGTCTTGGGTTTGCGCAGCGGCTTGGTGACGCGGATGGCGACGCGGTCCCCGACCCGCCCCATCCGTCCCTCCGTCAAGGTCACGTTGCCGCAACGCACCGACACCAGCGCGTCGGCGCGCATGTCGAGCGGCAAGGTGTCGCCGACTTTCAGGCTCATCAGTTGCTTGAGCGGAATGTCGGATTCGTAGAGCACCGCGTCGACCGCAATCTCGGCCTGGGCGACTTCGCTGGCGAAATGCCCTTCCCAGATCGGGTCGCGGCCGAATTTTTCGCCCATGAACATCTGCAGCAGCACGCTGCGGATCGGTTCGATGGTCGCATAGGGCAATAGCAGCTCGACGTTGCCACCGCGGTCTTCCATGTCGATCCGAAGCCGCACCAGGATCGCGGCATTGGCTGGCCGGCTGATCGCGGCGAAGCGCGGATTGGTCTCGAGCCGGTCGATCGAGAACTTCACCGGCGACAGCGGCCGGAACGCCTGTTCGGCGTCGGCGAGCACGACTTCGATCAGCCGCTTCACCAGGTTGGTCTCGATGGTCGTATAGGGCCGGCCTTCGATGCGCAGCGACGTCGCGCCGCGCCGGCCGCCCAGCAGCACGTCGATCATCGAATAGATCAGGCTCGAATCCACCGTGGCGAGGCCGAAATTCTCCCATTCTTCGGCCTTGAACACGCTGAGCACCGCCGGCAGCGGGATCGAGTTCATGTAGTCGCCGAAGCGGACCGAGGTGATGCGATCGAGCGAGACTTCGACGTTGTCGCTGGTGAAGTTGCGCAACGAGGTCGTCATCAGCCGCACCAGGCGGTCGAAGACGATTTCGAGCATCGGCAGACGCTCGTAGGAGACCATCGCCGAATCGATGATCGCGCGGATGCCGGAATTGTCGTCGAGGTTGACTTCGCCGGCGGTGAAACCGAGCAGATTGTCGATTTCCTCCTGCGACAGGACGCGCTCGCCGCCGTTCTTGCCGGAGCCGAAGTCACGGCTGCCGTCTTCGACCATCGCGGCCCATTGCAGGGCCATCGACTCCGTCAATTCATTGGCCGCGGCGGCTTCCGCGGCCTCAGCGGGATCCTCGCTGTCGAGCGAAGCTTCCCACTGGGCTGCTATTGCATCTTGGTCGACCGGATCGTTACCCGCCATGATCGTAAGACCCGTCCCGCTACTGAACCACGATTTCCTTGAACAGCACCGCGCTGACAGGGATCGGCGCGACCGCGGCGTTGACGCGCCGGGTCAATTCCTCCTTGAGCCGGAACAGGCCCGCGGAGCCGTTGAGGTCGGCCGCGCGCAATTCGCGCATGTAGGTCTGGAAGATGTCGGTGACGCGCGGCATCGAGGGCTTGATCGCCTCGATCTGCTTCTCTTCCTTGACCTCGAGCACGACCTTCACTTTCAGGTATTGCACGCGCTCGCCGGGGGCGCTGACCAGGTTGACCAGCATGTCCGGCACCTCGACGAATGACGGCGGTTTCACAACCGGCGTTTCGGCATGCTTCTCTTCCTCGTGATGGCCGCCGAAGAAAAGAAACCAGGTCGCGGCGCCGCCACCCGCGACGGCGAGCACGCCGATGATCAAGATGATGTATTTGAGCTTGCTCTTGGGCGCGGCCCCGGTCTCGGCGATATCAGCCGCTCCGCCTTCCGCCTGTTCGTTCTCGGCCATGGCCCCTCGATCCCTTCACGAACGAGCCCGATGCCGCCAGGCAGCTTAAATCACGCGATACAAATGCCCCCAGCGCAGACGCGCTCTCGATGCTGAACGCTACGGTAACAATGGTTAATGGAACCTTTCTTTTACCGTTGCGGTGGGAAAAAGTTGCCGGGCAAACATGGTCAACAAGACCTTATTGCCGCGTGGCCGGCACCCGCCTTTCCATCCAGATATCTGAAAAAACAACACTTTTCGAAGTGGCACGGCATTCGCTCTAAGGGACAGCGAACCACTGAGGCTTGGGAGAGCCTCTCTCAGGTTCGAAAGGCCCGCGATGTCCGCCTGGGAGGGCGGTTCGCGCGGATGGTTTTCTTAAGGGGAGAAGAATCGATGGAGAACGCGCTTCTCATCGGACTTTCACGGCAGACGGTGCTGGAGCGGCAACTCAATGTCGTCGCCAACAACATCGCCAATGTGAACACCACCGGCTACAAGGCCGACCAGTCGCTGTTCGAGGAGCATTTGAACTCGGGCGCGCATGAAGACAACTTCGTCGGCCGCGACCGCCGCGTCTCTTACGTCCAGGACCGCGGCACCTACCACGATCTCTCGCAAGGCTCCACCGAGCAGACCAACAATCCGCTCGATGTCGCGATCGACGGCGCGGGCTTCCTCGCTGTGCAGACGGCAGGCGGCGAGCGCTATACCCGCGACGGCAACCTCCAGATCAACGGCCAGGGCCAACTCGTCACGACCTCGGGAAATGCCGTGCTCGGCACCAGCGGCCCGATCGTGTTCCAGCCGACCGACCACGACATCAGCATCTCCCCCGACGGCACCGTCACGGTGCTGGAGGGTACGACCCGGACCGATTCGATCCGCGGCAAGCTTCGCCTTGCGAGCTTCGCCGACGCGCAGAAGCTGTTGAAGGAAGGCTACAACCTCTACTCCGCGGGCGAGGCCGGCGCCGCGCAGGCGGATGCCAAATCGACCATCCGGCAGGGTTACGTCGAGAAGTCGAACGTCAATGCGACCTCCGAAATGAGCCGCATGGTCGAGGTGATGCGCACCTATCAGCAGATCGCCACCCTGCTGCAGCAGCAGAGCGACCTGCACAAATCCGCGATCGAAAAACTCGCCGATGTTCCGGCCTAGAGCGCGAAAGATGAATCCTAATCGAGCTCTGGATTTTTGTTTGAGCATGATCTTTTCGGAAAACCGGTCCCCACTTTTCCGGATCATGCTCGAGCCTTTGAGGAGTACGTAGATGCAAGCGCTTCATACCGCCGCGACCGGAATGGCGGCACAGGAACTCAACGTTCAGGTGATCTCCAACAACATCGCCAACATGCGCACCACCGGTTTCAAGAAGCAGACCGCGGCGTTTCAGGACCTGATCTACGAGCATGTCCGCCGCGTCGGCGCGCAATCCTCCGACCAGGGCACGATCCTGCCCGTCGGCATCGATATTGGCGGCGGCGTGAAGACCGTCGGCACGCCGCGCTCGATGACGCAGGGCACCCTGTCGCAGACCGGCAACGATCTCGATCTTTCGATCAGCGGCGAAGGATTTTTCAAGATCCAGATGCCGGACGGCACCTTCCAGTACACCCGCGACGGCACCTTCCAGATGGACAATCAGGGCCGCGTCGTGACCGCGCAAGGCAACCCGGTGCAGCCGACCATCACGATCCCGCAGAACGCCTCGGGCATCACGGTGAACGCGCAAGGCCAGCTCTCGGTGACGCTGCCGGGATCGACGACCTCGACGATCATCGGCCAGATCGG
>WNGJ01006357.1_pt1 | contig 12483 bp, 14 predicted proteins | sample 5400611 | NCBI WGS metagenome assembly WNGJ01 (sample SAMN13153375, study PRJNA577476) | soil metagenome | isolation source: 40 cm soil or saprolite under Garry oak tree replicate 1 | place: USA:California | collected 2016-06-15
CCGGCCGGGTCGCCGACCTCGGCCGGCCGGGCAACGTGATCCGCCGCCTTGCTCGCGACGGCTTCGGCGTGTTGTTGGCAGGAGCCTAGTCGTGCCCGGGTGCTAGGTTGGCCGGATGAACCCCGACCCCGGTCAGATCCCGACGCCAGGCGTGGTCCAGGCAGTCCCGGTCGACGCGGAGCCCGAGCAGGCCCCTGCGCCCGGAACCGAGACGATCACCGAGCCCGCGAAGCTCCTGCGGATCGCGAGCATGGTCCGAGAGCTCCTCGACGAGACGCGACAGACCTCGCTCGATGAGCCGGGGCGCAAGCGGCTCGCCGAGATCTACGGTCGCTCGGTCGGCGAGCTCTCCGACGTTCTGTCGAGCGATCTCCGCGAGGAGCTCGCGTCGCTCGCGCCCCCGATCGAGGGTGGGGTGCCGACCGAATCCGAGCTCCGGGTCGCGCAGGCCCAGCTCGTCGGCTGGCTCGAAGGCCTCTTCCACGGGATCCAGGCCGCGATGTTCGCGCAGCAGGCCGCGGCGCGGGCGCAGTTCGAGGAACTTCGGCGTCGCGGGCTGCTGGCGCAGAACCCGCAGGGCGGGCCCGGAACTCAGGAGAACGAGCGGACGCCCGGCCAGTACCTCTAGAGCCCCGGTTCCGTCTCGCTTCGCAGCGTGGCACGCCGGCCTGCGGCGGTTCCCGCCTCGGCGCCGGCGAGGCGTTGGGCGATGTAGACCGGGATGATCATCACCAGCAGGACGACGACGGCCACGACGTTCACCACGGGCCGGTTCCGTGGCTGGCGGAGGTTGTTGTAGATGAACTTCGGGATCGTGAGCTCGGTGCCCGACGTGAAGTTCGTCACGACGATCTCGTCGAAGGAAAGCGCGAACGCCAGGAGCATCCCCGCGATGACCGCGATCCGGATCGCCGGCCAGGTGACGTACCGGAACGTCTGCCACCCGTCAGCACCCAGATCCATCGACGCCTCGACCTGGGAACCCCCCGTCCTTCGGAGACGCGCGAGCACGTTGTTGTACACCACGACGATGCAGAAGGTTGTGTGCCCGAGGATGATCGTGAGGACCCCGAACGGGATGCGGTAGTTGTTGAACGCCGTGTTGAGCGCGACGCCGGTCAGGATCCCCGGCAACGCGATCGGGAGGACGAGCACGAACGACACGGTGTTCCGGCCGAAGAACCGGAACCGATGCACGGCGAACGCAGCGAGGCTGCCGAGGGAGAGAGCCAGGAGCGTCGCGAAGAGCGCCACGGTGAGGGAGGTCGCGAGCGCCGTGCGCACATCAGCGTCATGCCACGCGAAGGAGTAGTACCTCGTCGTGAACGAGGTGATCGGCCAGGTCTGGCTGACGCTGTCGTTGAACGAATAGATCACCACGATCAGGAGGGGGATGTACAGGAACGCCAGCACCAGACCCGCCCCGACCTTGATCGCCACACCGAGGGCACGGGATTCCATCCAACCTCCTAGAGGGCCTCGAAGGCGCCGAGCCGCCACGCGACGAACAGGTAGATCGACATGATCGCGAGCGGGACCAACGCGAAGGCGGCGGCGAAGGGGATGTCGTTCGCGATCCCGAAGCTGTCGTAGATCACGTTGCCGATGAACGCGGACTTCCCGACGAGCTGAACGACGATGTAGTCGCCGAGGGTGAGCGAGAAAGCGAAGATCGATCCGGCGACGATCCCGGGGACGATCAACGGGAAGACGACCTTCCGGAAGGTCCGCCACCCTCGAGCCCCGAGATCCGACGAGGCCTCCAGCAGGGAACCCGGGACGCGTTCGAGCGCCGCGTAGATCGGCAGGATCACGTAGGGGAGCCAGAGGTAACAGAAGACGATCCAGACGGCGACCAAGGAGGATCCGATCGTCACGTGCATCCCGGCCTTCGCGAAGAGCCATTCCAACAGCCCCCCCGGGGACAGGATCAGCTTCCACGCGAAGATCCGGACGAGGTAGTTGGCCCAGAGCGGCAACACGATCGCGATCAGCACCGCCGTCCGGCGGCGAGCGGGGGCCAGCCGCGCGGCGTAATACGCCACCGGGAGCCCCAGCACGATGTCGGTCAGCGCCACCGCCGCCGCGATCCCGGTCGTCCTGAGGATGACCGTCCGGTACACCGGCACGTCGACGATCCTCTTGAAGTTCTCGAGAGAGAACTTCTTCACGACGAGTGCCGTGAACGGATCGAGGTGCCAGAAGGACGTCGCGTACATCACGACGAGCGCCCCCAGGTAGATCACCACGAACCACGCGCCGGGGACGCCGAGGAGGACCCCGAGCCGCAGCCGGGGATGGCGGAACAGGAACGCCGAGAACCGGGTCCCCGGTCCGGTCGGTCGCTCGGCTCGTTCGCTCACCACATCAACCGCCGTCATGGCGGAGGCCGCCGCACGCGGCGGCCTCCGCCCCCACCGACGTCACGATCCGGTGATCTCGGTCCATTTCTGCGACCAGACCGAGTAGTCCATGCACGTGTTCCCTCGAGCGTCGCCGCACGCTGCTTGCGGCGTCCTCCATAGGTAGAGCGAGTTCAGGAAGTCCACGTTGCCGCAGAACGAGTACTCGACCGAGTTCACGAGCTGGGCGCCACCCTTGCCCAGACTCTTCGCGATCAGGTCACAGGACTTGGTGTTGCTGCCGGCGGCGCCGTACCACACGCCGACCTCCGCCTGGACCTTCGGCTCCATCGTGTACTTCATCCACTCGAGCATGCAGTTCGGGTGCGGGGCGTTGGCCGAGATCATCCAGGTGTCGGCCCAGCCTGTGACGCCCTCGCTCGGGATGACCGCAGCGGCGGGCGCCGAGTCCTTGGTGTAGGTGAGGTTGATCGGCCATGCCGTTCCCGCGACGATCGACTTGTTGTTGAAGCCGTCGATCTCATCCGTGTACAGCGACCAGTACTTCGCGAGCATCGGCTTCTGGGTCTGCAGCAGGCTGACGGCGGCATCCAGCTGGTCCGAGGTCAGCTCGTACGGGTTGGTGATGCCGAGGCTGGGGTTGTGGGTCTTCAGGTAGACCGCGGCATCCGCGATGTAGATCGGATCGTTGTACGCGGTCAGCTTTCCCGCGTACGGATTGGGCTTGCCGTTCAGCGTCGACTCGAACGTGATGTCCCAGCTCTTCGGCGCCGGCTTCACGAGGTCCGTGTTGTACATCAGGAAGTTCGGTCCGTACATGTAAGGCACGCCGTAGACGTAGCCGTTCACGACGTAGTGGGAGTTGTTCGTGCCGGTCACCGGCTGCAGCGGCGAGATCACGTTAGGGAACTCGGGGAACAGCGTCGGGTCGATCGCGGCGACGTTCCCACCGGCGATCAGCTTGTTCGTCGCGTTCCCGGAGGCGGACACACCGTCGTAGACGGATCCCCCACCTTGGCGCATCAGGGTAACCATCTCATCGGAGGTGTCGGCGTACTTCACACTGACCTTGCAGCCGGTCTGGCTCTCGAACGGATGGACCCAGTCATAGTTCGGATCGTTCGATCCGTCCTCGGTGTACCCGTTCCACGCGATCAGTTTGAGCGCGCCCTCGCCCTGGCCGATCGAGTTGTACACCTTGGGTGCTGCGGCGCCACCACCGGAAGGCGTATTCGAGCTGCCGCACGCCGCCGCGGCCAGCGCCAGCGCGCCCAAGACGGCACACGCCGCCGTCAGTCTGTTCATGATGCCCGTGCCTCCTCCTGGTCCATGGACCCTTCCTGTGCGCCTGCGGGCGCCTCCACCGGCCGGTTGTTGCTCCGACGCCAGATCAGTCGCACGGCCTTGCCGCGCACCTGCAGCGCCTCCATCGAGCTCGTCGCGAGGTTCTGTTGCATCACGACGAGGGAACCGCCTACATCCAGCTCGACGACGTACCGCGTCGTGGCGCCCAGGTACACGACCTCGCGCACGTGGCCGGTCGCGGTGCAGGAGTCGCCCTCCACAGGCGCGTCGAGCTCGTGCATCGAGATCTTCTCGGGGCGGATCGTGAACGGCTGCGCGTCACCAGCGATCGCCGCGGCCGCCTCACCTTCCAGCACGTTGGAGACGCCCACGAACCCGGCGACGAAACCCGTCGCCGGCCGTTCGTAGACCTCGGCCGGTGAACCCACCTGTTCGATGCGGCCGCGATTGAACACCGCGAGGCGGTCGCTCATGGTGAGCGCTTCCTCCTGGTCGTGCGTGACGTAGATGAACGTGAGGCTGACCTCTTCCTGGATCTCTTTCAGCTCGATCTGCATCGCCTGGCGGAGCTTGAGGTCGAGCGCACCGAGCGGCTCGTCGAGGAGCAGCACCTTCGGGCGCATCACCAGCGCGCGGGCGAGCGCGACCCGCTGGCGCTGACCGCCGGAGAGCTGCGCCGGCTTGCGCTCACCGAACTCCGGGAGCCGCACCATCTCCAGCGCGTCCGCCACCTGTCGCCGACGCTCGGGCCGGGGCACCTTGCGCACCATGAGCCCATAGCCGACGTTCTCGGCGACCGTCATGTGCGGGAACAAGGCGTAGTCCTGGAAGACGGTGTTGACCTCGCGCTCGTAGGGCGCGAGGTCCGTGACGTAGCGGCCGCCGAGCGCGATCCTGCCTTCGGTCGGGGATTCGAACCCCGCGATCATCCGCAGGCAGGTGGTCTTGCCCGAGCCCGACGGGCCGAGCATCGAAAAGAACTCCCCTTCGCGGACGTCGAGGTCCACGCCGTCAACCGCGACCACGTCGCCGAATCGCTTCACCACGCCCTCCAACCGGACGGCGGGGGCTTGCGGAACTGGCTCGACGTCGGACAGATCTGCCTCCAGGGACGGGACGCCGCACATCTTGCACGCCACGGCGGCGCCGGCGCAACACACCTGCCCGCCGAACGCCGCCTGCCGGATGCACCGATCCGCCAGGTCCGAACCCGCTAGTCCATGGTCCGGACCGTCGCAGCGAGGCCGCGGGTGAGGGACCCGGGGAGGCCGGGACCCTCGTAGATCAGCGCCGTGTACACCTGGACCGCCGCCGCGCCGGCGTCGAGGCACCGGCGGGCGTCATCCGCCGTGAAGATTCCACCGCACGCCACCACCGGTACCTCAGGCCCGATCGCATCGACGATCTCGGCGACCATCCGAGGGGTTGCGGCGGTGAGCGGCCCGCCCGACAGCCCACCCCGGCCGGTCGACATCCGCGGGTCGGTCACGGGCAACGTGTTCGCACAGACGATCCCCGAGGCGCCGGCGTCCCGGGCGGCCGTCGCGATCGACACCGCCTGCGCGCGGTCGTCGTCGCCCGCCGCGAACGGCGGGATCTTGACGAACAGCGGCTTCGACGTGCGACCCCGCAGCACTCGCAGGAGCTCACCCGCATGCGAGCTCACGTGCTCCCATACCGCGTTCGGACTGCTCGCGTTGAGCTCGAGACCGTCGACGAAGGGTTCCACGAGCTCGGCGGTCGCCTCCGCGTCCGCGACCGCTTCGTCCGCGATCGAGACGAACCGCGGTGCGGTCCGGGGCGTCCGCGCGAGGATGCGGGCGACCGCCTCCGCGCCCGGGTTGGGCATCCCCATCGCGTTCACCAGCGCGCGCCGCGCCGGATCCCGCGCGATCCGCGGGTGAGGGTTCCCCCGGCGCGGCGCGCGCGTCACCGTCCCCCCCACGACGTAGCCGAACCCCAGCGATCCCAACGCGTCGAGGTGGGCGCAGGTCTTGTCGAACCCGGCCGCGAGCCCGATCGGGTTCCGCAACATGATCCCGGCGAGGGTGGTTCTCAGCGCCGGATCGTCCACCGCGCCGCCGATCCTTCGCCACGGGAGCGGCAACGCCAGCAGACGGTGTGCGAGCCGATGGGATCGTTCGGGGTCAAGCGAGAAGAACAGCCGGCGGCCGACCGCCTCGTACCAACCCATCGGTCGCCCATACTAGGCCGCGTGAACGAGGACCTCGTGCGCCGCATGGTCGAGGCGTCGGAGCTGCACGGCGAGTTCGTGCTCTCTTCCGGTGCGACCTCCACCGTCTACTTCGACAAGTTCCGATTCCTCACGCGACCCGATCTGCTGGAGCAGGTCGCGGCCGAGGTCGCTCGCCTGCTCGCGCCTTCGACGGAGCTCCTCGGGGCGCCGGAAGGCGCCGCGATGCTGCTCCTCGCCGCCGTCTCGCTCAGGTCCGGCCTCCCCGTGACCGTCGTGCGCGAACGAGCGAAGGACTACGGCACCCGTGCACAGGTCGAGGGTGAGGTGCCGGCGGGAGCGATCACCACGCTGCTAGAGGACGTGAGCACGACGGGCCATCAGGTCCGTCGCGCCGCGGAGGTCCTCACGGAAGCCGGAGCCGACGTCCGGCGGATCGTGCTGGCGATCGATCGCGGGGGTGCGGACCACTTGCGCGCGGCCGGATATGACGTGGAGGCCGTCGCCGTGTTGCGCCCGTCCGACTGAGCGAGCGTCAGACGCGATCGCAGCGCCAGATACGGAGCTGCCAGAGCCACCGGCTGCCGCGTTGACGGAAGCTGACCAAGCCTTCCTTCATCATGCGGGCGACGGCCTTCGACCGGGCGACCAGATCCGGCAGCGGGAACTCCCGTTCGAGGACGGGGCGCATGTGGTCGCCGAAGATCTCACGAGCAGCGTCGAGGATCGCCTGTTCGTCTTGGATCGTGCCCGTCGGCAGGTACAGACGGCCACCCATCGCCAGGGTGTCGCCGATCGAACGCAGGAACTTGGCCGGGAGCTCGGCACCGGTCGGTCCGCCGGCGGGAACGTCGTCGAACCAGCCCGACTCCGCGGCGATGGCGTCGGGGATCCCCGAAACGTCGCCGATCAGCACGTTGGCCTGCACGTCGCGCACCGGTTCGAGCAGATCCCCGGCGCGGAACTCGCAGATGTGGTCGAGCCCCAGCCGGCGGGCGTTCTCCTTCGCCGCCTCCACCGCTCGCTGGGACAGGTCGACCCCGTACACCTTCGCAGCGCCGAGCTTCGCGGCGACGATCGAGAGGACTCCGCTGCCGCAGCCGACGTCGATCACGGTGTCTCCGGGCGTGATCTCGAGGGCATCAGCGAGGGTGCGGCTGGTCGTCGTGGGGCTGAAGACCCCGGGCCCCAGCAGGAGCGGGAACGGGCCCTCGCGGCCCTTCCAATGCGTCTCCACGTTCTGGCTCACCATCGGTCACTCCGGTCGTCGGGGGAAAGGGCCTCCGAGTCAACGCACCTGGACACCACGCCGAGGCTACACCTCGGGAGGTTCCACCGCCGCATCAGGCCCGGGAACCAGTCTACCGGTCTCGACCGCCGCGGCGTCGGCTTCGAGTCGCGCCGCCAGGCGCTCCGAGGCGATCCCGAGGGTCCCGTCCGGGTATCCCTTCACGCGCCGCGCTCCTCGTCGCAGCAGGGTCATCGCGCCGTGCGCGTTGCCGCGCAGCAGGTGAACGTAGCCCGCGCCCATCTGAGAGAGCCCTTTGAACAGCTCCTCGTCGCCCGTCCCCCGTGCCTGCTTCCACGCTGTCTCCCAGGCCTCGTGCGCCCCGAAGTAGTTGCGTTGGCGGAGCAGGTCGCGGCCGAGACGATCGTTCTCCTCCATCGGCAGGGCGTCGAAATCGGGCAGGTGGAGCAGGTTCACGGCGTCATGCGCGAGCGGCCTGCCCAGCTCGTCGCGCGGCCGCTCCGGCTTCTGCCGTCGCTCCGAGGGAACACCGGTCTTCCCCGTGGCCTCTTCCGGCATGCTCCGATGCTAGCCGCTCCCGCGACGGAACTGGCGGACGCGCCTGACACGCCGGCGTCCGCGCAGTGGCTGTACGTCGATCGGGATGACGCTGATCGTGCCGTCCGGCTCGAGGTAAGCGGCTCGCACCCCGCTCACGTCCGCGATGCCATGCTCCCGGATCGCCGTCTCGACCTCCTCGGGCGCCAGGCCCTCGTGTCGCAACCCGTGTGGCACGAGGGCGCCATCCTTGACCAGGAGCGTCGGCCCGCCCTCCAACAGCCGCTCGCCGAGGGGGGTCAGACCCAACAACCGGACGACCGCGAAGTTCATCACGAGGAGCACGGCCGCCGCGACGAGGCCGCCGGAAAGCGACACGTCGGGTCCGACCATGGCGTTCTGCACGGCGTTCGCGATCAGCAGGATCATCACCAGATCGCCGGTGCTCATCTGACCCAGCTGCCGCTTCCCGAACAACCGGAGCCCGAACAGGATCGCCAGGTAGACGATCGCCGTGCGGATCGCGATCTCCCAGGCAGGGGTCCCGAACCTGAAGAGCATCTCAGGCCTCCGCCTCGAGCTCGGATTCCGCGAGCTCTTCGAGCGTCTCGCGGAGCGTGTCGTAGCGACGGTCCCCCAGCTGTCGTCGGGTTCGTTGCTCGACCGACTGCACCGCCCGGCGGCACTCGGCGGCCGCACGACGGCCCCGAGCGGTCAGCCGCACCAGCTTCGCGCGCGCGTCGTTCGGGTCGGGAACGCGCCGGACGTAGCCACGAGCCTCGAGATCATCCACCATCGCCATCATCCCCTGCTTGGTCAGGCGAACGTGTTCGGCGAGGTCGGTCAACCGTGAGCCGCTCCGCCGGTCGACCCCGAGGAAGACCGCGGCGTGTCCGGGCCGGACGTCGGGGAACCCCCGGTCGGCGAGGTCGGAATCGAGCTCGCTGGCGAGCGCCCGTCGTGCCTCGAGCAGCTGGCGGATCAGGTCGGCCATGGGGCGCAATCGTTGCAGGCCGGATGGGCATGGTCAATCAGGTTGACCATCGGTCCTCTGTACCCTTCCGCGACCATGGCGATCGTGATGCGCGAGGCTCTGCCCGAGGACCATGCCGAAGCCGGCCGGGTCACGGCCGAGGCCTACCGCGAGTTCGTCCCGCCGGACGACGACGGCGACTGGGAGCGATACCTCGCCCGGCTCGCGGACGTCGGCGAGCGGGCCACGAGGACCACGATCCTCGTGGCGGTCGAGGAAGGCCGGATCATCGGCTGCGTCACCCTCGAGCTGGAGAGCCGGGTGCGCGACGGGGACGGCGACGCGCCGCTAGAACCAGGCGAGGCACACATCCGGATGCTCGGCGTGGACCCGGCGGCGCGGGCGCGCGGCGCCGGCGGTCGGCTGATGGCCGAGTGCGAGGCGCGCGCCCGCGCCGCCGGCAAGACCCACGTCACGCTCCACACCACCATGAAGATGAAGGCTGCCCAGCGGATGTACGAGCGTCTCGGGTACTTCCGCGGCGCCGACCGCGTCTTCCCCGACGGGTTCGTGCTCCTCGGCTACCGCAAGGAGCTGTCGGGCTCGATCACCTGATCCTGGAACTGCTGCTCGTAGAGCCGCGCGTAGAGCCCGCTCTTCGTCAACAGCTCGTCATGGGTCCCCTGCTCGACCACACGGCCCCGGTCGATCACGAAGATCACGTCCGCCTGCAGGATGGTCGACAACCGGTGCGCGATCGCGATCGTGGTCCGCCCCTGCATCAGCGGCTCCAGAGCCGCCTGCACCAATCGTTCGGAGGTCGTGTCGAGCGACGAGGTCGCTTCGTCCAGGATGAGGATGCTGGGGTCCTTGAGGATCACGCGCGCGATCGCGAGGCGCTGCTTCTCGCCGCCGGACAGCTTGTAGCCGCGCTCGCCGACCACCGTGTCGTACCCCTCGGGGAGCTCCGAGATCTTCCCATGGATGTTGGCCGCCCGCGCCGCTGTCTCCAGCTCCTCCTGTGTCGCATCGGGCTTGCCGTACAGCAGGTTCCGACGGATCGTGTCGTGGAAGAGATACGTCTCTTGGGTCACGACCCCGATCGCCTCGCCGAGCGACTCGAGCGTGACGTGCCGGACGTCGTGGTCGTCGATCCGAACGGCTCCGCCCTGGACGTCGTACAGACGCGGAACGAGGTACGTGATCGTCGTCTTGCCGGCGCCGCTCGGACCGACCAGGGCGGCGAGTTGCCCTGGCTCGATCTTGAGCGAGACGTCGTCCAGCGTCCATTCGCGGAGCTGTTCGGTCGGCAACACCTCCGGCGAGATGGGCACGACGTCGGCGGCCGGCTCCTCATACCGGAACCGGACGTGATCGAGCTCGACGCTGCCTCGGACGTTCACGAGCCGCTGCGCATCGGGCGCGTCGACGATGTCCTGCTTCAAGTCGAGGTACTCGAAGACGCGGTCGAAGAGGGCGAACGACGTCTGCACGTCGGTCGAGACCTGCAGCATCGAGCCGATCGGGAAGAACAGGCGGGATTGGAGCGTGGTGAAACCCACCAACATGCCCGAAAGGATCACGGGGGAACCGTGGTTCGAGTTGACCCAGCCCGCCACCAGGTAGACGAGCGCCGGGGTGATCGAGAAGAAGAACCCGATCAGGGCGAAGAACGAGCGACCGATCATCGTCTGGCGTATCTGCAGGCCGGTCAGCCGTTCGTTCTCCTCGCGGTACCGCCCGATCTCGAAGGACTGGCGGCCGAAGGACTTCGAAAGGAGCATCCCGGAGACCGACAACGTCTCCTCCGTGATCGCGGTGAGGTCGGCAAGCGTCCTCTGGGTGCTCGTCGCGACCACACGACGAGCCTTCCCGACCCGCACCGTCAGCCACAGGAACAGCGGCAGGAGCAGCAAGGACAGGATCGTGAGCGGGATCGAGATGATCACCATCGTGACGATCGTGCTGACGATCGTGACCGTGTTCGAGAGTACGGTCGACGCCGTGTCGGTCACGACCGACTGGACACCTCCCACGTCGTTCGCGAGCCGGGACTGGATCTCACCGGTCCGCGTCGTGGTGAAGAATCGCAGCGGCATCTGTTGCAGGTGGCGGTAGAGCGCGTTGCGGAGGTCCTGCATGACGCGGAGCCCGACGTGGTTGGCGAGATAGGTTTGCCCGATCCCGATGATGCTCGTCACCAGCGGGATCGCGATCATCAGGGCGACGTAGCGATACAGCAGAGGCAGGTTCGGGCAAGGGTGGCCGGCGCAGTTGTTGTTCGCCCCGAAGAGCGCCTTGTCGAAGACCGCGATGATCAGCAACGGGTTCACCACGCCGAGACCGGCCGTGATGACGATGGCGAGACCGACCACCGCGACCTTCCTCTTGTACGGCGAGAAGGTTCGAACCACCCGACGAACGGTTGCCGGCTTGATCGGCCGCGGATCCTCGTCGAGCGGCCGAGCGCCCATGCGGAACATGCCTCCGTGCCGTCCCATAGCCTTCAACGATACGGCGGAGCCGCGGATGCTACGGGGCTGGGTCGTCGGTCGACGTCATCCGGCGGAGCCGCCGATGCGCGCGAGGACGCGGCTGCGACCGAGTACGTCATCGAGCATGGCGGGGGTGAGCTTCCCCGTGAACGTGTTCTGCTGGCTGGGGTGGAAGCATCCGAGGACCCGATAGGGCCCGACGGATGCTTCCGCACCGTGGCCGAACCGTGGCTTCGGCCGCGGCGTCGGGTGGCCCAAGACGGCGACCGCCCGGAGCGCCCCGTCCCAGGCGAACGACCCCAACGGAACGATCACACGGAGCTGGGCGAGTGCGCCGATCTCCCGCTCGAGGAACGGGAGGCAGCGGTCACGCTCCTCGGGGGTCGGGCGGTTCCCCGGTGGGGCGCACCGGTTCACGGCGCTGAGGTACGCCCCCCGGAGGCGGAGGCCGTCGTCCAGAGACGTGGACGACGGCCGGTTCGCGAACCCGGCCCGGTGCAGCGCCGCGAACAGGAAGTCCCCGGAACGATCGCCCGTGAAGATCCGCCCCGTCCGGTTGCCGCCGTGTGCGGCCGGCGCGAGCCCGAGGACGAGGACGCGCGCCCGGGGGTCGCCGAACCCCGGCACCGGTCGCCCCCAGTACGGCCGGTCCGCGAAGCGGGCGACCTTCTCCCTGGCGACCTGCTCGCGCCATGCGACGAGCCTCGGGCATCGACGGCACACGACGACGTCGTTCCGGATCTCGTCGAAGGTCGTCGGCGTCACGGGGCGCCGGTCCCGATACGGTCGAAGATGTCGTAGCGCCCGAAGTTGGCGGTGGATCCGTTGTACTGGACGTAGGCATGATCCGCCGTCGCCACGACCGACGCCTGATCGTTCAGGGTTCGACCGGTGGTCGCTGGCGCGACGACCGACGGCTGGGTGAAGAGCGTTCCGTCGGCCGAGGTGGCTGACAGCAGATCGACCCGGGCGGCGGCCTTGTGGCTGTTGCAGTCGAAGGTCAGCGACGTGTCTTCGCACGCCGCCCACGTCACGATGAACCCACCGGGCGCGGGTTCGACGACCGTCGAGTAGCCGCCCGCGTAGGAGACGGCGTTCGCGGTCCCGTTGACCCAGATGGTCGTCGGCGTGGCCGTGACGGTCGTCCCGTCGAACGTCGTGTAGACCTGTTTCCTGGGGGTGTTCCAGGCGATCGTGACGACGCCCGGCGCAAGCGGCGACGCCGACACGACCGGGTAGCCGCCCTGTCGGAGCGAGACGCGGCCGGCGAGCGCGGCCGGCGCGTTCCAGTTCGCCGCGCTCGCGGCGGCCGTCGGCGTCTTCCCCGAGAGGTCGATCGCGCGCGCCCGCAGCGAGCCCTTCGCGTC
>WNGJ01011028.1_pt1 | contig 12483 bp, 11 predicted proteins | sample 5400611 | NCBI WGS metagenome assembly WNGJ01 (sample SAMN13153375, study PRJNA577476) | soil metagenome | isolation source: 40 cm soil or saprolite under Garry oak tree replicate 1 | place: USA:California | collected 2016-06-15
ATTCCTGTTCGGGACGGCCACCGCCGCCTACCAGATCGAAGGCGGCCACGATGCCGACGGGAAAGGGCCATCCATTTGGGACACGTTCTGTCTTCGGCCTGGCGCGATCTCCACCGGCGAGACCGGCGATATCGCATGCGACCACTACCACCGATGGCGCGAGGACGTCGCGCTCATGCACGAGCTCGGGCTCGGGGCCTACCGCCTCTCCATCAGCTGGCCGCGCGTGATCCCGTCCGGGACCGGTGCGCGCAACGAGATGGGCATCGCCTTCTACGACCGTTTGATCGATGAGCTGCTCGCGAACGGGATCCGGCCGTTCGTCACCCTTTATCACTGGGATCTCCCGCAGGCGCTGCAGGACGAGGGTGGCTGGGGCTCGCGTGCGGTGGTCGATCAGTTCGCGGCGTACGCAGACCTCGTCGCGCGGCGACTTGGCGACCGCGTCAAGGATTGGATGACACTGAACGAGCCTGAGGTCGTCGCCTTCGCGGGCCACCACGTCGGCGTTCACGCGCCGGGCATCCGTGATTTCGGGAAGGCCGTTCTGGTCTCACATCATCTACTCTTGGCCCACCGCGCTGCCGCGGACGCGATCCGCGCCGCGCGCCCGACAGCACGTGTCGGCATCGCGCTCAACCTTTCGCCGTGCGAGCCCGCGACGGATTCAGCCGAAGACGCGGCAGCCGCGACGCGCGCGGACGGATACCTCAATCGGTGGTTCCTCGATCCGCTCTACGGCCGCGGCTATCCGAAGGACATGGTCGCGCTCTATGCGCCGTACTTCGACCGAGCGCGAGAGCTCGACACGGCCGGCTGGACTTCCTCGGCGTCAACTACTACACGCGGCGGCTCGCGAAAGCCGGCGACGGCCCGCTGCAGCTCGATCGCGTCGAGCGGGAGGGCGCGGAGCGCACGGCGCTCGGATGGGAGGTCCATCCGTCGTCGTTCCACAAGATCCTCACGCGAGTCCAACGCGATTACGCGCCCCGAGAGATGTTCGTGACCGAGAACGGCGCGGCGTACGACGACGTGCTCGACGACGACCGAGTCGACGACCCGGCGCGGGTCTCATTTCTGACGCGCCATTTCGCCGCCGCGGCTGACGCCGTGCGCGACGGCGTGCCCCTGCGGGGCTACTTCATCTGGACGCTGATGGACAACTTCGAATGGGCGCACGGCACCAGCAAACGTTTCGGCATCGTCCATACCGAATACCGAACGCAGCGACGGCGGATCAAGTCGAGCGGCCGTTGGTATCGCGACCTGATCGCCGCGCACCACGTGGCGCGTGCGGAGGCCGCGGCGAAATGACACGCGTGACCGCGAGCCCGACAGCAGCCCTCCGTGCCCTCCAGCTCGCGCCCGGAACGGTCGCGCTCTGGTGGCTGGGGCAGGCGGGCTTCGCGGTGCGCGCAGGCGGCCTGGTGATGCTGCTCGACCCGTTCCTCGCCCCGATGGCCGAGCGTGTGTCGCCGCCCGCCTTCGAACCTGAAGACGCGGTCGATGTCGACGTCGTCACGTGCTCGCACGAGCACTACGACCATCTCGATCTCGCGTCGCTGCCCGCGATCGCGTACGCCTCGCCAAGAGCCCGTTTCGTCATACCGCGGCCACTGGTTGATGCGGTCGCCGCCGCCGGCGTGCCACGCGAGCGCATCGTCGGCGCGCAACCCCACGAGCGGATCCGCCTCGACGGTGTGACGCTGCACCCGCTTCCGGCGCGTCACGGCGTCGGGATAGCCGATGCGTACACCTTCGGCCGTGAGCTGTCCGGCGGGCTCTACCGCTATCTCGGCTACGTCGTCGACGACGGCGTGGCTCGCGTCTATCACGCGGGCGACACGATCGCGTACGACGGACAGGCCGAACGGCTGCGCGCGCTCGACGTGGACATCGCGCTCCTACCGATCAACGGACGCGATCACTTCCGCGAGACGGCGGGGATCGTCGGAAACCTCGATCACCGCGAAGCCGCGCGCCTTGCCGCCGACGCCGACGTCGACGTCATCGTGCCGATGCACTACGACACGTTCGCCTCAAACCGCGGCTATCCATCCCACCTTGTCGATTTCGTCGGCCGTGAGGAGCTGCCCGTCGCGGTCCTCGTCCCAACCCGCGATCGTCCCGTGCTGTACACGAAGGGCGCCGCTCGTGACTGACCGGACCACGGCGGCCCTGGGGACGCTTGGCCTTCCGGCGACGGACCTGCGCGCTCTGCCCGATTCGCGTCGAACGTTTCCCGACGGCGCTCACTACCGAATCGAGATCCCGAGCACCGAAGGTCCGTCCGCCCTGTCGGCGGTCCTGGAGGAAGCGGAGCGCCTCGACGTACCCGTGACGCGCATCTCACAGGGGAGCGGCGTCTTCATGTGCACCGACGGCGAGCTTGATGACATCGCACGGGTCAGCGCGCATGCGGGTATCGAGGCGAGCCTGTTCGCGCGACCCAACGCGGGGTGGAGCGCGTCGGCGATGGCGCGATCCACGGTGGGGCCGCTCGTCGCCCCGGTCGCCCACGGCGCCGATCAGCTCGCGGCCGTCATGGATGACGTCTTTCGTGCGGCCGACCACGGGATCCGCAGTGTCCTTATCGAGGACATCGGCGTCCTCTCCGTCTTCGGCGCGCTGCGCCGCGCGGGACAGCTTCCAGCGGACATGCAGGCGAAGGTGTCGGTGATGCTGCCCGTCGCGAATCCGGCCAGCGCCCGCGTCGTCGCCGACCTGGGCGCCAGCACGATCAACCTGCCCACCGACCTCACGCTCTCCGAGATCGCGGCGATCCGCGCGGTCGTCGATGTGCCGCTCGATGTCTACGTCGAGTGTCCCGACAACCTCGGTGGGTTCATGCGGTATCACGAGATCCCGGAGCTGATCCGGGTGGCCGCGCCGGTCTACCTGAAGTTCGGACTCCGGGGCACCGCGGATCCCTATCCCGCGGGCACGCATCTGACTGCGCAGCTGGTGGGATTCGCCCGCGAACGCGTTCGTCGCGCGCGCCTTGGACTCGACCTGCTCGAGCGTTCACTGGGAGGAGACCTGATTTGGCGCACCTCACGTCCTGGCGCGGCCGGCCTAGCGGTGCCGCTCATGCCGGCGGCCGTCGGTGGGTCGGGAGCACTTGTGTCACATTGACACTGTGACGATTCGGCGCCTAGCATGTTGGGATGCCGCGAACACTTGTTGCCGTGAATAACCAAGGTAGGTTGACGCTGCCCGCTGCCGTGCGCCGCCAGCTCGGTATCGGGGATGGCACGCAGCTCGAAGTAACCGTGCAGGATCACGAGGTCACACTCAGGCCGGCGACTGTTATCACGGCGGAGGACCGTTGGGCCTACGCGCCCGAAGCCATCGCGTCGCTGAAGCGCGCGCTCGCCGATGTGAAAGCAGGCTACGTCTTCCAGTTGACCGAGGGCGAGCTTCTCAAAGGCAAGTACCCGAAGCGCGCACCGCGGAAAGCAGCCGCACGCCGCGCGAAGCGATAGCGAATCTACCGCTACCGGTCGCTTCTCTTCACCGCAGATTTCGTGGACTCACTGATGGCTTTCCGGCTTGCTGATCAGAAGCGTTTCGCGAAGGCGTTGCGCCTACTGGATGTGGACGAACGCCACCCGTCGCTGCGTGTCCACGAGCTTCAAGGTGACCTCGCAGGCGTCTGGTCGGCGAGCGCGACCGATGACCTCCGGATCGAATTCCTGCGTGACGGCGACGGGAAGAAGATCCTCCTTCGCTGCTCGAGGCACTACCGCTAGTTCGCCGCGATCCGCTCCCGCAGGACCTGCTGAAGGATCCCGCCCTGGCGAACGTACTCGACATCGGTCGGGTCGTCGACCCGCGCGAGCACCTGGAACGACGTCTTCTTTCCATCCGCTGACGCTGCCTCGACCGTCAGCTTCGCGCGCGGCGCGAGCCTGTCGAGCCCGCGGATCGTGAACGTCTCCGCACCGGTGAGGCCGAGCGAAGCCAGCGTCTCGCCGGGGGTGAACTCGAGGGGCAGGACTCCCATCATCACCAGGTTGGAGCGATGAATGCGCTCGAATGACTCGGCGATCGCGGCGCGCACGCCCATCAGGTTCGGTCCTTTCGCGGCCCAGTCGCGCGAGCTTCCGGAGCCGTACTCCTTGCCCGCGAACACCAGGAGCGGCACGCCGTCCTTCTGATAGCGCACCGCCGCGTCGTAGATCGTCATCGCGTCGCCCGACGGGATGTGGCGCGTCCACCAGCCTTCCTTGTCGGCGAGCTTGTTGCGCAGGCGGATGTTGGCGAACGTTCCCCGGATCAGCACCTCGTGGTTTCCGCGGCGCGTTCCATATTGGTTGAAGTCCACAGCCTTCACGCCCTTCGAGACGAGGTACTGACCCGCCGGGCTCGCAGCGGGGATCGCACCCGCGGGCGAGATGTGGTCGGTCGTGACCGAGTCGCCGACCGAGACGAGCACTCGCGCGCCGACGATGTCCGGGATCCTCGCGGGCGGTGTCGCGGAAAAGTTCTGGAAGAACGGCGGCTCCTGCACGTAGGTCGAGTTCGGGTCCCATTGATACGAGAGCCCGGTCGGCGACGGCATCGTCTTCCAGAAGCGGTCGCCTTCGAAGATCTTGCCGTACTCGGTCGCATACATCTCCTGCGTGATCGCCTTGCCGACGACCGCGTTCACTTCATCGGGTGTCGGCCAGATGTCCTTCAGGAACACCGGCTTGCCCTGCTTGTCGTTCCCGATGGGCTGGTCCTGGAGATCGATGTGGACGGTGCCGGCAAGTGCGAATGCGACGACGAGTGGTGGCGACGCGAGATAGCTCGACTTCACCAGCGGGTGAATGCGGCCCTCGAAGTTGCGATTGCCGCTCAGGACCGAGACGACATTCAGGTCGTGATCCTTGACCTCCTGCTCGATCTCGGGCGTCGCGAGCGGTCCCGTATTTCCGATGCAGACCGTGCAACCGAAACCGACGAGGTAAAAGCCCAGCTGCTCGAAATAAGGCGTGAGACCCGCGGCTTCGAGATAACGCGTCACCACGCGCGAGCCGGGTGCGAACGTCGTCTTCACGTGTGGCTTCACCGCGAGGCCACGTTCGATCGCCTTCTTGGCGAGGAGGCCCGCGGCGATCATCACCGAAGGGTTCGAGGTGTTCGTGCAGCTGGTGATCGCGGCGATGACAACGGAGCCGTCGCTCACCTGAAGTGTGCGCGGCCGGTGCGCGACCGCCGCGGTCTCCGGCGTGGCGGTCGCGACCATCGTCTGCGCGGCGTCGTTGATCGGCTTCGGACCCTCGCTGTTACCGACGAGCGTCACGCCCGTCGTCGGCTTCGGCCCGGTGAACGAGTCCCAGATCATCGGAAGGTCGACGCGGTCCTGCGGTCGCTTCGGCCCGGCGACCGATGGCTTCACCGAGCCGAGGTCGACCTCGATGAGCTCGTCGAACGCCGGCGTCGGACCGCCGTCGGAGCGGAACATGCCCTGCGCCTTCGTGTAGCGCTCGACCAGCGCGATGAGCTCGCGCGGCCGCCCGGTCTGCTCGAGATAGCGGAGCGTCTGCCGATCGACGGGGAAGAGCGCGCTCGTCGCGCCGTACTCGGGACACATGTTCGCGACGGTCGCGCGCTCGGCGACCGCGAGCGACGACAGGCCCTCGCCCGCGAACTCGATGAACTTGTTCACGACGCCCTTCCTCCGGAAGAGCTCGGTGAGCGTGAGCACGAGATCGGTCGCGGTCGTGCCGATCGGCAGCTGGCCCACCAGCTTCACGCCGACCACGACCGGCCACGGGAGGTAGGTCGGTTGACCGAGCATCGCGGCCTCGGCCTCGATGCCACCGACGCCCCACCCGAGCACCCCCAGGCCGTTGATCATCGTGGTGTGCGAGTCGGCTCCGAAAAGCGTGTCCGGCATCGCGACCCCGTCGCGCACGACGACGACTTCCGCGAGCCGCTCGAGGTTCACCTGATGACAGATGCCCGCGCCCGGGGGCACGACGCGAAAGGTCTTGAACGCCTGGCCCGCCCAGCGGAGGAGCGCGTAGCGCTCGCGGTTGCGCTCGTATTCGCGTTCGAGGTTGCGCTCGTAGACGTCCTTCGCGCCGAAGAAGTCCGCCTGGACCGAGTGGTCGATGATCAGGTCGACCGGGATCTGCGGCTCGATCTTCGCGGGGTCCTTGCCGGCACGCTTCATCGCGGCGCGCATCGCGGCGAGGTCCACCGCGGCCGGGACGCCGGTGTAGTCCTGCAGCAGGATGCGCGACGGGCGGAACGGGACCGACGCGTCGGCGGGTGGTGAAGCGGGGTACTTCGCGAGGGCGACCGCGTCGCGCTCGGCCGCATCGCCCCGCGCGGCGGCGCGCAGCACGCCCTCGAGCAGGATCTTCACCGTCGTTGGGAGACGCGAGACGTCGCCGACCTGCGAGAGCGGGAGGTAACGGAACTGCGTCTCAGACAACGCGGCGCTCTTGATCTCGGTCATGTCAGTAGATCCTTCACCAGATCGCGCTCCTTCTCGAGCTCCGCCACGGTCGCGCCGAGCTTCTCTGTCGCGAACCGGTCGAGCTTCACGCCAGGGACGATCTCGTAGCCGCCGTCGCCCTTCGAGTGGAGCGGGAATGACGAGACCAGACCATCCGGTACGCCGTAGCTGCCGTCGGAAACGACCGCAGCGCTGAAGCAATCGCCCGGTGGCGTCGCGGTGACGAGGCTGCGCACGTGATCGACGAGCGCCTGTGCCGCGGAGAACGCGCTCGACGCCCCCCGCGCGGCGATCACAGCGGCGCCGCGCTGCTGCACCGCTGGAATGAATTCTTTCTCGAGCCAGCCGCGGTCGATCACCTCGGAGGCCGCCTTGCCCCTCACGGTGGCGTTGGTGAAGTCGGGATATAGCGTCGCGCTGTGGTTGCCCCAGATCGCGAGCTTCTTCACGTCCTTGACGCGCGCGCCGGCCTTGTTCGCGAGGAGCGAGCGCGCGCGGTTCTGATCGAGCCGCGTCATCGCGCTCCAGCGGTCGTTCGTCACGCTCCTCGCGTTCGCGCGAGCGATGAGGCAGTTCGTGTTGCACGGATTGCCGACCACCACGACTCGGACGCCCTGCGCGGCGTGCCGCGCGATGGCCTTGCCCTCCTCGACGAAGATCGGACCGTTCTTCCGGATGAGATCGCCGCGCTCCATACCCGGTCCGCGCGGCACGCTTCCGACGAGCAGCACCCAGTCGGCGTCCCGATGCGTCTCCGCGCGGTCGGCGCTCGCGCTCACTCGGGCGAGCAACGGATAAGCGCCGTCTTCGAGCTCCATCACGACGCCCTTGGCCTTGTCGATCATCGGCGGGATGTCGGCGAGCCGCAGGTCGACGTCCGTGTCGGGGCCGAACATCTCGCCGGCGGCGATGTGCGGCAGGAGCGCGTACGCAACTTGACCGGTCGCGCCGGTCACGACGACACGCACCGTCGTGCTCATGTTGGCCTCACGAGTCCTTCGCGTCGGCGCCACCGTAGACGGCCTCCGCCTCGATCTCCACCAGGATCCTCTGGTCGATGAACTCCACTTTCACGATCGTCGTCGCCGGGCGGATGTCGCGGAAGACGTCACCGTGCACCACCGCCACGCGGTCGATGTCCTGGACGTCGCGGACGTAGATGCGCGTCATGATCACGTCGCCCAGCGATGATCCGAGATCCTCGAGCGCGCCTTTGATGATCTCGAGTGCTCGGCGCATCTGGTCGACCACGTCATCCGACACGACCTGACCGTTCTCGTCGAGGCCGGCGGTGCCCGCGATGCGGACGACCCGCCCGTGGCGGACGGCGCGCGAATACCCGAACTGGAACTCGTACTTCGTCGACGTCGAGTGGAGGTAACGGCGAGGATTGTTCGGATCCTGGAGTGGCATCAGCCCTTCATCCTCCGTATCACCGCGTCCGCGAACTCGCGCGTGCCGACCGCGGTCGGATCGTCGCGTTGGGGTTTGAGGTCATACGTGACGTCTTTGCCCTCGGCGACCACGGCCGCGATGGCGCGCTCCAGCCGGTCGGCCGCGTCGCGCTCCGAAATGTGCTTCAGCATGAGGACGCCGGCGAGCATGAGCGCCATCGGGTTGACCTTGTTCTGGCCGGCGTACTTGGGCGCGGAGCCGTGGATTGCCTCGAAGACGGCGACGCCGTTCTCGCCGATGTTCGCGCCCGGCGCGACGCCCAGCCCACCTGCGAGACCGGCCACGAGGTCGCTCACGATGTCACCGTAGAGGTTCGGCAGCACGAGCACGTCGTATAGATCGGGCTTCTGGACGAGCTGCATGCACATGTTGTCGACGATGCGGTCCTCGAATTCGATGTTGGGATACTCCTGCGCCACCTCGCGCGCGATGCGCAGGAACAGTCCGTCGGCGAACTTCATGATGTTGGACTTGTGTACGGCCGTCACCTTGCGGCGGCCGTTCGCGACCGCATAGTCGAAGGCGAACCTCACGATGCGCGTCGATCCCATGACGCTGATGTACTTGATCGCGATCGCAGCGTCTTCGCGGATCTTGGTGTGCGCCTCCTTCTCGATGACCGTGCGCACCCTCGCGAGCTCCGGCGTCCCGATATCGAACTCGATCCCGGCGTAGAGGTCCTCGATGTTCTCGCGCACGACGACGAGATCGATGTTGCCCATCGGCGCGTGGACACCGGGGTAGGTCTTCGCCGGACGAAGGTTGGCGTAGAGGTCGAACTCCTTGCGCAGCGCGACGTTGACCGAGCGCATCCCGGTGCCGAGCTCCGTGGTCAGTGGGCCCTTGAGGCCGACCTTGTTGCGTCGGATCGAATCGAGGGCGCTTTTCGGGAACGGATCGCCGAGTTTTTGCAGCGCGGGTAGGCCGATGTCGTGAACGTCCCACTGGATCTGCACGCCGGTCGCTTCGATGGCGCGGCGGGTGGCGTCGACGATCTCCGGACCCGTGCCGTCGCCTGGGATGAGCGTGATGCGATGCGTCAGTGCGGTCTCCCCTTCGCCTGCGGCCGTCTGGCATCGTACGCTCGGGAGCGCCCCATAGAACAGCCTTGTCCTTGATGTAGTCCCATAGACGGCTTCTATACTTTGAGCATGGAGCTCGGCCAGATCGAGGCCTTCGTCGAGGCCCAGCGACGCGGCAGCATCACGCGCGCGGCAGCCGCGCTGGAGCTCACGCAGCCCACGCTGACGGCCCGCCTCCGCGGTCTCGAACAGGAGCTGGGGGCGCAATTGCTCGTTCGCGGCCGGCGCGGCGTGAGCCTCACGGCGGCCGGGCGCCGATTTCTGCCCCGCGCTCAGGCGGCACTCGAGGCGGTCCGGCGGGGCGTGGCCGAAACGAAGGCTGCCCGCGAAGGGCGTGGGGGCGTTCTCGCGCTCGGCCTCGCGACCGATCTCGCGCTCTACATCGCGCCGACGGCACTCGCGCGCTTCGCGCGCGCACACCCGGATGTCGAGATCAGCGTCCGAAGCGGGCGGTCGCACGCGGTCGCGGAGGCCCTGCGCGCCGACGAGATCGAGATCGCGCTGGTCAGCCAGCTCGTCGCGCTGCCCGAGCTGGCGTCGCGTCCGCTGTTCGAGGAGTCCGTGCCCGCGGTCGTCGGGCGCGCTCATGCGTTCGCCGCTCGCGGCCGCGTCGGCATCGAGGACCTCGCGCGCTCGGGGCTGGTCATGCGTGATCCAAGCGCGTACCTCCACGCGATCACCGTCGCGTACTTCGCCGCCGCCGGCACCGCGCCGCGCATCCTGATGGAGCTCAACAACACCGAAGCGTGCAAGCGCGTCGTGCTCGCCGGGCTCGGCGCCGCCTTCCTGCCGCAGATGGCCATCCACGACGAGCTGCGACGGGGTGACCTCGTCGCGCTGCGTGTGGAGGGGCATCCAGCACCCAAGCGCACGATCCATGTCATGACCCGCGCCGGCGCGGAAGTCTCACCGACCGCGAACGCGCTGCTGCGGGTCTTGCCGCGTCCCTCATGATGCGATGGTGAGCGTGCAGGGTCTGTCGTTACCCGTGGCGCAGGACCGGCCGCTGCCCGCGGTGCAGCGCGCGTACTTCTACGTCGTGCTGCTCGTCGCGATCCACATGATCGTCCTCGGCGTCGCGAATCTCCTGCGTGTGGGTGCCGAGATCGCTCTGAGCGCGCCGAGCGGCGGCTTCACCGGGCTGCCGTTCGTGTTCGCGGAGTTCAGCCGCCCGCGCGAGCAATACCGCGAGCAGGCGAGCCTGGCGATCGCCCTGCTCCTCGTCGCAGTACCGGCGTGGTACCTCCACTACCGCGCCGCGGATGCCGCGGCTCGCCGCTCGCTGGTGGAGGGCGGCAGCGCGCTGCGGAGCGCGTACCTGCAGATCGTCGTGCTCGTCACCGCCCTGCTCGTGTTCGGGTACGGCCAGCGCGTGCTGTTCCTGACCGCGCGACCGGCGCGCTCTCCGGCCGGGCGGCCGACCTCGGCCACCTCGTGCGCTACGCCTTGGCGCTCATCGGCCTCGCGTTCTTCACGTTCTCATTCGCCTCGCTGCTGGCGACGCTCTGGCAGCAGGTCCTCTTTCCGTTCGCCGAGCCGCCCATCCCGCCCGGACTGCCGCAGTCGATCCCACCGCGGCCCGGCGTGGACGAGATGGTGCGCTTCGACATCGTGAGCTCGCTCCCCGTCATCGTCGGGGGTGTCGCGCTGTGGACCGCGGCGTGGTTCCGCGCCGAGCGCGCGGTCCGCGCCGGCCGGGAAGCGGCACCCACCGTGCGCCGGATCGCGGTGTATCTCGTCATCGCGTTCTCGGCGCTGGCGGTTCTCTTCAGCCTCACCTCAGCGATCGCCCTGGTCCTCGCGCGCGCCCTGGGCGACCGCAGCACCGACGAGAGCCTGGGCCGAGACCTTGGCAGCTCCATTCCGTTCGCGGTGATCTTCGCCATCGTCTGGTGGTACCACCGTCGCGTCGTCGGGCGCGACGCCGCGAGCGAGACCGAGGCCGGTCGCGCGGGGATCCGCCGCGCCTACTACTACCTCATTGCCGCGATCGGTCTGGCGATGACCGCGATCGGCGCCGCCGGCGCGATCGGCGCGGTCGGGAGCGGTTGGCTTGGTCTGATGAATCACGACGCGCGCGAGACCGCCACGTGGATCGCGCTCGTCCTCGTCGGCGGCCCGGCGTGGGCCTTCCACTGGCGCGCGCAGCAGCGGCGGATCGACGACGACGAACGCCGATCGCTGCAGCGGCGGGTGTACCTCTGCCTCGCGATCCTCGGCAGCGTTGCCGCCGTTCTCGTGTTCGGCTCGGCGCTGCTATTCAATCTGCTGAAGGGTCTGCTGGCGCTCCACTTCGATCTCGCCCTATGGCACGACCTCTGGCACTTCAGCGTCGATTCCGCGGTCGGAGCGGTCGCGCTCGCGTGGCACTTCCGTCTCGTGCGCGCGGACCGCGCCGCCCTCGCGGCCGCCGGACTCGAGGAGACGTATCACGTGACGCTGCTCGTGAAGGCCGCGGACCGCGCGACGGCGCAGGCGCGCGTCGCGGCTGCGGTCCAGGGTCAGGCCGACATCACCGTCCGCCCGTAAGCACCCGGGTCACCCCGGCTGGTTGAACTTGTTGACCAGATCCCTGATCGCCGCAGGCGTCGCGCCGAACGCGGCGAGGATCTTCGAGCCCGCCGCGTCCCAATCTGCGGCGTAGGCCAGCAGCAAGCATTCCGGCCGGATCGCACCTCCACCTGCGAGCCTGTCGGCCGCCTCGACGAGCCGCAGTGCGCGCGGCGTCAGACCGACGCCGGGCATCTGCCACTCAACACCGGGGGCTTCCGCCTTGGACACGGTCTCGCGCGCGCGATCGAGCGTCACACCGAGCTCGCCGAGGACGCGCTGCGACACCGTTCCGTTCGCGCTGATGAGACCGAGCAGCAGGTGGTCGGTCCCGATCCAGGTATGACCGCAGCCGAACGCTTCGTTCTGCGCCAGAGCCAGCACGCGCTTCGCGGCATCGTCGAGGCGCTCGAGCGAACTCGCGGTGTATAGGCGCGTCGCCACCGATGGCCCAGGCGCGGGTCCGCTAGCCTCGCGGCCCAACGCCGCGATCACCTGATGGCGCACTGTCTCGAGCTTCACGCCGAGCGACTGCAGCGCGGCGGACGCGACGCTCTCGCCCTCGCGCACGATGCCAAGCAAGAGGTGCTCGGTGCCGACGTGACTGTGACCGAGCTTGCGAGCTTCGTCGGTCGCCAGCTCGATGATCATCTTGACGCGCGGCGTGAGCGTGATCTCGCTCGGCGACGTCGTCGCGTCCCCGCGCCCGATCATGAACTCGACCGCTGCGCGGACCTTTGAGAGCTCGACGCCCAGCGAATCGAGCACGCGCGCTGCGACGCCCTCGCCTTCACGCACGAGTCCGAGAAGGAGATGCTCGGCGCCGATGTAGTTGTGGTTGAAGCGGATCGCCTCGTCCTGCGCGAGAGCGAGCACGCGCTTCGCGCGGTCGTTGAAGCGATCGAATGGTCCCATCGGGATCGAGACTACGGCTTGCTAGTT
>WNGJ01007730.1_pt1 | contig 12482 bp, 11 predicted proteins | sample 5400611 | NCBI WGS metagenome assembly WNGJ01 (sample SAMN13153375, study PRJNA577476) | soil metagenome | isolation source: 40 cm soil or saprolite under Garry oak tree replicate 1 | place: USA:California | collected 2016-06-15
CGCTCACCCTGCCCCTCCCCGACGGCGGGTCGCCGCAATGCGGCCCCCGCCGTCGAGCAGCGGAGTGAGCGCGAGCGATTACCGCTGCTCTTCGCGCCGGCCGCCGGCTCCCGGTACCGGGCGACCTCCTCCCGGCGCTGCGCCACTGGTTGTCGGCGATTGCGGTCGCGGCCCCTCGGCAGCAGGAGCCCGCGATCGCGAAGCTTCAGCGCCGGGAGACGAGCCTGGGGGTTGGGACGGCGGGCGTTGTCCTGCCGCGCGTTGGCCCTCAGGGCTCTGATTTCTCGGCATCTGACTTTCGATTCCTGACCGTTCGCGCCCGCGCGGCTCTTGGGGAGAAACCGCTCCCTCTGGCGCGCGGTTGCGCAACTCGCGCCCGGGCTGCGGGCCGCGCTGTGCGCCTGGTGCAGCGCCTGTTGTGTTGGGTGGTGCGGCACCGGGAGCGTTTGGTGCTACGGGCCCACCTTCCCTCAAGCCGCGCTGATCACGCCCGGGCTGCGGGCCGCGCGGTTCTCCTCGACCTTCATTGCGCTGTGCGCCTGGCGCAGCGCCTGTTGTGTTGGGTGGTGCGGCACCGGGAGCGTTTGGTGCTACGGGTCCACCTTCCCTCAAGCCGCGCTGATCACGCCCAGGCTGCGGGCCGCGCGGTTCTCCTCGACCTTCATTGCGCTGCGCGCCTGGTGCAGCGCCTGTTGTGTTGGGTGGTGCGGCGCCGGGAGCGTTTGGTGCTACGGGCCCACCTTCGCGCGGACTGCGTTGATCGCGCTGGCCCTGATTTCCCCGTAACTCGCCCTGTGCAGGGCCCGGACCCGGTGTGGCGCCCGGCGCGGCCGGGCGGCCCTCCCGTCCCTGCTGGAAGGGCTGCTCGGGAGCCGCGCCCTGCCTCGGCGGGGTGGGCCGGTTCGGCAACTGACCGGCGGGACGTTCCGTGCCAGGCGTCGCGGGCACATTCGAACCTTCCTGGGAACCGGGTTGAGCGGCGCGCGGGGGCAGGGCGCCGAGCCGGCCGCGCTCATTCGCCCCAAGCGGCTGGAGCGGCGGCAACTCTCGCGCCGGCGCGACGGTGTTCGTCGTCTGCCGAACGAACGTCGATTCGCGCGCGATCTCGCGGACGCGCTCGCGGCTGCGAAAATCGTCCGCCCGCACCACGACGGCGCCAGGCAGATTTGCGGTGCCAGCGAACACACGCGGCGAGATTTGGTAGCTTGGAATGGCTCGGCCATAAGCAGCCGCAATGTAGGTCGGCGGGATGCCTGGATTCACCCCAAATCGGCGATCCTGCAGCACGACAGTCCTGTTGACGACGACGGTGTCGCGGAAAAAGACTTCGCGCTCCTGCGGTGGCAGGATGACCTCTGTGACACGCGGCGCCACGAGGTCACGCTCGCGAACGAAAACCCAAGACTGCGGAGCTTCGCGGAATTCTGTGATCACCTCGTCGGGCGGCAAAGGCGCCCAACCGACATGTTGCCTGCCGTGGCGCCACAGCACCCAACCGGGCCCCCACTCCGTACCGGGAATCCACATCCAGCCGAACTGGTCATCCTCAACCCAACGGCCGTAATGATAGGTCACCAGACCCCAATCGGCCTCCTGGTCATCGGGCGCCCAATACCACCCGTAGTCCTGTGAATACACCCAGTGCCCGACAGTGTAGGGCCGCCAGTCCCGGGCGACTCGCGAAGGAACCCACACTTCGCCCCAACGCCTGTGATGTTGCCAGGCTCCGTAAGGTTCGAGCGCCGTGCGAAATTCCACCGACAGCGAAACCGCCTGCGCGGCTGCCGGGGTTACGTAAATGTCCGCGAGCGGGCTTGCGATTGCGCAAACCGCGACGCCCGCGATCAGCAGTGCGCGAATTGTTTTCGGTCGAGCGCGCATGGTGACCTCCTGTTGTAGCGAACTTGTTGTAGCGAATTTTGCTCCGCCATCCGCGGATAGTGGTTTCGAGTTTCGATTGAGAGCCGGTTGCCGCGAGGCGGCAACATCGCTCCGCCAGCTCGATTCAGTGCGTCCAACGTGGCGCAGGTCCGCTGTTAAGCGGGACGCTTGAGAGTCGGGGTCGGCCGAGGCCGGCCCCGCGCGGGACCATGTCGACCTATTCGATGATTTCTACGATGCGCCGACTTCGCGGCTCCACAATCACCGCCCGATCGTTCACTACTGCATATCGGTAACCGGGCCTCACATGGTACTCGCGGGGCACCGCGTAAAGCGTTACGCCTCGCGCGGGCAGCACCGCGCCAATGCGCACCTCGCCGCTGTACCCGAAGGAGGGGCGGTGCTCACGTATCACGTACTCGCGAAACCGCGGCCGCTCCTCGACGCCCAAAATGCCGCCCACGGTACCGGTCGCGGCGCCGATGGCCCCTCCTACGACGGCCCCGACTGGCCCTGCCGCTCTGTTGCCTGCGGCAGCTCCTTCTTCGGCTCCGCGGAAGGTTCCTTGTGCGGATGCAGCGAACGGCAAACTCACCAGCATGAAGGCGGCAATCGGAAGGCATTTCATTTTCATGATCACTCCTCCTATGTGACCACCCTCGCCACAAAACTCATGAAACCAAATGTGACTACCCCGACCTAAAACGCCGCACGGCGCCATACGTTTCATAGGAACCGGCGCATTGCAGATCTGCGCTTAAAGCAACTCAACAAATATCTGAGCAAAAGACGCAGTTTAGCTCGGGTGACTGACTCAATAACTCTGCAAATTCGTGTTTTTGGAGCTCTCCTGGCGATGTTGTTACGGAAAGCTATTAAGAACTGTGCTCGCGGTTCGATCGGCTCTGAGGAATCGCGTTTGCAGCGGTCCTGGTGTTCGCGCTTCTCATTGCTGACCGATGATGCACAAAATAGCCACAATCTCTGGACCGGCCCAGTGTTTGGAGCCCGAAGGGATTAAGGTCGGGGGGTTCTCTTAGAGAGCTAAACTAACTGGGCTAGTTCAGGTAGCTAGTTCAGGTAATAGTACCTGCCGCGTCGTCGTTGGCGTTGCGTTGTGTTAACCTTCGGGGAATAGCGATCATCCGCTAGCTCTGCGAACAGAATCCATCTTGCTGCCATCCCGTCCCAGCTAGCTTTGCTCTCGGAGGACTTCGCGCACTTGGACATCGCCTCGCATTCAGCAGCGAACCTCCGGAATTTTTCTGAAACGTTCATTGGGGCCTCCTCTCCCCCTCCCGGCGTTGAAAACCTGATACGGTCATGTGGCCGCGTGGCGACACTCGAAGTCACAACTACGTGAAATAGACGAGCTAGCTCACGCTTTCGGGAAGTAGACTTCCAAAGTTCATTAGCGCCGATTACGAGCTTGCAGCGCTCGCCGCGAGCTTGCGGGCGCGCGGCAAAGAAATCTTGGCCCGAGCTGAGACGCTGGGCGATGACGAAGCCCGGATGATCATGCTCGAAGTCGCTGCGAGAGACTGGCACAGCGGGTCGAAGAACATTCATTCGAACCAGACAAGGCGTAGGCGAAGGCACATCAGCTACGTCGGGAACCCGACATGCGGTTCCGCGTTATGGTATGCGCACGGTCGGCGGGCCGTGCGCCCCGGCTCCCAGTCCACCAGCCCCTTATCCCCTCGACAGGGAGCCGGGGTCAGAATTTTGCGGCTCGGCGTATCTTTTGGGCACCACCGGCATTGACCAACGGGCGTCGGTGGCCGAGAGACCGGTCGTGCTCCCGCCTGAAAGCGAAGGGAGTGCGATATGGCCGAACTGCTTTTAGTGTTCGCGAAGGAGTTGCGGACCCGCGCCAAGGAAATCTTGGTCAGAGCAGCGAGCACAGACGACTCGGAAGCGCAAGTGAAGATGCGCGTGGTCGCGGCGGGCTATGAGAAACTGGCGCGGCGGATCGAGCAACGCATCCGCGAGGCAGAAGCGGTGTAACCCGCGACGGTCAAGTTCCCGTTATCTGCGAACCCATGCGCGCACCAAGTGCGGAAGGGTGCGCGGATGGACCTGGCAACTTCGCCGAAGGTCCGTTAACCGGAAGCGGCCGATTTGCTGAACGTATCCGAGGGCTGGTGACTCCAGGGCGGGACGGACCAATGCCGCGATCTGAGGGAGCGACATCTCTCAGTCAATGTGCAGTCTCAAGTATGATGGTGATTTCCGTCGGCTCGGGTTCGTGGAGCGCTAGACTGGTCAAATGGGCATCAGTCCAGTTGGCAAGATTTACCACTGTCCCGGCACGCGCACCCGCGGCGGCATCCTCCTTCGGCTCAACAACGTTCAATCCGTCGATGTTGAGGAAGAACGTGTGGTCGCCGAACAATTCGTTCAATTCCGGAACCATTGGATGGTCATCGGGAATCACTGCGCTTCGAATTGGCTCAGAGTTTGTTCGACCTGCGCGGAATTCAGTTTCATGGTGCACTCCCTTTTTTTCGCGCTAAAAGGGGGAAGAAGCCTTATATCAAGCTTTGCGAGCTCCGTTTGCGAGCTCCGCATGCTAGTGCAAGCGCGGCAGCGGCCGTTTCGGCGATACCGCACATGCTCAGGTAAGACGATCGCATGCATGGTCAAGTGCCCGTCGGCAAACGACCCCAACCACGCCACACCGGCAACAACTTTGCGCCACTTCGAATCGAGGACCATCGCTCGTCTGGTCCTCGTGGTCGGGTAAGGCGCGAACCCTAGAAGCGGTTCGCATCGGGATGTAGATGTAATGGTGCCATCCGAGGGCTTGGGGAGCGCGCATTGTGAGTGGATCGCCAGGACGCCGGACGAACAAGTTGATACGGCGCCGCGACTTCATCGCAGGAGCGGGCGCAACCGTCATGGGAGCACTCGCGTGCAGCCATTCGGCGAAGACGCAAGTGGACGCGCCGAGGTCTCCGGCAACCCCGCTCGTTGGGCCGGCCGATATGATCCTCAAGAACGGCCGGATTATTACGGTTGACCCCACTTCCACCATTGCCCAGGCAATCGCCATTGCCGCCGACCGTATCATCGCGGTCGGTTCAAACGACGCGATGGCCCCGCACACAAGCCCAGCGACGCGGGTGATTGATCTCAAGGGCAACACCGTCGTTCCCGGTCTTACCGACGGTCATGCCCATATGGACCGGGAAGCGTTGCGCAACATCTTTCCGTCGCTTGGGCGGGTGCGCTCGATCCATGACATTCAGGACCGGATTGCCGAGCTTGCCCGCATCAGGAAACCCGGCGAGTGGATCGTAACCATGCCGATCGGCGATCCGCCATTCTACCTCGACGTACCCGACATCCTCGCCGAAAGGCGCTGGCCGACACGGCAGGAGCTTGATGCCGTCGCGCCCAACAACCCTGTCTACATCCGCTCCATCTGGGGTTTTTGGCGAGGTAGCTTACCGCTGGTCTCCTGCGCCAACACCGAGGCACTCAAGCGCGCCGGCATCACGCGCGACACCGTCTCGCCTGTCGAGACAGTTACAATTGTGAAGGACCGCAACGGCGACCCGACGGGCGTGTTCGTCGAACAGGAGTTCCAGCCGGTCGCCGAACTGATCTGGTTTCGCGAGGCGACGCGCTTCTCCCACGCCGATCGTGTGGATGCGTTGCCGCAGTCGGCCCGCATGTACAATTCCTTCGGCACGACCAGCGTGTTCGAGGGCCACGGCGTCGCGACCGAACTGCTCAACGCATACAAGGAAGCGCATCGCGCCGGAAATTTGACTGCGCGCGCGACGCTCGCGATCAGCCCGAATTGGAAAGCCGCCGGTAACGCCGCGCTGGGTGCTCTGATCGAAGCTTGGGCAGGCTGGCTCGCTGAACCCGGCCTCGGCGACGATTGGCTCAAGATAAGCGGGCTGTTCGCCGCCGCAGGGCGCAGCCGGGCTGACGACGTGCGCGGGGCTGCCTCGCCCTATACGGGCTGGGCCGGCTTCAATTCAGATGCCGGCCTGCCACGTGAGCAGCTCAAAGAGATGCTGCTGCACTGCGCCGCCAACAACATCCGTGTGGCCGGGATCGCAGGCGCAGGTGGCCTCGGGATGCTCGACCTGTACGAGGAGGTCGATCGCCGGATTCCGCTCAAAGGCCGTCGCTGGGTTCTGGCCCACGTCTACGTGATTTCGCCGCGTGACATCGAGCGCATCGCTCGCATGGGCCTGGTTCTGACGACGCACACCAACGCCGCTCTCTACAAGTCCCTCGACACGATTGCGGACCGCCTGCCGCCCGAACGATACGACGAGATAGTGCCGTTGAACGCGCTGCGCGAGGCCGGCATAACGGTCTCGCTTGCGACCGACAACGCACCGATTTCGCTCTGGGGGCCGGTGCAGCAGACGATCGTGCGCCGGGATTTCAAATCGCAGCGTCAGGTCGGAGCAGGACAGGCGCTTAGTCGCATGGACGCGCTGCGCTGTGCGACAGCGAACGGCGCTTATCTGACGTTCGACGAAGACAAGAGAGGCACGCTGCAGCTTGGCAAGTCTGCCGACCTTGCGGTGCTGAGCGCCGATCCGTTGACCGTTCAGGAAACAAAGATCACCGACATTGTTTCGGAGATGACCGTGGTGGGGGGAAAGATTGTGTACGAGACCCCGAACCAGCCGCCGTAAGTGAACTACCGTCCAACGCTGCTCCGGAGCGCACGAAGCTTACCGCCCCGCGCGCAGTTGCGGCGGGCTGCAGAACCCGAGTCCCGCCGGACAGGACCCGATCACGCGGCGGTTTCTTTGCAAGGCGATCCCGGCTAGATTTGAACATCGGCCGCGCCGAGATCCGCGTTGCAATTCCACTGAATGACCTCGTTTCCGCGAGCCTGTTTGGAGGTCTGACATGAAAGCCATTTTCGCCGTCATCTTCACCGCAAGCCTCGCGGTGCTTGCGTTGTCCGATCCCGGATCCGCGCAGGCGCCGGCCGGGGCAGAAGCGCGCCTCAAGTCACTGAACATCACCTTGCCGGCGGATGCCGCTCCAGCCGCTAACTTCGTGAACTCGGTGCAGACCGGCAAGCTCCTGTTCCTGTCAGGTAACACCGCAGGTCCTGCGTGGGTTGGCAAGGGCAAGCTCGGCAAGGACCTCACAGTGGAGCAGGGCAGAGAGGCGGCGCGGCAGGCTGGCCTCATTATGTTGACGAAGATCCGCTCCGCGCTCGGCAGCCTCGATCGGGTCAAGCGCGTGGTCAAGGTGCTTGGCATGGTCAATTCGGCCGAAGGTTTCGGCGACCAGCCGCTCGTGGTCAACGGATTTTCCGATCTCATGGTGGAAGTGTTCGGTGAGGCCGGCAAACATGCTCGGTCCGCCGTTGGTATGGCGGGGCTTCCCGGCAACTCACCGGTCGAGGTGGAAATGATCGTGGAATTCGAGTGAGCAGCATAGTTGCACGGTCGAGAGTGTAGCCATTCAGAGCTACATCGACCCGAAACGAGAGCGGCTTCCGCTCGGATGGAGCCGACATTCCGCCACCAACCCAACGGAAGCCCAGAAGGATAGCCGCTGGACAATGCTCAGTCGGTCCAACTCACTTCACGACTTGTCCGCGGATCTCGCCGCCGCGGTTTGCGTTGGTGTGAATATTGATGTACCAGCGGCCTCCCTGCAGGTCGGCGGCCTGGGCGTCGGTCAATGTTGCCGTGCCCTTGGCGGGGCTGGTCGGGTTGGTGCCGATCATGAGAGCCACGCCAGCGTTTGCGCCGGGCGCCGCGGGGCCGTGGAAATGGGCCATAGTCGAAGGGCCGGTAAGCCCATCGAAGTTGATCGTCCAGGCCAGGGTCTTGCTGGTGGTGTCGTAGGTGACCTCCGCTGTCCCGGTGCCCTTACTGTCGTTGGGTGTCGGTTGATTTTGTGCATTGAGCACGGCCTTGTAGGTAATCGTCTCGGCGACGGCCGCCGAGTTGGCGGCCACAAGCACGGGCAGCGCTAGGCCGAGCAATACGCAGCGAATGATGGTGGTGTGCATCGATTTGTCCTCCCGTTTATGGCTTGGTTATTGAGCCGACATTCGCCGGACGAACCACGCCGACGACATCATATGGCGGAGTTGCCCGGAAGCAAGCGGCCACAGACGGGCTGCCCGAGACTGCCGGCGCGAGGCGTTCCTGGGAGCCTGTCGTAGCGAGTTTACCAGTCACTTGCCGAGCCACCAACGGTCCAGGTGTCTCAGCCACAACTGTGAGCTGGCGAGCTACTCGATGATCTCGTCCGCCAATCAGACCTGTGCTTATCGAGTCGCCTGTTCCGGCGCCCGCTGCACGACCTCGATGCGCGCGCCCCACGGGTCAGTGATATAGGTGATGATCACGCCGGTGGCTTCATTCTTCCGCGGCGGCTCGTCAAGCTTGATCCCCTCCGATTCGATTTTACGCACAAAGGCGGCGTGGTCCTTTACGTCAACGCCAAAGTGGTCGAGCACGCGACCCCTGGTTGGCGCCTGCATGGTATCAGCTTTGGTGAAGCGGATTTGCGCGCCCGGAATATCAACGACTGGAGCGTTGTTACGCATCCCGGCCTTCCCGCCAAAGGTCTTTGCATACCAGGCCTGTGCCTTGGAAATTTCGGCCTCCGGCAGGAAGAGGTGAATGTGCTCGTGTTTGATCGGCACCGACTGAGTCTTGTCTTCGAGAATTTCGATGCGCAGGCCGTCCGGCGTCTCCACGAATGCCTGGTCGAGCCGGTTATTGTTGCCGGGCAGCACCGGCACGCCGGCCGCCTTCCACTGCGCAACGCGCTCCTGCACGTTGTTGACGATGAAGCCCACGTGATTCACCACCGAGCCCTGGCTGCCGCCGTTCCCGGATGTATTCCCGAGCGTCAGGTTGATACGCATGCCAGGGAACAGCAACGACTGCGCATTGCCCGCGACCGGCTGCCCGCCCATTCCGAGGAAGATTTTCTTGTTGGCCTCCGCGTCTTTCGAAGCGAGGTGCCAGTGACCCATGGTGACGCCCACCTCGTTGAATGGGGCGTATTGGGCGTTGGCGGTACCGGCCGCCAGTGTCGATGCAACAAAGAGCCCAGCGATTGCGATTCTCATGAATGCCTCCCTTATGTGTTCTCGCATCTTTCGGCGGAACACTCAGCATTTTGGCATATGTGCGGGAGCTTGTCCGCCCCGCCAGTGCGGTGGCCGAAGCGGAAACCGGACGCATGGACGAACTTGGCGAACGCGCAGCCATGTCGCCACATTACGCAGGTAGATAGCCCGAAAGAGGCCAACGGCAGTTCCTGACCACGCTCTGAAAGGCGGGCAGGGCAAGGCAGCTTACGCGTAGCGGCTTTCTGTCGATCCATCGGATCAGTTTTTCACGTATTTCTTGATGTCCTTCTGGTCGTCGGACGCCGCGTAAATTGCGCCATTGCCATCGACGACGATGCCGATCGGCGGCTGCATCTTCGGATCCGGCGGCACCGGGGGCGGAATGAAATACATCACCCTGCCGTCCTTGACGCTGCCGATGCGGATGCCTCGGTGACAGCCGGGATTGTAATTGGCGGCGCCCGGCGTATCCCAAGACTGGGAATCGGCAACGTACAGCATGTCATTCTTGTCGATGGCGAGCCCGCTCGGCCGGCCGAATTGCTTCCAGGCGGCGAGGAATGTCCCGTCCTTGCCGAAGATGACGACGCGGCTGTTGCCACGGTCGGCGACATAGAGGTGGTCCTGGCTGTCGAAGGCCAGCGCATGGGGTGAGCGCAATTGCCCGTCGCCCGTGCCGCGGGCGCCGAACGTCTTGATGAATTTGCCGTCCTTGGTGAACACCATGATGCGCGAATTGTTCTCTCTGGTCTCGCCATGGCCTTCGCTGATGTAGATATCGCCATTGGAGGCAACCGCCACGCCGGTCGGCGAATCGAAAATGTCGAGGCCGGTCTGGCCGGCGCCTTGGCCGGGCTTGCCGAGCTGCAGCAGTACGCGGCCGTCGGGACCGAGCTTCGTCACCTGCATTCCTTTCATGCCCTTCGCCGCGGCATCGGCCACCCAGAGATTGCCATCCTTATCAATGGCGGCTTGGTGCGGCTCGACGAACAGGCCGGCGCCGAAATTTGTCCGGGTCTTGCCGTCGGGGCCAAGTTCGATGACCGGAACGCAGTCGTCGGTTTCGCAGCGATCAACAGCCCAGAGGTTATTATTGGGATCAACGGCGACGGCATTGACCGGGCTCCACGGCCTCGGCGGCGAGGCCCAATTCGCGACCTGGCGGTACGGATTGGGCAGATTGCTGTTCGTCTCCGTGCAGGGGTAGCTCGATTGTGCAGACGCCATTCCGGCGGCGACGACTGTGGTGAGCAACGCAATGCCAAATCCTGTCGGGCTCGCACGCATGTCCTTCCTCCCCTGGTTTTGCCGAAAGCGTAGCGGAGCAGTTGCAACGCGTATAGGCCTGTGCGCTCAATTCTGTCGGTATCCGCAACATAAAAACTCAGGGGCGCTCAGCAAATACCAGCTTGACCCCGATGCCAAGAAAGAGCACGCCGGCAGCCCGTTGCAACCAGACCTTCGCTCGTGCGTAGCCTGTCGAACGACCAACTATTCCGGCGAACCACGCCACCGCGATATTCCATGCCGTGCCGGTAGCATTGAATATCAGCCCAAGGGTGGTGAACGCAGCAACCTTGGACGGCGCCTCCGCATCGACGAACTGCGGCAGGAACGCGAGAAAAAATACTGCAACCTTTGGGTTCAAAGCGTTGGTCAGGACGCCCTGTGTGAATATTTGGCGAAGCAGTACGGGCGGTAAAGTTTGCAAATGTTCTTGGCGCATTGTGGTCCGGATCGACGTCCGCAGGATTTGGATGCCGATGTATATCAGATAGAGCGCGCCGACCCACTTGAGCACCGAGAAGGCAAACGCCGAAGTAACGATGATTGCTGAGATCCCGATTGCCGCCGCCGCTATGTGAACAAAAGCACCTGCGGCCACACCCAGCGCAGCTATTAGACCAGCACGCGACCCTTGCTGCATGCTTCGCGCGATAATCAGTGCCATATCCGGACCTGGAGTGATGTTCAGAAGCAGCCCCACCGCCAGGAATAGCCAGAGGTCGTGAATGCCCACCGATTCGGCCTCGTTCGATCCGTAGAATAAGACCAACAGGCTCTTCCGTTTTGACCCATAGCCGAAGTCGCGGCCTGGATTCCTGTCGGCAGGCGCCGGCGAGCAGCGGGGGAACCGCGAGGCGACGGCAGGGCGAAGGAATGGTTGCCGGAGAGCCGCAACTCTCACTTTCGCGTCTGCTTGAAATAGCGCAGATCGGGCGGCGCCTGATCCTTGCGGGCCGGCATCAGGTAGCCGTCGCCGCTCATGAAATAGTTCTCCTTGCCGATGATGATATGATTGTTGTTCTCGGCGCAATTGTCCTCGTACCAGCGGTCGTTTGGGATGCGCTGATAGTGCTTGGTCACGGTCCACGGCTGCGTGAACGCGTGATCGCTGACCGTGATTTCGTTGAGCATCAGGTCCTTGTTGGCCTTGTCGAGGTAGATGCGTTCCTTGACGATGGTCTGATTGTCCTCGATGGAATAGCCGATATAGGTCGGCTGCTCGTCTTCGGGCATACGGCGCCCATCCGTGAAGATGCGACGCGGCATGATGTTCTCGTAGTGAATATAGGTGACGTTGGGCAGGACGATGAATTCGACCGGCCTGATGAAGGTCATGATCCGCGGCATGCCGTTGGTGATGCAGGTGTACCGCATGTCGAGCCCTTGGCCACCCGCGCGTTGGTCATTGATGCTCCACTCGAGCTTCGCCTGGTATTCGGGTGTCAGCGGGGCCTTTTGGCCAAGCCCGATGGGCTTGGTTTCATCCCACTGTACGCCTACCCCCGGCGGCCGACGCCACTGTCCGGACCAGTCAGGATACCTGGTCTCGTCGTGCGCCAGCGCTGTGGCGAGCATAAACGACAGTGCTGCCACCAGCGTGCTCGCACCGATCGCGGTTCGGTAGAAAGCCATGATCCTCTCCGTCGTGATCGACTTGCCTCGTTGAGGCGATCGGCTGAGACCGATCAGCCTCGCGAAATCACCGGATATTTGCAGAGAACGCGGAAAATCATAAGCGGATTTGCATAACGGGCAGAAAGCCATTCCGCCTAAAGGTTCATGCGTTAGCAGGCTCATGTCGCCGCTATTCAGGAACAGGCTCGGCTACCGGCTTACCCTTGTCGAGAATATTCAACACGATGTAACGCGCTGGCTTGTCGCTGAGGTTCTGTTGCCGGTGGATGATGCCGCGAGGAACGTAGTTGCCCTCGCCGGCCTTGAGCACGACTGGCGGCTGTCCTTTGATGGTGAAGGTGACTTCGCCCTCCTGCACCGCGGTCCATTGATCGCCGGCGTGGCGATGGAACTCGTTGCCCACGCCCGGCGGCACTGTGATGGATACCAGCTCTACTTCTCGCGCGGGGTCTTTCTCCAAGGGCGTCGCGAAATATCGGATGGTTTGGCGATCCGGCGCGGTCGCCTGAGACCATGCGGCAGGCGCGAACATGCAGGTTATTGCGAGCACTTCTGCAATGATCAATTTTTGCATGAGCTCTTCCCCTGAATT
>WNGJ01006360.1_pt1 | contig 12481 bp, 10 predicted proteins | sample 5400611 | NCBI WGS metagenome assembly WNGJ01 (sample SAMN13153375, study PRJNA577476) | soil metagenome | isolation source: 40 cm soil or saprolite under Garry oak tree replicate 1 | place: USA:California | collected 2016-06-15
TAGAATAGCACACTGAATGCGTAGGAAGTCTTTTCACACAGTCTCTGAGGCCAAATCGCGATCTGTATACGTATCAAGAAAGTCTGGATCGTACTCCTTTAGCTTGACTTTGCTGCCTTCAGCAACCTTCCATGCAAGTTGCATAGTATCTCTCCTTTCGCATTGCCGTCTTCGCTTGCTCAAGTGATTGGCATATGGTAAACAGAACCTCTCTGGATCAGCTCTTCGTCTGATTACGTTGATGGTGAGCAAGAACATGGGCAACCACAGTTGGCAGCAACTCAGGGTCGTCCACGATATGCTGAGGGGGAAGCAGTCCACTCTCGTGCAGGCGCTGGCGTGTCAATGGAGTGCTGACCGCTATCACGTTCATCCCTGCCGCCAGCGCCGCCTTCACACCGGCAGGCGAATCTTCGATGACCAAACACTCTTCCGGTTGCACCTCTAATTCACGGGCCAGCAGGAAATAGATCTCAGGATCAGGCTTGCCATGTTCGACATCGTCTCGCGAGGCAATACAGTCGAATGCATTGGACAAGCCCAACGCCTTGAGGACCCGTTGTACCTGGTCACAATAGGACATTGTTGCCAGGGCGATCCGCACACCTGAATGGCGAACTTCTTGTAGGTAGGCAATGTTATGCGGGTACCTTTGACTCCGCAACAACTCTGGATCGTCCAGCATAGCCTCGTAGATGCGTTGTCGCACCTGGACAAAGGCTTGCCAGGGAGTGCTCACACCAAACTCCGGCATGCGTGTCCTGGCTGCCGCTTCCAATCCGAAGCGCTGCATTACTCCCTTTGCCACCTCCTGACGCGACAAGCCGACAAAGTCCTTAAAGGCATCCATCACGTCCGCTTCATGCAGTTCGGGACGCAGTTCAACGGCGGCTCGTGCATAGGAGCGCGCTTTCAGTTCCTCCGTTTCTACTAAGGTCCCGTCCAGATCGAAGATGACAGCACGAATCATGTGAATACCTCCATCAGCCTGGCTGAAGCACCTGTTACTCCCGAATAAACGTCACCACCTCATCGCGCTTCTGCTCCATCAAAGTCCGTGTTTTGGCCTCGACATTCAGACGCAGGAGTGGCTCTGTATTGGATGGGCGTACATTGAACCACCAGTCGCCATAGTCAATCGTCACGCCATCCAGGTGATCGACCGAGAGCGCATGCTTGCCGAAATGTTCCTCAATCGCTTTCACCTTGCCCGCGACGTCGTTGACACGGGTGTTGATCTCGCCACTACGTACCCATGTATCCAGCGGTTTGATCAACTCTGAGAGTGGCTTGTTCTCAATTGAGATGAGTTCCAGGATCAGGAGAAAGGCGATCAGCCCCGAATCAGCAAACCAGTTATCACGGAAGTAAAAATGACCGGAATGTTCACCGACGAAGATGGCATTATCCTTGCGCATCTCTGCTTTGATATAGGAATGCCCGACACGCGTACGAATGGCTTTGCCTCCATCCCTCTCTATCAGCGCAGGGACGCTCTTAGAGAGGATCAGGTTGTACAGGATCGTCGAGCCGGGATGCAGCTTGCTTAGCAAGCGAACAGGATTGTGAATGACTTGTTCCCACAGGTCGGCGTCAAGGGTACTGTAGAGCGCACGAGCCTCTGGATGCCAACTCCACCACAAGTTATATGCCAGCTCTTGGAGCCGGCTGATGCGGGAAGGCAATGTGCGGAAGACTGTTACGAGGCCAAATGCTTTCTTCATCATATCGTTTTGGTCCTCCTGTAGCGCCTGATGAGCGTGTTGGTTGAGCTATCATGCGCTAGCTCTGGATCACTGGCGCTCTCGAGTTCAGGAATGATGCGGTTGGCCAGCACTTTGCCGAGCTCGACGCCCCACTGGTCGAATGAGTTGATATTCCAGATGGTGCCCTGAACAAAGACCTTGTGTTCGTAAAGCGCTATGAGCTTGCCCAGAGTCTCTGGTGTGAGCCTTTCGGCAAGGATCGTGTTCGTTGGGCGGTTGCCCTCAAAGGTGCGATGCGGTACTTGAAATGTCGGAACTCCGTCCGCCGCAACTTCCCCGGCAGTTTTGCCGAACGCAAGCGCCTCGGTTTGAGCAAAGAAGTTTGCCATCAAGAGATCATGATGACGCCCCAGTGGATTTAGAGCCTGATTGAAGCCAATGAAGTCACAAGGAATGAGTTTGGTGCCTTGATGGATGAGCTGGTAGAATGCGTGCTGTCCATTTGTGCCGGGCTGTCCCCAGATGATGGGTCCGGTCTGGTAGTCCACTTGCCTGCCCTGGAGATCTACATGCTTTCCGTCGCTCTCCATATCAAGCTGCTGAAAGTAGGCGCTGAGACGCCCAAGATAATGGTCATAGGGCAAGATCGCTACAGTCTCAGCCCCAAAGAAATTGTTGTACCAGATACCAATCAATCCGAGGAGCACCGGCAAGTTGCGTTCAAAAGGAGCAGTGCGGAAGTGCTCATCCATCTCATGGAAGCCGGCCAGCATTTCGCGAAAGTGTTCAGGGCCAATAGCGATCATCAAAGAAAGTCCAATTGCTGAGTCGTAGGAGTAGCGACCACCAACCCAGTCCCAGAACTCGAACATATTGGCAGTGTCGATACCAAACTTCTCTACTTCAGCCGTGTTGGTCGAGACTGCAACGAAATGTCTGGCTACTGCCTGCTCGCTGCCCTGGGCTTTCACACACCATTCGCGGGCAGAATGCGCATTGGTCAGAGTCTCCAGTGTCGTGAATGTTTTGGAGGAGACGACGAAGAGTGTCTCAGCCGGGTCAAGATCTCGTGTAGCTTCCACGAACTCGTTTCCATCGATGTTGGAGACAAAGCGCATGGTCAGGTTGCGGTCGCTATAGTATTGCAAGGCGTCGTATGCCATCGATGGACCGAGGTCTGAGCCACCGATGCCGATGTTGATGATAGTGCGCATGCGCTTGCCTGTGTAGCCCGTCCAGGCACCGCTGCGGACACGGTTGGAGAAGTCCGCCATCTTGTCCAGCACCGCGTGGACCTCTGGTACTACATTCTCTCCATCAACGAAAATTGACTGATCTCGTGGAGCGCGTAAGGCTACGTGGAGCACAGCACGCTTCTCTGTGACATTGATCTTCTCACCCTTGAACATGGCATCGACGCGCTCGCGCAGACCCGAAGACTCTGCCAGTTCCAGGAGCAGTTGGATTGTCTCTCTGGTCACATGGTTCTTTGAATAGTCCAGGTAGATTCCAATGGCTTCGAGCGCAAACCGCTCTCCTCGATTGGGATCGTCTGCGAAGAGCGTGCGCAGGTGCTGATCCCGTATGTTCTGATAATGCGCCTCAAGCGTCTTCCAGTCAGGGCGCTGTGTCAGCGGTGTTGGATTGCTAGAAATCATTGTTGCTCCTCATCATGTGCATACTCTCTCTCATGAACCTCAGCCCGCCTTTGTGAGCAGTTCGCTCTTTGAAGCGATACAGCCCATCAAGTCATTCCAGGATGCATCGAATGATTCCGCGCCTTGACTCTGGAGTTTTGCAGCGAGCGCATAGTAGTCGACGCCAGCTTCTGCGAACCGGGCGAGCAGTTCTTCAGCATTCCCACCATCTGCTGCAAGCATAGCTCCGACCTCGCCATGCTCGGCGAATGCAAGGAGGGTCTGCTCGGGCATCGTATTCACCGTATGAGGCGCTGCAAGCGCCTTGATGTAGAGGACATCGGATGCTTCAGGGTCCTTGGTGCCAGTGCTGGCCCACAAGACTCTCTGCGGCCTGGCTCCCGCATTTTCGAGCTGTAGCCAGCGATCTGTGTCAAGCAGAGCACGGTACGCTTTGTACGTACGACTGGCGACCGCGATCCCCAACAGTTCACGGAGCGCCTTCGGCACCTTCCCCTCGACTGCTTTATCCCAGCGACTCACGAAGACCGAGGCAACGGAATGCACAGCAGGGTTGAGCTTTGCCTCTATGCGCCGTTCGATACCCCTCATATATGCCTCTGCGGCTGCCAGGTAATGATCGTGAGAGAACAAGAGTGTCACGTTGATTGGGATGCCAGCAAAGATGGATTCTTCGATGGCAGGTAGTCCTTCCCTGGTTCCTGGAATTTTGATAAAAAGATTGGGTCGTGCCGCTCTGTCATGGAGTTGTTTGGCTGCAGCGCTGGTGCTTTTGGCATCGTAGGCCAGCAATGGCGATACCTCCAGCGATACCCAGCCATCAACTCCGTCTGTCGCATCGTGAATCGGGCGGAAGAGATCAGCAGCCTGGGTAATATCCTCCAGTGCGAGTTCGAAAAAGAGTGCTTCACCTGACTTCCCCTCAGCTACCTTCTGGCGAATGGCATCGTCGTAGTCCTGGCTGTTCTTCATAGCGTGATCGAAGATCGTAGGATTTGATGTGAGCCCGGTAATCGAGAGTTCAGCCACATATCGCCTGAGTGTGCCGCTTGTAAGCAGACGTCGGGTGATGTTGTCGAGCCAGAGGCTCTGACCTGCATCATGGAGTTGTTGCGTTGCTTTCATGATTTCTCCTTTGCCATGGACACGCCCGTGTGAACGGTTCAATGGGGGACACTGCCCTGCGTACGGGCGATCTGTTCTTTGGCTACAGCGACGACATGCTCGGGTGTAAACTTGAAGTAGCGCTGTACCATTTGAAGCGGAGCAGATTGCCCGAACGTGTGCATGCCAATGACCGTACCATCAAGACCAACATACTGTGCCCAGCCAAGAGTGGATGCCTCTTCTACTGCGACGCGTGCGCGTACATCTGGCGGAATGACACTCTCGCGGTATTCCTGGCTCTGGTGCTCGAACAACTCCCAGGAAGGCATACTCACCACGCGCGCTTTCATACCCTCAGCTTTGAGTTGTTCATACGCTGCAATACAGAGGGAAACCTCGCTGCCGGTTGCAAGGAGCAAGACATCAGGTTTGCCATCAACAGCGTCAGCCATGACATAGGCGCCACGCGCAACGCCAGATGCTGAGCCATACCTTGTTCGATCGAATGTAGGCAGCGCCTGCCGGGAGAGCACCATCACGACCGGCTCGTGCTGTAGTTGTATAATCACTCTCCAGGCCTGGGCGACCTCGTTCGCATCAGCAGGTCGCATGACTATCAGCCCGGGTATGGCTCGCAGTGAAATGAGTTGCTCAATCGGCTGGTGAGTCGGTCCATCTTCTCCCTGGCTGATCGAATCGTGCGTCCAGATGTAGATCACCGGGATTTCCATTAACGCGCTGAGCCGGATTGGCATGCGCGCGTAATCACTGAAGATCAAGAACCCGGATCCGAAGGGCCGGATCTTTGAAAGTGCCATACCATTGAGGAGTGCGCTCATGGCATGCTCTCGGACGCCAAAGTGGAGGTTCCGTCCGGCGTAGTTTTCTGCTTGAAAATCGCCACTTCCTTCGAAGGTCAGGCGAGTTTTGGTCGAGGGCGCCAGATCGGCTGAACCGCCGATCAGCCAGGGGATATTTTTGGCGATGGCATTGAGTACCTTGCCGGAGGATTCGCGGCTGGCGACCCCCTTTGGATCAGGCTCAAATGTTGGCAGGTCACGATCCCAGCCATCTGGAAGCTGACGACGCTGCATTCGGTTGAGATGATCGGCCAGTTCGGGGTAGCGCTGTTTATAGGCATCAAACAGGTGGTACCACGCGCCGCGAAGTTCAGCGCCGCGCTTGCCGATCTCAGCCTGGAAATGCTCACGCACTCCGTCTGGCACCAGGAAACTGGCGTCTGGAGGCCAACCATAGCGCTGCTTTGTTAAGCGGACCTCCTCTTCACCAAGCGGCTCACCGTGGGCTGCGCTGGTATCTTGCTTATGTGGAGCGCCATAGCCGATATGGCTATCGACGATGATGAGCGTAGGTCGATCTGGGGTGGCCTTGAACGTCTGAAAAGCTCGTGTCAGCATGTCCAGATCATTCGCGTCACCAACGCGCGTCACGTTCCAACCATAGGCGATGAAGCGTGTTGCCACATCATCGGAAAAGGCCAGGGCGGCATTTCCTTCGATGGTGATGTGGTTGTTGTCATAGATCCAGCACAGGTTCGAGAGCTTCAGATGACCGGCCACCGAGGCTGCTTCGTTGCTGATACCTTCCATCATGCAGCCATCGCCACACATGGCATAGGTATCGTAGTTGAACATCTCAAAATTGGGGCGGTTGAAGTACTCAGCCATCCAGCGTCCGGCGATGGCCATACCAACGCTTGTCGCCACGCCCTGACCGAGAGGACCGGTGGTTGTCTCAACTCCAGAGGTCCAGCGGTATTCCGGATGTCCGGGGCATTTGCTGTCTAACTGGCGAAAGTGCTTGATATCGTCAAGGGTCACGGAAAGCCTCCCAACGTGCTCGTATTTCGCGTTGACCGCCTTGATACCGGCAAGGTGTAGCAGGCTATACAGCAACATTGAAGCGTGACCATTCGAGAGGACAAAGCGATCGCGATTGGGCCAGATCGGGTCTTCGGGATCGAACCGCAAAAAACGTTGCCATAAACAATATGCGACCGGGGCCAGTGCCATTGGCGTGCCAGGATGACCAGAATTGGCTTGCTGTATTGCATCCATGGAGAGTGTTCGGATGGTAGAAATGCAGAGCTGGTCGAGGGGCACATGATCATTCATGATTTTCCTCCTCCATCATGTTCAATGATCCGGTTTGCCTCGGCTGCCTGATCGTCAGTGACACCAAAAAAACGAGCGCGTCCGAATGGGGAGCTGTGTCTGTCATGAGGCGTTTCCTCCCGTTGGGTCATCTTTTTCCAGGTGGCCGCCGAACTCAAAACGCATGGCAGACAGCAGCTTGTCGGCATAATCGGCCTCACCACGTGAACTGAACCGCTCAAAGAGTGCCGAGCTGAGTACAGGGACTGGAACGGACTCGTCGATGGCAGCTGAGATGGTCCAGCGTCCTTCTCCAGAATCTGAGACTCGACCATGGAAGGTGGTCAGGTCAGGACTCGTGAGGAGCGCGTCGGCAGTAAGGTCCAGCAACCATGAACCAATCACGCTGCCACGACGCCACAGCTCTGTCACATCGCTGAGGTTGAGATCATACTGGTAGTACTCCGGATTGCGCAGCGGCGATGTCTCGGCATCGATCTCTTGTTGATGTTTGCCAACATTTGCATGATGCAGGATGTTCAAGCCCTCAGCGTAAGCGGCCATGATGCCGTACTCAATACCATTGTGGACCATTTTGACGAAGTGACCCGCACCATTGGGTCCACAGCGAAGGTACCCTTGTTCGGCAGTTCCCCCCATCTTTTCTCGCCCAGGAGTGCGTGTTGCTGCATTGACACCAGGAGCCAGGGCAGAGAAGATCGGGTCGAGATGCTGGACAATGTCCTCCTCACCGCCAATCATCAAACAGTACCCGCGATCGAGGCCCCAGACGCCTCCACTCGTTCCAGCGTCGACGTAGTGAATACCCTTAGGTTTCAGCTCGGAAGCGCGCCGAATATCATCATGGTAGTAAGAATTACCGCCGTCGATGACGATATCGCCAGGTGAGAGATGGGGAACGATGGTTTCCAATGTCGCATCTACCGAGGCCGCCGGTACCATCAGCCAGATAGCGCGAGGCGTGGAAAGCTTACCCACGAGGTCTTCCAGCGAGGAAGCTCCCCGTGAAATCGATCCCTCCTTCAGAAGTTCCTGAACTTTTTCGGCATGACGTACATAGCCAACGATCGTATGTCCTGAGCGAATCAGCCGCTGCGACATGAATGCGCCCATGCGTCCCAGTCCTACTATTCCGAGTTCCATTCCGTTCTCCTTTCTTGGCAACTATGTGCAGTACGTTCCTGCATGTTCAGCTTCATCAGGACCTGATAGGCCGTTATGGGCTATTTGGGAAGGATCCTGGTCTTCCCTCGAGGAGTGCCTGGTACAGCTTTTGCTGCCGCTCTGCCGCTTTCCTGTACACTGTATGCTTCTCATCATCCGGCTGGACTTCCGGCTCCAGATGAGGAGGCACCTGAGCAACATCGGGCAGAATGCCCATGGCTTCCAGGGCAAGAAGTGCAGCGCCTCGTGCCGAGGCCTCGTGGTCACGTGAAGGATAGACTGGTACACCGAGTGTGTCCGCAACGATATGCCTCAAAGTCATTGAGCCCAGGAGCGCACCCCCACTACCGATCATCCTCGGCGCTTTCTTGTCTATCTGTAAGGCCTGGCATATTTGCTCACAGACCGCATCGAGTTGATAGGCCAGCGCTTCCATACCCGCGCGTAGGAGGTCAGCAGGGGAGATATGTGCCTGAATGCCGCTGATGGTCATGCGTGCGTTCGCATGCCAGCCGAGGCTCCGCTCACCTGCTATGAAAGGAAGGATGGTTAAACCATGCCCATCGGGTTGCAGCGCTGCCACAAGGCTCTCGGCGTCATTGAATGATGGCAATATGAGGACGCTATCCAGCCAGGAGAGCAGGTTCCCACCTTCACTGAGTGCGCCACCAAGCACAGCTCGTTTGGCATCAATCAAGTAGAGCCAGAGACCCACCGGAGGTATCACCTGTTCAGGAGGTAAAACAACACGCATTGCGCTGGAGGTACCAATCGTGACCGACCAGTTCTCCAGACTGGCACACCCTGAACCGACACAGGCCGCTGCACCATCTCCTGTGGCAGGATACCAGGGAACGTTGCGTAAAGCAGGCCATGCAGAAGCATATTCGGGTGTCAACCCTTGCACACTCTCATGCAGATCTCCAAGGAGCGGTAACTGCTCTGGTCGCACGTCGAGCACTTCCATCAGTTCAGTATCCCAGACGCGAGCGCGTGTCTGCAACATGCCCGTGCCGGAGGCCATCGAGAGGCTACAGATGGAACGGCCCAGGAAGTGACGATACAGGTATTCGCCAAAGGACAGCCACTGGAAAACGCGCGCACAGGTATCTGGTACTTGCGTTGCCAGCCAGCGCAACTTCGCAGGCCAATAACTGGCATGCAATCGTGCTCCCGTTCGTGTGTGGATAGCTGCTTCATCGAGCTGCTGGCGTAGCTCCACCGCTGCACCATGAGGACGTGTATCTTCCCAGAGAATCATTGGTGTAAGCGGACGATTGTCGGCATCGACTCCCATGAGGCCATGCCAGAAGGTATCTATGGCCACTGCTCCGATATGTTTTGCCAATGGGCCAGCCATTTCCAGGACATCATCGATGGTCTGGTCAACGACCGCCACCAGGGCATCAGGATCAACCGAAACCTCGCCTTCATTCGAAATCGTGAGTTTGTAAGGACGCTGGGCCAGGACATTCGGCAAAGTGTTACCCGTTGCATCAAACAGTAATGCACGCGTCGATGAGGTACCTACATCGAGTGCAAGGATATAAGGCGGTTCCGGGTTTGGGTTGGCAGAAGAGGCCTTTTGCGTCATATGCTTTCTCCTTGTCGTTCCTCATGCATGGTGAAGATACTCCTCCACGTGAGCAAAGAAGGTTGAAAGTGGCTCAATCGCGTCGTCGAGGGAACTATCTATGACGAGTAAAAAGCAAGGACGACCGGATTCCATCATCGCTTGCCAGGTACTCACCGCCTGGGCGTGGAGAAATACGTTGGTATAGCTGCCAAGCAGACATGTTTCTGTGTTCCGCGCAACCAGGCGTAGACTGACCAGGGATGGTGGCCCATCCATCTCGCTTTGTTCTGTTGAATGATAGGCGGCGGGTGCCTGCCGCAGCTTCACGGGAATGCCTAAAAGCCTGTTCCCAATGGTATGCACATGCCCGTCAAGCACTGAGAGCAAGCTTGCTTGCGCCTCTCCGTTGACGGTCACGTCAAGATAGCTCAGGGGATGCCTGTGTGCATCGTCAGCCGAAGCAAATTCTTGCAATGCCTTTGCAAACGTTGATGCAGCGGAGTCGCGTCCCTGCGGGTCGTGGCTCATGGCCCCATGGGGAGCAAGGAGCGTCAGGATGCCCTGTTGCAGTGCTGGACGCCAATTAGACGCGACCTGCAAGGGATTGGGTTGTGTCCGTAACGCACGTGCTCGCGCCTTGTAATTCTCGACCGCAGGCTGACCGGCGAACGTAATATGTTGCAGATAGCCATAGAGGGCCATGCTCAACTGCCAGCCAAGAAAACTTGCGGCCAGGGCTGCTAAGCGGTTCTGCGGTTCTTTGCTTGTAAGGTAGGATTGAGAGAGAATGAATTGATGATCTTGCGACGATTGGGTAGCTTCAGTCACCACACGGACATGCAACATGCCGCCCTGCTGATAGCTGGAAGCCGTGTGGTTCAGTGTTTGCTCGTCAAAGACCACGACGCCCTTGCCTCCTTTGCCCAGGCTCTCCTCCATCAATTGTTCGAGCCAGGAGACAAAGGCTTGCCAGCCTTCAGGCATTCCTAGGAGCAAGCGGCATGCTCCATCGCGACTTTCGGCGCTCAAAGCGGCGGCCAGTTGCACAAAGGGATGTTCTGCTGGGCGAGACGTGGCCAGTGCAAGGTCATACTCGTCCCAGGCGCGTTGCAGCACCGACCGGAGTTGACCGGATGCACCGGGGGAATGGATCGTCAAATAGAGAGCCGCGGGCAGCAGAAACACCCGTGTGGCTGGGGCGCTCATGCGTCCCCCGGTCCCTGTCCCCCCGTCCGGCTGCAAGGGACGACTGGGTGCCTGCTGAGCGTTCGCAAAGCGGTCCAGATAGGAGCCGGGAAGGGTCATCACCAGCAAGTGCTCTGCCGGGCGCAACCCTGCCTGGTTCAACAGATCGGTGAACCATTCCAGGTGCGTGATCGGCTCTTCGGAGGTCATCCCCATTGAGACCCCAACCATCATCACGTCACTGAGCAGTGCTCGCAAGAAGGTTGGATTGAATGCTTCTTCCCCAGTCGGGAACGCCAGATGCTTGGCTGTTGCTATCTTCCGCACAATGCCATTGAGCGCAGCAGGATCGGTGCTGTCAAGCGGATAGATAGTCACCTGTCCTTCGTCGTGCCCGTTACAGTAGCCAAGATCGCAGAAGACGCGCACCGCAATGACCGAGCCGCCCATACCAGCCCAGATCATGTGGCGGACCCCGCGTTGTATGATGTCTTGTGCTTCTGTTTCCACATCCTCCAGCTGTGTTGGATTGGCAAGCAGGCGTGCTATCCCCTCGACCCAATCGAGTTTGAGCACACCATCTTCACGGCCGAGTGTAGCCATCAGGCCATCGCGTCGTCGCAACTGGCCAACGGCATCATCCTCGATCAGGTGTTGGAGGGCGGCTTGTCTGGCGTTGTCATTGCTCATTGGTGAAAACTCCTTCCTGCCATCTCTTGTGGCTTCCTCTTAGATACCGCGAGCGCGGTACAGCATCTCCCCGGCATGTGGCACGTAGAGGATGCCCTCCTGTTCGCGTTCCTTCCATGCTGCGGGGTCTATCGCTCGATAATCGGCATAGCCCAGGTTGATGCGCCGACAGCGTTCCTCGGGAATGCCGGTGGCCAGGGTGACAGTGATGCGTGGCGTTTCGATGCCGGTTGTGGCATCGTAGGTGCCCGTTCCCTTGACGTGCGTGCTATGCGCCAGAATGCTTCCAGGCACGTGTTGAAAGCGATCCCACTGCTTGACGAAATAATCCCTGACATGGTAGCCGACCTCGTCAATCAGTTTGCCATGCGTGTAGGAGACCTCGGTGATGTGCGGAGCGTAGATAATGACTTCGCCTCCATCGGCAATAGCCGGTTCGGTTTTGTACATGGCCTTGGCTCCCGTCCAAAGGTCGTCGTACATCTCGGCTGGGGCAGAAAGGACTCTGCGAAACGGTTGGTCCACATAGGTGATGTCGAGCTGTGCCGAGAGATCTGCCGCATGGCTCCAGGCTTCCGTGTGGGAGCCAATGTAGAGGCCGTGGAGCTCCTGGCCCTGCATCACCATCGCCAGGCAGAGCAGTGGAAGTGGCACAAATCCTGCCGCCTGGGTGATGACGCGCCGAACAGGGGTGTCTTTTATGCCGATGGTGCGCAGACTGGTGGTTAGCGCTCCTAGCCAGTGGGTGAAATTGATAATATCTGGCCCGGCGATACCAGGAAAGAGATATTTGGCTCCCCCGGAAAAGCCAGCGACCTCGTGAGGAAAGACTGGCCCACAGATCAGCACGAGGTCATAGTCGAAGATCAAGCGATTGAGCCTGACCGGGACCTCATCGGTGAGCAGCCCATCGGTCAGCTTGCCTGCCTCCGTGCCCTTGATGACCCCAATGGTCTGAAGTACCTGTGGATTATGCCAGTCGTGGTTGAAGATGCGCACGTTGGGATAGCGCTCCGCTCGTTCGACCGCTGTTGCGCCAACCAGCGAGTCAATGGAGGGCGTCTTAATGATATAGCCTGGCTCATCCTTGACACGTTGGGTGACTGTGACCCCGACCAGATGATCAATCGCCTCGTGCAGCATAGGTGGATGAGTTCCCAGCGCAATTAAGTAATCCAGTTGAGTGGCACGGTGTCCAAATTGCTCGTAGAGCAGGCGAAACATCAGGGGTATCGGAGCCGTGCGTGTCCCGTCAGGAAT
>WNGJ01010013.1_pt1 | contig 12481 bp, 12 predicted proteins | sample 5400611 | NCBI WGS metagenome assembly WNGJ01 (sample SAMN13153375, study PRJNA577476) | soil metagenome | isolation source: 40 cm soil or saprolite under Garry oak tree replicate 1 | place: USA:California | collected 2016-06-15
GGAATTCGCGCAAAACTGGAAACGGCCCGGGTCGCACGGCTGGCCACTCTGGACGCCAAGCGGAGACCGCACCTGGTTCCTATCTGCTTTGCCTGTGACGGGAGCGTTGTCTACTCAGCAATTGATCGTAAGCCGAAGCGGGTGGCTCCGAACCGGCTGGCACGCCTGAAGAACATCAAGAAGACGCCGCAAGTGGCGTTGCTCGTGGATCACTACAACGAGGATTGGACGCGTCTCTGGTACGTACTCGTGCGAGGGGAAGCAGAGCTGGTATCTGCTCCAGCGGAACGCAAACGGGCTTTTCAATGTCTAAGGGCGAAGTATCCGCAGTATAGCCCGGACATGCTCGACGACGATGCTCCCCTCTTGCGCATTACTCCTCAGCGCATCACTGCGTGGGGCAACATCTAGTCCCGCAATTTGCGTCTAACTCATACTAATCATCCCTTGCAGTTGGTCCAGCAGAGAGAGCCAGTGGTCGAGCGACTGACCTCCCGGAGCAAATGCCGGATCGAAGAAGACTTCGTCGGCTCCGATTTTGGCGCAGGCTCTGACATCATCGCTGATCTGTTCGAGCGATCCGGAAAATATCGCTCTCTCATTGCCCAATGGCTTGCCCGTTATCTCCAGGCCAGCATGCACGACCATCAACATCGCTGACGGATTGCGTCCGGCCTCTTTTGCCATCCGCTTGATGCTGTCGAACATATCTGCCATGACGGGCACGGGAAGAAAGACCGGGTTCCATCCGTCGGCCAGCTTAGCCAGGCGTTTAAGCGCCGCTGGAACAAATGCTCCCAAATAAATCGGGGGATGCGGCTTCTGCACAGGCTTAAGATTGATGTAAGACTTGGGCACGTTGAAAAACTTTCCGTGAAATTCGACCGGATTCGTGGTCCAGATGGCTTTGAGCAATGGCAAAAATTCGTCTGCCAGCGCGCCCCGTTTCGTAATGTCAGCGTTGGTTGCGTCCATCTCGTCTTTGTTCCAACCCAGACCCAAACCGACGTTCAGCCGGCCGTTGGAGAGGACATCGAGTGTGGTCAACCGTCGTGCCAGCACAACCGGGTTGTGGTAGGGCATGTCAAGCACGCTGGTGCCCAGCCTTATCTTTTTGGTTTGCGCGGCTACGTACGTTAGCGCGTCGAGCGGATCCAGCACCTGCTTGTAAACTTCAGGCAGGTGTCCGTCCGGCGTGCCGGGATACGGTCTCTGCAGTTTCAGGGGGTAGAGCAGGCGCTCGATAGTCCACAGGGTGCTGTAGCCAAGAGCCTCGGCGCGTTGCGCCACTTTCGTGATCGCTTCAGCAGTGCCGATGGGCCCAATGTTAGGTAGCGAAAAACCAATCTTCACGGCACACCTCCAAGCGAAGACGTCAGGTATTGTAAAGCAGAAACCCTCTCTTCGGCGTTGGCGTTGGGATCACGGGCAATCCGGAATTATTGGGAGCAGGAAATCCGATTTCTGGGACATCAACCGGATCAGTCCCGAGAAACGCGCGTGTATGGAGTGCTCGGGCCGAACCGCCATGAACATTCGAGATCATCATGTCGGCGGCGAATGAAACTGCGCGCTGGAGTGAGGGGGATCGATTTTGTACGAAAATCGCCAGAGCTCTGCTTCTTTTCTGGATTGCAGGGCGAGAAGCACCACACGATTGGCCTGGTCGGTCAGGTGGCCCGATCACTCTGCTGTTCACGAGGCAGGTGGGGCTTCTTTCTCAGGGTGTGCTTCTCCGCCATGCGCGCAACATTCTCGTGACATGGACATCAGAACACCGCTGGAATACAGCCATTGGTGCAATGGTCATTCGGATATGAACCGAATGCTCGGACATTTTTCTAAACCGATTAGCCCACAGCGATGTGCAGTTGCTTCGGCAGCACTACGAGCGTGTACGACTAGACCCATCAGGCGCCATGCCGGCTACTGAGGTGCTCGAATGCGTCGCGTGACCTCCGACTCCGTGAAGCATCGCCGCATTACCTCGTCGGGCAGGCTATCGTAGATACGGCCGGTCACAGCACGCGCTTGGGTTGCCAATTCGTCGGTGCCTTCGAGCCCGATCAGCGCATCAAGCGCGAGTAGCAGGAGCGCCGGATCGCCCGTCCTGTCCGCGACGCTCACAGCAGTCTTGGCGTCGGCGATAGCGTCGCGAGTTCGCGCGAGCGCATGCAGACCGCTCGCCCTAGTGATCAGGCCGAGCGTCTCGTACTTCGGCCGCCCTCGCGCGCGACTCTGGTCGACGCTGTCGGTTGCCGTGGCGACGGCCTCGTCGACGGCGTCTCGCGCCAGCGCCAGCTCAGCCCTGGCCTGCGTTAGACGCAGCTGCCACAACCACTGGTGCCAGCCGGAGGTGCTTGCAGCAGCTGCAGCAGTCTCCTCCAGTAGCCGCTCGGCTCGCCCGGGATCATGAAGGCGGGCAAACGTCAATAGCGAGTCAATCCCGGCGCTGACAATTGGTGGGACAAAACCCGCGCGGCGAGCCAGTTCGCATGCTTCTGACTGGAGCGCCTCTGCGCCTTCGAAATCAAACAGCGTCAAATGGAGGCCTGCAGCCATCGCCGTGGCACGAGCGAGCATCGGAATAGCGCCATACTTTCGGCCAAAGGTGCGGGCTTCGTGGAACGCCTTGGTGGCCTCGCTGTAGCTCCCCACGGCAGCCAGGTTCAAGCCGAGGTGCGTGAGAGAGTACATGATAAACGTGGTATCGCGGGAAGACCTTGCGGAATCCGCCGCTACCTGGGCCAAAGTCAGAGCCTCCGTCGATCGTCCGGCAAGGTACAGCGTGAGCGCCCCCATCGTGTGAGCTGCCGTCGTCACGCCGGGCGCCCGCGACATGGCCCTGCGGTCCATGTCGATGGCCGCGCCGAGATCTCCAGCCGCCTGCCGGCAGCGTGCCAGCCAGGCAATAGCGTTCGCGGCGAGATCGGCACGCTGCAACCGTTCGGCAAGCTGCAGCGCTTCGGTTGCGTACTGTTCCACGGGACCGGTATCGAGGAGGAGGAACCATGCTCTTGCCAGACCTAGTACGAGCTCGCACCGCCGCTCAATCTGCTGTGTATCCAAGTGATGCAGGGCAGCCTCTAGCTCGCGTACCTCCAGCGTCCACTGCCCCAGCGCGCCGAAGGAAGAAGCGCGCCGTGTATGCAGGTCGACCCGCCGCAACTCAGTCTCGGGTCCTGCAGGCCCGAGTTCAAGCGAGTGCAGCGCCAGGTCGAACAGTCGCGCAGCCTCTTCGTGCGCCAGCCCGTCAGCGGCCCGGTCGCCCGCCCGTGTCGCGTACTCGACGGCTTTGTCGACCGCGCCAGCCGATGCCGCCTGCGAGAAGTGGTAAGCGAGTTCGGCCAGCGGAGGATTCGGCATGTTCTGCGTAAGACGCTCGATGGCGTCGGCGACGCGCCGATGGAGTCTCACCCGGCGTGGGTGACTCAGCTCGTTGTACAGCGTCTCCCGTATCAGCGCGTGCATGAACTCAAAGCGACTCTTCACTTCTTGCGACTCGCTGACGAGTTGAGCGCGGGTCGCCTCCTCGATCGCGTCCAACGGCTCGTTACCTGGCAATTCCGCAATGGCTTCGAGGAGAGTGGCATCGAATTCGCGACCGATGACGGACGCAATGCTGAGCATCCGATTGCACGCTTCGCTTAGCCGAGAGAGCCGTTGGCCGATGACTTCTTTGATTCCCTCGGACAACCCAAGATCTTCGATCTCGATCGTCCTTCCCGTCACCCCGCCAACTCTGGCGATCGCTCCCGTCTCCTTCAGATGCTGGAGTATTTCGGTCGCGAAGAACGGATTGCCGTCGGTGCTGTCCATTACAACCTGAGATAGCTGCGATGGAGCGTTCGGTCCGACGATCGAATTGACCAGTGCCTTGACGTGCGTGATCTTGAGCCCATGGAGCACGAGCCGCGTTGTACCCCGGTCGCGCCGCAGCGTGACCAGGGTTTCCGCCAGGGGGTGCGTGCGATCAAGCTCACTCTCTCGATACGTCGCCACGATAGCAAAGGAGGCCATGCTTGCAGACCGCATGACGTGCCGCAGGAGCAATAGTGTTGGCTTATCAGCCCAGTGCAGGTCGTCGAAAATCAGGAGCAGCGGTCGCGCCCGCGACCCAACCGCAAGCATGCCCGCCACAGCTTCAAACAGACGGTATCGCTGTCCCTCAGGATCTATGGGCAGCGGGCTCGGAAGGTTAGGTAGGCGATTGCGAAGTTCCGGAACGAATGGTGCGAGCTCGCCGCCGCCGCCGATGGCAGCCAATTGGCCACGGAGTTCGACCTCCGGGCAATGGCGAAAATACCAGCTTAGACATTCGACGAAAGGCTGGTAGGGCACGAGATTCTCCTCATCGCTGTACCCCATGAGGACGTTAATCCCTTCGGCGGCGCGACTGCGCGCGAACTCTAGCGAGAGTCGCGTCTTTCCTATTCCCGGCTCACCCGCGACGAGCATCAACTGATGGCGACCATCCTTGGCGCGCTGCCACACGTCTTGCATCTCCCTCAGTTCGGCTTCGCGTCCGACGAAATCAACAGCGACAGTCGCAAGCAGCGAGGGCGGTAGCGGGATGCCCAATCGTGTGCCATGGAGTTCATCGTCGGATGTCTCGCGAACTTCTGAGAGGAAACGATATCCGCGCTTCGGTACCGTTTGAATATAGTTCTGCCCATCGGCAGTCGCACCGAGCACCTGTCGGAGCGACGAAATGCCACGGGTCAGGCTGCCCTCTTCCACGGCAACGCCGGACCAAACCCGATCGAGCAGATCCTGCTTCGAGAGCAGACGACCCGCGTTCTGAACAAGTACGGCCAATAGATCGAACACCTTCGGAGGAAGTGGGACGACCTGGGTACCGAGCAGAAGCTGGCGCTCCTGCTCATCGAGGCGGTACCGATCGAAGACGAATAGGCGCTTGCGTGACATCCGAAAAATTTCCGCAATTCGTCCGAACGCGGTCAGGACTTTTTCGCCCTCTCGAGCGACCCTTGGCGATGCCTATTGTATCCGTTCACGCATTCTAAGGAAACGAACGGTCAGGCGAGGAGGATTTTATGAGCAGAATGGCGGTCACCGTTATCGCACTCTGTCTGATTACTATGATGATTCCCGTGTATACCGTGTGTGCCGATGAGGTGCTGGACTGGAACGCGCATGCCGCTAAGGCGATCGTGGCCGTCGGCGGGCAGGTGCCACCACGTGCCTTGATCAGGCTCGCGATGGTCCACCTGGCGATCTACGACGCGGTGAACGCGATCGAGGGAGCGCCATTTGAGGGCTATGCCAGCGTCCCGTCTGTGGATCGCCCGGCCTCAGAAGAAGCGGCCGCAGCTACCGCAGCCCACGATGTCCTCGTGGCGTTGTTTCCCGCGCAAGCGACTGATCTTGATGCAAAGTACGCGACATCGCTCGCAGCACTACATGACGACGACGCCAAGGCAAATGGGATCGTCGTCGGCCACCGGGCGGCGAGCGCCATCTTGATCAAGCGTGCCGGAGACGGTCGGGATGCCACTATGAACTACACGCCGGGCTCGGGTCCGGGTGTTTGGGTGCCGACGCCGCCAGCGTTTCTTGCAGCGCTGGCTCCGGAAACCCCGTTCGTGCAGCCGTTTGCCCTAAACTCCGCATCACAGTTCCGTCCAGAGCCCCCATTTAGCCTGAGCAGTGAAGATTGGGCGCGCGACTATAACGAGATCAAGGCGCTCGGGCCTGCGATCGGAAGCATCCGAACTCCAGAACAGACCGACATCGCTCGGTTCTGGAGCGACAATCCGCCCTTGCAGTGGAATCGTGCCTGGCGTGCATTGTCCGTGGCCAAAGGCCTCGGTTTGGCCGACAACGCACGCTACTTCGCCATGCTCGCGACGGCATCGGCCGATGCATTGATTGCTTGCTGGGACGCGAAGTATTTCTACAATTTTTGGCGGCCCGTTACCGCCATTCGAGCAGGCGATACCGACGGCAACCCGGAAACCGCGCCGGATCCGGCGTGGATAGGACTCGTCACCACACCAAACCATCCCGAGTACCCAGCAGCCCACGGCTGCTTCAGCGCCGCCTCCACTGAGACCCTGAATTATCTGTTTGGCAGCGACGAGGTCGGCTTGTCGATGGACAGCAACGTCGCTGGGCTCGTCAACCCTGTCCGAACTTATAATCGCCTCTCAGATGCACTGCAGGAAGTGCTCGACGCCCGGATTTATGGCGGAATGCACTACAGAAACTCGACCCGAATCGGCGCGAAGTTGGGAAAGCAGGTGTCCCGGTTTACTACAACGCACTTCTTCCGTCCCGCTAAACATCACGGGGATAAAGAGAACGAATAGTACATGCGTTGACGCAGGTGCTTCTCTGCATATGCGCTTCTCCGCCCTACGTGCAACATTCTCGTGACATAGACATGGGAACAGCCCCGCGATTCGTAGAATGGTCATTCGGTTAACGACGGAATGCTCAGATACCGTTTTCTAGCAGCGATTAACGTATCGCGTCGGGACTGTCTTCGAATGCGCCGTGATCCGTCCCGCAATTGGCGCCGACGGGCAAATGAACCTTCTAAGTCCCAGCACGCGATTTTCTTGCTCTCGGCATTCGGATTACTTCCTCTATGCCGAACTTCCCGATACTTATCGCGGTCGTGCTCCGCAGTGCTAACCTCCGCATCCTCGGCGCGAGATTCTAGTGGGCGCGGGAAAATACATGGTCGATCAACTGGGCATAGCCAGAGCAGCAGTCAATACAGCTTTCTGTTGCGGAACCGATGAACAAGAAGGCCGCTTCGCAACGCGCTTGTCCGTTTCGCAACATTTCGGAGGACAGCGTCGGCACCTACGATTAGAATTGCGCCATGTGAATACAACGTTCAACGTCTCCGAATGCCTTGTTTAACGCTGCAGGACCATTCTGCGCAGGGGCAGGAGAGCTAGAACCGAATGCGTCTAGTAGGGGAGACTAAATGTTAAGTCGCATTTTTCAGCCGCTGCTGGTTGCTTGTCTGGTTGCAGGTACGTCAAGGGCAGCGGACGATCCCTTCGTAGGCAAGTGGAAGGTGAATCCGTCCAAAAGCAACCCCACCGACAAATGAAGGTTGAGGTCGCGGGCGCAAACAGATACACGATCACCTTTGCCCCCGGCGCAGCCGACACAGTCGTAGCCAATGGAAGGGCTGACGGCGGCGAAGCATTCAGGAAGGTTGTGGGTGATTGATTGTGAAACCCTGGGTGAAAGATCGTGAAAATCCGCAGTAGCTGTTCTCACTCTCGGAAACCATCAGTTTTTTCAAAGTGAAAAGAACAATGAACGGAGAGCTCATCGTAGCAGCGACCATAATCCTACGAATCATGGTCACCTCTGCGTTTTCAGATCCGACGGCGTGTTCGGTAAATCAAGAGAAAGTAGCAAAAGATAGCCCAGAAAATGGAAGTGACTGTTTCTTGGCTAGGTCGCGAAAGGCATGCGCTAAGCGTTAGCCATCCGGCCCGTGGCAACCCCAGGCAGTAGCAATCACTTGCGTTTCTTTGCCGCTCTAAGAGCGCGCCTATGATCCCGAGCACCGTGAAAAATGTGGAGGATATCTGTGCCGCCGCGAGTATTGCGATAGTAGATTAAGTATTTTCCGGCAGGGAAACACTTCACACCGCGAGCGATGTTGCCTGCAGGCTTTCCCGCATTTGGATGTTCTCCGAGCAGCCAGAAACGCTCCGTGATTCTATCAATTATCCGGTTTGCCGCCTCCAGGCTTGCTCGATTGGCCCAATACAGGAAGATCCCATCAAGATCCTGCTCAGCCTCCTCTGAGACACGGTAGCGCATTTACTTGTCGCGGGCTTGCCGAGCAAGGAGCTGCCGCCCTCTTGCCTTCACCCCATCGGCAAGCTTCTCTAGTCCTTCGCGCCCTTGATATTCGAGGAATTTACCTGCCTCGATGCCGTCGATGCTGGCACGCACGCGGCGGCGGATGCCGTCAAGCTGCTCTTCTGTAAGGTCGGTAAGAATATCCTCTGCGGTGGGCTTTGCTAGCCGCAGTGCGCGCTCGTCGTCCTCTTCCATACGTCGCAACGCTTCGCGGACGACTTCGCTCGCATTGTTGTAGCGTCCGCTCTTCACTTTCTTGCGCACGTAACCAGCAAGCTGATCGGTAATCGAGACGTTCATTTGGTCCATGGATAGCCTCTTCGCTCCCGAATGTACTCCTTCTAACGTTATCCACAACATCAGTTCATGTCAATCTTTGACATACACGGGTCGTATTGGCACATCATGTCAATTTGTTAGAAGCACTTAGCGACTGTAAATGGTAGGCCCGTGGGGACTCGAACCCCAGACCTCTAACGTGTCAACGCAGGAATGTCAAGTACTCACAACGACTTCTCACAACGACTTCCAAGGCTGTTGGGGACTGCCAAGTACTTGATAATACCCAGCAGTCGGACACATCTCGGGTTGGCCATCGGGTTGAAAAACGACACTGCCCATAGCACGCAACAGGGCAGACGGAACCACCTGGCAGGATCACCTAACGTAGGAAGACAATTGCAGGATACGGAGACCGGGTACGGTTGGAGGGTCGCGATCATTCGTAAGAAAAGTTTGGCAGCCGGCTGCCAATGCAGCTACAACCTGGAGAGAATCAGGCGTCTTGACTCCCGTTGCGGCTCTAAGCTGTGCAGCGGCGCGCAGATGATCACGAGAGATATCTGCAACGTGGACGCCGCGACTCTGCGTGAGAAGAGCTTCATATCTCCCGGCCAGCAGATGGTCTCCAGAACGGTAGGGAACGACCAAGACTTCGAGCAAGGTTAGCGCCGATGTAACCAACTCCTTGCGGCCCTCATTCACTTCTCGGAAAAGGGGCTCAACCAGCGGAAGAAACCGGGGATGTTCTTCGATGAAGTAGATGAAGACGGCCGTGTCCACCCCTACAGGGCCGCGGCCGAGATCGGCCATCAATCCCATGAGGCCCGTTCTCGCGCAACATGTTTCGATGGGTCAACGCCACTCCAGTGCTCTTTGCCCAACCCCTTGAGAGCGAGAATCGACAGAGGTTTCGGCGTTTCAAGAGCATCGCTGAGAAGATGTGTAACCTCCTGAGCGACAGATCGGTGCTGGCGCTTCGCTCTAGCCTGGAGCTTCCTGTAGAGAGAATCGGGAAGGTTCTTGATGTTCAGAACTGCCATAGCGTTACTCCTAAACTCCTCCATAATGGAGGAACTGTCAACGAGGTGTCAAGGCACGAGGTGTCAAGGCTCTTAGTCAAGGCTCTTCAAGGCCCTTGTTGGCGCCAAAAAACTTCCACAAGGGTCTGCGATCAGGTAGTCCCAGCTCTACCGTGTCAATTATGAGGTCAGAAAGCTAAATCCCTTTGGCCTGTCTTGCTTTTCCGGTTCTGACCGGCCTTAAAGTGACGACTACTGCGACGACGATCGCGATTTTCGCGGTATGCTTTGCGGCTTTCGTAGGTCTTCCTCGCCCGGAAGCTATTGCCAAACTTTGCAGCTCGATCGAGCCAGCATCGTTGTCTCCCTGCGCTCGGGCCCTTCGGGCCGGGCTTCCAAAGGCGCTTCGGTGAGAACAAGGCGCGGTACTTTAGCTTGCTCAAGGCCTTGTGAAGGCCTAGCAGTGTCGAAGGCTTCAGTACAATTGCGGAACGGGGCAGACGAGTTGGACGCACCAAGAGCGCCATCCAGCCGGCAAGAATACGGTCCCACGCGCAGAGATTGGGGGGATCGTTACCAGGAGCGATTCAGGAGCAGGAGTTGGTGTTTGAGGAGAAGCGACTCCGCAACGATGGAACGGACACCGCCAGGTCCGAGCAGGCGGGCCAGGGTAGCAAGGAAATGGATGAAAAGAACCACCAGATGGCGCGTCGAAGAATGGTAGCAAGACGGGGAATCCTGAGGAATCGTGGGTGAAATAACAATTCGCCAGCCACAGGAGCATCGAATTGAGCTGACTCTATGGTTGGCTGTCGTCGCAACCGAGGGAGAAGCGCAATGCAGCGCAGATTTGGTGCATACGGACGGAACCGAGCTGAGCGACACGCTTCCCCAATCGCTGCTGGGAAACGGTAACCGCGTTGTGCAAATTCACTGCGCAGGGTTCCGTCCTCTTCGCTCAAGACTACCTCCGACGGCACACCACGGATGGTCGTCGTGATGGGCGCGACTGTGACGGTCGACAGATAAGCAATGGCACTGTCGCGAGTAAGCACAACCGCCGGTCTGTTCTTGTCGGGCGGAGCAAATTGGTACAGACGGATATCCCCGCGGGCTATTCTGCCGGCCACACTGCCTCCGCTTCCCAAGGCTGTGATTCATGGCGTCCGTGCGGCTGTTTCGCGTAACCCTCGCGGTCGCGTTCCTCCCTGGATCGAACCTCCAGCTTCCGAAGGTGCTCCCGCAAGGCGTCGCGCACCAGTGCCGAACGATTCCGTTTCGTCCGGCGCGCCGCACGATCGGTGGCGACTAAAAGCTTCTTATCAAGAACAATCTGGACAGTCTCCATATGTCGACCTTACTCCACAAGATACTCCACAACTACACGAACTGCAATAGACCCAACAACTACCTAACAACTTATCCGCTTCAAGCGTTCGCGTGGCATTGCAGGGTGGATCTGTGTACTAGAGACACGTACCGGATTGCCTGCCCGCCGTGAGGGCTTCACGATTGTCTCGAAAGATTCGGACTTGAACGCAGTGTTTTGTGCGGCAGCCCGCCGAAGGTCATCTGGCTGCGCAATCCAAATTCAGCGCAGATCCTGACCAGACGCTGCTAGTCTTGAATCGCCGCTAGCCTGACCTGGATTCCTGTTGTCCATACCGGAAATTCTGTGCAGCCTATGGGTCGACGACCGGCACTTGAACCGAATCGTGTAAAATTCAAGTTCCGAATAAGCTTCAACGCGGTCGCTAAGAAAGTTGATGCACGATGAAAAGCAAGGTACCTTGAGACCTGACCAGCGCATAGTCGTGAAAATGCCTCTGACCGAATTGTGGGACGACGGCGGCACATTAACCGGAGACCGCGTCAGGAACCTTGACCAGGCTGACCTTGTTGAACTTCTACGCACTGGACCTGTGCAATTCCTTGTGGCCGACCCTGGTCTCAAGCTCCGATGGGTACCGACACCGCAGCAGTTTGAGTTCTGGAAAACGGTTCGACCCCAGATTGCCCATCCAGAAAAACCCATATACCGGGAGCAATTTCCGAACGAGACCGCGTACATTGCTTCTGAGTGGCGTGGACGGACTGGCGAATGTTTGATTTTGCTTTGAGAAGTATCACTGAGTCAGGGCCGATACCGTACATCTCTTCACTAAGGGATCGCGCAAGAACAAGTTTACAGTTGAGGCTTGATGGTGTAGTTCCATTCGGGCAGAGTTTCATGGCGCTGCAATCGAAGTGAGGCAATTTGATCGGGCATGGGTTTGAGACCGCAAGGATAGTGCCGGCGGTCGAGATGGGCAGATGACGCCGGCGGGGCCTCTCGCTCGGCATCAGGTTGGAGTTCTGCAAAGCTGTCCCGTTCGAGGAAGCGCCGCGCTGCTAAGTGCCAGTACGGGCTGCCATTATTCGTGGCGCAACGCTACGACGGGATCAACCCGCATCGCTCGCCGCGCTGGAACGTAGCACCCCAAGGTGGCGATGCAGCCCAGCAAAATCGCGATGTACGCAAACGTCCAAGGGTCAGTGGGCCGCACACCGTAGAGCAGGCTCTGCAAGTAACGCGTAACGCCGGCCGCCACCCCGAGCCCGATCACAATACCCGTGACCGTTAGCACCAGGCCAAGTCTAGACGTCAGCCAAAGGATTTCGTGCCGCCGTGCGCCGAGCGCCATTCGCACTCCGATCTCATGCGTCCGTCGCGCGACTCCGTACGCCACCAGTCCGTAGAGGCCGATGCAAGCAAGCGCGAGCGCAAGCATGCCGAACAGCGCCGAAAGCGTCGCCACGAGGCGTTCCTGATAGATGGTCCTGTCGATTTCCTCCGACTGCGTCATCATCTGCAGAATGAAAAAGTTCGGGTTGACCTGCCCAACAGCGTCGCGCACCAGCGAAGCAAGCGCTTTCGGATCACCCTCTGTCCGCAACGCGAAGGTCGACAATCTGTATTTGTGCGGCGTAAAAACCGTCGCCTCGGTCCCTTTCCGAATATTTTCGTACTTTGTGTCGCCTACAACACCGACGACTTGCCAGTCAGGTGTTTGAGATCTATCCTCGCTTAGCACGCGCCCGAGCGGATCGCCACTGCCAAATACCGTTTGAGCGAAAGATCGGTTGACAACAATGGGTTTCGGTCTTGCTGACGACTCAAAATCGGCCTTTGTGAAAGTCCTTCCCGCAACGAGTGGAATGTTCATCGTTTCGAAGAATCCTGGCCCGACAGGAAGGAGGTCTGCATTGACACTTGAGGAAGCTGGCGCGCCCAGGGCGTTATACTCGCCACCGAAAATGCCGCCGCTCAACATCGGCAT
>WNGJ01022692.1_pt1 | contig 12481 bp, 13 predicted proteins | sample 5400611 | NCBI WGS metagenome assembly WNGJ01 (sample SAMN13153375, study PRJNA577476) | soil metagenome | isolation source: 40 cm soil or saprolite under Garry oak tree replicate 1 | place: USA:California | collected 2016-06-15
CGCTGTATGGCAAATCCGGTGGTCGCGAAATGCCCGATCTGTGCCGCTCAGCTCAAGGTGGTGCGACTCGAATGCGATAGCTGCGGTACACGCCTGGAAGGCTCGTTCTCACTGGGCCGTTTTCATGCCTTGTCCCCGGATCAGCTCGAGTTCCTCGAGACGTTCATCCGCGCGCGCGGCAACTTCAAAGACATCGAGCGCGAGCTCGGCATCTCCTACCCGACGGTCCGCTCGCGCCTCGACGCGATGATCCGCGCGCTCGGCTTCCCATCGCAGGCCGAGCCCGACCGCGAGAACGAACGACGCAAGGAGATCCTGCGCGAGCTGGCCGAAGGACGCATCGCGGCGGACGACGCCGCGAACCTGCTCGAGAGCGAGCCGACCGCATGACCGAAGAACGCCACGATCAGGGCGAGCCTGACACGACCCGCGACGAACGCGACGCGGCGCGGGACGAGAACGCCGCCGGTGAGGGTCACCGGCGTGAGGAGCGACGTGCGGAGCGCGAGGCACGCCGGGCGGAGCGCGACGTGGAGCGAGCGGCGCGCCACGCCGAGCACGCCGCGCGGCGCGCCGAGCAGCAGTCGCATCGGTTCGAATTCAACTCCGGCTCCCGCGGCTTCACGATGGACGGCCGCGAGTTCGACCCCGGTCAGTTCGCGCGTGCGTTCGTCGGCGACTTCGTCGGCGACCTCGGCGGCGAGAGCTACTCGGAGGCGCTCGAAGAGCGGTTCACGTTCGAGCACACGCCGCGGCTGCACGTCCGCAACGTTTCGGGCGAAACGTCGATCACCGCCACCGGCGCCCCCGGCGAGATCAGGGTCGTCGCGCGCAAGCGAGTGAGCGCGGGCAGCGAGGACCGGGCGAAGCGCCTCCTGCAGAACCTCGAGATCCGGATGGAGAAGCGGGGCGACGAGCTTCTCGTCGAGCCGCACCTGTACGAGCAGGAGCGCGGATGGCTCGACCTCTTCCGCGGCAAGCGCTTCCGCGTCGACTTCGACATCACCGTACCCGCGGAGTGCGCGATCGACGCGCAGACCGTGAGCGGTGAGCTCTCCATCGAGGGGGTCCGCGGACCGCTGGAGATCCAGACCGTCTCGGGTGACGTGCGGCTCGAGGACCTCCAGGGGCCGCTCCGGCTCAAGTCGGTGAGCGGCGACGTCGATTGCCGGCGCTATGTCGGGCATTGCGAGGGAAACACCGTGAGCGGTGACGTCACGATCGCCGCCGCCCGGCTGCGCTCGAGCCTGCTGCACACCGTGAGCGGTGATGTCCAGGTCGAAGGTCGACTCGATCCGCGGAAGGAGCACCGCTTCAAGACGATCAGCGGCGACATCGAGCTGGCGCTCGCCGCGCCCGACCTGACGATCGAGTACCGCACCGCCAGCGGCGATGTCGAATGCGAGCTGCCCGCCCGGATCGTGCGAAACGCTCGGAAGGAATACACCATCGCCGTCGGCGGCGGACACGGGCGCGTCGGCGTGAAGACCGTGAGCGGGGATCTCACGGTGCGCGGCACGAGCGCGGCGGCCCCCGACGACGCCCAACCCGAAGAGGCCGCGCCAGAAGAGGCGTCCACGATCGACGCCGAGCGGACCCAGCCCATGGACACGTCGTCCCGCGAAGAGGTGCGCTCGGTGCTCGAGCGGCTCGCGCGTGGCGAGCTCGGTGTCGACGACGCCGCGGCCGCGATCGATTCAGCCCGCCGAGGGCGCTGACGTGCCTAGCGACGAAGGCAAGCAGGTCTTGAAGCTGCTCGCCGACGGCAAGATCGACGTCGAGCAGGCGTTCCGGCTCCTGCGAGCACTCGGCGACATCGACGAAAGACCGCGCCCCGCGAGCGCACCGCCGCCACCACCGCCGGGACCATCGGAGCCGCCGATGCCGCCCGGGGCGCGGGGCCGGATCCTGCGCATCCGCGTCACCGAGAACGGCCAGCAGAAGGTCAACGTCGCGATCCCTCTCGCGATCGCGCGGGTGGGGAAGATGAAGCTCGCGTCGAGCGGGCTCGTCCGGGGCCACCTTGCGAAGTTCGGCGTCGATCTCGACGAGCTGCTGCGCACGATCGACTACCCCGGGAAGTTCGTCGATATCGCCGACGACGAAGATCGGGTGGAGATCTTTGTTGAATGAGGCGAGCGACGACGCGGTCAGGGGGAGGGGCCCCTGTCAGCGAGCGAAGCGAGCGTGCCGCGACGAGCGAGTCCACCAGCCCTGAGCGTGTCTCTCGGCCTAGCCGAGAGATTGAGCAGGTAGAGTGACGCCCGCCGTCGTCGCGACGGGGCTCGTCAAGGAATTCGAGAAGGGTCGGTACACGCTGTGGCAGCGGCTGCGCCGCGAGCCGGACCGTCGTACGCGTTTTCGCGCCGTCGACGGGATCGATCTACGTGTGGAGACCGGCGAGATCTTCGGTCTGCTGGGACCGAACGGGGCCGGGAAGACGACGACGATGAAGATGCTGTCGACGCTGCTGGAGCCCACCAGCGGCAGCATCGAGGTGCTGGGTATCGACGTCGCGCGCCATCCGCGCGAGGTGCGCGCGAGGCTCGGCGCGATGCTCTCCGGGGAGCGGAGCCTCTACTGGAAGCTCACCGGTCGCGAGAACCTCGAGTACTTCGCGGCGCTGTATCACGTCCCGCCGAAGGACACCCGCGAGAGGATCGATCGATCGCTCGCGGCGGTGAAGCTCAGCGACCGCGAGGACGATTACGTCGAGCGCTACTCGACAGGTATGCGTCAGCGGCTCGCCCTCGCGCGAGCGCTGCTTCCCGATCCGCCGCTCATCATCCTCGACGAGCCGACCGTGGGTCTCGATCCGCAGTCGTCTCGCGATCTGCGCGACCGCGTTCGTGATCTCCGCGCGCAGGGCCGCACCATCCTTCTCACCACGCACTACATGGAGGAGGCCGACCAGCTCTGCGACCGGGTGGCGATCATCGATCATGGCAAGATCGTCGCCTTGGACTCGCCGGCCGCGCTGAAGCGGACGATCCGCGCGGAGGAGATCGTGCGGCTCGAGATCGGTCTCCGTGGCGACGGCACTGGGCTTCTCGCGCAGCTCGGTCGCGCCGGCACCGTCGCCCGTCAACAGCAGACGAACGGCACGCTGGCGGTCACGATCCATTGCTCTTCCGCTCGCGATCTGGTGCCGGCCGCCTTCGACGCTGCGCGAGCGCACGGCGCGACCGTGCAGCACGTCGAGGTGGTTCCGGTGACGCTCGAAGACGTGTTCCTTTCGGTGACGGGGCGCGAGCTGCGCGAATGAGCGTCGCGGCCGATATCCGGGCGTTCGTCGCGTCCGCGCGCAAGGAGCTGCGGATCATGCGGCGCTACCCAACGCTGCTCCTCAGCGTGCTCTTCTGGCCGATCCTCCTCCCCGCCGCCGCGGTGCTGATGGGTCGTGCCTATTCCGGCTCGAACGATCCCCAGGCGATCCAGGCATTCGCGCAGCGTGCCGGCACGTCCGAGGTCACGGGATTCGTGTTCGTGGGATACGCGATGTACATGTGGCTGTCGGCGATGCTGTGGGGTCCCGGTTCGGCGCTGCGCACGGAACAGCTGCGCGGCTCGCTCGAGGCGATCTTCCTCACTCCGACGTCCCGTCTCGTACCGCTGTTCGCGCCTCCGGTCGCAGCGCTACCGGCGATCATCCTCGACTTCGCCGTCATCTTCCCGGCGATGTGGCTCCTCTTCGGGGTCGTGCTGCCGGTGGACGCGATGCTCCGTGCGGTCGCGGTCGCGATGGTCGGGATCCCGGCGCTCTACGCGATCGGCGCGCTGTTCGCGTCGCTCGTGCTCCGCTACGGGGAGATCGGTCCGGTCGTGCACCTCACGCGCGGGATCTTCGTCCTTGCCTGCGGGATCACGTTCCCTCTCGCGATGCTGCCCGCCTGGGCCCAGGTCGGCGCCGCGCTGCTTCCGCCGACGTACACCGTGGCGGACACACGCGCGGTGCTGCTGCGCGGTGAAGGGCTCGGCGCCGTCGCGGGCGACCTGATCTTCGTCGTGGCGCTCACGGTCATCGTCGCAGTGCTCGCGTCCGTCGTGTTCCGCTGGCTCGACCGGAGTGCGCGACGCACGGGCATGTTGGGCCGCTACTGATGAGAGCAGAGGTCCGAGCGGCGATCGCGATCGCGAAGAAGGACCTCAAGACCTTCTTCCGCTATCGCATCGCGGTCGTCTCGCAGATCTTCGTGCCGCTGTACCAGGGCGTGATCCCGGGCCTGCTCTTCGGCGCGTCGTTCGCCGTGGGTGGCCGCGTGGTCGGGCTGGAGGCGACCGTCGGCACCGAGAACCTGGCGGGCTTCATCTTCATGGGCGGCGTGATGAGTGGCCTTATCGCCACCGGCTTCTGGAGCATGGCGATGGGCATCCGCAATGAGATGGATGCCGGAACGCTCGAGCCGAGCTGGCTCACGCCGACGCACCACGAGACGCTGCTCATCGGTCGCGCGCTTGGCGGTGTCGTGTGGCAGGTGATCGGGCAGACCGCGCTCTTCGCGATCGGCATCGGCTTCTTCGGACTGCGCTTCCGCATGGAGATCCTCTACGCCGTCCCCGCGGTGCTCGTCGCGGTCGTGGCGATGGTCGGTGTCGCGTTCCTTCTCGCCGCGGGCGTCGTCCTCATCCGCGAGGCCAACTTCTTCATCGACACCACGAACTTCCTGTTCTCGATCGCGTCGGGCACGGCGTTCCCGGTCACGATCCTGCCGGCGATCTTCCTGCCGGTGGCGCTGCTTCTGCCGACGACCTACGCCGTCGACCTGCTCCGCGTCAACGCCATCGGACAGCGGCCGCTGTTCGATCCGATGCTCGAATGGGCCGCCCTACTGGCGACGACCGCGCTCTCCCTCGTCGTCGGGCGATGGGCGTTCGCGCGGGCCGTGCGTCGGATGCGCGTCCGGGGAACGCTCGCGCAGTACTAGACGCGGCCCGCTAGGCTAACGGCCGTGGGCATCGTCTGGCGGACGCTGATCAATGCGGTGGCCATCGTCGTGGCCGCCTACGTCGTGAACCTCTACTCGCCCGACTCCATCAAATGGGGCCAGGTCGACTACGGGCTCGGGGACGCCGGCCGCTATCTGTCGCTCATCCTGACCGGTCTCGCGCTCGGCGTCGTGAACGCGATCGTCAAGCCGATCCTGGTCATGGTCTCCCTGCCGATCACCTGCATCACGCTCGGCCTGTTCATCTTCGTGATCAACGCCCTGATGCTGCTGCTCGTATCCCTGATCCCGTTCCTCGGCTTCGTGGTCAACGGGTTCGTCGTCGCGCTCGTCGCCTCGATCGTGATCTCGATCGTCAGCTGGGCCCTCTCGATGGTCCTGCCCGACTAAGTCGGGCGCGTGATGGCGACGAAGGGTTCGCCCGATTTCGTCGTCGTGACCGGCCTCTCCGGCTCCGGCAAGTCGCAGGCGGTGAAGGTCTTCGAGGATCTCGACTACTACACCCTCGACAACCTCCCGCCCGCGCTCATGAAGACGACGCTCGACGTGTGCCGGCGTGGCGGTCACCCGCGCGTGGCATTCGTCATCGACGCTCGGAGCGGCGCGCTGTTCGCGGAGGCGAGCGCCGCGCTCGACGCGCTGGCCGCGGACGGCGATCGGCCGCACATCTTGTTCTTCGACGCCTCCGACGACGTCCTGCTCCAGCGGTACAGCGAGACCCGCCACCGCCATCCGCTGGAAGGCTCCGGCGGGGTCCAACCCTCGATCGACGAGGAGCGGCGGGTGCTCGTCGCGCTGCGCGCGCGCGCCGACAAGGTCATCGACACGACGCACCTCACGGTGAAGGATCTGCGCGACACACTGCATTCGCTTTACGGCGGAAGCGTCACGGGCATGCTCGTTCACGTGACCAGCTTCGGGTACAAGTACGGCGTGCCTCCCGCGGCGGATCTCGTCTTCGACGTGCGCTTCATGGAGAACCCGTTCTACATACCCGCGCTCCGGCCGAAGACCGGTCGCGACGCTGAGGTGATCGACTTCGTGCTCGGGCATCCGGCGACGGCCGAGTTCCTGAAGCACCTCATGCCGTTCCTGCGCTTCGCGCTCCCGCGATACGAAGACGAGAAGAAGGCACGGCTCGGCATGGCCTTCGGCTGCACCGGCGGGCGTCACCGTTCCGTCGTCATCGCGAACGAGGTCGCAAAGCGTCTGAAGGACTTCTGGCCTGGAGAGATCACGGTCGAGCACCGCGACGTCGAACGGCCGGAGGTGACGACCTGAGCGTACGTGGCCTCACCCGTGCGCAGCGGTCGCCGCTGTCCGAGGAAGTGAAGGCCGAGCTGGCGCGCGTACGGCCTGCGGACTGCGACCGCCGCGTCCTCGCGGCGCTGTTGCCGCGCGCGAAGCATCTCGGCGCTCCCGCCCGCCGCCTGGCGCATGCGGCCGAGCTCGTCGGCGGCCGCGCGTCGCTGCGGCGCGAGTGCTGCCGCCGCACGTATCTGCGCGGCCTGTTCCTCGCCGGTGGTTCCGTTTCGGCCGGTCCGTCTGGCTATCTCCTAGAGCTTCGGCCGCCACGCGGTGAGGCGACGCGATCGCGCGCCGTGTTGGAACGGGAGGGCTTCGCGCCGCGCGCCCGCGTGCGGCGAGGTCGTCAGGTGCTGATGCTGCGCGCCGCGGATGAGATCGCATCGTTCCTGCGCCACGCGGGCGCCGGCGAGACGCTGCTGCGCTTCGAGACGCGGCGCGTGTCGCGCGAGATGCGGGGCCGGACGAATGCGAGCGTCAACGCGGATGCCGCGAATCTCGCGCGCGCGGTGCCGTCCGGCAGCGGCTGCGCCGTCTTACTCGCGAGGCCGCGCGGTGACGCGAGCTCGTTTGGTCGTGGGGAACTGGAAGATGAATCCTTCGACCATCGCCGAGGCGGTCGCGCTGTCTCGCGCGGTCGTCAGCGCCGCGCCCGCGGGTGAGGCGACCGTCGCGGTCGCACCGCCCGCGGTCGCGCTCGCCGCGGTCGCCGATGCGGTGCGGGGCACGGGCGTCCTCGTGTACGCGCAGGACGTCCACTGGGAGGACAAGGGCGCCTACACCGGGGGGATCGCCGCCTCGATGCTCGCGGGCATTGCCGTCGGCTCGATCGTCGGCCATTCGGAAGTGCGGCGCGACCTTGGTGACGATGACACCCGCGTCGCGCGGAAGCTCGCGCGCGCGATCGCGGCCGGACTGCGCGTCGTCCTGTGCGTTGGCGAGAGCGAGGTCCAGCATCTCGCCGGCGAGGCCGAGGCCGTCGTCGCGCGACAGGTCGTGGCGGATGTCGCGCCGCTGCGGGCCGACCGCGAGCGCGCGACGCAGCTCGTCATCGCGTACGAGCCGATCTGGGCGATCGGGACGGGACATCCCGCGACCGCCGCGCACGCGTCGGCCGCCGCGCGCGTGATCCGCCGCTCGCTCGAAGCCGTCGGGCTTTCCGGCGACCGCACCCCGATCCTCTACGGCGGCAGCGTCACCGCAGCGGGCGCGCGCGAGTTCGCGACTGCGGACGGGATCGATGGCGCGCTCGTCGGCGGAGCCTCGCTCAAGGCCGAGGAGTTCGGAGCGATCGTGCGGGCCTTCGCGTGACGGCGGCGTACCGACCGGTCGTGCTCTGCGTGCTCGATGGATGGGGGATCGCGCCGGATGGACCGGGGAATGCGGTGACGCGCGCGAAGACCCCGCGTCTCGACGCGCTCTTCGAGCGGTATCCGCACGCGACGCTCGAGGCCAGCGGCCGCGCCGTCGGGCTGCCGGAGGGAGTGATGGGTAACAGCGAGGTCGGCCATCTCACCATGGGCGCCGGCTACATCAGCTACCAGGAGCTCGTGCGGATCAGCGACGCGATCGACGACGGCACCTTCTTCGAGAACGTGGCGCTCCGTAAGGCGTGTGCCGCCGCTCGCGAGCGCGGGACGCTCCATCTCCTGGGTCTCATCTCGACCGGTGGCGTGCACGCCGACATGAAACATCTCGCCGCGCTGATCGAGCTCGCGAAGCGCGAGCGCGTCGCGCGTGTGGTCGTGCACGCGTTCCTCGACGGCCGCGACATGCCGCCGCGCAGCGCGCTCGAGCTGTTGCCCCGGATCACCGCCCCGATCGCGACCGTGCACGGCCGCTACTACGCGATGGACCGCGACAAGCGCTGGGAGCGCACCGAGCTGTCGTACGACGCGATCGTCGACGCGAAGGGACCGCGCGCGGAAAGCGCGACCGCGGCCGTGGAGCGGTGCTACGAGGAGAGCTCGTGCAGCGACGAGCTGATGAAACCGCAGGTCGTGCGCGACGGCGCGCCGATACGAGACCACGACGCGGTGATCTTCTTCAACTTCCGACCCGACCGCGCGCGGCAGCTCACGTGGGCGCTGATGCAGAAGGACTTCGACGGCTTTCGGCGCGCGCGCGTCCCGCAGGACCTCACGTTCGTGACGCTGACCGAATACAAGGTCGGGATCCCCGGCGTGACGGCGGCATTCGCGCCCGCCGAGGTGGTGCCGATGGCCCAGGTCCTATCGGAGGCGGGCCTGAAGCAGTTCCACACCGCCGAGACGGAGAAGTACGCTCACGTGACGTATTTCTTCAACGGCGGCCGCGAGCCGCCGTTCCCCGGCGAGGACCGCGTGCTCGTGCCCTCGCCCAAGGTCGCCACCTACGACCTGCGCCCCGAGATGAGCGCCGCGGGCGTCGCCGACACGCTGGTGAACGCCATCAACGGCGGCACGTATGACTTCGCGATCGTGAACTTCGCGAACCCCGACATGGTCGGACACACCGGCGATTTCGAGGCGACCCGCGCCGCGATGGCGGCGACCGACGGCGCGGTCGGGCGCGTCGTCGATGCGACGATGGCCGCGGGCGGTTGCGTGATCGTCACCGCCGATCACGGAAATGCCGAGGAGCTGCTGTTCCCCGACGGCAGCCGGAACACGCAGCACTCACTCAATCCCGTACCGGTCGTGTTCGTCGCCCGCGACGCGGAGCGCTACTCGCTGCGCGACGGCGGCCTGCGCGACGTGGCGCCAACGCTGCTGACGCTTCTCGGTCTGCCGGTTCCTGCGCGCATGACCGGCCGCTCGTTGCTCCAGCCGCGGTCGCAGTGATGCGGGCGAGTCGCTCGTGGTGGGTATACGCGGTCGTCGCGGCGGCGTTCGCAGCGCTTACCGTTGGTCACTGGCTGTGGGCACTCGCGGGGGACGGGCCGCTGCTCTATGGAGAAGGAGCGGTGGCGCACGCCGCGATCCTCGCGCGCGATCACCTCGAGTACACGTTCACCGCGCGATATGGAGACGTGACGCCGATCTTCACCGCGGCGAACTATCCGCCGCTGTACTTCCACCTCGCGGGCATCGGCGATCCGTTCATCACCGGGCGCGCGGTCAGTATCCTCGCGAGCCTTTGCGTCGCCGGTGCGATCGTGTGGCGGGCGCGCGCGGCCGGCGGGGCGGTCGCCGCGACCATCGGGCTCGCGTGGCTTGGGTCCGTTCCGGTCATGCAGTGGGGTGCCGCGCTCAAGCCCGACGCCGTGGCGCTCGCTCTCACGGTGGGCGCGGTCCTGGCGCTCGGGCGCGACCGTCCGATGCACTCGCTGTCTGGCGCGTTGATCGGCATGGCGGCGATGGCGAAGCCGACCGCGCTGTTGCCCGCGGCCGTCTTCTTCATCTTCGTCGCACGCCGCGATCCGATCGCGGCGCTGCGCGCTCTCGGTGCCGGCGTCGCGGCCTCGGTCGTTGTCGCGCTGGTGACCGAGGGGCCGTCGAAGGCCCTGTACGTCCATGTCTTCGACTGGAACGCGCTCCCCTGGCGGATCGAGTTGCTCGCGGGGTTGGTCGTCGTCGCTGTTCTCGTTCTGGCGGTGCCGGCCGCGACGCTCGTCGCCACGCGGCCGGTCGATTCCGCGCTCACCGCGTACGGCATCGCCGCCGTCGGCGTGCTGTTCCTCGGAGGCCGTGAGGGCGCCACGATCAACTACTTTCTCGATCTCTCCGCCGCTCTCGCATTGGGCGCCGCGGCCGTCGCGACTCGGCTCGCGTCGGGCCGCGCGTACCCCATCGCTTCGCTCACGCAGCTCGTGATCGGGGTAGCGCTGCTCAACCCGTTCCCCTCGGTGCCCAGCCTGCTGCAGCCGACGGGTAAGTGGAGCGATCCGTCACGCGCGACGTTGGTACGCGATCTGCCCGGCATCCTGCTGGTCGAGGACAGCGGCCTTCTCGTCGCGAATGGACGCGAGCCGGTCGTCGACGATCTTTTCTTGTGGTCGAGGATCTACGCGACCGGCCGTTCCTTTCTGGAGGGCGGCCGGCTGGTGGCCGCGGTCCGAGCCGGTACGTTCGACGCGATCGTGAGCGAGGTCGAGCTCGAGCACATCGATGCCGGGCCGGGCTACGAGCGGCAAAGGTGGAATACCGACCTGGTCGCCGCGGTCCTCGAGCGCTACCAGATGCTGACGCGCGCGTATGGTCTGTGTCAGCCACTCGTGCGCTGTCAGCAGCTGTACGTCTACACGCGTCGCTAGCCCTAGAATGATGTGATCCCGTGGATCTTCTGCAGGTCGCCCAGATCGTCATTGCCATCGCCGTCGGCGCCTCCATCCTGTTGCAGGCCCGCGGGACCGGGCTGTCCTCGACCTTCGGCGGTGAGTCGACCGCTTACCGCAGCCGTCGCGGCCTCGAACGGACGCTGTTCCGGCTGACGATCGTCCTCATCGTCGTCTACGTGGTCATATCGCTCTTGGGCGCTCGTTCAGCCAGCGCCTAAGTGAGGGCCCGCGACAAGTTCATCGTCGTCGCACTGATCGCGCTGTTCGTCGTGGTCAGTGGCGCCGCGATCGCCATCGATCGCGCGGAGACCAAGACGATCGTGCCCGCGTTCGGCGGCACCTACGTCGAGGGCGTGACCAGCGCGGCGCAGTATCTCAACCCGGTGCTCGCGGCGACGCCGGTCGACGACGATGTCGTGCGGCTCGTGTTCAGTGGTCTCACGCGCTTCCGCAGCGACGGATCCATCGAGGGGGATCTCGCTCAGACCTTCTCGACCAGCGAGGACGGCAAAGTCTGGGCCTTCCATATCCGCGACGATGCCACCTGGCAGGACGGCAAGCCGGTCATCTCGGATGATGTCGTGTACACCGTCGCGCTGCTGCAGGACAAGGCCTACGTCGGCCCGTACAGCGATGCGTTCCGTGGCGTGAAGGTCGAGCGCGTCGACGATCGCGTGGTGCGCTTCACGCTGCCCGATGCGTACGGCCCGTTCGCCGCGAGTACCACGGTCCCGCTCCTACCGTCGCACCTTCTCGCCAAGGTCGACTACACCGGACTCCCGCGCGTCGCTTTCAATCAGCATCCCGTGGGCAGCGGCCCGTTCCGCGTGATCGAGGCCGACGCGCGGCAGACCGTTCTCGGGCGCAACGACTCCTTTTATCGCACGCTGCCGGACCGCACGCGGCCGTATCTCGATCGGCTGGTGCTCCGCTCGTACCCGGACACGTCCGAAGCGCTCACCGCGCTCGGCCGCGGTGAGATCGACGGAGTCGGCGGCCTCTCCACCGGTGATGCGGAACGGGCCCGCGGCCTGAAGAACGTGAACCTGTTCAGCTTCGGGACCAACGACTTCACCGCGCTGTTCCTCAACGTGAGGCCGGATAAGGCGATGTTCCGTGATCGCGCGGTGCGACAGGCGATCGCGACGGCGATCGACCGCGGTCGCGTGCTTCAGGTGGCGGCCGACGGCCGCGGCGCAGTTGCCGACGAGTTCGTGCCGCAGTCGTCGTGGGCGTACATCCGCGACATCACGCGCTACACGCGGTCGTACGACGATGCGAAGGCGCTGCTCGATGCCGCGGACTGGAAGGATCACGACGGCGATGGCGTCCGCGATCGTGGCGGGGTCAAGCTCTCGTTCGCGATCACGACGTCCAACGAGCCCGCGCGCGTGGCCGCGGCGCTGCAGATCTCGGACGACCTCGCCGCGATCGGGATACGCGTGGAGCTGAAGGCGATGCCGTTCACGGAGCTCATCGAGAACGCGGTACCCGACCGCACCTACGACGCCCTGCTCATCGGCGTGAATGTGAGCGGCGATCCCGATCCGTACTCGTTCTTCCATTCGAGTGAGGTCAAGGATCCCGGTCGCAACTTCTCGGGCTACTTCACGTTCACGATGGACCGTAGCCTCGAGGCCGCGCGTCGCACGACGGATCAAACGAAACGGCGCGAGCTCTACACCTCGGTCTTCCAGACGCTTTCGACCGAGGTGCCGGTGGTGTTCCTGTACTTCAGCGACTACCTCTATGCGCAGGGGAAGCAGGTGCAGGGTCTGAAGATCGCGCCGATCAACGATCCGCGCGAGCGCCTGTGGAACGCCGAGGACTGGTATGTGAGGACCGCGCGCCGTTGAACCGCGCGACACGGCTTGTCGCATGAAATAGCAGCCTTCAGACACGTTTGTGTGACAACACAAGCCCTTCGTCGTGTGCATAGATACGCGTATGGGAAAGGGATGGAGCAAAGGGC
>WNGJ01025195.1_pt1 | contig 12481 bp, 7 predicted proteins | sample 5400611 | NCBI WGS metagenome assembly WNGJ01 (sample SAMN13153375, study PRJNA577476) | soil metagenome | isolation source: 40 cm soil or saprolite under Garry oak tree replicate 1 | place: USA:California | collected 2016-06-15
TGAATTACGACAACGCGGGATCTCGTTCGTCGTTGTTGATCACCGAGGTGAACTTGGTCCAGATGTTCCATCAGTAGGAGCGACGAACTGGGCGGGTGGCCGGGTGGCCGTGGAGTATTTACTGTCGCTTGGGCATAGGCGCATTGCTATGATTGCCGGCCCCGCCTCATTGAGGTGTAGTTTGGATAGGATTGCGGGCTATCGTGCTGCTTTGGAGGCAGCCGGTATTCCCATCGACCCCGAACTTATTCGCCCCGGCGATTTTCGTCTCCAGTCTGGCTACATTCAAACCAGTGCTTTGCTTGCTTTGCCTGACCCGCCCACGGCGATCTTTGCAGGAAATGACTTGCAAGCGATGGGGGCATATAAAGCGCTCTACCTGCGCAAGATACATGTGCCTGAACGCATGAGCGTGATCGGTTTTGACGATATCCCATTGACGACCATCGTCAGTCCGAGTCTCACCTCCGTGCGCCAGCCTCTTTTTGACATGGGACGAGTAGCCACTACCATGCTCTTGCGCCTGATCGCAGGCGAACGGCTTGATAGTCGTCGGGTAGAGCTGCCGACAACACTGATCACGCGCGAGTCTTGTGCGTCTCCGCCATCGTGTTAAAAACATATCCAGCAATCCATCTTGGAGTAGCTGAGAAAGAAAAGTACAAAATGTTCTGCTTGACAAGAATATGCCATACACATTACCCCTTTATATATAAGGAAAAGTGGCATGTATCACCTGTTGAGCTTGGAGAGCCTTCAATCTTGAGACAAAGTTGTTCTGGCCGACAGACGGTTATTCCCACCAGGGGGTTCTTCAGGATGGAAGAGCTCATCTTAATTACCATCGTAGGTAGGTTTTTGTAGAGCTAAGAGAGTATCATTGCCCTTTGGTATTTATTTGCATACGCTAAAGGAGACTTCAGATGATGCAGCTTTTGTCCTCTTTCCCGTGGATGCGCCGCTTTGCGTCCATATTTGCCTTCATCACGGCCACGCTCGTACTCATGCTTCCTCTTGCTGCCTGTGGGGGTGGCTCCAGTTCGGGCACCTCCACTACCTCCAGTGGCCCGGTGAACTTGACCTACTGGTGCTGGATCGGAGGGATGGATAAGCAGGTCGCCCTCTTCAACCAGACCCATCCCAAGATCCATGTCACGGTGCAGAATGTCGGGGCCGGCCCGGTTGAATACGACAAGTTGTTTACGGCCATCAAGGCCAATAACGAGCCAGACATAGCCGAGGTCGAGTTCCAGACCTTGCCACAATTCGAGACGACCGGCTCGCTCGTTGACCAGACCCCATACGGAGCGAACTCAGTGAAGAATGTCTTTCCGAACTGGATGTGGAGTCAGGTCCTCCTCAGTAATGGGATCTACGCCATCCCTCAGGATGGTGGTCCTATGGAGCTCTACTACCGGCAGGACATCTTCCAGAAGTATAATCTCCCGGTCCCCACTACCTGGGCCCAGTACGCCGACGACGCCGCCAAACTGCATGCCGCCGACCCGAGTGTCTACATCACCGACTTCCCACCCAAACAACCAGGACAATTCGTCGGGTTTATCTGGCAGAATGGGGGGAACTTGTTCAGCATCAGTGGCCAGTCCTGGAAGGTCTCCATCAATAATCCTCAAGCCCTGCAGGTGGCTGACTACTGGCAAAATTTGATTGACAAGAAGCTGGTCAAGACCGAGCCGGACTTCACGAACGCCTGGTACAGTGACTTCCAGAACGGAAAGCTGGCCACCTGGGTCTCCGCCGCCTGGGGTAATGGGATCCTCAAGCAAAATGCCCCCCAGACCAGCGGCAAGTGGCGCGTGGCTCCCATGCCCCAATGGCAGGCGGGTCAAACCGTCACTAGCAACTGGGGTGGTTCCACGACCGTCGTCTTCAAGAATACGAAGCATCCCAAGGAGGCCAGTACGTTTGCCCAGTGGATCAGCGCCAACCAACAGAGTGCCTTAATGGAGTTTAGTTCGGGGGCCTATCCGGCCTTGCTCTCCGCCTTAAGCTCGCCCACCCTGAACAGTCCCCAGCCGTTCTTTGGCAATCAGGTGATCAACCAGGTCTTCAGCGACTCGGCCAAGCACGTCAATGTCAACTTCCAGTGGGGGCCGTCGATGCAACAGGTCTACAATGACATGGGTGACCAATTCGCCAACGCGGTCATTGGCCACGGTACGCTCTCCGATGGGCTCAATGCCGTACAGCAGAGCACCATCACCTACATGAAAAAGCAAGGCTTTAGTGTCAGCACCTAGCAGGACGAGTCCGCTCTACTCCCTCTGCGAACAGAGCGGACTCGTCAGGGTTTCTTCCATGATCAGTCACACCTCCCGCTCGCTCTCATCGCTCTGCTGAGGGGCGGTGAGAGCGAGCTAGAACCAAGAAGAGAGGAGAACGCGAAAATGGCTCAAAAGGCGATTCAGGTCGAGGAGGTCCCATCTCAAAGCCAGCGGACTTCCAAGGCCCTGCGGGCGGAGGCCCTAGCCCCGTATCTGTTTCTATTACCCTTCGTGGTGTTGTTCATCCTATTTTTTATCATCCCGATCATTTATGCCCTCGATCAAAGCTTGTTCCGCTCCGAGCGCAGCGGTCTGGGACTGGGAGAGGCCACCGTCAGCTTCAATGGGCTCTCCAACTACCTGGATGTCGTGCATGATCCCAACTTCTATAGCAGTGTGGGTCGGGTGCTGCTCTACGGCATCGTGCAAGTCCCGGTCATGCTCATCTTAGCCCTGGTGCTGGCCTTGCTTTTGGACTCGGCAGTAGTGCGCCTCAAAGCCTTCTTCCGCGTGGCCTTCTTTGTGCCCTTTGCCATCCCGGGCATCATCGCCGCGCTCTTGTGGGCCTTTTTCTACCAACCGGTCTTCAGCCCCATCGTCAAAGGCTTCGTGGCCCTGGGCTTACCGGCACCCGATTTTCTGGGGCCGGGCACCGTGCTCTGGTCGATCGCCAACATCGCCACCTGGACCTACGCCGGCTACAACATGCTCATCATCTTCGCCGCCCTGCAAGCCATCCCCAGCGAGATCTACGAGTCGGCACGCGTCGACGGCGCGACAGCCTGGCGGGTGGCCTGGAGCATCAAAATCCCGCTGGTAGCGCCTGCCCTGGTGCTGACCTGCATCTTCTCTATTGTCGGGACGCTGCAGCTCTTCGCCGAGCCCCAGGTCATGTCGGCCATTTCCAACAACGTGTCCACGTCCTACACGCCGGTCTTCTATGCCTACACCACGGCCTTTGCCAACAACAACTACTACTATGCCGCGGCCCTCTCGGTGGTGTTGGCGGTCATCACCTGTATCTTCTCGTTTAGCGTGTTACGTGTCACCCAGCGACAAGCAGGAGTGTAACCACCATGAGTCAACAAACCGCTTCCGTCCCGATGCCCACCGCTCGGGAACTGGCCATCACCCAGCAGGAGCGTCCGCGCCGCTTCAATCTCTCCACGATTGGGGCCATGACCTTCCTGCTGGTGTTCACCCTGTACTTTCTGATCCCCTTTATCTGGTTGGTGATCGCCTCCACCAAGAGTCAGTCCGATTTGTTCGGCACCTTCGGGCTGTGGTTCGCGCCCAACTTCAATCTGTTCACCAATCTCTCGCAACTGTTTAGCTACAACAATAGCATCTTTGTGCGCTGGCTGCTCAATACCCTGCTCTACGCGGGGGTGGGCAGCCTGGTGGGCACCTTTCTGGCGGCCATGGCCGGCTATGCCCTGGCCAAATATCACTTCCGTGGACGCAACCTGATCTTCTCGGTGATTCTGGGCTCGATCCTGGTGCCGGCCACCACGCTAGCGCTGCCGCTCTACCTGATGATGAGCAAGGTGGGCTTGACCAACACCATCTGGGCGGTGCTCTTGCCCAGCCTGGTCAACCCCTTCGGGGTGTACCTGGCCCGTATCTACGCGGCCTCCTCGGTGCCCGATGAACTGTTGGAGGCCGGCCGCATTGACGGGGCCGGCGAGTTCCGCACCGTCTTACTCTTCGGCTTTGTGGGCATCTGGACCAACTTCTTTCTGCCGCTGGTCATGTTCAGTGACCCCAATCTCTTCCCGATTACGGTGGGCTTACAGAGCTGGAATGTGACGGCCTCCAATGCGGGAGCCAATACGCAGACCATCTACAATCTGATTGTGACGGGCGCCCTGGTCTCCTCGATCCCGCTGCTGATTGGCTGTATCATGTTGCAGCGCTTCTGGCGGGGTGGATTGGGGGCCGGCAGCGTCAAAGGCTGATTTCTTTGACGACGACGGTCGTGTGGAGGATGGGGAGAGTGTTGGAGGGGCGCATGTGCTGTGCGCCCCTTTTCTCCCTGGTGACCAGTACCTTTAATTACTTTCCTGGCGTTACCCTCTCAGGAGTAGAAGTCACATGAGTCGACAATCAGCCATTGCTCCCTATCCAAGTACCCGTGAACGGGTGACTCCTGAACATCGTCAGAGACGCCCTGGTCCGAGACAGTTCAATCTCAGTAGCATTGCAGCCATGACGTTCCTCTTTCTGTGTGCGATTTACTTTCTTGTACCCTTTTTCTGGCTATTTGTCTCGGCAACCAAGAACGGGGAAGACCTGGTCACCACATATGGACTCTGGTTTGCGCCGCACTTTAATTTGTTCGCCAACCTGGAGTTCCTCTTCACGTACAATCAATCGATCTTTGGGCGCTGGCTGCTCAATACACTTATCTATGCCGGCATTGGATCGGTGGTGGCTACAGTACTGTCCAGCATGGCTGGCTACGCCCTGGCCAAATATAGCTTTGCTGGCCGCAGATTTATCTTTTCGATTATCCTGGGGTCGGTCCTGGTGCCGGCCACCACCCTGGCGCTGCCACTGTTTCTAATGATGAGCGCGGTGGGCTTGACCAACACCTACTGGTCGGTGCTCTTGCCGGGCTTCGTCAGTCCTTTTGGGGTCTATCTCTCGCGTATTTATGCGGCGGCCTCGGTCCCCGAAGAACTGCTGGAAGCGGCCCGCCTTGACGGGGCTGGGGAGTTCCGCATCTTCGCCACCATAGCCACACCGCTGATGATGCCCGCGCAGGTGACGGTCTTGCTCTTCCAGTTCGTGGCTATCTGGAACAACTACTTTCTGCCGTTGATCATGTTGAACAACGAGAAGCTCTTTCCAATTACGGTGGGGTTAACGGTTGACCGCTTCCTGGCCATACCAGGATCACTGGTTTCGGCGATTCCACTGTTGATTGGCTGCGTGTTCCTGCAACGCTACTGGCGCGCTGGATTGGGGACGGGCAGTGTCAAAGGGTAAGGAGGAAATGATGGAGAACAAGAGTACAGGCTCACCAGCTGCAGCGCACGATAGGTCGTGGATGAACACGTCCTTGTCCCCGGAGGAGCGGGCGGCTCTCGTGCTGGCACAACTGACGCTGGAAGAGAAGATCAGCATGGTCCATGGGAAATCCAACGATGCCTACGCCATGGCAGCAATCGCTCGCCTGGGCATCCCGGCACTGATTATGACCGACGGCCCTGCCGGCGTCAACGAGGGCCAGGCCACCTCACTTCCCGCTCCCATCGGGCTGGCGGCGACCTGGGATCTCGGCGCGGCCGAGCAGTACGGCGAACTGTTAGCTAGTGAGACGCAGGCGACAGGCCACAACGTCTACCTGGCTCCGTGCTTGGACCTTGCGCGCGTCCCCGCCTACGGGCGCTTGTTCGAGGCATTTGGAGAGGATCCCGTTTTGACGGGGCAGATGGCTGTACGCTGCATCCAGAGTGTCCAGCGTCACCACATCGTAGCCACCGCCAAGCACTACAACGTGAACAGCCAGGATGAGAACCGCTTCGAGGTCGATGCGCAGGTCGACGAGAGAACGCTGCAGGAAATTTATACCCTACCGTTCGCGATGGTAGTGCAAGACGGTCAGGTCGGCGCGGCGATGGGCGCGTTTAACAAGGTGAACGGCGTCTACTGCTGCGAGAACCGGCACCTGCTGACCGAGATCCTCAAGCAGCAGGTGGGCTTTACAGGCTGGGTGATGAGCGATTACGAAGCAACGCATAGCACCGTGGAGGCCGCTAACGCAGGATTAGATCAGGAGATGCCCAGCGCCAAGTTCTTCGGTGACCACCTGCTGGAAGCGATCCAGGCGGGTCAAGTGACCATCGACACGCTCAACGACAAGGTAAGGCGCATCCTGCGCATCATGTTCGCGTTCGGGCTTTTCGAGCATCTCGTCCAGGTCAGCCCTCTGCCCATCGAGGAAGATGGCAAGCAGGCGCGCGAGATCGCCGGTAAAGCGATTGTCCTGCTGAAGAATGCTGGGGAACTGCTACCCCTGTCGAGCCAGGAAGTGCGCTCGGTAGCCGTCATCGGTGGTGATGCCGATCCACCACTGGTGCCATCCTCGGTTCTTACTCCGACCGGATCCAGCCCGGAAGTCCACGGGCTGCATGCCGAGTACTGGAGGAATACGCGCTTCGAGGGTGAGCCGGAACTGGTGCGCACCGACAGGCAGGTGGCACTCAACCTGGGCTTCTTCAACTACAGCATCTTTAATGCCTCTTCGCTCAAGACGCCCGAGGAGTTCAACAACGCTGTCTCGGTGCGCTGGACAGGGAGCCTCACCGCCCCAGTCACCGGGGAGTACACGCTGTCGCTCACCCATCTGGGGACGGTCCGCCTGTATCTCGATGACCAGCTGCTCATCGATGATCCAGGCATCACGCTGGAAACCCGGTCGGTGAGGTTGCACCTGGTTGCAGACCAGCCGCACGCGCTGCGGATCGACTATGCGGCCGATCGACCGGAGCAGTATACTCCCGTTCCCGGGGAGGTTTCCACTTCTGGTCTCATTGGTAGCAAGGTACGCCTGGGCTGGGAGCACCCGGCAGATATGGTTCCTCCGGCGATGCAGGAAGCTGCAGCGCTCGCTGCTCGTTCCGACGTGGCGGTCGTGGTGGTGCGGGACTACAGGAATGAGCACGCTGACCTGCCCAGTCTCACGCTCTCCAATGAGCAGGACTTGCTGGTGCAGACGGTTGTCGCTGCCAATCCGCGCACCATCGTGGTGGTGGCCACCGGTGGTCCGGTTTTGCTGCCCTGGCTCGACCAGGTTCCGGCGGTGTTGGAGAGTTGGTATGGCGGCCAGGAGGTAGGCAATGCTCTCGCCGACGTCCTCTTTGGCGACGTCAATCCCTCGGGTAAGCTCCCGGTCACGTTCCCGCGCAGCGATCACGACACCCCGGTCTCCTCGCCGGAGCAGTATGCCAGGAGAGACGACTTCATTGCCCATTACAGTGAGGGTCTCGCGATCGGCTACCGGGGCTACGACCAGTTCGAGATCGAGCCGCTCTTCCCGTTCGGGCATGGACTCTCCTACACCAGCTTTGCCTATGACAAGCTCCACGTGGAACCCGGAACAGGCGATGGTAGCACGGCCGTGCAGGTACGCTTCACGGTCACCAATACCGGAGCGCGTGCGGGTGCCGAGATCGCGCAAGTCTACCTTGGATTACCTGCCAGCACGGGCGAGCCGCCCAAACGATTGGTGGGCTGGGCGAAAGTCGAGCTGGAGCCCGCCGAGGCCGGGGAGGTCACTGTAACGCTGGACCCGAACGCCTCGTCGCATCCACTCTCATACTGGGATGTCAACACGAACGGCTGGGAGATAGCAAGCGGCGACTACCAGGTGTACGTAGGGGCCTCCTCGCGGGATATCCGCCTCACCGGTACGCTGCGGGTCCACCAGGCTAAGAAGGAGTAACTGGTTTGGACTGGCCTGAGTGGAAATAAATTCTGCTCTGAAGATTGCTGTTGCAAGGAGATGATAATGGATAACGAGAGGAGCAAACACTTGCCAAATATAGAAGAACTGCTTGGTCAGATGACCTTACAGGAAAAAGTCGCGATGCTGGCTGGCACGAATACGTGGTACACGGTCCCTGTGGAGCGACTCGGTATCCCTTCCATAAAGATGACCGACGGCCCTAATGGAGCCCGTGGAGCAGGGGGCTTCGCCAGTGATGTCAAGGCCGCTTGCTTTCCAGCCGGGATTTCACTGGCCTCAACATGGGATACAGACCTGCTTGAACGTGTTGGGGACGCCCTGGCGCGGGAAGCCAGAATGAAGGGTGCCCGGGTCCTGTTAGGCCCAACGGTCAACATTCAGCGCTCCCCGCTGGGAGGGCGCAATTTTGAATGTTTTTCCGAAGACCCCTACCTGATCGCCCGAATGGCCGTAGCCTATATCCACGGCCTGCAGAGTGGAGGAGTGGGAGCCTCGATCAAGCATTACGTCTGTAATGACGAGGAGTTCGAGCGCTTCACCATCAGTTCCGAGGTGCGCGAACGGGCGCTGCGCGAAATCTATCTGTTGCCCTTCCAGGCGGCTGTGCGCGAAGTACAGCCATGGACCATCATGGCCGCCTACAACCTGGTCAACGGCACCCCGGCCTCGGAAAACCCGTATCTCTTAACTGAGATCTTGCGTCACGAGTGGGGGTATGAGGGAGTAGTGGTGTCCGACTGGTTTATGTCTGTCAAGAGCACCGCAGCCTCAGTGAATGCCGGGCTCGATGTGGAAATGCCTTCTCCCAAATGGCGGGGTGAGAAACTGCTAGCAGCCGTCGAGCGAGGCGAGGTTACGGAAGCCACCATTGATACAAGCGTGCGTCGCCTGCTGCAATTGCTTGTCAAAGCCGGCCTCTTCGAACACCCGGAAACCATGCCGGAGCAGTCCACTGATCTGCCGGAACACCGTGCGCTCATTCGGCAAGTAGCGTCAGAGGGATGCGTTCTGCTCAGGAACGAACAGCATGTGCTTCCGCTTCAACGCGAACGGCTCACCTCCATTGCGGTGATTGGCCCCAACGCCAGGGTGGCGCAGATCATGGGTGGAGGAAGTGCTCAGGTCAATGTCCATTACGCCATAACACCCTTCGAGGGCATCGCAAACAAGGTCGGCGAGCATACCAGTGTGCGCTACGAGCAGGGCTGCACCAACCACAGGTATCAGCCCTTACTCGATATGGATCTGCTGCTGGCTGACAAAGAGGGAAGCGAGCACGGGTTAGCCATTGAGTATTTCAATAACAGCGACCTGTCTGGTGCTCCCATCTTTAAGGAGACGAAAACGACATCGGAGTTGATGTGGTTCGGTGAGATGCCCGAGGGAGTCGATCCGCAGCAGTTCTCGTTTCGTGTCACCGGCCGCTTTACGCCCCGGGAGACCGGGAACTACACTTTTGGCCTCGTTAGTGGAGGGCCTGGACGCTTCTCTATCGACGGGCGAGTACTGATTGATAAGTGGAGTCAGCCAAAGGCGATGGGGGTAGAGGATTTCCTTGGAGCGGCGGAGACGCAAGAGACCCTCACCCTGGAAGCCGGAGGTACCTATCTGCTGACGCTTGAATATGCCAAGCCTAAGGAGAGTCCCCTGGCTATGGTTCGGCTGGGGTGCCTGCCACCACAGCCTTCCGACGCCATCGAACGGGCATCGGCACTCGCTGCAACTTCGGATGTCGCCATCGTGTGCGTAGGGTTTGGCGGGGACTGGCAGAGCGAAGGCTTCGATCGGCCAAATATAGACTTGCCTGGCAAGCAGGATGCGCTCGTTGAGCAGGTGGCGGCAGCCAATCCGCGCACCATTGTGGTGCTCAACACTGGCTCTCCCATCACCATGCCCTGGCTCTCATCCGTGGCGGCGGTGGTACAGGCGTGGTATCCCGGCCAGGAGTGTGGCAACGCCATCGCCGATGTGATCTTTGGCGACACCAATCCGTCAGGAAAACTTGCCCAGACCTTCCCCGTGCGCCTGGAGGATAACCCGGCCTACCTCAACTTTCCAGGTGAAAATGGTAAGGTCTACTATGGTGAGGGATTGTTCGTTGGCTATCGCTACTATGACGAGAAAAAGATCACACCCTTGTTCCCGTTTGGCTTCGGTCTCTCTTATACGACCTTCGACTACGGTCCACTCTCACTGAGTGCCCCAGAAATCAGCCCGGACGACACATTGCAGGTGTCGGTCGAGATCACGAACACCGGGCAGCGGACGGGTAAAGAAGTTGTGCAGTTGTACGTTTGCGATCGGCAAGCGAGTTTGCAGCGGCCGGAAAAAGAACTCAAAGCCTTCGCGAAAGTGCAGTTGGAGCCCGGCGAGCGCAAGACGGTGACGCTCTCCATCGCGCGTGATGCGCTGGCCTACTACGATGACCTGGCACAGAAATGGGTCGCCGAAGCCGGGGAGTTCGAGGTGCTCGTCGGCGCCTCGTCACAGGATATCCGAGCCAATGCCGCGTTCACGCTGACGGCAACGAGCCGGTTTGGCGCCGAAAAAGGAGGAGTACGAAATGACAGCATGGTCTGAAGGTAATGTGCAGGCCAATGGTATCACCATTCATTATTACCGCACCGGCAACGACCATAAGCCGCCCATCCTCCTGTTGCACGGGATCACGGATAGTGGCCAGTGCTGGCCGCGAGTGGCTCACGACCTGGAAGGCAGTTACGACATCGTCATGACCGATGCGCGTGGTCATGGTCACTCTGGTACCTCGGCGGATTTCTCGATTGCACTGCTGGCCGAGGATGCGGCAGCAGTCATTCGAGCGTTGGGTTTGGAAAAGCCCTATGTGTGGGGACATTCGATGGGGGCCATCACGGCCGCAACGCTTGCTGCAGCGTATCCCGACCTGGTCCGAGCCGTCGTGCTGGAAGACCCGCCTCTGACGGATAAGCCACTGTTTCAAACAGCTCCGGACAAGGAGCTGTTTCAGACAGGTGGGGAGCAACAAGAGCAGTACGCGTGGCAATGGCTCTTCGAACTTAGAGCACTCCCACGCGAGGAGCGCATCGCCAGGGGCTTCGCCCTGAATCCCAATTGGGCCAAAGAGGAAATCATCCCCTGGGCTGACTCCAAAGCTGAGCTGAATATCGATACCCTGGAGCCTGCATTGGCAGCAGTTGCTAACGCTGCTCCATGGCGCGAGGTCATTTCACGCATTGAGTGCCCCATCCTGCTCATTACAGGCGATCCTGAGCTGCATGCGATTGTCACACCTGAGATTGCTCAGGAAGCGGCACAACTGTGGAAGCATGGTAAGGTGCTACACATGAGTGGTGCCGGCCACAACGTCCACCGTGACCGCTATGCTGAAACGATGACCCCGGTTCGGGCCTTTTTAAGTCGTACATGACAGGCAATCGCTTGAGAGAATCGGAGGTGACGGAATATTTATCTCCAAATGTTTGGATTCATACTGCTGTAGCCCTTCTGAGGCCTCACCATCGTAGGTAGACTTTTGTAGATCAGACCCAGTAAGTTATTTTTAATTTCTAGTATTCACACACAAAAGGAGGCATCAAGCAATGCACATTATCTCCTCTTTTCCCTGGATACGCCGCTTCGCACTCCAGCCTGCCTTCGTCAGCCTCGCGCTGGCGCTCATGATTTCCCTTGCTGCCTGCGGGGGTGGCTCCAGTTCAAGCAGCGGTACCTCAAGTGGACCGGTGAACTTGACCTTCTGGTCCTGGGTGACGGGAATCGATAAGTCGGTGGCGCTCTGGAACAAGAGCCATCCCAATATCCAGGTCAAGCTGGCTAATGTTGGGGCAGGCCCAACAGAATACGACAAGTTGTATACGGCGATCAAAGCCAATAATGAGCCCGACCTTGCCCAGGTTGAGTTCCAGCTCTTGCCGACCTTTGAGACGACCGGTTCGCTTGTCGACCTGTCCCAATACGGGGCCAACGACGTGAAGGATAAGTTTGTACCCTGGACCTGGAAGCAGGTGAGCCTGGGCAACGCGGTCTACGCGATTCCGCAAGATAGTGGCCCCATGGGCCTGTTCTACCGGCAGGACATCTTCAAGAAGTATAATATCTCAGTGCCCACCACCTGGGCGCAGTACGCTGATGCGGCCGCCAAGCTGCATGCCGCCGATCCCAATGTCTACATCACCGACTTTGCCCCAAAGCAACCTGGCTGGTTCACTGGGCTGGTGTGGCAGGCAGGCGGGCAGTTATTCACCATCAGTGGCCAATCCTGGAAAGTCTCCATCAATAACCCTCAAGCTCAACAGGTGGCTTCTTTCTGGCAAGATTTGATCAATAAGAAGCTGGTCAAGACCGAGCCGGACTTCACCAATGCCTGGTACCACGACCTACAGACTGGTACGTTGGCCTCCTGGTTCTCGGGAGTCTGGGGTGCTGGTACGCTCTTGTCAAATGCTCCGCAGACCTCTGGGAAGTGGCAAGTTGCCCCGATGCCCCAGTGGCAGGGGGGTCAAAACGTTTATGGCAACTGGGGCGGGTCCACCACCGTGGTCTTCAAGAGTTCCAAGCATCCCAAGGAGGCTGCCCAGTTCGCCAGCTGGCTCAATACCAATCAGCAGAGTCTAGATGACATGATTAAGGGAAATAACATTTATCCCGCCTATCAGCCAGCATCGGATTCACCTCTGGTGAACAGTCCCCAGGCGTTCTTTGGCAATCAGGCCTTCGGCTCGCT
>WNGJ01006363.1_pt1 | contig 12480 bp, 10 predicted proteins | sample 5400611 | NCBI WGS metagenome assembly WNGJ01 (sample SAMN13153375, study PRJNA577476) | soil metagenome | isolation source: 40 cm soil or saprolite under Garry oak tree replicate 1 | place: USA:California | collected 2016-06-15
TCTTTGCGCTGCTCGGACCGAACGGCGCCGGCAAGTCCACGCTCATCCGGATGCTGACGACGCTGCTTCCGGCGACCTCGGGCACTGCCAGCATTTGCGGCCACGATGTGGTGAAGGAAGCCGATGCCGTTCGGCGTCTGATCGGCGTCATTCCGCAGGCGATGACGAGCGATATGGAGCTGAGCGTCGAAGAAAATCTCCTGATTTACGCCAAGCTCTATGGTGTTCCTCGCGAGCGCCGTAAGCGGTTGATGACCGACCTGATCGAAGCCGTTGAGCTGACGAAGTGGAAAGATAAGCCGGTGAAGAACCTTTCCGGGGGGATGCGCCGCCGCGTCGAGATCGCGCGAGGGCTCGTTCATGAGCCGCGGGTTTTCTTTTTGGATGAACCGACAACGGGTCTGGATCCGGTGTCGCGAGTTGCCGTCTGGGAAATGCTGCGGCAGTTGAAAGAGAGCCGCGACCTGACGGTCCTGATGACGACGCACTACATGGATGAAGCCGACAAGCTTTGCGACCGGATCGCGATCATCGATCACGGCAAGCTTGTTGCGCTCGATTCACCCATGAAATTGAAAGCGTCCATATCCGGCTCGAACATCCTCGAAGTCAGTTTTCCAACGACGCCGGCGGGTTGGGAGGACCGGCTGAAGGCGCTTCCCGAGGTTGAAGCCGTATCGGGTCACGATAACGTTTTTCGTGTGGCGACGCGCAACGGTCCCGCCACGACTATGGCACTGCTCGAAGCGGCCGCCCAAATCAATCTGCCCGTGCACTCGCTGTCTGTGCAGAGCACGACATTGGATGATGTCTTCGTCCACTATACGGGCCGTCTGCTCCGGGACGCCGTGCAGGAGGCATCGCCCAGCGAGAGCTCATTCATCATGCGCAGGGGTTAACGATGTATAGAATGTTGGCCATCCTCGAACGCGAACTTCGGCGATTCCGCCGGAGCCCCGCCTTAATCATGATGTCGCTCGTGATGCCCATTGCGCAGCTGGTTGTTCTTGGTTACGCGTTTGGCGGCCAGGTGCGAAATCTCAAGCTCGGTGTGGTGAATCAGGATCATCGGTTGCCGTCCGTCAAACTGCGCGAACTCTGCCTGGCAGTTACGGCTAACGCCCGCACGTTCGAGACGATCGACTACAGCGACGCCGGTGAGGCGCTCGCTGACTTGCGTAACGGCAAGATCAACGGCGTGCTGACCATACCGGCAGGTTTTTCGCAGCGCGTGGTCGACAAGAACGATCCTAGAGTGGCGCTCATTGAGGACAACACGGATGGATTCCGAGCTTCAGCCATGGTCGCCTCGGTCACGGGTTTGATGGCCGCCTACAATCAGCCCGCGTTCGAGCGGCATCTCGCGACAGAGCCAAGACTCGATGTTGTCGAGGTCTATCCATACGTTCCTTACGTGCAGTACTTACTGCCGGGTTCGACAGTGATGTCGATATTCATGATGGTCATGATCGGAGGCGGCATCATCTTCATCGACGACAAAGCGCGAGGCCTGCACGAAGGTTATCTCGTCACGCCGATTACGAAATTGGAGTTGATTTCCGGATTCAACCTTTCCGGAACGGTGAAGGCGGTCATGGCGGGAAGCGTGCTAATGACAATCGGCGCGATTATCGCCGGAATTCCGAATCCTTTCGCGCCGTTGAGGATGTTCAGAGTTTTTGTGGTGATCGTTGTTGCGTCGCTCGCGCTCGTCAGCATGATGTTCTTGCTGATGGTGCGCGTCAGCGATCCGTTGCTGCCGCGGGCCATGTTTGGGATCCTGAATACCTTTCTGTTTTTTCCAAGCGGCGCGGTTTATCCGCAGGAGGCATTCCCAGGATGGATGCAGGTCATCGCGAAAGTCGATCCCATGACCTACATTGTGCACGCCCTGAAGAATCTGATGCTGAAGAACACAACGTTCGCCGCGATCACATTCGATTTGGCATACCTGCTCGTCTTTACAGCCGTCGCAATGACCGCCGCAACTCTGCTGTTCAAAAGAACGTTATAGGGGGAGGTACAAAATTCCCCTCCTCGCAGAGGAGTACGCCAGGCGCGAGCCCGACAGGGCCGACAAGGGAGCATCAATATGTTTGAACGGTACACGGAGAGAGCGCGGCGGGTGATCGTCTTTGGTCGTCAAGAGGCGAGCAATTTCGGCAGCATGACCATTGAGACGGAGCACCTGCTTCTGGGATTGCTACGCGAAGACAGAAACGTCGCCGAACGTTTCACCCGCGATAAGACCGCGTGGACCAATATTCATGACGCAGTCACGAAGCTAGTCACTAAAAAACCTGAACTGCCGACCTCGATAGACATGCCGCTTTCCCTCGAGTGCAAACGCATTCTCGCCTATGCGGCAGAAGAGGCCGAGAGACTCAGGCAGAAATTTATCGGTACGGAACATCTACTGCTTGGGATGCTGCGGGAAGAGAACTGTGTAGCCGCACAGATTCTGCAAGAGCGCGGATTGAAACCGGAGGCGATCCGCGGCGAATTGGCTGGCTTGCCGAGGCCGGTGGAGCCACCGACCGGGATTTTCGGCATGGTATTCCAGCCTTCGACCATGCCGCCGTTACCCGCGTCCGGTATTGTGCCCGATCCCGATACTGCAATACGCATTGCCGAGGTTATTTGGACGCCGCTCCACGGCCGCGAAACGGTCGCAGGACAGTCACCGATTAAAGCAGAACTCCGCGATAACGTCTGGACTGTAACCGGTTCCGGGCCGCCGGAAAACGCATTGTTCGCTTTCATCTTCAAGACAGATGGACGAATCCTTTCGGTCGGTCGGGGGCCGGTAGGCGGGTAAACGGTGAGGAGGTCGGTGAAATCCGGCGTCTGAGAGTTATGTGCCTCGCCGCCCGCTGGCGCGACGCCAACGCAGCCGAGAAACGGCGTCATTGGAATCTTCACACTGAAGTTCAAACGGATGGATTCATCCGTGCCCAGGTCGCCCGGGTTCTTTCGATACCAGGCTCCGCGCCGGTCGGGCCGGTCGTGCTCGTGCGACATTCAATCGTCAGGCCGCTCTTTCATTGCCGCGGCGGGTGCAACTCGAGGAGCGGATCGCCCAGAGCAATGAATTGACTGCATTGCTTGGGCAATCGATGGACCAGATCATCCCGACACGGTTTTTCGACAGCGATGTTCGTCGCCACTCGTTGACTTGACTGCTACGAAGCTACGATCCGTTCCAGTTGGATGTGCCAAAAATCTTCCTGATGTTTGTTCTCAAATAAGACTGTGTACTTGTGCAGTGTCAAGGGTTGCCGCTTCGTGTTGATTCCGACAATCTGACCGGTTTGCTCCGCATAACGCGTCCAGATGACATTTCTGATTCGAACTCTTTCACCGAGTACGTAGGCTGGTGCAGGTGATGTTGTACTCATACCGTCTTCGCTCCCACGCATGACCACCGTTAAAAGGCGCATTGGATAGAGGCGAGTAAGATAAGATGACCGGCGAGTAAACGCCATTCGGGGAAAACCCGAGGTAGCACATGAAAAATTCCCTACTCGTTTGACCGTAGCCGTCAAGGCGGTTGGGAGTGAATTTTGAAATTGAACGATTCCCTGAATCCTGAATCTCAAATTCGAAATTCGATCCATCTATACGGAGACAGCGCATAATCGCGATTTCCCGCCGCCTCGTCATCTGGGACCGGGAGCTTGAAACTCGTATTCTTTCGGCGGTTCGGCCCCGAGAAGATTTTTCACGAAATAGTCCCAGCGTCGCCGGATCATGTAGGGGTCGTTCGCGAAGCCGTGATTGCGATTCGGCAATAACAACAGATCGAAATCCTTGTTGGCCTTGATGAGTTCATTCACCACCAGAAGCGTGTTATCGGGCGGAACGTTGGAATCGGTGGTACCGTGAGCGAGGAGTAACTTGCCTTTGAGATTCCGGGCAACCAGTTGATTCGCCTGGTTGTCGTAGTTAGTTGTGCCGTCGGGCCGGCGAACGAGCAGGCCTTGCCACTTCTCGCCCCAATCGTCTTCGTAATTGCGATTGTCGTGATTTCCGGCTTCAGAGACGCCAACTTTGAAGAAGTCCGGGTACCGGAACATCGCATCAGCCGCGGCGTAGCCGCCGCCGGAATGGCCCCAGATTCCCGCCCGGTCGAGATCGAGCCACGGATAGCGTTGCGCCAGCTCCTTCATGGCTGCGACCTGATCGGGAAGTGTGTTGTCGCCCAGATTTCCAAAATAGGCGTCCTGAAACTCTTTTGATCGCGACGGCGTTCCCATACCATCAATTTCAACCACGATAAAGCCCAGTTCGGCGAGCGCCTGGGAGTCACCGCGAGCTGCAGAGAAGCTCCGTGGGCCGACGCTGCCGGTTTGCGGTCCGGGGTAGATGTGATTGACGATCGGGTATTTCTTTGCGGGGTCAAAGTTCGACGGCTTGTACAAAAGGCCGTACAGGTCGGTCGCGCCATCGCGAGCTTTTACGGTGATGGGCGTTACCGGCTTCCAACCTCTTGCCAGGAGGCGTGAAACGTCGGCCTTCTCCAGGGTTTCGAGAAGGTTTCCGCCGCTATCGCGGAGGACCAATGTTAGAGGTACATCCGGCTTGGAATGCCGATCGACGAAGAAACGTCCGGAAGGAGACATCGACACGTCGTGCGCCGCGTCTTCCGGTGTAAGCAAGGTGAGGTTTTTCCCGTCCAATCCGATGCGGTAGAGATGAGCGAAGTATGGATCGCGTCCTTTCTCTTTTCCGACCGCGAGAAAATAGACAATCCGATTTGTCTCGTCCACCCGCAGGGTTTGCGAAACGTTACCCTCCCCTCCGGTGATCGGATTCTGGAGGTTTCCGGTCTGGAGATCATAGAGGTAGAGATTGCCCCAATTGTTACGTTGCGAGAACCAAATGATCGCATTGGAACGTGGAAGGAATCTCCAATTTGGACGGTTTGTCCCTCCTTCGAAATAGGTCGTGACCTTTTCGTCGATGACATCCCGGACGGTGCCTTTGACGGCGTCAGCCACTCGAAGAGTTGCGCGCTTGTGATCGCGTGAAGACGAAATGAACGCCAGTTGTTGGCTATCAGCGCTCCACTCCACATCGGCAAAGGGGCCTTCGCATTCGACGTGGTCACAGAGTGACGAACGGTGGGGATCTGGAGGCATCCGGAGACGGATAACGCGAGCGTCATCCACATCGATAACAACCCGTTCGATCTGGAAGATCTTATCGTCACCGGGCAGCGGATACTTCCAGGCTTCGAGTGTAGGATGGCCCACAGCGGTATGGACCAGGTACATTTCACCGGCACCGCGGCCGTCGTGCTGAAATGTGGCAATTTTTTTCGAATCCGGGGACCACAACAGGACCGGGCGGTTGCTTCGCGTCCAGCCGGCATTGTCGGTCGCGTAGCCGAAATCCTTCACACCGTCCTTCGTGAGCTGAGTCTCCTTCCCCGAGGCGATGTCCCGAACCCACAGGTTGAAATCACGAATGAATGCGGCACGTTTCCCGTCGGGCGACAGGACGCTGTCGGCAATTCCATTCCGGTTGGCAGAAGTGCATTTCGAGCCCTCGGTGTCGCACTTCCATCGGCGGCTGCCTATGTCGAAGGAGATCGCGCGGTCATCATCTTCGAAAGTAAATTGAGCGAAGGGAAGCGCGAATGGTTCGTAGTTCGTGCCGGATGCAGAAGACAGCGCAGCTGCAAGCTTCGGCTGGTCGAATGCCGGCATTCGTCCCCTTCGCGCGGGATCGACCAGCATGAATTCGGTTCCTCTCTCCGTGGTCACGCGATACCAAAAGCGATCGTCAGGTAACCACACCGGCCTCGCAGGGGAATGCAAGACGAGCGGATTTGCGTTGTACCCTAGTAAGGTTTCCGCGCGTTTGTAGTCATTTTCGGTGAGTGCCAGCGTTTGCGCCGTGCAAGGAATGGCCAGCGCCAGGATGAATATGGCGGGTGCAATTCGTCGGAAAAACATGCGAGCGCCTCCGCCCCGATTATCACCTCATTGGGCGTCGGACCGGAAGCGGGCCGTATCAGGAAGGCCGGCGGTCTTTGAGCACAAACATCAGGAACAGGCGTCCCAGTCCAAGTGCGGAAACCCCGGAAATCACCAACACCACCACAATCACAGCAATATTTTCGATGACCGCGATCATTTTAGTTCCTATCCCTCTCGTGTAAAAACGCCGGGTGAGGGCCGCAAGTCGGAGTCAGTACTTGAACTCTCACCCGTTAAAACTCTTTTCGAGCCCTCTCCCGGAGGAGAGGGCTTCCCAACACGCGCGAGTAACTGCACTTTACGTTCCATTTCATTTTTGGTGGAAATATAAGAGGATGATGCCTTCACCATGGGAGAAAATTGCGAAATGTGTCAAGTATTGGCGAAATTTGTCAAATGTTCGCCGGTCATGGGTTCCGGTGCAGGGATATTGACTCGCGATCAGGAATGGAATTTTTCTAATACGTAGGTTCGAAAGGACATCAAGTGTCTAGACCGCCAGGACATCCCGTCTCCCTCACCGAATTCGAAGCCGATGTTCGCGCAGGGTTAAGCAAGGCAGATCAAAAAGAGCTGTATTCAAAGTATCTTTACGATGATCTCGGCACGGCGTTGTTCGAGGCCATTACTCTGCTGCCGGAGTATGGTCTGACGCGGGCGGATCTGCGGCTGCTGGACGGGCATGCGAGAGAATTGCCCAACTGGTGCGTTAATCTCTCCGCGGTCGTCGAGCTCGGCAGTGGTTCGGGCGAAAAAGCGCGGCGGATTCTTCCGCATCTGGTGAAGACCGGTCCGGTGACCTATTGTCCCGTGGACCTCTCTAGCGCGGCGTTAAGCCGATGTGTGCGCGACGTGGACGATATCGCCGGACTGAAAACTATCCCCATCGAAGACTCTTACATCAGCGGGCTTGCTTCCGCTTCCAAGCTGCGCAAGGCGGAAACATCCGTGCTCGTGTTGTTCCTCGGAAGCTCGATCGGAAATTTCGATCCGCCGGTCGCGGAGCAGTTTCTCGTTGCGGTGAGAGAAAATCTGAAATCGGGTGACGTCCTTTTGTTAGGAACGGATCTGGTGAAGGACGTCGATCAGATTCTTGCCGCGTACAATGATCCCTTGGGTTTGACTGCAGCATTCAACCTCAATCTCCTTCTGAGAATCAACCGGGCTCTCGGCGCGAATTTCAACGTGCAGGAATTCGAGCACGAAGCCCGCTACAACCTCGCCGATCAACGCATAGAGATGCACCTGCGATCGAAGTCCGATCAAGTGATTTCGATCGGCCCTGGTTTTACTGTGACTCTTAAGAAAGGCGAAACGATCTGGACCGAGAGCAGCTACAAGTTTCGCCCGGAGCAGATCCGGTCGATGTCGGAGCGTTCCGGCTTTTCGTGCGAAGCGCAATGGATCGACGAGGAGTGGCCCTTTGCGCAAAGCCTGCTGCGAGCGGCCAGGATGCAACTGTAGGAAAGGCCTGTGGAAGTGTGAACGAATTGAAATTGCGGAAGATCCACCCTCTCCCAGAGGGAGAGGGCAGGGTGAGGGTCTCAAGATTTGCGAAGACTTGAGACCCTCACCCGGCGCGCCAGCCCGCTGGCTGTCGCGCCGCCCTCTCCCAGAGGGAGAGGGACCTCACTGCATGCGGATCGGCGTCCCGGACTGATCGAATAAGCGCATCACTCCCCAGGATGCTGTGTTTGCCCGGCCGCTGAATAATACAACCCGAGTCGTGAAACCGCCGCCATTGACATACTGTGGAAATGCAAGCGCGGTCCGCAGCGTCGTTGCGGTTTCGTCCACAGGCGGAAATGCAGAAAGAACGAGATCCCCACGTTCATTGACCCCGACCCGGAAGACGCCGACGGCAACACCTGAAGCGGTGCCCGTCGAAATTCGAAGCACGCCTTCGAATGAGGCATCGATTTTCTCAAACCCTGGAATTTGCCCTTCCAACGTCAGAATCTGACCGTTGCCGGGAATCGTCAGCAGGCCGGTCAAGTTGGCTGACGCCCCCGATAACGTCGTCGCTTCCACAGTGACCGTAACCGGATCGACTGAAGGATTCGCGATAATGATGGCGGTCTGAACAGTTGATGAATTTTCCGTATACACCCGATACGAAGTTGAACCTCCGGTTGCCGGTAAAACTGTTTCAGTAACCGTGATCCCGCTTTGTCGCAACGAAAAAATAGCGAACGTGCCGGGCGCGTTCGCCGAATTCAGCGGAACAACGCGGACGAAACCGGAGTGGGTCGAAAGTCCCGTTCCTGCCGATTGGAAACTGTAGTAGCCCTGCGGCGCGATGGAGTAGCTGAGGGAATTCGCGACTGCACGCTTTTCCTGATCGACGAACTGCAGGTCTCCGCGCATGATTTGAGTGGAGGAATTGATCATGACGATTTGGGTCGTCCATCCTCCGCCGTCCGCAAACTGCGGGATGAGAATGGTGCCTTGGGAGATGTTCGAGTCGATCACGGGCAAAGCGCTCGCAATGAATTCGGAGCGTTCGTTCGTCAGCGCGCGAAAGGCTCCGACGAAGACGGGACTGGAGGAATCGAAAGTCAGCACGGCTTTCCGTGGACCGAAGTCTCCCGGCCGCACATCAACAAATTGCGCGACCTGCGTTCTGGCAGGCACAACGATGCTGCCTTGTCCGCTGGTGGTGCCGTCCGCAGCGGTGAAGGAGAACGAGATTATCGCGTCATTCGTACCGGCATTGGCAATAGCGAGGCCGGTTCGAACGCCGCCGGCGGCATCCACGTAAATTGAGCCATGCTGAATCGTGGCACTTGCGCGCGAAGCCGTTTCACTGATCAGGATTCCATTCTGCCGGTTGGTAAGGATCGCCACACCGTCTGCTGCCGGACTGCCGATATCGCTATCAACCAACGCATATCCCGACAGGAGCCGGGAGGCATTGGTGAGTGACACTCCTCCGCGCGCGTTGAATGCATACATCTGCTCCGCAGAAAGCGCGGCAATTTGATTTAGTGCCCAATCACCACGCTGGCGCGCGAACTGGAGGTTGGCGGTTACCTCGCCTTCGAAATTCGCGTTCGTGCAGGTAAATGTCCCGGTTCCGGTGAAGCACTGCTTTTTGGTGTCATCGCGTGCGGCCGCACGAATCTGGTTGTAGATTCGTGAAATTTCAGACTCGAGCCATCCACCCGTCCCTGTAATCTGGCTCAAGCTGCGGATCGTGTTGAAATACGCATTGCGCCCCGCGGTTACATTGAACGCCCGCCGGATGAGGACGTTCCTGGCGGCGCCGGCGAGAAGCGGCGTTTGCGGCCGGTTGAGATTCGAAGGGGGCCCGCCGAAGCTGAGGTCTTTATCGTTGGGGATCACTTGAGAGGTTCCATTTAGGAACCGGTAAAGATCGAAATTGTTCATCCCGGTCAGGATGCCGTCCATTTCCGCCATGAAATCTTCGATAGCCAGTTGCTTCATGAAAAGCGAGATGTCGAGGTACGGAGCGATAGCCGTGGGAAAATCGGCGTCCGATGCCAGGTTCATCGTGCGAATCATCGCCACCAGCGGACCCGGTTGGGGCTTATTCTCGTGGGTCTGCGGCGAGAAGAAGCGAGGCGAATAGAGCGCGGCATCAGGTCCCAGATATTCGAAGTGGTAAGGCCCGGCCAGTTCAAAGCTGTAGAGATAGCCATCGTTTTCGTTGAAGACGCGTTGCAGAAAAGTCTTATCGACGGTTTCGATCAAGCCATACACGCCGTAATAGTCGCCGTTCACATATAACTTTGCACTGACGTGCCGCTGGACCGGCACACCGAACCGGGAATAGACCTCCATCACGAGCCGGTCTTTCATCATTGAAGCGTCTTGCACGTCATTTTTCAGATTGAAAGATTTCAATCCCAGGAAGGTTTGATCCTCGTATCGGTTGATATCGACATGAAGCGAAGGTTTTATACCGCTGCGCGTAGAGCCGCCCCGCTGGCGAATGCCGACTCTGCCGGCCGTGATGTCGCGCCAATGAAGATCTGCAAGGTAATAAGCATCTGATGCCGGGTTATCCTGGATCGCCTGCCAGTCCGCAGGGTTTACGTCCAACCGGATCTCTTGCAGCACGTTGACATCGAATAGATCGTTACTGGTTTGGGCCAAAGCCCCAGTGCACGAGCTAATAACAATTAACAGCGTCACAATAATGCGCATCTCAATCCTTGCGTTAGTTCTTGTAACCGATTCCGTTTGAGAATGTTGTTAAATTCTTGTAAATCACCGCGGTTATTTCAATCAGGAAAACCACCCCGGCCTCGCGATCAGCGGAGGCTTCGCGACATCTTGTTAATCGCTCGGCCACCCCTCCTTGCTGTAATGCAAGCAGGGGAATACGCTCGACTCCAATTCGTTCACGAGGATGTCTTTTCAGCTACCGGAATATTTGCTATTTTTCGAAGCGGAGGTCGAATGCATCAGACATTTTTTACGTTTTTTTGTGTAGCCGCTTCTTTGATGCTCTCGTTGCCGGCCGTCGCGCAGCAGAACGCAGGATCGGATCCGATTAGCGGCACATGGTCGGGCGATTGGGGGCCCACTCGCTTCGATCGCAATCCGGTGACTGTGAATCTCAAGTGGGATGGAAAGGTATTGACGGGCAACGTGAACCCGGGCCCGAACGCCGTCGCGATCAAAAACGGAACCTTCGACGCGAAGACCAGCACGCTTCATATGGAAGCCGACGCTAGAGGCCGTGGCAATCAGACCATCCACTACGTCGTCGATGGAAAGCTTAATAAAGATACCCTGGCCGGGAGTTGGAATCACGATAACCGTAAGGGAGACTTCAAGATCACGAAAAGATAAGTGGGAAGAAATTTTGAAATTGGACGAAGCCTGATCTCAAATCCGAAATTTCGAAATCTCAGATTGGACTGTCGCTGATTCGCATAGTCCAATTTGCAATTTCGGATTTCGGATTTGAGATCAGGCTTCGTCCGATTTCAAAATTTATTTCTTTCCCGTCCGCCAACCTTCTGCGTACGACTCTCTGGCCTGTTGGCCGTAGGGGACGGGTCCCACAGTGGCCCGAATTTCAGCTTGTTTGTGGCGCTCGGCCGTAGGTTTGGGCGATCCACCGCCCTCCTCGCCCCAAACGAGCGTGACCTCAGTGCCGGGCGCGCTGTATTCGTTTTCGAGGATACCCAGCGACAGCATAGAGCGTTCGTTGAAGCTGTAGCTGCTGAAGGTGGATAACCCAACCATTTTGCCGTTTTTCACGACTTTGTCATACGAGAGTGAGGCATAGTTGGTCAAAGGCAGATCGATACATTTATACGGATCCCCCTTCTGGAATAAAGAGGCGATCACACGCGCGACATCCTCGCTGTTCCAAACCAGCGTCACTTTCTGCCGCCTGGGATTCCCGGCTATTTTCTCGAGGGCTTGTCTTCCGGTGAAGTCATGGTCGAACTTCGCCATAAAGCCATACCCGAGATCCCACGGTGTGAGGTAATAATCCTCGACATTGTCGGAGTAGTAACTGCCGCCTAGCGACGCCGTCGCTTCATACCCGATTCCAGGCAGCCATTGCCTGTAGGCTTTCATCTTTTCGCCCGAATAGACCGCCGGCATTGGAGAAGGAATCCATCCCGACTCTAGTGTGTTAGTCGCGTAAGCCCTTGCGCCTACTTGCCGCAGCCCAAAGTCCTTGCCCGCCTCAACAATGGCGGCACGGATCTCCTCGCGTTCCTCATGAGGTCCCCAGATTTCCAGTCCCGGCGCGCCCGACATTCCATGACGCAAAGCGCGGACCTTGCGGCCGCGTATGGTGATTTCCCCCATGTTGAAGAATTTAATGTCCGGCACCGGACCGCCGTTGAGCTTGTTGAGAACCTTCGGAGCTGAGGGTCCCTGTATCTGATATCGGTATAGTCTGCGGACGATGGGCGCGTCGCGGGCAATCGACCTTTCATCTCTGGACAACGATACGTTATAACCATCCTTCTCCGCGTGGTACTGAACCCAGTTGTGAATGGAGGGGCGGCCGACGAGCAGCAGTTGCTCTTTGTCGAGGTAAAAGAGAATTCCGTCACCGATGACGTATCCGTCGTAATTGCAGCCGACAAATTGCTTGGCCTTGTTGACGGAGAAATTCGCGAAGCTATTAATGCCCGTGGCCGACAGGAGTTTGATAGCGTCCGGGCCCGTGATCCACATATCCGCCATGTGGTAAGACTGGTTGAAAAGAACGCAGCTTTCCTTCCACGCACGTTGTTCATCTCTCCAGTTCGAAAACTCGGAGGGAACTACCGGATACACGTAGGGGCCCAACTGGGAATTGCGCAGCATCCGGACTGGGTTGCCGGCCGCCTGTATCGCTTCTTCTAAATTCTTATAGCTCACTCTCGTTGACCTCCGTCTTAGCGTCGGGCCCACCGTTTTATTGATGGCTGCGCCCTATCGGGCTTGCATTCGCAGCCGCTCATGCCGGATCGCTTCGGTACGCCGCTTCTATTTATGCTGCGCCCTATCGGGCTTG
>WNGJ01007090.1_pt1 | contig 12480 bp, 10 predicted proteins | sample 5400611 | NCBI WGS metagenome assembly WNGJ01 (sample SAMN13153375, study PRJNA577476) | soil metagenome | isolation source: 40 cm soil or saprolite under Garry oak tree replicate 1 | place: USA:California | collected 2016-06-15
CTGGTTACACCCGGCGAAGGCATGGCCGACCCTGCTTTCGAGGTTGAGGAACAAGAAGCAGTTGCTAATTGTGCTGAAAAGGCCGCTGCCACGATTTCAACACTCCCTCCACGCCAAAAAGCTGCTATGACAGCTTTGCTGTATGAGCGCCTGGATAATCTCATCCTGGTAGTAGACTCATTCAAGCAGTTTAATGTGGATATCGAAGTAGCCCGGTGGCCCGCAGAAGAAGACGAAAAGCGCCTCTGTAAAGCCTCTATCTCAGCCGCGCGCCGCAGCGTTGCTCGCTCTATAAACATGGACCTGAAGCTCTATAAGAAGAAAGGAGCTTCATTTTTTCATCTCAAGTGAGATAAATCGTCATTATAGTGTTAGCCTGCAAATTTCATTTTGCATAGTAAGTAGTACGCGATCTAGTACCTGCCCGCCTAATGCGTTGCTTATGATTTGTTGCCGATGACGCCAGCATCATATCGAAAGCAGGAGGCTGCTATGAATTACATTCTTTCTCTCGGCGAAGACACCCTATGCCGGTCTCTTCCTGTAATGAACTCCAGGCGCCCATCACCGGGCTACCCCATATTGGCCTTTGTAGCGATCCTCGTGCTTCTACTCTTCGGCCTGTCTGCATGTGGCGAAAGTTTCGCTTCTACATGCCCTGGTTCACAGGCGGCTATTTTGTCTGTTTGTATGCCTCCGTCTCATCCAAAACATACCCATAGGGCGATGCATGCCCATACGAAGACGAAAAAGTTGAAACCCACGCCTGGGCCCTTCCCGCCGCCCATGCCAACACCATCACCCACCCCTTCACCAACTCCCCCTGTCGTCACTCAGGCCCTCATCATGAAAATCGTAACCCATTATATCGATCTTGTATTAGAAGAGCGTGCAGCGATGACAGCCCGATTGCATACTACGATTGGGTCATTCGTTTGCAACTGCAACAGGGTCATCTTGTGATTATCTCGATAGGCCTTTATCCGGCTGCCCCGGCCAGTTAGCAATAGAATAATCCGTGCCAGCCAGCTTACCAACGACCCCCACCTGTAATGGTAAGCTGGCTGCTGCTCTCAACAGATATGCCTACACCATCGGCACATGTTCGACGCCCAACTTGCGCGGCTCTTCGTTCTGGAAGCGCCGAGCCATCAGGCGCCTCATAGCATTGCCTACCCGCCGCACTCCTTCTTCGATATGCTGCTCCTCCGGATAAGCAAAGCTCAGACGGAACTGCTGCTGGCCACCGCCGTCCACGTGGAATGGCTCGCCGATGACGAATGCAACTTGCTCGTGAGCCGCCTCACGCAGCAGCGAACGCGCACGCATATCACCCAGCAGGCGACACCATATGTGGAAGCCTCCCTGTGGATGACTCACGCGTACCTCCTTGGGCCAGTGGGTGCTCATCGCCTGCAGCATCAAGTCCCGTTTGTGCTGGTAGCGCCGGCGCAGCTTCGTAAGATGATCGTCCAGCAAGCCCCGCTGCAATACCTCTGACACGGCCCACTGGCCAAGCGCATTGGTGTTCAAGTCGAAGATTTGCTTATGCAGCGAGAGACGCTCGATCATCGGTTCGGGTGCCGCGATCCATGCCACACGCAATCCAGGCGCGAGCGTCTTTGAGTATGTACTGAGGTACAGGACCTGCCCACTGCGATCCATCGCTATCAGCGGTTGTGGCTCCTTCCCTTCGAAGTACATCTCCCCGTAAGGATCATCTTCCAGGATTGGTGTCTGGTAGCGTTTTGCCAGCAGCAGCAATCGCCGGCGGCGCTCGTGCGACATAACTATCCCCGCAGGATTCTGGAACGTTGGCTGGGTGTAAATCAGCCGCGGGCGATGGCGGACCAGAACGGTTTCAAGCAAATCTACACGCATGCCATCGCTGTCGGTGGGCACGCCGATGACTCGCGCGCCCAGCGCGCGAAACACTTGAATGGCCCCCAGGTAGGTGGGCACTTCAACCACCACCTCGTCGCCGGGGCCGAGCAGCAGGCGACCGGCGAGGCCTATACCCTGCGTCGAACCAGAGAGGATCAGGATATGTTGCGCATCAATAGCAACGCCACGCTTACGCATGCGCGCGGCAATACCACGCCGAAGGCTGAGGAGTCCCTCGACAGGACAGTATCCTAATGCACTCTGTCGCGCATTCAGCAGCCCTTCCACAAAGATGGTGCTGAGCATCTCGGCCGGGAGCAGGTCCCGTGCAGGCGTACCGGCTGCCAGCGAGATGATGTCTCGCCTCTCACCCATGGCCGCTAGCTCGCTCAATAAGTGAGCATCGGGACCCAGCAGCTCGCGCTCACCCGCGGGCAGCCCGAATAGCCACGAGGCCACGTTGTCAAAGTTCTCGCCATCGTAGCCGAGGTTGTTACGTCTTACCAGCGTGCCGCGTCCAACATGTCCTTCGACAAGTCCCTCGCTTGCCAACTGGTTGTAGGCGTTCATCACCGTTGTCCGGTTGACGCCTAGCTCATTGGCAAGCGCCCGCTCGGTAGGCAGGCGCACGCCGTCCGCCAGTTCTCCTGAAAGAATGGCCTCTCGCAACCTCTGGCAAATCTGCCGGTATAATGGTACCCCGCTGGCTCGCTCAAGTTGTATCAACGACGAAATGGGTGCTGTGAATAATGGTCGTGGCTGGTGAGTTGAGTGTTGCTGCATATTGTCCTCCCAATTGGCTCATACCATCTAGTGTAACTGATCGTGAGCGCCAGCTACAAGTGCCAATTGGTGGGTGTACCAGGAAGCCAATTATCCTTGCGCCAGTTATGTTGTTTCCTCCATAATAGAGGAACCTGGAATAACTTTGAATACCCGTTAACCAGTGAGAAATGCATTGTTCAATATAGCGAGCATGAAATTAGGCTCATGTGGGAGATAGCCTATGGATAACCTGGAGCAACGCATCGCGCTTGTACGCAACGACAGAGAACATGGTTCTAGCTGGTTGGCGCAGCAGGCGATCTCGATCCTCCATGACCTGGCTGCTGATGAAACATCACCAGCAGCCGAACGCGTGCAGCAGGTCCGCAAGGCTGCACTGGCCTTGGCGCAGGCACGCCCGGCTATGGCAGCGCTGGCCGTTGCCGTAGGGCGCATCCTCAGCGCCCCTGGCGGACTGCCAGGTGTAGCGCGAGAAGCAGCGCGCTTGCTGAAGGAATACGACTCGTCGCTAGAGCGCATCGCCACCTATGCCTGTCCACTGCTCTCCGGTACACTGATGGTGCACAGTTTTTCAGGCACTGTACTTGAAGTGCTAACCGCCTGCGCCCCCCAGATAGAACGAATCATTGCGCTGGAAGGGCGCCCTCGCTATGAAGGGCGCGACATGGCACACGCCCTGGCTGAACGAGGCATAGCCATCACTTTGCTCACCGATGCCCAGGCCGACATCTTTTTGCCGCGGTGCCACGCGGTCGTCGTCGGCGCAGACAGCGTGCTGGCAAACGGGGACGTACTGAACAAAGCGGGCACGGCGTTGCTGGCCTGGGCTGCACATGGTCATAAGGTTCCATTCTATGTCCTGTGCGAGACGCTAAAAATTTCACCGCAACCCTGGTCTGGTAACCTGGCCCAATTGGAGGAGAAAGAGCCGGAAGAGGTGCTGGAACAGCCAATCAAGGGGGTCACAGTGCGCAACTTCTATTTTGATTGTACCCCGGCAAAGTTAGTAACCAGGGTCATCACGGAGCAAGGTCCGATGGGGAGGCGAGAGATAAAGCGGGTGGCTGCCAGGGCCATGCACGACGAGCAGGCACTGACCAGGATTGCACACCAGTAGTCCTATGTGTTTGGAGAAAAGGCGTTATTTCGGTAATCTGCATGGTAGTAAAAAAGTCTTCCGCATGTTTAAGAGGGGGTAAGTAGAAGTGGAAATGCATCAACTACCAGGTGACGAAGCGCCTCAGCCAGCAGTAGCGGCGGAGCTGGATATCAAAGAATCTGCAGCTCCAGATGTGGCGATGGAACAGGCGACTCCTTTGCCGCTTCCTGGCAGGCCAGAGCCGCCAAACAAATTTATCTGGCTCTTTGAATATGGTCTTGAGATGGATGCCGCATTCTTGAACGATCGTGAACGGCTCAACGGCTCTGCTCACCTCTATGGACCGGCTGTTTTGAAGGGCTACCGCATCTCCTTTGATGCTGTGGCATCCTCCACTGGCCAGGTCGTTGCGACCATCCTGCCAGGCCGTGAATATGCTGCGGCGGTATGGGGAGTCTTGTATCGCATTCCACTCCGCCTGATCGAATCGCCTGACGACGAACCTCCACTGCTCGATAAGATTCATCCCGCGCCCTATTTTGAGCCCCTTGATGTAGTTGTATATGAGCCCTACCGGAAGCGTGAGCTGGCCTGCATCACCTACATTGCTTCGACCTTCGCTCGCCGGCAGTTCCACCTGCTTCCCCTGGAACAGCAGGGTATTGATCCCTGGTATGCAAAACACCTCCTGGAGAGTGCCAGGAAGCACAAGTTCCCAGGAGAGTACCTTCAAGAACTCCTTATACGTACTGCCTCAAAAGGAGAAACGCGGCCAACTCCGCTGGAACAAAATACAGAGCCAATAGCTGTCGTGCCGGGCAAAACGGATGCGCGGACATCAACAACCGCTATGTCTGGCACTTCCAACCTGGTACACCGAAATCGCTGGCAAATGGCTCTTGCGGCCTACCTACTCATACTGCTGCTGGCGGCGTTATCGCTGGCTGTGGTACAAGGGTTGGCGCTCTTGAGCACGATATTTACTGCTCACTTCGCTCCGCTCGGAATCCCGTGGCTCGTACTGCTCTATGGTTTGCTCGGCGGCTGTGTCAGTTGCATCGTCATGTTAGGACGTCAACATACTATCAATTCCCCTGGTTTTGTCGTAGTGACATGGTTTGCACGCCCATATATCGGTGCTATACTTGCAGCCCTGGCATATCTCGCGCTAAACAGCGGCATCTTGGTTCTTACTGGTAGTGTCAGACAGCCTGGTGCCTTGTTTTCATTGGTGGGGGCATTGGCGGGCCTGTGCGAAGGATGGATTTTTTATAGAAGAGCTTAAGAAACGCTTGCCTTGTGCTCTGTAATTATTGCGTGTACAATGAAGCCACGACGTTGCTAGGATAGGTAACCCACCCAGGAGGAGAACATATGCCAACCTATATTAGCTTGGTCAATTTGACCGAACAGGGCATCAAGGAAGTCAAGAATGCTCCCGAACGTTTACAATCTTTCGATAATGCTGCCAGAGAGGCTGGGGGAAAGCTAGTCGGGTTCTATCTTGTCATGGGGCAGTATGATTACGTGGTAATTACCGAGGCCCCAGATGACCAGACTGCGGCTCGCCTGATTCTTGGTACTATCGCTCAGGGCAGCGTACGTACGCAAACGATGCGCGCTTTTCCGCGCGAGGAATTTGAGCAAATCGCTCGTGGCCTTCAGTAACGCAGTAAGGATAAATAGTGCAGAGAGGGCCTCCTGGAGTCGAGGCTTTGCGGTGACCCCTCTACCTCTTAAAAATTATCGGGCGCGAAAATAGCCTGTACCAGTCGCTCGGGATCGTGACGGGCTAAGGTGTCGTCTTCCAGGTTGAGATGTCCGATAACAACGTTAGGAACCATGCGCGCCAGACGCATACGATCCGCTATGACTGGCTCACTCCTTTCGCCGGCATAGGTCTTGAGCAAATCTGCCTGGAACGGGCCATCGTTCACAATCACACGGTCTACACGCCCTCCTAGATAGTGATGAATCTCATTGACGAAATCTGAGGCTTTGTAATTATCCGTCTCACCATGAACTGTCATCAGATTACAGATATACACCTTCTCAGCTTCAGATTCGCGTACAGCACGTGCAATATCGCATACCAGTAAGTTGGGGATAAGGCTTGTATAAAGATCTCCAGGACCGATAATGATCGTGTCGGCCCGCCGGATCGCACGCACCGCTTGAGCACAGCCAGGCACGTTTTCCGGCTGCATCCGTAAGCGTACGATGGGTGAAAGCGGGCCAGGATTCTTTTTGCCCCGGGTATCAATGTCTGTCTCGCCACAAATGGTCGTGCCGTCCTCCAGGTCGGCGCAAATCATCGTTTGAGCCAGTGTGACCGGCAATACGCTCCCTGCAGTATTCAGTAGCTCCTGTGCATCTTCTAGTGCCAGTAAGAGTTCGCCATTGTTAATGTCCTGTAGTCCTTTAAGAATGAGATTACCCAGACTATGACCACTAACACCCCGGTTTTGCTGCTCATCATCGCTGCCCCCCGAACGCTCGAAGCGATGCATAAATACCTCGCGCCACAATGCGCCATTGCGTGCCAGTGCCACTAAAGACATACGCAGATCGCCCAGCGGCAACTGGCGGCGAAATTCGTCCATCAGCATGCGCGAACTCCCACCGCTGTCCGACATGGTGACAATAGCAGTGATCTTGAATGGTTGCTTTTTTAAATGTGAAAGTAACGAAAATGTTCCAGAGCCCCCCCCAATCGTTACAACACGACGTCCTGCAAATCTGTCTTCGATACGAGTATTTGCTGGCAAAGTGACTCTCCCCCGGTTGATTTCAGTTTCACTGTTCACCATACGATCCTTTTCAATATAAATAACGATTCGATCCGTCTACATGTAGACACCTACGTTATGGGCTCACCGCTATAGCTCAGTCTATCACGACTATAGGACCCTCGCAAGCCTTTCCTTTTTCTCTTTTTCCTCCCCTGAGATCTACTCATACTGCTTTTGGCGGGCCTGCGGTCCGCTTGGGAAGGAGAGAGGAAGCGAGGACACCTCGCGCTCCGGCAGGGGGCGAAGCCCCCTGCACCCCTGCTTTAGGAGTGGATGTCGGTTTTTCTCCCCCCTTGACAAGAATACGATATATCGTTATTATATAGGTATGTTAACGATATATCGTTAACGACACAGAATTATGCGAAAGGAGCATAGAATATGTTTAGACGGTTTGCTTATCAATTCCAGGGTCCTGAAGCACAGGGTTGGACGCCTCCATGGTTACGCGATGATGAACATGGCCCCCGCTTCCCTGGCATGCGTCGTGAGCGTGGGCCCTTTGGACCTCCGTTCTTCTGGATGCGTCGTGGGCGTGGGCCCTTTGGACACGGCCCTTTCGGCCCAGGTGAGGCACATCGCTTCTTCGGGCGCGGCGATTTGAAATTCGCGCTGCTGGAACTTTTACAGGAGCGGCCCATGCATGGCTATGAGATGATGAAGGCGCTGGAGGAGAAATCCAGTGGTTTCTACGCGCCCAGCCCCGGCTCCATCTATCCCACCTTGCAGATGTTAGAGGATCGCGGCCTCGTGTCTGTTCGGGAAGTTGAAGGCAAGAAAGTGTACAGCATCACTGATTCCGGGCGTGCCTTTCTGGCTGAGCAGCAAAAAGAGAAAGAAACATTCTTTGGACCACCCTGGGCGCGTGCGCGCGAACGGGCTGAACGTCGTCCCTTCCCGGAGATGCAGGCACTTAAAACCGAAGCAGCAGAGGTAATGCGCCTGTTTACTATAGCTGGCAGGATGTCGCTGCAAGACCCGGCGCAGCTCGGCCGCCTGCGCAGTATCATCGAGCATACGCGCAAAGAGTTGACCGATATGATCTATAGCGCCGGTTCTCAGCCTGGACAATCCTCCACGGCTTCTTCAGATCAATCGACAACCGGCCCTTCGGTTGAAAATGTGTAACGCTCGCTGGCGTCATTGAGCTTTTCTTCAAAGCACCTCCGGTAGTGTGCGAATAGCCCAAGGTTACTAGCTACTGCTCTAGTCTTGTGTAGGAAGGGACAATTACGTTATACTGTAGTCAACGGGAATCTCCCAGCCACTCTGTGGGCGCGGTGGCGGGAAGCAAGATATCCCGTTGAATTTTATATAGGACTTTTTCCCTACTCTGGTTTGAGGCGAACGAGCATCACGCCGAACCAGAGAACCCAGAGAGCAAAACCAAGAATAGCTGCCGTGGTCAATGCGGCCTGTCCTCCCAAGGGCGAGTTGGCAGTCGCCACGGCACTTCCACTGAAGAGGGCCGCGAGGGCAAGCGCCGCGTAACCAAATGCGACCCATATCCCTGGCCACAGATTGAGACCTCGCCTGGCGATGACCGCTCCAAAGAACAGGCACGCGAGAGCAAGTAACCCACCCCCTGCCGTGTTGGTGATGATAGTAAAAAAGCTTGAAAACATGGAGAAGCTGTCTGGCAGTGACACAGAGAAGCTGGCTGCAATGCCCACGGCATAGATAGTGCCTGCCAGTGTGCCTAGCGCGTAGAGAATAATACCAAAGAGGCCCGACCATGCTGCTATCACTGCGTAGCCTTTCCCCCGCCAGGCATCGCCAGGCAAAGCTCCCTCTCCCGCTGTCTCCTTCTCCTTTTCTTCTGCCGCCTTCTGTTGAGCGCTTTCTTCTTCCTCTGGCTCTTCCCCGGGTTCCAGAATCTCCTGGGCCACGATAATACGGAATAGCGTAAAGGGCAGGCTGAACAAGAGGCCAAAGGCAATCACCAGCACAATACGATAGGCAACGAATGAGACTGCGTGGCTATTGATCCATGCCAGGTAAGTGGTGAAATGGCCGCTCTCGCTGGCCGCCAGGGCGTCACTATAGCCCTGGGGAATGAGCACCAGGAACTGGAAGAGTGGCACGCCCAGCAACAGCAGGAGCGCGCCTATAACATAGTAAAGGCCATTTCTATGTAGCCTGGATAAAAAAGTCCGTTTCATAACAAAAGCACCTATGTGTTCTCTATCATAGAGTACCACATAGGAGTTTCTCCTTCTCAACTAAACAAAATCATTGCTTATAATGTATACTTTAGGAACCAGGCGCCTGTGGCTATACCAGGCTAACCCATTCGCTTCAGTATAACCCAATTGAGAGTATTTTAGGAAGAGCTTTGTGTATATGAAAGGAGTCCTATGCCGCGCTGGTTATATTTTTTACTCATTTTTACTGTGCTGGCTCCCCTCCTGAGCTTCCTGCACATTCCGGCGCTGCTCCTTTTTGTCGTCGCTGGATTGGGCATCCTCCCCTTAGCTGCATTGATCGGGCAGTCGGTTGAACAGGTCGCGGAACATACCGGGGAACGCATCGGCGGCCTGCTTTTTGCGACCTTTGGCAATGCCACGGAACTGATAATAGGCCTCTTCGCCTTGAGCGAAGGCCTGGTGGACGTTGTCAGGGCTTCTATTATCGGGTCGATACTCGGTAACCTGCTGCTTGTGCAGGGAGTGTCCGTCTTAATAGGCTCACTCAAGCACGGGCGTTTGCGTTTTGAAACGCGCCCGGCCAGCCAGTATGCATCTTTGCTTGCCCTGAGTGTCGGCGGTTTGTTGTTGCCGTCCTTCGCCGAATTATTGGCATCACACGAAGGCCAATCGCAAATCGTTGAGCGTGGTATCGCATTATCTGATTTTATCGCTGTCGTGCTGCTGCTGGGTTACCTGGCTTCGCTTCTCTTCAGCGTTTTTCGCCTGGGTGACAAGGGCACAGTTGATGAAGGAGATGAGTTTGAACCCTTGTTGGGGGCTCGCTCCGAAGCGGCAATTGCGCGCCTCCTCTCCTATCGTCGGCACGTGGCCGAGAGTTCTCGACCCGGCAAAAGCGGTGTGCTGCGCCAGATCGATGGGACCTTAGAGGCAATAGCCGCCCATGAAGCAGCGAATCAAGGAGAGCAATCTGGCTCCCCGGCTCTACCGACGGGGAAACACGAGCCAGTTAGAAAGGCCAACTTGTGGGGAGCGCTTGCGCTATTGGCAGCGGCTACGGCGGGCGTCGCCTGGCTCTCTGATATCCTGGTAGGAGCAATAGAGCCGGTGACCGCAGTCCTGCATTGGAATCCTGCATTCGTGGGATTAGTGTTTTTACCGTTGATAGGGAACGTGACTGAATACTTCAATACTATCGCTATGGCATTGGATAAACGCATAGGGATGGTCCTGGCGGCCTCTGCAGGTTCCTCCGTTCAGGTTGCTCTCTTGATAGCCCCTATCCTGGTGCTGGTTAGCTTGCTGATGTCTAAGCGCCTTGACCTGGTATTTAGCATAGTTGAACTGGCAGTACTGGGCCTGGCAACATTCCTCTTCAGCGAGATCACTAAGGATGGAGAACTGGTCTGGTTGGAAGGACTGCTGTTGATCCTGCTCTATGGCATGATGGGCGGGACTGTATTCCTTTTTGGCGCATAGAGGTCTTCTTACACCGGGATGGGCAATACATGATGCCCTTCCCGCCCCGACTGTACCAGGTGGGATACGAACAACTCTATCACAAAAGGCTTGGTGTAGAGCGGCCGGTGCATTTCATCCATGAACACAATGTGGAGACGTTCTCGCCGTCCATTCGATTGGCCACCGAAGGGCTGCATAGGAATAACGACCTCGGCAACATAGCCAAGTGCTGGTATATTGACCGCTGCCTGCTGCACAATGTAGGTAAAGTTTTCATGGAGAGCCGAGCGCACTTCAATGTAGGCCAGGTCGCCATTTGCCTGGGCGCTCAATCCCCTGGGCACTATACCTTTCTTCGTTCCAGGCGGGTTGCTAGCCTCATCCCTACCCATCAGGCGAATACGGATGTTGTACTGCTGGTTGGGTTGTACCCGCATTGGAGTCTCAATAATGGCCGCTGCCGATGTGCTATGCTGCTGCTCCCCTAGAACGGCACGCTGAATTTGTTTAAGCAACGATTCTTCGCTACCTGCCAGCACTTGCTCCCCGGACGTGCGTGGGATAACTGCTAGTACGCCTGTGATCTGCTTGGGCAAGTGTGGGATAACAGGCAGTATACCCGTAATCCGCTGCCTGAAGCGCTGGGACAATAGCGAAATGCCAATTTCACTATTGTCACCTCCCGGCGCGCCACTGGAGCTTTCTGAAGTCTGCCCTGGTGCTGATAGCGCGTCCCCCGTTTCCGTGATCTGTTGTATGGTTCCCTCAACAGTCGAGGCCGATAGACGACGACTGTTCATTTGGGACTGCGTTGCTTCCCAGCGCACAAACTCTGCCTGTGATAATGGGGAGATATCAATAGTGTCGATGCTAGCTATCCGCTCCACATCATCCCCCACACCAATTGAATGAGGCTCTCGCGTGATATCAATAGTATTGATGCTAGCTATCTGGTCCATCCACTGCACATCCCTGCCATTCCCACCAGCGCGTGGCGCTGTTACCTGGCCTTTGGGCGGCTGGGAAGCTCGCTGCTTGGACAGCGCTTCCGCCAACGCTTGTGCGCTTGGGAAGCGTTCAGACCACTCGAAAGAGAGAGCACGCATGACGATTGCATCGATGTCGCTGCTCACCCGTGAGTTGAGTTCCCGTGGGGAGCGCAAGGGGTGGTGCATGAGCTGCATTGGATTGTCAGGCGTAGTACCCGTAAGCAAGAGGTAGAGAATAGCACCAAGGCTATAGACATCCGCAATAGCTTCTACTTTCCCAAGCAGTGCCTCTGGCGCACTGAATCCTGTTGCCTCAGTAGTGGCAGATGCTGGCTCCCCTTCGCTGATGCGAGGTAATAGTGCTCGAATTTGCGCAGGTAGCCAGGATACCATGAGCACAGGCTGGCTCTGGTTATCGTTATCGCTAAGGACGATCGCATCTGGATCAAGGTCGCCCATCACGATCTGTTGGGCGTGCAGGTGTTCCACTGCCTGGCAGAGGCCGCTGACCCAATTGACAGCCACGACCTCGGCAGGCAGCCCTACGCCGCTCTGGAGAAAGTCCTGGAGGGTGCGCAAGCGAATATTGGTTTTATTCTCTCTGTCTCTGCCAAAAATTGGTTGCCTCGCGACAGTAAGGAGGTGGTTTTGCTTCATCAGCAGGTCGATGACAGGCATAACAAGCGTAGTAGGCTGGCGTCGGAGCTGGTCGTATTCATCTTGCACAGACTCAACAGCTTTTGCCTGTGCTTCGTCATCCAGGCTGCTCACATCGATATCACGAATGGCAACCATGCGCTGTTGGTAACTATCCATAGCGAAATAGAGGCTCACATATGGCCGGCGCCGCAGCAGTGACATGGTGCGATAACGTTTAGATCCATCTATCTCATCTTTCGATGGAACTGCGTCCTTTTTCTCTTTGCCAATGCGCTGACCACAAGAACTACAAAACATTGCTTGTGGAGGCAGTTCTGTATTGCACTGAGGACAGTGTAGTTTACCAGAAGGACTGTGCTCAGTTGTCCTTTGCAACATACTCATATAGACTTCCCCGCATCTATAATTATGAAATTTATAGATTAGTCTGCGCAAATTATATCATAGCCAAAGGGCCATGCGAAGCCTCTTTTTTTAGTATAGTTGCTAAAAATAGAGGCATGTTGCGTGATGCCAGTATAGCACTGTTTGTTAGCTGAGAGCAATGTGCTAAGAGGCTACCGCTTCGCTTTCCCCTTGTCACTCCTGACACGTTCTGTTAGAATCAGATGTGGACATCCTATTTTCCCATTCGGAGGTGTATTTTTTTATGGATTTAGCCA
>WNGJ01008312.1_pt1 | contig 12480 bp, 13 predicted proteins | sample 5400611 | NCBI WGS metagenome assembly WNGJ01 (sample SAMN13153375, study PRJNA577476) | soil metagenome | isolation source: 40 cm soil or saprolite under Garry oak tree replicate 1 | place: USA:California | collected 2016-06-15
TGTTGAAAGCTATCCCGAGCAGTAATGGCATAGCAATCGCCGTCTCGGGCAGGCTTTGGCCCTCCTGGCCCTTAACCCGGCCTTGGGCGACCAATCTTCTTAGCCACATATTCATTGCTCCATCGGCTGCGAGGCCATGCCCACGCGATCGAACTTAATTGTGTCGCCCACAGACGTAGAGGTTGAATCCAATATGCCGCATGGCAGCTCAAGGACCGCCGCCGCCTTCCAGAACATGCGAGTCATCCGAAGCGGTCGAAGACCACGCTTAACGGCGATGACCTTCCAGTTGCCGTCCAGAACCGCAAGATCTATGGGGAAATGCATTCCCCAAGTGTGGACGCCTTGCGAAGGCACGATTAGCAGCCCGTCGCCCGGCAGGAGCTCACGCTCCCCGAGCAGACCGACAATGCGTGTCAATCCGGTCTCCGCCACTCGAATGCACTGGCCGACTACTGTCCCGCGGGTAGCGTTCGTTGCGCACACAGCCCTTTTTTGCCATCGCATCGCTACTTCACCAAGTCCGAAAAGACCCTCTGGATGCTGAGAATCGCGGGTCCCAGCGTTACCACAAAAATGCTGGGGAAGATGAACAGAATCAGCGGAAAAAGCAGTTTAATTCCCGTCTTGGCTGCCGCTTCCTCGGCCACCTGCGCGCGACGAACCCGCAGCGTGTCTGCAAATTGGCCGAGCGCGTTCGAAATAGGAGTGCCGAAGCGCTCCGTCTGCACCAACATGCTGACAAACTGCCTTACATACTCAACGTCCACCCGCGCCGCCATACTGCGCCAGGCATCCAGACGCGGCTTCCCAGCATGCTGCTCACGATTGATGATTTGAAACTCATTGCCCAAAGCCGGCGCGGTCCGTCTAATTTCGTCGCCAACCCGCACCATGGCCTGGTCAATACCCAAGCCGGCTTCCATGCAGATCACCAACAAATCCAGCGCATCCGGCAGTGTGCGCCGGATACTGTCTTGCCTACGAGAAATCAAGTGTGTAAGTACAAAATCGGGGAGCACAAAACCAAGTACGGCGCCTACCAAAATCGCTGCCACCATGTTGCTGCCGAGAAAACTTCCGGCAACAATAGCAACTACGGGCAGTAACATTTTCGTCGCCGCGTAGATCTCGATGTGCTCAGGCTTACGAAATCCCGCGAGCGTCAGCCGGTAACCCATGTCCGCGTCCGATCCGGAGACAAGACCGCGAATGGGCTTGAAAATGCTCGTTACGCCAAATGCGGCTCGTGCAAGCCCGCTCTTCGGTACGTCCATGAAAGTAGGCGCGATAGGCTCGGGCGGACCCGAAATTTCCATCAGGCGAGCATCAATGGTGTCTTTGCCGCTCAAGATCACAATGAGGGTAGCGGCAAGCAGAAATACAGTGACACTGGCTGATATCAGAAATAGAAGCATCATGTGGCCCGATCCTCAGAACTTGACATTTGCGATCTTCCGTATCAGCACCATACCTATAACCATCGCGATCGCTGAACCGATGACCATTTTCTGTCCCGTCGGATTCTCAAACAGCACCTTGCTGTAGCCTGGATGGAGCAGATTCAGACCGATGAACATCACGAAGGGTAGTACGCACAGGATCCAGCCGCTCAATCGGGCCTGTGCGGTGCGGATCCGCATCTGCCCGGTAATACGTACGCGCTCACGAATCACGTGGGAGGTCTTGTCGAGAATCTGAGTCAGGTTACCACCGGTCTCTTTCTGGACCAGAATGGCGGTAACTAGGAACTGCAGATCCGGAACGGGCACGCGGCGGCTAAGGCTGATCATTGCCTCGCGAAAAGGCAGTCCGAAGCTCTGTTCATCGGCCGCTCGGCGGAACTCAGAACCCAATGGTTCATCGGATTCCTGGGCTATCGTGTCGATTGTGGCCGGCAGGGCTTGGCCTGCCCGCAGGCCACGCGACATCAGATCAATTGCTTCGGGAAGCAGTTCGGAGAAGCGCCGCAGTCGGCGCTTGCGTCTTTGCAGCAAAAAAAGATACGGAACCGCGCCGAGCGCCAGGCCGGGAGCCCAGCCCAGCAATCCCGGCGCAATCCACCAATTTCCAAGCAGGGCGCCTATGCAAATGAGGGTCAGCATGCTGAACACGATGCGCCCGACGGTCCATCGCAAATCGCATTGTTCGATCAGCAATTGCAGACCCACAGCGGCGCGATTGTTTCGCAGAAATCTGTCGAAAGCAGGGACGGTGCTGAAAGTAACTTCCTTCACGATGTCCGGCTCGTCGTCGCTTCCGGAGGAAACTCTCTTTTGATCAAGCGCGGCCAGCCGGGAGTGAGTCCGTTTGTCGGCCTTGGAAGGTTCGGTAAAAAACGCGACCACGGCGAAGGCTGTGATCAAAATAATGAAAAAAATCGTGATAATCGTCACAGTCAGACCTCAAAGACGTGCTCGAATATGTTCGGCGGAAGCTGGATCCCCGATGCCTTCAATCGGTCGGAAAACGTAGGTCGCAGACCAGTGGCGCGGAAGCGGCCGAGCACACGGCCGTTCGCTCCGATACCGAGGCGGTCAAAGACGAAAATATCTTGCAGGGTCACCATGTCGTCCGAGACCCCGGTAACCTCGGAAATTTGCGTCACTCGGCGAGTGCCGTCGCTGAGCCGGGCTACCTGCACAAGGATTGAAACTGCTGATGCGATTTGCTGCCGTATGGCCTTGTCGGGCAGATTGACATCGGCCATCAACGACATAGTCTCCAGACGCGCGATCGCGTCGCGCGGATTATTGGCGTGAATGGTGGTTAGCGAGCCGTCATGCCCGGTGTTCATGGCTTGCAGCATGTCCAAGGCCTCTCCGCCGCGTACCTCACCGAGCACGATGCGATCCGGGCGCATACGCAGAGCGTTAATCACCAGTTCGCGTTGACGAATTGCCCCCTTGCCCTCGACATTGGGAGGACGGCACTCCATGCGGACCACGTGCGGTTGCTGCAGTTGCAGTTCGGCTGAGTCTTCGATCGTAGCGATTCGTTCCCGCTGGGAGATAAAACTTGATAAGGCATTCAGTAACGTAGTTTTGCCCGCGCCCGTGCCGCCCGAAACAACGATGTTCAGGCGCGCTTTGACCGCGCTCTTCAGTAGCTCCAGCATTGGAGATGTGATGGTGTGCTTGGCGAGCAGTTGCTCGACCCCAATGGGATGGCGGCCGAAACGGCGGATCGACATAATCGGACCGTCAATCGCTAGCGGCGGGATCACCACGTTTACGCGCGAGCCGTCGTCCAAACGCGCATCGCACATGGGCGACGATTCATCCACGCGTCGTCCCACGTTCGACACGATCTTGTCAATAATATGGCGAAGGTGGGCGGCATCCTTAAAAACGACATTTGTAAGTTCAAGCATGCCCCCTCGTTCGACATAAACCTGCCGGTGCGTGTTGACCAGGATGTCGCTAATGGATGCATCTTGCAGAAGTGGCTCGAGCGGTCCTAGGCCGAAGACTTCGTGCAACACCTCGCGGCAGATTCGCTCCTTTTCCGCCCCGCTGAGGGGCACGTTCGCCGCACCGATCAGATCGTAAATTACAGCCTGCACCTGGTTTCGCGCCCGGACGTCTTGCAGGGAGGTCAGTTTCTCCAGGTCAATCTTGTTCAACAAGTCGCGATGAAGACCTGTCTTCAACTCTTGGTAGGATTTATACAGCGGCGCAGGACTACCTGATCCAGAGTGAGGAGTCGGGGCGCTTGCAAATCCAAATGCCATAGTCTTAATTTGTCTCCTCGAAATTACCTACCAAATAATCCGCTCATACCACCACCAGGATGAGCCGCAGCCATGGCCTTGCCGTTGTTATTCGCAGGGCTGCTTGCCAATTCATGTGCCCACTTTTGGATAGCCCCGCCGAAATCGGATTTGTTTCCCGGAAAAATGGGCGCTCCGGCATTGATTGCCCGAATTACTTCGTTATAGCTGTTTGGCACCCTCAGCGAAATCGCGCGCCCGAGAGCTTTTTCAATGCGCTCGTCGCTCAGCGGTCCCTTCTTGGAATAACGGTTAAGCACTAAATGTATGCTGTTCGAGATATAACCCAGCTTCGACAAGTGCTCGATATAGCGAGCCGCGTTACGCACAGACGGTAATTCGGCAGTCATCACGATGGCCACCTGATCTGATTGCGAGATGCATGACAGCGTTCCTTCACTGAACCCGGGTGGGCAATCAACGACTATGAACTGATACGTCTCGGCGAGAAAAACCAGCGTATGTTCCAGTGCGGACGGCGATGCACCATGGATCGTATCTACTGTCTGGGGCGAATCGAGAAGATGAAGCCCGGAATCATGCTTCAGGAGAAAGCCGCGCAGCAACTCTTCGTCCAAGCGATCCGCGTTGCCAGCAAGCTCATAAAAACTATACTGGTGCCGGCCTGCGCCGAGGTACAGAGAGGCATCGCCCAAGGCGGGATGCTGGTCTACCAACAGGCACTTTCGCTTTCCTGCTTGAGCCAGCTCCAGGGCCAAGTGCAATGCCAGAGAGGTAACGCCGGTGCCTCCCTTCGCGCCAACCAGCGTGATGACCTTTCCCCGCACTCTGGACCGGGCTTCTTTCTTCTGCTTCGATACGACGCGCGCCAATCCGTCCAGCACGCGCTCGTGCTGCACTGGCTTCAGCAGATATTCGGCGCAACCCGCCCGCATGGCTGCGATGATCGCTTCCGCTTCGGAATAGGCTGATACAGCAAAGCTATGCACGTCTGGATATTCGGAGCGCAATCGCTCCGTGACCCAGACCGCTTCCTCGGTATTCTGGTCGTAGTCAATAAAGCAAATGCGAGTCTGTGCGGGGTCCAGAGCGCGGCCTACTTCTCGCTCAGCACCGGCATAATGGTCGAGATTTCCGATGATAACCGCTCCGGGCAGGCCTGCCATGAAATGTGACAGGGCCTCGTACGACGTATGATCGAGGCAGACTGCCATCGCTGCAACTCGGGCTGACTTTTCAACCGTGGCAATGCTCACTTGCTCCCGTTCCCATGCGGAGTTTTCGTGTCAAATTGCTTTTGGTCCAAGGGTACGATCGGCATCTTGGGCACCTCGGGCGCGGCTGTTGGCGCCGCCGCCGGGTCCACGATGGTCGGCGTGACGATTACGACCAGTTCGGAGTTCGTCTTATCCACCGACCTGGACTGAAATAGTTTTCCCAAAATCGGGATGTCCCCAATACCTGGCACCTTGGAAAATTGCGCTGTCGTTCTTTGATCCAAGAGTCCCGCGATGCCAAAACTCTGGCCATCTTTCAACTCCACGACGGTCTCCGCATGGCGAGTGGCAATGGCTGGCAGCACAAATCCGCTGATCGTTACGGAGTTCGAGAAATCCAGCGAGCTCACTTCCGGGCGCACCTTCAACCGGATAACGTTGTCGCTCTCGATGGTCCCAGTAAACTCCAGTTTGACGCCGAAGGGCTTGAACTGCACCGTAACCGTGGCCTGGCCGGCTGTGCCTGTGACGACCGGGTAGGGCAATTCTCCGCCAGCCAGGAAACTCGCCGGCTCGCCATTGGCAGCCAGCAGGTCCGGCTCGGCCAGGATCTCCAGCACGTTTCTCTGCTGCAAGTCACGAATGGTCGCGCCCAGGTTAAGGTCCCGCCGGAAAACGAAGAGATTTAGCAAATCGCTTAAGCCGATAGTGGAGTTGTTCGCGCCCGTTCCGCCCGATGAGCCGCCCGAGCCACCGTTGTTCACCAGCTGAGGCGGGGCGAACTGCTGTGTTCCTGCCGATCCAAAGATGGGTGCTCCTGGCGTGCTGAAAAGGTTGATGCCGAAGGCGGTCAGCTTTCTTCGATCCACCTGGGCGAAGCGGACCTTCAGCAGCACCTGCTTCTGCCGCTGCGGCAGTGCCAGCCGGATGGAGTTCACAATCTCCTTGGAGAAGGGCGCTGCCATTTTTCCGATCTGGTCGGCGACCGCGGGGGATGATGCCGTTCCGGTCAGAACGACCCTGCCCTCTTCAGACTCTGCCTCAACGGCTTCGCCGGGCAACCCGCGTGTAATCGCTTCGCGCAGCAAAGACACATCCAGATCGGCGAAGACTTCGATGATGCGCGATCGATTGTCCTCTTGCCACAGCACAACGCTGCTGCTGCCGGCTGCTGTTGCGGTCACCACGACTTCATTGGGCGCCGTCGTCGCTGTGGTCACGACCGCAGGGTTACCGACCAGCACGCGGCGGAGGCGTGGTTCGGTACGGATCACCACCGAGTGGCCTACGAGTATGTGCAGAACCTGGTTGCCGACGTTTTCGGCAGGTGGTGTCTGCTGCGCAGCGGGTTCGGCAGGGACCTGCGCCCTTGCAGGCCCGCAAAGGCACAGGGTAGTCAAGGTGCACAGCGCCAGCCGACAACGTGTTGCCGTGTGGACTTGCAGAATGGCCTCCTTCGCCCTATTCCGGCTTTGCCGGGAATTTGGCGATTGTCGTCTTGCCGTTTACCACGGTCTCTACGGTGTAAAAGACTTCCGGCGGTTTCACTACCGCGGTGACCTGCTTCGTGTGCGTCTTTTCCGGCTGCGGCGGCTTCTTTGGGATTCCAGCCAATTCAGCCATATCAACTGCCGGGACGTCCGGATTCGCCGAGTCTCCGCCGTTGCGCAGCGCAAGATGGATGGTGCCCTGGTTCTGCGCCAGCGCCAGCTTTTCCGACTGTTCAGGGGTCACAAGCAGAGTGACTACGGTTACGTTCTCGGGCTTGCCATTCGGATCAGGGTCCATCTTCGCACCGGTTGATAGCACCTGTGCGTTCTGTATGACGGTGCGAGTCACGGTGCTCGCCGTATTGTTCTCGGGTCGCAACGTAACCAGCACATCCACGTGAGAACCGGGAAAAATAAATCCGGCGATGTTCGTGACCTCGTTGGTCTTGACTGCCGTCGCGCGCATGCCGTCCGGAATTTTGGCCGATAAACCTAGACTGGCGCTGGAGGCCAAGTCACGCTGCAGCACTGGTTGGTTCGCCGCCACCAAGTACATCAGTACGTGACCTGCAACATCTTGCTTTTTCTCGATTAGTCCTTCCAGCGGCACGTTCTCGGGCCAGTTGATCTCGGTCAGGTTTTCAGCGGTAATGGGGGTGCCGGGCTGTAACGTGACTGCGGCGGCCACAATGTGCTTCGTCTTCGGCTTGGTGCTGGCCTGCGTTCGTGTAATGCGCACGTAGAAAACGGACGAAATGCCGAGAGAAATCACCAAGGCAGCCAACAGAGCAAAACCAAGTCGCCGGGTTCCCATGTTCATCTCCATGACTGCGCGAAAACAGCCCAGTACAATGTGCCGGCGGCAAACGCGAGCCCATAGGGCATGCGCAGCGCGCTGGGGTTGTCCAGGTTCACCACGGGGTGTGTCTGTAGTCCGTGCTGTGCGTGAAATCCTGCCACGCACAACGTATTCCGCACTGTCTCAACAACACGGCCGGAGAACACCATGAAAATAATCGCAAGTGCGCCTCCTGCTAAAGCAGTCGCGAACATTACCTGCAAGACTGAGGGTCCGACGATGCAGCCGAGAGCGGTGCCAAGCTTGACGTCCCCTGCTCCCATAGCCTTGACGAGATAGAACAGCATGAACATCCCGCCAAAAAGGACGCCGCCACCAGCGCCTATCAACAACCCTTTCCAGCCGTGGAGCGCCAGCTGCAAGACGAGACCAGCGATCATCGCCGGATAAGTGAGCCGATTGGGGATTCGGCGGTCGTGAACGTCACTTACTGCGGCAAAGACCGCTACTGCCGTCGCGAGCGCCGGAATGAATTCTGCCGAACTCATAATTTCAAGGAAACAAGTGCGCCGGGGTGACACCCTGGGTGCCACCCGGCGTCCTTGGAGTATTAGCCTATAGCCGCCTGGATCTTGGCGCCGAGCGTGGCGATGGCCTGCGTAAGCATGGCTGACAGTCCGGGAGTGCTGGCGACGAGGGCCGTAATTACAGCAGCCCCAATCAGTACGTACTCCACGGTGTCCTGGCCCGACTCTTCCCGATGGAACTTACTAATGAATTGTAGAAACGTCATGCGTAATCTCCTTCGTCAGATTTGAAATTGCATACACGAGTCCCCGTGCCAAGATCTTGGCCTAGGAGACCAAAAATCCGGTAAATGCCCGAACCCTGATTGGGGACTATTACTGATCACCTCTAGAGCAGGCGTCGAACCAAATTCATGTACGTTTTCCGAACCGTCTAGCAAACGTAAATTTGCTGAACTACCGCCACATTACGTGGGTTGGAAGGCAATCAGTTATGGTACGTGTAAGAGAGGGATTACTGGCATAGTTTTGCATGGGAGAGGCAAAGCCTTTCCAACAAGCGCGTCCATATTCATTACCGAGTACTTGGAGCTGCCCGCTAGCCGGGGCAAGGAAAAACGCAGGTTCGCGGGCCCGAATGAACCTCTCATGTGGCATCCAAGCGAACTCTCTTAGGTGTGAATTATTGACGAACTGCAGCTTATCAGCCTGGAAATGCGTATCGTGAAGGGCCGCTGCGACGCGTCGCGTGCACTCGCCAGTCGCACCGATCTCGAGGATATTAGGTAGCCGGTAGGGATTCTGGTCCAGGCTGAGCGTTTTGGTGCCAGTATTGCTCCTAGTTCTCCCTGAAGGCTTCGAGCATGCTGGAGTTGTGTACGGAGAGCACTTTTCGCTCGGGAACTCAGGTCGCAGGCCAGCTCGAGATTTCGCCTTTCCGCTCGGGACTCACGGTTTCGATAGGGTGCTCAAAGCACAGCGAGGGGTGACCTGTGAAAACGCTCATCGTCTCTCTCATCATCTGGACCTTTATCATCCCCTGCGTAATCGCCATTTACCTGATCCTTGCATTCCTAGGCGCGTTCATGCCGAATCTTTATCTTGCTTTAATCGGGCTTGTGGTTGCTCTTTTGACCTTGGCGATCACGCGGGGACTGCTTTGGATTCCTCAGTCATCCAGGGAAGATTCCGCGCCGCTCTCAGCAAATTATGAGCAATCAAAGCTGGGATAGTGGAATCCGACTCGGGGTCTGAAACCGCGACGGAGGTCATGCAAATTCTGCGCGGTGCGCTTACATGGGCAGATCGAGTTCGGGCTACGCCTCACCTTTTAGCGCCGGATCGGAGCCATCCACGAGAGGGAAATCTCTGAGATTGTTCTTATGCGGGGAAGCGACCGGGAGATATCACTTTTGCCTTGAGGCGATCCTCAGGGAAGTCCTTCGGATTCAGGGTGACGATGAAATCGGCCTTGCTTTGCTCAGCGCAAAGACAGAAGGGATCATCCTTGGCGTCGGGTGAAATCTCAATAGAGGAGCGCATCTTGACCTCTTCGGCCCGCTCGCGGATCAGATTGACGACTCGCCCGATCAGGTTTTGAGCGGACATGGAGGCGGTTAAGAACTTCCTTGTACTCATCCAAGATGCCTTCCGTTATGAGCCAGACGAAATTGTTCTCTTCTGCCCACCTGTGGAGGACATCAGCACTCGGATTCCGACCAGGAACAAAGGGCTCTCTGAATTCCGATATGCCCGCTACGAGAACACTTGTGTCAACCACTACACGCGGTCTGCGACTCCTAGCTTTCTCCGGCAACCGTGATCTCCGGCGCACGTTTCTCTCTACGATAAGCACGCACCGTGCGCAAGATTTCCTCTTCCGAAACCTCACCGATATCTTTTGCCGCCTCCCTTAATGACTCAAGGAACTCTTTCTTCCAGCCCTGGCGCTTACGGCCACGCGGCAGGTCCTTGTAGAGATCAGCCCGGCTCGTTCGCTCCTCAACCTGTTCCGCTAACGCTCGAAACGGCATGCCGAGTTTTATTGGTTCTTCCTCCGTTGCGAGCCGGCAGCTGAAAACGACATAATTCGGATTCTCTGCCTTGAGCCTTTTTTCTGAGGCCCTGAACGCGTCCATCAGCTTGGAAAGCACGCTCATGCGCGTTCCCAGCGACTCTTTTAGGTAAAAAGCGATCTTGGCCACCAATAGTGCGTTCGCGTCAAAAAAATACGTTCCTTCCGATCTTTTCGACTTCACAAGACCGAATTGCACAAGGTTTTGTAGTTCCTTCGGGTCAAGCTGGAGGACGGCACTTGCTTGCTTAAGCTTTAGCATTTGCCCGCTCATAGCGTTTTCAATTACCGTCTAAATGTTAGGTCATATTCCGTTTTGCGTTAAGCCTTGCTCTCTTTTCGCAACAAGATTGAGCTCTTCCGCTGAACGGGGTTGCCTAGGCGATCTCCCGCCGCGTGAACGGAGCGATACCCGCTAGACTAGAATTGGCGGGCCACTCGACTTTCCCCGCTTGAACTCCGCGTCTAGCAGATCGCCCCTTAGACTTTGGGCCTCCTCGCCCGGCACCACTTCCCGAAAAATGTACTGGTACTAAGATTTTCTCTCACATTTTCCTTTCTAAAGGCCTCTAAGTAGATAGGGGGAATTAGTCGCCGAATTCCCCCTGGGCCTCGCCCGATGCGAATGCCAGACCGGGTCAGCAGGCATTGCGGACATCCCAGAGTCTGCGTGCCTCACCTGTGGAAGTGCAAACTTCCTAGATGGAGCACCTACTCGCGTAGTGCTTCGGGTCGAACAGAAAAGGCGTTGAGTTTTTCCCTTGTGCAGGCCTCTTAGTAAGTGAGGGGAGGATTCTTTTCCAACCTCCCTTGCTGGCTTGACGGAGCCGTCCCACTTCGGTCAACCGTCTGGCCTGATTGAATGCACCCAGCTTTCCCAGTAAATGAGGGCAGAAGCCCCCTTCTGGCACTACTTCTGGCAAAAGGAATTGTCTCTTCGGTCTCGATGGAGGTGAACTTGTTGAAAAGACAAGGGATGGTTCAGAGAGGTGCAAGCAGTTGCACGGGCCAAAAACTTAAGTGAGGCGGGAGCGACGCTGCTTGCAGGTGCCAGAATGCCGGCGGGAGCGACCAGCAACATGAAGCGAAAAATTCCGAGGGACGCAGCAGATCGTATTGCAGTCGCTGGGCCGGAGCGGGATGTCAGAAATTTGGTTCCTTTCCTGCGGATGGAGAAGTGTTTTTTCTTGACATCCCCTTTTATAGAACCCCTCCAAACTGTCGAAGTACGCCGAGTTCATCGACTCTTCGGAATCCTACGTCGTCAGTGAAGCCTTAAAGCTCTTGTTTAGGAAAGACGATGACTTCAAGACCTGGCTTGAGGAACACAGCCACAACGGCGACCAAGCCCACGACGGGGGAGGCGCTCTTTTTGAAACTGCGAAGAAAGCATGAAGACCTCTCGTATCCAATTCGGCGTGCGCGAGAATACAGCGTCCTCACGACAGCATGCCCCGCGCCTACCGGTAAGGTCGTCGTCATCCCAGCCAGCACGAGCGGTCGAATTGTTGCGTGAGAAAGCCGCGGAATACCCGTCTGAAATGGACAATACGGAGTCGGCTGATGTGCCATTCAATGAGCCATTTGTTTCGGCTGACGAGGCGGCGCAGTTTCTTTCCGTCAAGCGTCGTTATCTGCTCGACCTTGCCCGGAGAGGAATCGCTGGTGCTTATGCGCTTGGCACGGGAAGCAAACGCAAAATCTGGGTGTTCCGGCTATCGGAGCTCGCTGCTTCCATCGTCAGAGATAAGACGTCCATTCCAAAACCTCCAAAGCCGTGTAATATCCAATATGGCAGTCCCCGCTGAAAAGAGGACTATGGCTTATCAGCGAGGATCACTCAAGAAAGTACACCGCAAGGAAGGAGAGACCTGGGTGCTGCGTTTCCGGGTCACGAACGCGGAAGGAAAAAGAGTCGAGCACACGTTGCCTGTTGGACTTGTCCGGGAACTCCCGAAAGACAGGGACGCATGGCGCGAGGTGGAAAGAAAAGGACTCGGGGTGCGGATTAACGACGCTCCCACCCCCGGACGCGCTTCATTTCATTTTCTTGCGGAGCATTACCTGAAGGCAGATTTCGGAGCGGATGCTGTGCGCCCGAAATCAGTAAACACCATACCCATCGTTGAGCATTACGTCCGCGACTACCTCATCGACCGTTTCGGCGAGCAGATCGCGGAGGACATTAAGCCGCTTGAGATTCAGAAATGGCTGAAATCCCTCAACGAATCCAACGGACTGGCCTGGACGACGATTGCTAAGATGCGGGGGATCATGCACCGCATCTACAAGGTCGGCATTTTGCACGAACTGGTTACGAAAAATCCCGTGCAGTATGTCGAGACTCGCTCAAAGTCCAGCTACCGGGCTATCATCATCACCCCGGCACATACGCTTGCGATCCTGAAGTCCTTTGCCTCACCCCTTCACTTCGCGCTGGTGCTCACTTGCGCGGCGACAGCACTGCGCTCGTCGGAAATTCTGGCGCTGAGATGGAGCGACGTACTGTGGGGAGAAGGACGGATAAGGATTTCCAAGCGCTGGGCCAGGGGAGAAGACGGAGAAACCAAGACCGATGCATCGGACGGTTATGTCCCGCTGCATCCCGTCCTGGCCGGGCATCTTCGCGCATGGCAACGG